>Ga0207679_10000356_pt1 | contig 33357 bp, 23 predicted proteins | sample KBSC73metaG_FD_184320 | JGI IMG/M metagenome (GOLD analysis project Ga0207679, IMG submission 184320) | Corn rhizosphere microbial communities from Kellogg Biological Station, Michigan, USA - KBS C7-3 metaG (SPAdes) (version 2) | ecosystem: Host-associated > Plants > Roots > Rhizosphere > Soil ... | reverse complement strand
TATCTGGTCGTGATCGGCGGCTGCAACGACTGCCACACGCCGTGGAAGAAGACCCCGGAGGGCGTGGCGTGGGACATGGACCGGATGCTCTCCGGCCATCCGGAGACCCTGCCCATGCCCGCGGCTCCGGTGAACGCCGAGCCGTGGGGCCTCGCCTTCGGGAACACCATGACCGCGTTCTCCGGGCCGTGGGGCACCTCGTTCTCGCGCAACCTCACCCCGGACCCCCAGACGGGCCTCGGCACCTGGACCGAGAAGGACTTCATCGCCACCATCCGGAACGGGCGACACCTCGGCCGCGGCCGGCCGCTGCTCCCGCCGATGCCGTGGTTCAACTACCGCGAGGCCACGGACGACGACCTCAAGGCGATCTTCGCCTACCTCCGCTCGATTCCGGCGGTGAAGAACCGGGTTCCCGATCCGCGCCCTCCGGCCGCCGGACCGGTCACCGCGGCCGCAGAGGCTCGCTGAGCGGCACAGTTGAGCCGCCCCGGTTCGCGAACAGCGCTCCGGGGCGCAACGCGCGCAGCCTGCCGACATCCTCGTCCTGAGGGGCGGAGAGGTAGCAATGAGCGACCGTGCGTACGTGGGCGGCTGCTTCTGTGGCGCCATCGAGCTGCGCATCGAGGGGAAGCCTGCGGCAATGGGCTTCTGTCACTGCATCTCCTGCCGTCAGTGGTCTGCGAGCCCGCTGAACGCCTTCACCCTCTGGCTGCCGACGGCGGTGACCATCGTCCGGGGCGCGATGCTGATCGGCACCTTCGCCCGGAGCCAGCGTGCGGTCCGGAAGTGGTGCACCCGGTGCGGCGGGCATCTCTTGACCGAGCACCCGCGGTGGGGCCTGGTGAATGTGCAGGCCGGAGTCCTTCCGGGGTTCCCCTTCGACCCGCAGTTCCACATCAATTACGGCGAGCATGCGGTCCGGATCCCCGATGGGCTCCCGAAGATGAAGGACCTTCCGGCCCCCATGGGGGGCACCGGCGCGACGATGCCGGAGTGAGCTCCTGAGCCGATCCGGCAACTCGGTTGCAGGACGTCTTCCCTTCCGGGGCCACCGAGGATCAGACTCGGCGCCGGCATGGATGCCTTCCCGGCCATCGCCGTCCTCCCCTTCGAGAACCCCTCGGGTGACCCCGAGCAGGGCTACCTCGCCCGCGGTTTCGTCGAGGAGCTGGTCACGGAGCTGGCGCGGTTTCCCACGCTGGAGGTCATCCACCACCACACCTCACAGGCGCTCGGTGGTGCTGCCGTGGCCGAGCTGGGCGCGGCGTACCATCTGCGAGGGAGCGTGCGCCGGCTGGGGGAACGGCTCCGGATTCACGCCCAGCTGGCCGAGACGGAGAGCGGCCGGCAGATCTGGGCCGAGCGCTTCGACGTACCGGCCGACGGGCTACTCGCCGTCCAGGACGAGATCGTGGCCCGGGTGGCCAGCGCGCTGCGGGCGGAGATCGACGCCGTCCGGCTCCGGGGCGCCCGGCGGAAGCCGCTCTCCAGCCTGGACGTGTACGACTGCTGGCTCCGGGGGATGGACCACCTCCGACGCGGGACACTGGAGGATGACGAGCGGGCGCGGGCCTTCTTCGAACGTGCTCTGGCCCTGGATCCACATTCGGCCCGCGCGCATGCCGGACTGTCACTCTCCCACTTCAACGAGTGGAGCTGTCAGCTGTGGGAGCGCTGGGAGGAGAAGGAGCAGCGCGCGTTCGAGCATGCCTCGCGCGCCGCGGCGCTCGATGACCGCGATGCGCTGATCCAGATCATCCTCGGGAGGATCCTTCTCTACCGGCGCCGCTGGGACGAGGGAGCGAAGCACCTGGAGCGCGCCCTCGAGCTGGCCCCGAGCGACGCCGACGTGCTCGCCAACGCCGCTCTCTGCCGCGCCTACCTGGGAGACCCCGCCGCGGGCGCGCTCCTGGCCGAGAGGGCGTCACGTCTGAACCCGCGCTACCCCGAGTGGTACCTGCCGTGCGCCGCCGTCCCCCTCTTCCTCCTCGGAAGGGATGCCGACGCCGTCGCCCTCCTCTCCCGGAGTCCCCGCGCGTTCGTGGACGCGGCGGCGTTCCTCGCCGCGGCCCACGGGATGCTCGGGCATCGCGAGGAGGCGACGCGCTTCGCCGACATGTTCCTGGCCGAGCTGACGGAGAAGATCACCTTCGGCCGCACGCCCGAGCCAGGAGAGCCTCTCCGCTGGGTGCTCCAGGTCAATCCCTTCCGCCGTGAGGAGGACGCGGCGCGGTTCGCCCGGGGACTCGCCGCCGCCGGCCTGTCGTCGGACTCCGACGAGCGCCGGGCGCGGCCCGTGACCGCCGCCTCTCGATCCTCCTTCTGCCGCGAAGAGGATGGCTGGATGCTGGCCTTCGAAGGCACGGCGGTCCAGCTCGCCGACTCCAAGGGGCTCCAGGACCTGGCGCAGCTCCTGACCCAGCCTCAGCAGGCGATTCACTGCCTGGAGCTCGCGGGACGCTCGGTGGAGCCCACCGCCGATGCGCCTGTGCTGGACGACCGCGCCCGGAGAGAGATCGGCGCCCGGGTCCGCACCCTCCAGGAGACCATCGACGAGGCCGAGGCGGGCCACGACCCGGGCCGAGCCGAGGCCGCGCGGGAGGAGCTGGAGCGGATCGTGGGCCTTCTCTCCGGAGCGCTCGGCCTGGGCGGAAGAACCCGCCGTCTGGGGAGCGCGGCCGAGCGCGCCCGGAGTGCCGTCACCTGGCGAATCCGCAACGCGATCCGGAAGATCGCCGGCGTCCACCCTCCGCTGGGCCGGCACCTCGACAATTCGGTCCGCACCGGAACGTACTGCACGTACGTTCCGGAGAAGCCCGTCGACTGGGAGGTCTGAGGGTCCTCGTCCCTCACGATGTGAGGCCCGGGACCTCACGCCTTCTTCGCGTGAACCCCTCACCGACCGGAGTGCACCCATGAAGTCCCACTGGATCACCGAGCGCGGGGAGCCGGTCTCGTGTGGCGACGCCGCTGCGCTCGCGCTCCACGAGCTGGCGCTCACCCAGTACCAGAGCTACCGCGGCGACCCGATCGCCACCATCGAGAAGGCCCTGGCCTCGGCGCCGGACTTCGTGCTCGGCCACGTGCTGAGGGCGTTGGTGCTCTTCACCTTCACCGAGCGGCGCTTCATCGAGCAGGCGCGGGTGAGCGTCACCACCGCCGAGGCGCTGCTTCCCCGGGCCAATTCACGGGAGCGGACGCTGGTCGCCGCGGCGCGAGCGCTGGTCGACGGAGACTGGGCCGCGGCTGGTGCGGCGCTGGATCGGGTGCTGGTCGACCACCCGCGCGACATCCTTGCCATCCAGACCGGGCACCTCGTGGACTTCTTCCGGGGCGACACGCTCAACCTCCGGAATCGCATCGTCCGGGTGCTCCCCCACTGGAGCGCGGGCGTGCCGGGCTACTCCTACCTCCTCGGGATGTACGCGTTCGGGCTGGAGGAGTGCAACCAGTACACCGAGGCCGAGGAGACCGCCCGCCGGGCGCTGCAGCTCGAGGCGAAGGACGCCTGGGCAGTCCACGCCGGGGTGCATGTGATGGAGATGCAGGGCCGCATCGAGGAGGGAGTCGACTGGCTCGTCTCCCGGGAGAAGGACTGGGCACCGGAGAACACCTTCGCCTTCCACAACTGGTGGCACCTCACGCTGTTCCACCTCGACCGGGAGCGGTACGTCGAGGCGCTCGCCGTCTACGACGCGCAGATCCACCGCGAGCTTCCCGACCCGGCGCTGCAGCTGATCGACGCCACCGCACTGCTCTGGCGTCTCCACCTCGACGGGGTGGACCTCGGGGCCAGGGCGGCGTCGGTGGCCGACAACTGGGCGAAGCGGCTGGAGACCGAGCGCGGCTTCTACGTCTTCAACGACATGCACGCGATGATGGCCTTCGCCCTCGCAGGTCGGAAGGCGGAGGCGGAGCAGCTCCTCGCCGACCTCGAGTGGACGGTGGAGCAGGGTCCCCCGACCAACCGGAGCATGACCCGGGACGTGGGGCGTGCGATCTGCCGCGGGATTCGCGCCTTCGGCCAGAACCGCTACCCCGAGGCCATTGCCGAGCTCCAGCCGGTGCGCGACATCGCCTCCCGATTCGGCGGTAGCCACGCCCAGCGCGACGTGCTGACGCTCACCCTCATCGAGGCGGCGATCCGCAGCGGACAGCCGGCGCTGGCGCGGCACTACCTGGCCGAACGGACGGTGCTGAAGCCAGGCAGCGGGTGGGCACGGAGGCTCCAGGGCCGGGCGGGAGGATTGCGTCATGCGCCCCCCTGAGCTGCGTCGAGTGACGCTCCCCTCCGGGGTCACTCTGGAGGTGGCCGAGGCCGGACAGGGACCGGCGGTTCTCTTCCTCCACGGCATCACCGACTCCTGGCGCTCGTTCGAGCTCCTCCTGCCGCTGCTCCCGGACGATCTCCACGTGGTGCTGCCCAGCCAGCGCGGACACGGCGGTTCCGACAAGCCTCCCGGCGGGTACAGCACCGATCAGCTCGCCGCAGACGCCGCCTTGCTCCTCGACGCCCTCGGAATCGAGCGGGCCACGGTGGTGGGCCACTCGATGGGAAGTCAGGTCGCCCAGACCCTCGCTGCCACGAAACCGGAACGGGTCGAGCGCCTCGTCCTCATCGGCTCGGCGACGTCCTTCGTCACCCCGGAGCTGCGGGAGTTCGCCCGGGTCCTGGACGAGCTCCGGGATCCGGTTCCGATCGAGGTCGCCCGGGACTTCCAGGTGAGCACGGTTCACAAGCCGATCCCCGAGGCGCTCCTCGCCACCTTCGTCGGGGAGAGCCTGAAGGTCCCGGCCCATGTCTGGCAGCAGGCGATGAGAGGCGTGCTGGAGTTCCACTCCCTGCCGTTCCTCTCGCGCCTGAGGATGCCGACCCGCATCGTCTGGGGCGATCACGACACGATCGTCTCCCGGAGCGAGCAGGAGTCGCTCCGGCAGGGGATCGGGCGAGCGACCCTTCGCGTCTTCGAGGACACGGGGCACGCCGTGCACTGGGAGCGGCCGGAGCGGTTTGCCGGCGAGCTCCTGAACTTCCTCAGGGGGAAGGCTCCAGCAGCCCGCGGAGGAACGCCCGCGCCTCGGTGACGTTGCGGACGCGGAGTTCCGCCCGGCTCGCCGCCGGACCCACGTGGATGGAGATCGAGCCGGGCGGCAGTGCGGCGAAGAGGTCCTCGTCGGTCCGGTCATCCCCGACGGCGGCCACCAGCGTGCCCCGGGGAGAGTGGGCCACCACCGCCGGCACCACCTTGCCCTTGTTCACCCCCTGCGGGCGGATCTCCACCACGTGGTCGCCGGTGAGCACCTCGGCCGGGGCGTTGGAGAGCAGCGTGGCCAGGTGGAGCAGGAGGTCTCCTGCCTGCGCGGCGCCGAATTCCGGGTCCGCCGCGCGGTAGTGCCAGGCGAGGCCAGCGGTCTTCTCCTCGACCAGAGCGCCGGGCGTCCGGGCCGCGTACTCCTCGAGGATCCTCCGGACCTGGGGCAACCAGCTGCTGGGATCGACGATCGCCCCGTTCCAGCGTTCGGCCTGCATGCGCGACCAGAAGCCATGCTCGGCGTGGAGCCCGATGGGGAGCGACCCGAGCCACCGCTCGAGCGTGTCGCGGCGCCGCCCGCTCACCACGTGCACCACGTAGCGCCGGGACAGCGCCTCCAGCAGCCTCAGCACCGTGGCGTCCGGTACCGCGAGGTCCGGGGTGGGCGCGAACTCGACCAGCGTCCCGTCGTAGTCGATCAGGAGCGTCGCCGAGGGCGCCGAGCGGATCCGGGCCTGGGCGGCGCTCAGCGCCGAAGGTGTGGAGGGTCGGAGAGCATGCGGCGGCTCGAGATCCGACCCCAGGCGGTCCAGGAAATCGCGGGCCCAGCGGTGCACGTCGTAGGTCTCCACCCGCGCGCGGAGGGCCGTCATCCGGATGTGCCGTTCCTCGGGCGGCATCTGGAGCGCTTTCCACAGGGCCTCGGCGATCCCCTCCACGTCGTAGGGGTTGACCAGCAGCGCCTCGGCGAGCTCGGCCGCAGCGCCGGTGAACTCGGAGAGCACCAGCACCCCGTCGCCATCGGTGCGGGTGGCGATGAACTCCTTGGCCACCAGGTTCATCCCGTCGCGGATGGGGGTGACCACCAGGACGTCGGCGGCGCGGTAAAGCGCGGCGACCTCGGTGGGGGAAAGGCCGCGCGCCAGGTACCGCACCGGGGACCAGGTGGGGGTCGCGAAGCGTCCGTTGATCCGCCCCACCAGCGCGTCCACCGTCTCGCGCAGCCCCTGGTACGCATCGACCCCCGTGCGAGAGGGCACGGCGAGCTGCACCGCGCGCACATGCTCGCAGAGCTCTGGGTGGCGGAGGAGCAGCTGCTCGTAGGCGAGCAGCCGGCGTGGAATGCCCTTGGTGTAGTCGAGGCGGTCGATGCCCACCAGCAACCGCTCCGAGCCGGAGCGAAGGGCGTGGCTATCCTGAACCACCGCCGGATCGCCGGCGAGCTCCCGCCAGCGCGCGGCGTCCACCCCCATGGGGAAGACGCCCAGTCGCACGTCGCGCCCGCGCCAGGGGATGCGGTCCACCTCGGTCCAGGAGCCGGTCGTCCGCAGCACCGACGAGGAGAAGTGCCGGACGTACGCCGCGGTGTGGAATCCGATGAGGTCGGCGCCCAGCAGGCCCTCGAGGATCTGCTCGCGCTGCGGGAGGATCCGGAACATCTCCGAGGAGGGAAAGGGGATGTGGAGGAAGAATCCGATTCGCGCGTCAGGAAGCCGGGAGCGGACCAGCGCTGGAACGCGCATGAGCTGGTAGTCGTGGATCCAGACCAGATCGCCCGGGCGGTGATGGGCTACGACCGCGTCGGCGAACCGGCGGTTCACGCGCTCGTAGTCCTCGAACCCCTGCACCTCCAGCGGCAGCTCCCCGACGAAGTAGTGGAACAGCGGCCAGAGCACGCCGTTGGAGTACGACTCGTAGTACCGCTGCACCTCCTCACGGGTGAGCGGGACCTGGACCAGACGCATCGCCTCGAGACGGGAGGCGAGCTCGTTCTGGTCCTTCTCCGGGAGCGGGTCCACCAGGCCTGGCCAGCCGATCCACAGCCCACCGGAGCGCTGGTGCGGCCCCCAGAGTCCGGTGGCCACTCCCCCCACGCTCGGCTGCACCTCGACTCCGTCCGCGTCCGCGCGGACCGTCACCGGAAGCCGGTTGGACACGATGAGGACGCGGGCCACTCCCGCGCCTTGTACCGGCAGATGGGCACACCGGCACGGCTCCGCTCGACAAGTGCGCAATTTGGAACGAGACGATGCGGCCCGGCGGAGGACCGGTGAGAGCCCGCCAGCCATGCACCGGGCCGAGCGGGAGCCGTGGAACCCGCCGCGGGTGCTCGCTCACGGCGAGAGGGTGACCGGCACCAGGTTGTCCTCGGGGATGCGGTCGATGAGCTCGTTGACCGGGTCGACGCCCGCCCGGGCGGGAACCCCATCGGTCACCAGGGTGATGGTCGCGCGCGGCCCATCGATCCGATGCGGCTCGAGCACCAGCGCTTCCCCCTTCGCGTCCAGCACTCCGACCGGGATCCAGTCGTTCAGGGGAACCTCCTGCTCCACACCCAGCGCGTCGGCCTGCAGCTTGCGCATCTCGAGCTCCAGGCTGACCTCGTACCTGCCGTCGGCGCGCTTGGTGGCCGTCGCCGCCCTCGCCCGGTTCTCGTAGAGGGTGATCTGCTCGAACTGGTCGGTCAGGTAGTACTGGAACTGCTCCGGAGTGTGGCGGCGAAGCGCCGCGAGCAGCACCCGCGAGGTCGGGTAAGGCGGTCCCTTGTTGCCGGTGGCAACCACGATTTCCCGGAGCGCCCGGTTCACCGCGTCCTCGCCGATGAGGTCCTGGAGCGCGTACATGACCAGGCTTCCCTTGGAGTAGTGGATGTAGCCCTGGTCCTCGACGCGCAGGAGCGGCAGCTCCTTCTTCTTCTCTCCGCTGCGTCCCGAGAGGTAGCGATCCAGCTCGTAGCGCAGGAAGCGGCGCATGACCTGCGGGCCGTAGGCCTGCTTCATCACCATCAACGCCGAGTACTGGGCGAGGGTCTCCACCAGCACCGTCATCCCCTGCGAGTCCGCGCTGAGGACCTGATGCCCCCACCAGTGGTGCGCCACCTCGTGCGCCGTCACGTAGAGCGGGTAGTCGATCGCGTCGGGACGGCCCTTCTCCACCTGGGCGATGAAGCCGATGGACTCGGAGAAGGGGATGGTGCTGGAGAACGACTCGGCAAAGGTGGCGTATCCGGGGAACTCGACGATGCGCAGCACCGGATGCTGGTAGGGCCCGAAGGCGCGGGTGAAGTAGGCGAGCGAGTCCTTCATCCCCTTGCGCATGCTCGGCAGGTCGTAGGTGTGGTCCGGATGATGGGCGATCTCCAGGGCCACGTCGTTCCACCGATCGTGCTCCACCACGTACCGTGCGGAGAGGAACGCCAGATAATGGAAGATCGGCCGCCGCTCGACGAAGTGGAAGTAGCGCCGGCCGTTCTCGGTCCACTCCCGCTCGAGCGTGCCCGGGGCGACGACCCGCTGATCGGCGCTGGTGCTCACGGTGGCCTCGAACTGGATACGGTCCGCGTCGTGGGCGATGTAGTTGGTGGCCGGGGCAGCCGGGTCATCCAGGTCGAGCGCGCGCTCTCGCGGCCCGAGCCCGTGCTTGCGACGAGTCTCGTCATCGGCCAGCTCCTGCTGCCGGGCGTAGCCCAGGCCCGGGAGGTAGTCCCCGTTGATGAAGGTGCCGTTCTCCACGATGCGGGTGTCGCTGCTGTCGTTCTCGAAGCCGGGGTTGAGATAGCTGATGCGGAAGGCGAGCTCGGTGCTGGCCCCCGGCGCCAGCGGCTGCCGGAGCTTGTAGGCGTGGACGCCGGTCTCGCCGTCGGAGACCACGGTCTCCTGGCCACCCGGGAAGTCCATGGCGCGGATGGTGGCCCGCGGGCTCAGGCGGACCACGATCTGCTCCAGGGGCCGGTCGGTGCGGTTGACGAGCGCGTCCACTCCGTCGATCTCCACCCGCCGCTCGACGGGGAAGATGTCGACCCGGGTCTTCACCGCGGTGATCTTCGGCTGGGAAAGCGCTCCGAAGCGCTCTTTGTAGCGCTTCTCGTACCGGGCCTGCGCCTCGTCGCGTGAGAAGCGAGTGCGGTAGGTGTTCCGAACGTTGGTGTTCCAGAAGATGAACGCCCCGGCGCCGACGGCGACGGCCAGCGCCGCCCCGAGCAGCGCTCCGGAGTGCCGGTCCAGCCGCGCCCGGGCCTCGTGCCACCGCTCGCGGAAGGTCTGCGGGGTCCCCCGGACCCAGAAGAGGTGGGCCACCACCGCCAGCGCCAGCGCCACCGCCACCCAGTAGAGCTCGAACCAGAAGAGCGGGGCGACGAAGTGCCCGTACCCGTTCATGTCCGAAAACGGATGCGAGGGCACCGTCGCATAGCGGAGGAGGTGATGTTCCACTCCCATCACCGGGAAGAGCAGCGAGAGCGCGAGGAACACCACCATCGCGAAGTGACCGACGTACTTCTGGTCGACGAGCACGTGCACCAGCACCGCCAGCGCGCAGAGGCAGGCGAAGAGCACGAAGGAGATGCCGTAGAGCGAGCGCAGGTACAGCCCGAGCTCGAAGTGGAAGTATCCCTTCGCCGCCTGGATGGTCACGCCCGCGACGACGACCACCGCGAGCAGGATGGCCACGATGCCCAGCAGCGCGGTGAGCTTGGCGGCCATCACCGCCCAGCGCGGGGTGGGAAGAGCGTCGTAGATCTGCGCCATCCCTGCATCACGCTCGCGCCAGACCAGCTCGCCGGCGTAGAGGGTGAGCACCACCAGGATGAAGATGGCGAAGGAGCCGGCCACCACGGTGATGACCTGACGGGTCACCGGATAGGTGGGAGTCCCGTAGAGCTTGCCGATCGCGGGTGCGGCGGAGGCGATGAACAGCACCCCCGCCAGGAGGATCACCCCGAAGAAGACGCTCTTGATCGTCTCCCGCAGCTGGAGCCCGACCAGCCCCGCGAACACGCCACGGGAGGCGCGCGAGGAGAAGTCCAGCCGGGCGCGGGGGACTGCCAGCCGGGTGCGGTCCTCGGGAGGGACCTCGGGGGCGGCGCGGGCGGCGCGAGCCGCGGGCGTGGAGAAGGAGAAGCGCCGGTAGGTGTAGCCGAAGAGCGCGACGGCGAGGGCGGTCCAGAGCAGCCGGTTCCAGAGGAAGTCGCCCTGGAGGCCCAGGAGCCGGGTGTTCTTCTCGGCGATGGACCAGTAGTGGGTCACGCTGTCGATGGCCATCAGCCCGAACGGGTCCACCAGCGCGGCCAGGGTTCTCCGCTCCACGTCGCCGGTGAGGTTGACGCCGATGAAGTAGCCCAGCAGCGCAAGCACCGCGCCCACGTAGACCGGCAGCATGCGCCGGGTGAGCACGGCCAGAGCGAAGAACACCGACGCCATCAGCAGGAGATCGGGGAGGACCACCAGGAGGTACGGGACGGCGTAGGCCGCGAACCGCTGTGGCCCCACCCGCGTGGCGGGCATCCAGGGAAGCTTCGTCGCCAGGAAGGCGCCGAGGCCGATGGCCAGGGACAGCAGGACGAGCACCCCGAGCGCACCGAGGAATCGGCCGCCCAGGTACTCGGCGCGCGTGATCGGCCGGGTGAACAGCAGCGGGGTGATGTTGGCGTCGACGTCCTGGTGGGTGGCTCGCCCGGCGATGGCGGCGGTGATGACCACCGTGAAGCTGGCGATGAGGGTCATCAGGCTCGCCAATGACCACGGCGAGTTGATGTCCACCTTTCCGCCGGTCCCGAAGTCCACGTTGGCGTTGGGGATCGCGCCACCCGCGGCGAGGATGAAGAACGCGGCCAGGACCAGGAACACCGCGAAGTAGACGTAGGTGGAGATGCGGTGCAGCCGCTGTCGCACCTCGAAGCCGGCGATGGCCAGGAGCATCGTCAGGCCGCCCGCGACTGCAGATCCGCGCCGCGCCGGACGGCGAAGTAGACGTCCTCCAGCTCGGGCTCGGCCGGCAGGAAAGCCGCTCCAGGGGCCGCGTCGGCCAGCACGCGGACTCGCGTCCTTCCAGCGACGAGCCGGGTGGAGACCAGGGCGAGCGACTCGGAGAGCTTCGCCACCTCGGCCTTCTCCACCGTGCGCTCCCAGAGCCGGCCCCGGAGCCCGGCCACGGCCTCCGCGGGTTGCTGCACCAACCGCAGCTGGCCCTGGTGCATGATCGCCATGCGGCTACAGAGGTCGGAGACGTCGCTCACGATGTGCGTGGAGAGCAGGACGATGACGCTCTCGCTGATCTCGGAGAGCAGATCGTGGAACCGCACCCGCTCCTCGGGATCCAGGCCGGCGGTGGGCTCGTCGACGATGAGCAGGCGCGGGTCGCCGATCAGCGCCTGGGCGATGCCGAACCGCTGCTTCATGCCGCCGGAGAACGTGCCCAGCGCGCGGTTCCGGGCCTCCCAGAGGTTGGTCCGGTGGAGCAGCGCCTCCACCGTCTCTCGCCGGAGCGCTCGGTCCGCCAGCCCCTTCAGACGGCCGAGGTGGTCCAGGAGATCGACGGCCTTGACCTTCGGGTAGACGCCGAACTCCTGAGGGAGGTACCCGAGGAGCTTCCGGATCGCCTGCTTGTCGCGGAGCAGGTCGATGTCGCCGAGGCGGACCGAGCCGGTGTCGGGATCCTGGAGCGTGGCCAGGGTACGCATCAGGGTCGACTTCCCCGCCCCGTTCGGGCCCAGCAGCCCGAACATCCCCGGGCCCACGGTGAGGGTCACGTCGGCCAACGCCTGCACGCCGTTGGGGTACCGCTTCGAGAGACGCTCGATCACCAGGTTCATGCGCCCAGAGGACGCCAGACCACCTGCCCGATTTCCAGGCGCTCGCGCCGGTGTGCAGCCTCACCGGAACCGGAAGCCGATCACCCGAAAGGAGGTGTCCGAAACGAGGTCTCCGGCACCTCGGTGTCGGGTCCACTTGACATGAAGGTGTCAGACACCTTCGAGCGACACCTTCGAGCGGGCTCAGCGGAAGCGGAAGCCGATCACCCGGCCGTCGGCGGCGAGCACCCAGGCCACCCCGCCGCGGACCAGCGGCCGGCTACGGAGCGCGCTGTCCACCCGTGCCGTGGCCGGCGAGCCCGGCCGCGCGAGATCGATGGCCAGGAGGCGACCCTCCCGACCGGCGGTGGGAACCAGCAGCCGGTCCTGCCATTCGGCCACGCCGCCCACCAGCGCCCCGGGAAGCGCGGCATGGAAGGGCGGCTGCTGTCCGTGCGCGTCCACACCCACCAGCGACCGGTCCTCGGTGCCGACCCACACCCTGCCCAGTGCGGCGCTGGGCGGCGAGATGATCTTCTGACCGACCGACAGGACCCGGCGCTGCGCCCCCGAGCGCGCGTCCAGCACCACCAGGCGCCCGGACTGCTCGGCGACCCAGAGCCCGTCGGCCTCGAGCACCGCTCCGGTCGGCGCCTGGACCGGTGCCTTCCAGCGAAGCGCCCCGTCGTCCGGCGAGAGGAGGAGCACTGCCGCGGGTCCGACCGCCAGGATTCCGCGTTCCAGCGGGAGAAGACCGCGGGGCGGTGAGCGCCCCCGGAGCCCGAGCGAGGCGTTCCAGCCCCGCCGCAGGGGCATCCCCCCGGCGCGCGCCGGAAAGGAGCGCAGCTCCCCTCCTTTTCCCAGCAGGAGGATTCGCGTTCCCACCGCGGCAATCGCCGCCACCGGGGGCTGCCCGCCCGCGCGCCAGCGCTCGTGGCCGGTCTCGGCGTCGAGCGCGACCAGCGTGTCGCCGCCGGTGACAGCACCGACCACGCCGTCCTCGCTCAGCACCAGCGGAAGCTCGATCTCGGCCCCGGTCTCGATCGTCCATAGCGTCCGCCCCGCCCCGTCGAGGCGGATCACCCGGCCGGCGTCGTTGCCGAACACCGCTCCGTCGCCGAGAGCGGTCAGTCCGGTCCGGCTCGGCGCGTCCCCGGAGCTGGTGAAGACCGGAACCAGTGGCGCGGTGCACGCCGTGCACAGCGCCGCGAGCAGCAGCCACCAGGATGGAGGACGTCGCAGCGCAGGACCGCGCGGCGGGCAATCGGGCTCGGGCCAGTCGGACCCCCGCACCAGGGGGACGCCCATGGAGCCGCGCTGGGGCGCGGCGCGTTGAGGCTCAGCCGGCGCTGGCGGAGGCACGCGCGGTCACGCTAGATCAGAACGGCCGTGAGCGACCGTGGTCCCGGTCTGGTGCTGATCCTCCTCGGGGTGGGCCTGGTGGTGCTCGGCCTGCTGCTGTGGAGCGGCTGGCTGTCCTGGTTCGGGCGGCTGCCGGGCGACATCCGCTGGGAGACCGGACGGACGCGGGTCTATCTCCCGCTGGTGTCGATGATCGTGGTCTCGATCATCCTCTCGCTGCTCGCCTGGATCTTCCGCCAGCGCTGACGCCGAGACCACTCCAGGTTTCGGCGTCAATCGGGGGAGGGGGTTCCGGCGACCTTCATGCCCTTGGGAATCACCACCACACCCCCATGGGTCACGTGGAACCGGCGCCGATCCTCTGCCTGGTCGTAGCCGATGGTCATCCCCGCGGGGATCTCCACGTTCTTGTCCACGATGGCGCGGCGGATCCGGCAGCGCCGGCCGACGGTGACATTCTCGAAGAGGATGCTCTCGCTCACCTCGGAGAACGAGTTGATGCGCACCTTGGGGCTGAGGACGCTCCGGTGCACGTGACCGCCGGAGATGATGCACCCGTCGCAGACCAGGCTGTCGGTGGCGTAGCCCACCCGCTCGTTCTCCTCGTCGTTGAACACGAACTTCGCGGGAGGATAGGAGCGGGTCTGGGTGTAGATGGGCCAGCGGTCGTTGTAGAGGTTGAAGATGGGATCGACCTCCACCAGGTCCATGTTGGCCTGGTAGTAGACGTCGATGTTCCCCACGTCCCGCCAGTAGCCACGCTCCTTCGGCTCCTGCCCGGGATAGCTGTTTTCCGCGAAGTCGTACACGAACACCCGCGAGTGCTTGTAGAGCGCGCTGATGATGCTCCTGCCGAAGTCGTGCGCGCTCTGGTCGTTCGCCGCGTCGCGAACCACCTCCTGGACCAGGGTCTCGGTCTCGAAGAGATAGTTTCCCATCGAGGCGAGGCACATCTTCGGGTTTCCCGGCATCGGAGGCGGGTTCTTCGGCTTCTCCAGGAATCCCTGCATCCGCCCGTCGGGGCCCACGTCGATGATCCCGAAGTCCCGGCCCTCCTCGATGGGGACCGGAATGGCCGCCACGGTGCACTCGGCCTTCTGCGTGAGGTGGTACTCGAGCATCTTCGACACGTCCATGCGGAACACGTGGTCCGCGCCGAAGACGAAGATCTGGTCCGGCTCCTCGTCGGTGATGAGGTTGAGGTTCTGGTAGATCGCGTCGGCGCTTCCCTTGTACCAGTCGAGCCCGGTCCGCATCTGGGCCGGCACCACGTCCACGAACTGTCCCAGGAAGCTGCTCAGCCGCCAGGCACGCGTGAGGTGGTTGTTCAGCGAGTCGGACTTGTACTGGGTGAGCACCTTCATCTTCAGCACACCCGAGTTGGCGAAGTTCGACAGAACGAAGTCGACGATCCGGAAGCGACCGCCGAAGGGGACCGCCGGCTTGGCGCGCTCGCGGGTGAGCGGCTCGAGCCGCGTCCCTGCGCCTCCGGCCATGATCATCGCCAGGGTCTTGCCCATGCTCCCGTCCATTTAGACACCGCGCCGGTGCGTGTCGAGAAGGGGGGCGAACGTGGCAGCGAGGTGACGGCTCTGCCTAGAGTCGCCGGCCGAAATGGATGTCCCTCATCCCCAGGTTCCGGCGGGTCTCGGCCGCCGCTCCCTCATCAAGCGAGGCCTTCTCGGGGGCGCGCTGCTCGCAGCCGGCGGGGCCGGCTTCCTTGCCTTCCGGGGAGGAGCCAGGGTGCCCCTGCCGGCCGACGGGCTCCTGGTGTTCACCCCGGCGCAGTTCGCGGTCCTGGACGCGGTGGGCAGGCGGATGGTGCGGCCCCGGCCGGGCTGGCCCACCGTGGACGAGGTGGGGGTGGCCCGCGCCGCCGACCGCATCGCCGCCCGCGTGGAGCCGAGCGCGCAGAAGGAGCTCCGTCAGCTCCTCGGTCTGTTCGAGAACGGGCTCGCCGGCTTCGTCCTTGGCGGGCGCACCCGGCCCTTCACCCTGCTGTCCGGCCCGCAGCAGGACACGGTTCTCGCCGACTGGCGGGACAGCCGGCTCGCGTTGCTCCGGACGGGCCACGCCGCGCTCCGGACCCTGGTGCTCGCCGCGTACTACCAGTCCCCGAGCATCTGGCCCGCGGTGGGTTATTCCGGGCCACCAGGCATCTTCCAGGACGGCCCCTCCCAGCCCGAGTGGCGGGGTGGCGATACCCCTCGGCCCGACGGGAACGGGGTCTGGCACGGGGAGGCGCTGCCATGAGCAAGGCGGGCCGCATCCTCACCGGCCGCGACCACGGCGCGAGCACCACCCTCCACTGTGACGTGGTGGTGGTGGGCTCGGGCGCGGGTGGCTCGGTGCTCGCCGAACGGCTCACCGCGCATGGGCTCGCGGTGGTGATGCTCGAGGAGGGAGGCTACTGGACCCGGCGCAGCTTCGACGGGCGCGAGGACCACTCCTATCCGCGGCTGTACCAGGAGATGGGAAACCGGGCGACGGACGACCAGTCGGTGCTCATCCTCCAGGGTCGAAACGTCGGCGGCGGGACCACCGTGAACTGGTGCACCTCCTTCCGGACTCCGCCCGCACTGCTGGACCACTGGCGAGACCAGCACGGGGTGAAGGGTCTCACCGAGGAGGCTCTGATTCCCCACTGGGAGGCCATCGAGAAGCGGCTGCACATCGCCGAGTGGCCGCTGGAGCGGATGAACGCCAACAACCAGGTCCTCTGGGACGGGTGCGGCAAGCTCGGCATCTCCCGCGGGCTCATCCGCCGCAACGTCAACAACTGCGCCAACCTCGGCTACTGCGGCCTCGGCTGTCCGCTGGACGCGAAGATGGCGATGGGGGTGACGCTGATCCCCGACGCCGTCGAGCGCGGGATGACCGTGCAGGCCAACGCCTCGGTCCGGCGCCTCCTGGTCGAGAACCGACGCGTCCGGGGGGTGGAGGCGCAGCTGCTCGACCCCGAGACCGACCGGCCCACCGGGGTGACCCTCACGGTGATGGCGAAGACGGTGGCAGTGTGCGGCGGGGCGATCAACTCGCCGGCGCTGCTCCTCCGCTCCGGCCTGGACGGGAACGGGAACGTGGGGAAGCGATTCTTCCTCCACCCGGTGGTCATCATGAGCGCGCTGATGCCCGAGCCGGTCGCACCCTGGAGCGGGGCGCCCCAGTCCGCGTACTCCCATCACTTCATCGAGCGGGGGCCGGGGAAGCTGGGTTTCCTCCTGGAAGTGCCGCCGGTGATGCCGCTCATCGCCGCCACGGTGTTCCCCGGCTTCGGCGACGAGCACCAGCAGCTGATGGAGCAGCTGCCCTACACCCAGACCACCATCGCCATCTGCCGGGACGGGCTGCTCCCCGAGGACAGCGGCGGGACGGTGAAGCTCCGCGACCCCGCCGAGCGGCGGGTCTCCATCGAGTACCCGCTTCGGCCCTTCCACTTCGAGGCCTTCCGCGAAGCGTGCAAGGTGATGGCCCGCATCCAGCTCTCCGCCGGGGCACGGGAGGTCCGCTCACTCCACAGCCGGCCGGTCCACATCCGGAAGGAGTCGGAGATCGACGCGGCGCTGGATTCTGCTGCCTGGGAGCCCGGCCGGGTACGGGTGGCCACGGCCCACCAGATGGGTGGCTGCGCGATGGGCGCCGATCCGAGGACCTCGGTGGTCGACAGCACGCTCCGCTACCACGGGATGGACAACCTCTTCGTCGTGGACGGCTCGGTGTTTCCCAGCTCGCTCGGGGTGAACCCTCAGGAGAGCATCTTCGGCATCGCTCGCTGGGCGAGCCAGTTCGTGGCCGCCGCGACCAGCTGAGCTCCCGGAGTCCGGTGCCGGACGTCTCGGTCCGAAGGCTGGCCAGGGGGAGGTCCGGTCGAGGCACGCTCGTCAGCCGGCCGGCGACACGAGTCCCCGTCGCCGAACGCAACGCGTCGTGCCGTGGCGGAGGTCACGGCTGATGTTCACCGGCGCCGACGGCGGACAGCTGCATTCGCAACGGTCAGTCGCCGCAACGCGAGTGCATCCGGCTGCAAATGAGGGTACGGGGGACGAGGAACACATGCGACGACTCGCCTCCAGCCTGCTGGTCTTCGGCCTCGCGGCGTGCGGAGGCAAGGCCAAGCCTCCCGCTGCTTCGCCGACCAAGGTCAAGCTGATGACCCTGGCACCCCGGGAGGTGGAGCAGAGCGCCGAGTTCATCGCCGGCCTCAACTCACGGAATGCGGTGACGCTCCGCCCGCAGGTCAATGCGGTGGTGGCCAGCATCCCGGTCAAGCCCGGGCAACAGGTCAAGGCCGGCACCACCATCGTGCAGCTCGACGTCTCCCAGCAGGCCGCGGTCACCGCGAACGTGCGGGCGACGGTGGAGGCACGGCGTGCGGCCCTGAAGCTCGCCGATGTCAACTACGAGCGCCTCTCCAAGCTCGCTCCCAGCGGAGTGGTGAGCCAGCAGGAGTACGACCAGGCGGCCGCCCAGCGTGCCTCGGCCCAGGCCGACCTCTCGGCAGCCGAGAGCCAGCTCAGGGCGCAGTCGGTCCAGAGCAGCTACTACCGGGTGACCGCCCCCTTCGACGGCATCGTCGGCGACCTTCCGGTGAAGGTGGGGGACCTGATCACCCCCCAGACGGCCATCACCCAGTTGACCCAGGACCGTCGGCTCGAGGCGAACGTCAACGTCCCGTTGCTGCTCGCTCCCCGCATCGACACCCAGAGCGTGGTCCAGGTGCTCGGGCCGGACGACAAGCCGGTGGTCGAGGCCCCGGTGAGCTTCATCTCGCCTTCGGTGGACGCCGCCACACAGACCGTCCTGGTGAAGGCCGTGTTCGAGAACACCGGAGGGCTGCGCTACTCGCAATATGTCCGCGTGCGGCTGGTCTTCGGACAGCGCAAGGCGCTGGTGGTTCCGGTGGTCGCCGTCACCCGCCAGGGGGGTCAACCGTTCGTCTACGTCGCGGGCCAGGCCTCCGGGAAGTCCGGGGGTCTGGTGGCCGAGCAGCGGCCGGTCCAGCTCGGCGAGGTGGTGGGTAACGACTACGTGGTGACCGGAGGCCTGAAGGAGGGCGAGCAGGTGGTGATCTCGGGCGTCCAGTTCGTGCGCAATGGCGCGCCGCTCCAGCCCGAGCAGCTGGCGAGCAAGGACCAGGGGACCTAGCGGGGCTCGATGTTCGTCGACTTCTTCATCCGCAGGCCGATCTTCGCCGGGGTTTGCTCGTTCATCATCCTGCTCCTGGGAGTGATCGCCATCCCCACGCTCCCCATCGAGCGCTATCCGCAGCTCGCGGCGCCCCAGGTGACGGTGAGCGCGGTGTACACCGGGGCCAGCGCCGAGGTGGTGGAGACCGCGGTCACCGTCCCGCTGGAGCAGCAGATCAACGGCGTGGAGGGGATGCGGTACATCCAGTCGGTCTCGGGAAACGACGGCACCTCGAGCATCACCATCACCTTCGAGGTGGACCGAAACCTCGACGCCGCGGCGGTGGACGTGCAGAACCGCGTGCAGGCGGCGCTGGCCCAGCTTCCCAACGAGGTGAAGCAGACCGGGGTGCTCATCAACCGGGCCTCGAGCAGCATCGTGCTCGCCGGATCGATGTACAGCGAGCACGGCGAGTACTCGGCCCTGTTCCTCAGCAACTACGCCGACGTGTACATGCGCGACGCGCTGAAGCGAATCAACGGCGTGGCGGACGTGCGCATCTTCGGTGAGCGCCGCTACAGCATGCGGATCTGGCTGGACCCCACCAAGCTCGCCCGGGTCCGGCTCACCACGGACGACGTCGTCCGCGCACTCCAGGAGCAGAACGTCAACGTCCCGGCGGGAGCCATCGGCGGGCAGCCGGCCGTGCCCGGCCAGAACTATCAGTTCAGCATCCGCGCGAGGGGGCGGCTGAGCACGGCGGCCGAGTTCGAGGACCTGGTGGTCAAGACCGGCCAGGACGGCACGCTGGTCCGTCTCCGTGACGTGGGCCGGGCCGAGCTCGGCGCGCAGGACTACTCGAGCCTGCTGCGCTTCAACGGGCGGGAGGCGGTCGGCCTCGGCGTGTACCAGCTCCCGAGCGCCAACGCGCTGGCGGTGAAGAAGGCGGTCACCGCCGAGCTGGACCGGCTGGTCAGCCTCTTCCCGCCGGGGGTGAAGTTCCGCATCGCCTTCGACACCACCCGGGTGGTGAGCGAGTCGCTCAAGGAGGTTCTCTTCACCCTCGGGGTCGCCATCGGCTTGGTGGTGCTGGTGATCTTCGTGTTCTTGCAGACGGTGCGGAGCACGATCATTCCGGCCCTGACCATCCCGGTGTCGCTGATCGGTACCTTTGCCTTCGCCAAGGCACTGGGCTTCTCGATCAACACCCTGACTCTCTTCGGGATCACCCTGGCGACCGGGCTGGTGGTGGACGACGCGATCGTGGTGATCGAGAACATCGAGCGCTTCATCCAGAGCAAGAAGATGCAGGCCCGGGTGGCGGCGCGGGAGGCGATGGGCGAGGTCTTCGGAGCGGTGGTGGCGACCACCCTCGTCCTGGTGGCGGTGTTCGTCCCGGTGGCCTTCTTCCCGGGGGTGACCGGCCGCATCTACAAGCAGTTCAGCCTCACCCTGGCCTTCAGCGTCCTCCTGTCGCTGTTCATGTCGGTGACGCTGACCCCGGCGATGTCCGCGCTGCTCCTCCGCCAGTCGCACGGACACGGCCGATTCTTCACCGCAGTGAATCACGGACTGGAGCGGCTCTCCTCGGGCTACGCGGCGCTGCTCCACCGGATGCTCCGCTTCCGCTTCGTCTTCATCGGGGTGCTGCTGGCGGCGCTGGCGGGGACCTACCTCGCCTTCCGCCTGGTGCCCGGCGGTTTCATCCCCGAGGAGGACCAGGGATACTTCATCATCGCCATCCAGGGGCCCGACGGCGCGGGCCTGGAGTGGACGAAGAACACCATCGTCCGCGCGGAGCAGGCGCTCCACGAGTTCGAGGAGGTGCAGGACGTCTTCGCCATCGGCGGCTTCAGCTTCCTGGGAAACGGGCCGAACCGCGGCATCATGTTCGTCAACCTCAAGCCCTGGCACGAGCGGCGCAAGCACGAGTCCACCCTCGCCGGGCTGCTCCCGCGGTTGCGCACGCGGTTCGCCGCCATCGAGTCGGCGCTGGTCCTTCCGTTCAACCCGCCGGCCATCCAGGGGGTGGGGAGCATCGGCGGGTTCCAGTTCGAGCTCGAGTCGGAGACCGGCGACCTGCCGCAGCTGGCCAGCACCGTGCGCGACATCTCCGCTGCCTCCCTGCGTGAGCCGAAGCTCGCGCCGGGCTCGGTGTTCAGCACGTTCAGCGTGAACGACCCGCAGCTGGTGCTCCAGGTGGATCGGGAGAAGGCCAAGGCGATGAACCTGTCGCTGAACGCGGTGTTCGATTCGCTCCAGGCGCTGGTGGGCTCGACCTACGTCAACGACTTCGACTTCAACAACCGTACCTACCGGGTGTACGTGCAGGCCGAGCCCCAGTTCCGGAACAACCCGGCGGATCTGGCCGCCTTCTACGTCCGGAGCGAGACCGGGCAGATGGTCCCGCTGGGCACGGTTCTCCTGCCTTCGCGCAGCACGGCTCCCCAGGCGGTGACCCACTTCAACCTCTTCCGCGCCGCGGAGATCCAGGGAGCGGCGGCCCCGGGGGTCAGCTCTTCCGAGGCGCTCCGGGCGATGGAACAGGTGGCCAAGAGCGTCATGCCTCCGGGCATGCGCTACGAGTGGAGCGGCATCGCCCTGGAGCAGCTGCGCTCGGGGAGCCAGACGGTCTTCATCTTCGCCCTGGGCATCGTGTTCGTCTTCCTGGTCCTGGCCGCGCAGTACGAGAGCCTCGTGCTCCCACTGATCGTGATGATGGCCGTCCCGCTGGCGCTCCTCGGGGCGCTGCTGGCGCAGGCTGCGCGGGGACTGGCGAACGACATCTTCTGCCAGGTGGGGCTGGTGATGCTGATCGGCCTCTCCAGCAAGAACGCGATCTTGATCGTCGAGTTCGCCAACCAGCTCCGCGAGCGCGGCGAGAGCGTGCTCGAGGCGGCGGTCCATGCCGCGCAGATCCGGCTCCGGCCGATCCTCATGACCTCGTTCGCCTTCATCCTGGGGGTCGTTCCCCTGGTGCTGGCCCGGGGAGCCGGAGCGGTCAGCCGCCAGTCGCTGGGCACGGCAGTGTTCGGAGGGATGCTCTTCTCCACCGTGCTCAACCTCCTCCTCATCCCGGTGCTCTACGTGCTGGTGGAGACCGCGCGGGAGCGGCTCACCCACCAGGTCCCGCACCGGGCAGGGGACGAGCGGGGCGAGGAGCGGAACGGTCGTGACGCCGGCGGAGGCGCTCTTCCGGCGAAGTGAGCGCCGGGCGAGCGTCGCGCAGCGAGTCGGCATCGTGCCTCGGCTCCCGCACACGTCCCCACCCGGCCGTCCTGTCTGCGCCGCGAGCTCGGAGGCTATGACCGGGTGCATGAACAGGTCCCTGATTGTCCTCTCGGCGGCGTTGCTCCTTCCCACCATCGGACTCGCCCAGAGCCCATTCGACGCGATCACCAAGGCCGCGGCAGATACCGGCAAGGGCGAGATGGAGAAGAAGTTGAACGAGAAGCTCCTCCAGGAGGCACGCAAGAACCAGTGCAGCTTCAAGTCCGGCACCGCGGAGCTGGCGCCCGGCTGCGACGCGAAGCTGAAGAAGCTCTCCTCGGCCCTGGTGGACGCCAAGCGCCAGCTCGACTCCACGGGGGCGCACGCCTACAAGTTCGAGGTCAGCGGGCACACCGACTCGACCGGCGACGCGGCGAAGAACAAGGTGCTGAGCGAGCAGCGCGCGCAGACCATCGTCAGCGAGCTGGTCGCCCGCGGCATCGGCAAGGGAGAGATCATCGCCGTGGGCCGCGGCAGCGAGGCGATGCTGGTCAAGCCCGACGACACCCCGGCCAAGAAGCAGAAGAACCGCCGCCACGAGATTCGCGTCCGTCTGTAGCCCCTCACGGCGGAAACCGCTGTCAGAAACGCCGAGGCCCGGGGACGGTCGCGGTCGTGCCCCGAGCCTCGTGTGGCAGCCGTCGTCCGGCCGCTCCTTGAAAAATGGGGACCCGGAGAGCGGCGGTCTCCCCACGAGACAGGGGCGCAGGAGGGGACAGGGGTTCTGCGCCTCGTGCCGCCGCTTCCGGGGTTCCCCCCGAGGTTCCCGCTCTCCGTTCAGGCCCTCGGTCCGCCCACCTGGGCGGTGTGGTTCTGGTTCGAGTAGTTGTCGATCAGCACGGCGCTGGCGCCCACGTAGCCCGCGACGAGCAGGACGCCGCTGAGGATGAAGGGGATGGGGCTCCACCGGCGGGAGGAGCGGAAGAGCTGGGTGCTGGAGCTGGTGGTCTCGGGCTTCATGACGTCCTCCGGGTGTCTCGACGACAGGGGGGACTGCACCGGCGATGCCAGCCCGGATCGAGCCCCCGGTCCCGGAGTTGCGGGCACTTGGCCCGAGGTCGCCGCGCCGGAGATAGCTCCGGAAGTGACACGCTCCGGACGGTCTGTGGCGCCCGACGCAACCGGTCGGTTTGTCTCCCGGGTGGAGCTCCGGGTCCGGACGTGCGAAGCGGCCCGGGGGCAGTGTTTCGCCCCGGGCCGCTCATGAATGCGGTAGCCGCCAGCCTGGTTCGGTCGGTGCGCTACGCGACCTGCTCGACGCTCGGTGAGGCGGCCGTGTAGTCGCGGATCAGGACCCCAGCGCCGAAGACGTATCCGATGACGAGAAGGACGCCCAAGGCGAGCCCGTGCGAGCGGCGGCGGGAGGTCTGAAACATCCTGGAAGCGGTCTCACTCTGGTTGGCGCTCATCATCATCTCTCCGGCTGGCGGCGGCATTGCCTGTCCGGGCCCGATTGCAGCGCCCGTGCCGGCCGCGGGACCACGTGCTTGCGGGGAGTTCGCCGGGGCAGGGCAGCCCGAGGGCGTCGCGGCGCTGGCGATGGGCGTTCCGGAAGTGGAACGCGCCCCGGCGGACGTTCGCTCCCGGGACGTGCGCCGGTGGGACGGTCAGTCCCGGACGCGGTGTCGCTTGATCAACCGGTAGAGGTGCACCCGGTCGATGTCCGCGGAGGCGGCGGCCTGCGACACCTTGCCGCCGTGCAGCTGAAGCAGCGCCTCGACGTACTGGCGCTCGAACGCGTCGAGCGCGCGGCGCCGAGCCTCGGGGTAGGGGATGCGCGGATCGACCTGCGCCGCCTCCCCGGGCGGCCGTGCCGTCTCCTCGCCCTCGCCCGGAAGCAGCGTTTCCTGGAGGACCAGGCAGCGCTCGAGGTGGTTGCGGAGCTCCCGGATGTTTCCCGGCCAGGCGGCCCGCTGGAGCTGGGAGATGAACGCCGGATCCAGGATCGTGGCCGTCACCCGGGTGTCGGCCACCAGCCCGCTGATCAGCTTCTTCACGATCAGCGGCATGTCTTCCGACCGCTGGCGCAGCGGAGGAAGCGGAATCTTCACCACCGCCAGGCGGAAGTAGAGGTCGGAGCGGAAGCGTCCCGCATTCACCTCGGCGCGGAGGTCGCGGTTGGTGGCGGTGATGATCCGGACGTCCACCGGGGTGTAGGTGTTGGTTCCCAGCCGGCGAATCTCCCGCGCCTCGAGGACCCGGAGGAGCTTGGGCTGAAGCTCGAGAGGCAGCTCGCCGATCTCGTCGAGGAAGACGGTCCCGCCGCGAGCCTCCTCGAACACGCCCACCCGCCGGGTGAGCGCCCCGGTGAATGCGCCCTTCTCGTGTCCGAAGAGCTCGGACTCGAGGAGGTTGGGCGGCATCGCGCCGCAATCCACCACCAGGAACTGGTGATCGCGGCGGCTCGACTGGCGGTGGATTGACTCCGCGGCCTGGCTCTTCCCGGTCCCGGTCTCACCTTCGAGGAGCACGGTGACGTCCGCCGCCGCGGCTCGCTCCATGAGAGCGAAGCTCATCCGGGCAGCCACCGAGCTGCCGACCAGCGAGCCGAAGTGCGGGTGCTCCGACAGCTGAAGCTTGGTCTTCTCTCCGGACAGCTCGAACCGCAGACCCACCCGTCCCAGCTGCAGCAGGCTGCCGTTTCGGACCGCGGCCTCCTTCACCACCACGCCGTCGAGCACGGTGCCGTTCCGGCTGCCCAGGTCTTTGGCCCAGACGCCCTTGTCGTCCACCAGGAGCTCGCAGTGGAAGCGGGACACGGTGCGTTCGTCGAGCAGGACATCGTTGAGCGGGTGGCTCCCGATGGAGGTTCGCTCGCCGGTGGACTCGAAGGTCTGTCCGGCTCCCGGACCGTCGACCACCCGGAGTCGAAAGCGGCGGATATCCGGAACCAGGCTGGGTCGGCTGACGCCGAAGGTCGCGGTGGCGTGCGCGTCGCGTTCCGGCGGGGGGGCCGAAGCCGGCTCACCAGTCATCTCATCAGGAACTTCCCGCTCTCTGTCGCGTACCGGCATCCGCATGGCGAACCTACCTGGACCCCACTGACAAGGCGACGGCGCGACCGGTCGCGCAACGGCCGGTCCCGATCGCCTGGCGGCGGCAGGACCGCCGGCCAGGCAAGATACCAGCAATATCAGTAGCTTGGAGCGATCAAACACTGGCCCGGGGGGCGCAATTCGGCCCGCCGGTGGCCAGGATGCATCCGGGCGGCCCTCGAGAGCAGACCGTCATGAAGACGTCGAACTGGCAGTCGCCGCTGAGGTCGTTCGAACACATTGCCCGGACCAGCGGACTGGGCTCGCTCGTCGCCGGCGCGCTGCCGGTCGCCTTCCGGGTGGGTGGCAACGGCCTGTCGCATCACCGAGACCCACGGCCCCGCCACGGTGGTGACCAGGCGCAGTGACACACGAGGGGCGTCGGCCGCGACCCGGCCAGCGCTCCTCGACCCATGGGCGTCGCGACTACCTCGAGCGCACGAGGATGGTCATCTCCCCCACGACCGGCGGCGGAGACGAGCGACGGAAGTCCTGCACCATCGCGCTGGACAGCAGGAAGTACGCGACGATGAGCGCGGCGCCGAGGAACAGCCCGGGCTCACTGGATGGTACCGAGCGGGGTGCGACGAAGAGCTGGACCTGCATGCGCGCCTCCCCTCCGACCCGGATGAGGTCGGTGTGACGAATCGAGGCTGCAGCGATGATGCCATCGCGCCCCGACGTGCCGGTTCCGGCGTCCGCCGGGCGTGGCGGCGACCAGCGAGCGTCGATTCGACGGGGATGGACTCAATCGCGGCGGAGGCTCGCCAGACGTCCCTTCGTCCCGGGCCACTGCTTCTCCGGAATGCGCGAGAGCAGATCCAGCACCGTGTCCTGGAGCGTCTCCTGAGGATCGCGGGGCGTGAAGCCCAGCTCGCGTTCGGCCTTCCGCGAATCCACCCAGAACCAGTGCTCGGCGATGTCCACGCTCGCCGCATCGAGCACCGGCTCGCGCCCGCGCGCCTCGGCGAGCTTCTCCAGCAGCTTCGCCCCGGCCACGTTGACCTTCGACGGCAGCCGCAGCCGCGGCGCCGGCACGCCGGAGATGCGCTCCAGCCGCCCGAAGAACTCGGACATGGACATGTTCACGCCCATCAGGTGCTTGCCGCCCAGCTCGCCGCGGTCCAGCGCGGCCACGAAGGCCTCGGCGGCGTCGCGCACGTCCACGAAGCTGATGCCGCCGTTGGGCATGACCGGCAGGTCGCGCTGGAGGAACTTCATCACCGTCCAGGTGGACGACAGCCGTTCGTCGCCGGGGCCGAGGAGCAGGCTCGGGTTCAGCACCACCACCGGGAGGGAGTGCTTCCCCGCGAATTCCAGGACCAGCTTCTCCTCGTAGATCTTGGAGAGGTAGTACGGCCAGCGGCCAACGACCTCCACCGGCGGCAGTTCCTCCTCGGTCGCGATCCGCTCGGTACGCGAGACCGCGGTGGTGCCACTGGTCGAGGCGAGCACCATCCGCTGGAGGCCGCCGCGCGCCCGGACTTCCTCCAGGAGCCCGCGCGTGCCTGCGACGTGCAGCCCGTACATGGCCGGCCCATCCGCCGGATCGAAGGAGACCCTCCCCGCGAGGTGGTACAGCACCTCCACCCCGGCGAGCGCCCGCTTCACCACGGCGCGGTCACCCAGGTCGGCCTGCACGAACTCGCCCTGCGCGAGGAGAGCCGGGCCGGGCGTGCTGCGGCCCAGCATCCGGACGCGGTGCCCGGCCGCCACCAGCCGCGGGACGAGCGCCTTGCCCAGGAAGCCGGTCGCCCCGGTGACCAGGACGCTCCGGCCGGAGCTCACCGCGGGCCTCCGCCCGAGCTCTTCCGCGGACGCACCGGGGCCGGTGCGAGCTCCACGTCGGGCTCGAGCCAGAACACCCCGCCCTCGCGCAGCCGCTTCACCGCTTCCTGGGCGATGCGGGTCACCAGCCGGTAGCTCTCGCTCCGGGCCAGGCCCTGCGCGCGCCGCCGCAGCTCGGCGATGCTCAGGGCCGGTCCCAGGCGGACCGAGATCTCGGTGTGCTTCGGCACCATGCTTCCCTTGGGGAGGGCCTCGAACGCGCCCTGGATGTAGACGGGGAGGATGTCCACCCCGTAGGTCAGCGCGAGGTAGCCGAGCGTGGGGTAGAACTCGCGCATCTGGCCGTCGGGCGAGCGCGTGCCCTCGGGGAAGAGCAAGAGATGATACCCGCTCTGGATCGCGTCGCCGGCGAGGCGCAGCGACTCGCGCAGGCTCCCGTGACGGTCCATGGGGATGAGGTTGGTGAAGTTCTCGAACCACGCCCGCTTGAGCGGGGTGTCGAAGAAGTAGTCGCGGGCGGCGAGCGAGGCCAGCCGGCTGCCCTGCTCCCCGAGCGCGTACTTCACCAGCCCCATGTCCAGGTGCGAGCTGTGATTGGCGATGACCAGGAAGTTCCCGCTCTGCGGAACGTAGGCCTGGCCGGTCACCTTGACGTCGAAGACCCCGCCGAACATCACCCTCTGCCAGAGGTCGACCATCGTCCGGCCGAGGGTCGCCACGGGAGCCGGGACGGGAATCTCGCGTGCCTCGGCCTCGGCATCGCGGCTCGCCGGCTGGATGCCCTCGGCGGGCTGGGCCAGACGCCGGCCCGCGCCGCCCAGGAGCCGCACCAGGTCCTTCACCGTCTCCACTCCGGAGAGGTCACCGGCCTCGGGCAGGGTGATGCCCGCCGCCTCCAGCGCGACCGACAGCTCGGTGAGCATCAGCGAGTCGAAGCCGAGGTCCGCGGCCAGGCGTGAGTCGGGGCGCACCTCGCTCGCCGGCTTGCCGATGACCTCGGCGACGAGTCGCTGCAGCCACTCGCTGGAGCTGCCCTGAGCGGCTGGGCGGACCTTCTCTCCCGTGGCGGCGAGCTTCTCCAGCTTCCGGAGCTCGTCCACCACCAGCTTTCGCTTCACCTTGCGGGTGCTGGTCTTCGGCAGGTCGGCGTCCCAGAAGCGCAGCACCTTGATTCGCCGGTGGAAGGCGAGCTCGGCCGACACCCGTCTGAAGTGCTCTTCCAGCTCGGCCCGCACCTCCTCGCGGCGGCGCTCGCCGTACTCCGGCACGCACAGGCAGCCGACCATCTCGCCACCGGCGTCGTCCGGGAGGCCCACCACCGACAGCTCCTTGATCGACGGGTGGTCCCCGTACAGCTCCTCCAGCTCGTCCGGGTACGTGTTCTTCCCGTTGGCGTCGATGATGACGTCCTTCTTCCGCCCCACCAGGTACAGCTGCCCGTCGGCGTCGAGCCGCCCGAGGTCCCCGGTGTACAGCCAGCCCTCCCGGAGGGTGGCCTCGGTGGCCTCACGGTCGGCGAAGTAGCCGGGCATCACGTTGGGCCCCCGGGCGCACACCTCGCCGATGCCGTCATTGTCCGGGTTCTCGATGCGCAGCTCGATGCCGGGCAGCGCTCTGCCGACGCTTCCCGGGATGCGCTTGTTCCCCGGGGCCTGCACGCTCAGCACCGGCGCGGCCTCGGTGAGGCCGTAGCCCTCGGCCAGGTCGAAGCCCAGGTCGTGGAAGGCGCGGTGGACGTCGTCGGTCAGCGCCGAGCCTCCCGAGACGAGGAACTTGATGCGGCCGCCGAACTTCCGGTGCACCGGCCAGAAGAGGATCTTGCCCAGGTTGACGTTCTGCCGGTTCCGCAGCGCGCCGTGCGCCGACATGAGCGCGCGGATGCCCTGCTCGACGATGGCCGGCTTGGCGGTGAGCTCCTGGGTGATCTTCCGGTGAAAGAGGGTCCACAGCGCGGGGACGCCGATCATCGCCGTCACGTGACCGGACTCCAGGACCTCCCCCAGACGGTCGGTGGTGAGCTCGTCGAGGTAGGTCACCTCCGCGCCACGGCTGAAGGGGGTGAGCATGCCCGCGGAGAACTCGAAGGTGTGGTGCAGCGGCAGCACCGAGAGCAGACCGTCTCCGACCCCGAAGTCGAACGAGGCGGCGAGCTTCGGCACCAGCGAGGCGAAGTTCCGGTGGGTGAGCACCACGCCCTTCGGCGTGCCGGTGGTTCCGGAGGTGAAGATCAGCGAGGCCACGTCGCCCGGGGAGGCGCCCTTGCGCACCGCGCCGATCCGGCCGGGCTGCGAGGGGTCCCCCTCCATGGCCTGGGCCAGCGTCGCCAGGCTCACTGCCAGCGACTGTTCGGACAGCGTCCGCCACAGGCCGGCCAGGTTCTGCGCCGCCTCCTCCGAGAGCAGCACCACCTTCGCCTGGCTCCGGCGGACGATGTTGACCACCTCCGCCTCGCTGGAGGCGGGATCCACCGGAACCACGGTCCCACCCGCACGCAGGATGCCGAAGTAGGCGATGGCCCACTCGGGACGGTTCTCGGACACCAGCAGCACGCGGTCGTCGGGCTTCACGCCGCTCCGGAGCAGGAAGCTGCCGACCCGTGCCGCCCAGCGGTGCACCTCGCCGTAGGTGAAGCGCTCCTCGCGATCCTCCTCCACCCGGCGGAAGGCCACCCGGTGCCGGTAGGCGTGCACCGCGGCGTCGAACAGCTCGAGCAGGTCGCGGTGGGCGTGGATTGCCTTGCGCTTCTCGCGCTCTTCCTCCAGGCCGGGGAAGACCCACTTCTCCAGCCCCGGGAGGTGCACGTCGAGGAAGTACCGGCGCCAGTCGATGCCCTGTGGGTCCCAGGGAATCTTCGCCGCGTCGACCGGGTCCATCGCCGCGTACAGCGATCGGGTGTTGTCGCAGCGGAAGACGTAGCGGTTCTCCCACAGGAAGGGGAGGAACAGGTCGATGAGGGCGGAGAGCGAGCCGGCCTGCTCCTCCACGCGCTGCAGCTGCTCCTTCGCTCGCTCCAGCATCGCCGAGACGCGCGGGGCACCCCAGCGAGGCCCGTGGTCCTCGATGCCCTTGCGGAGCAGGCGCGCGCCGGTCGCGAACAGCGGGGCGGAGCGGGAGAGGAAGCTGCGCTTGCTGACCGGCTGCGGTTCCAGGCGGCTCCAGACGTCGTTCAGGAGCGCGCTTCCGGTCTCGCGCTCGCGGTAGTGCCGGCGCCGGTAGAGCCCCACCAGCTCCACCGAGCGCGGGGCATAGAAGGGGTTCGAGTCGCCCGAGGCCTGCTGGTACACGCGGCGCTCGGGGTGGCTGACCGTGCGGGCGGTGATCGCGATGAGCGAGCCGGCCACCAGGTCCACCGGGATGATGTCCAGGATGCTGCGCTCGGCGGCGGGGATGAGACGGTGGCCCTTGATGCCGGCGTAGGACAGAGGCGCCGAGGTGGTGAACCCCTCGTTCCACCCGGGAAAGGGATAGCGCAGCGCGCTCTCCACGATGCTCGGCCGGACGATGGCGTAGCGGAGGTCCGGGGCGCCGGCGATGACCTGCTCGCCGAGCGACTTGGTGTACGTGTAGGTGTTGGGCCAGCCCCAGCTCCGGGCGCGCTCCATGCCCACATCGGTGAGCTTCTGGGTGAGCCAGAGCTTCCGCTCCCGCCCCACGGCGAGGCGCAGCGTCTTCTCGTCCCGCCCGTCGCGGCCGTCCTCCTCGAGCCGCTCCAGGGCCCGGGTGCGGAACTCGGAGGTGAGCGCGTGGTCCTCGGCCTGCTCCCGGAGCCGCTTCACCAGCCGGGCCGCGTCGTCCAGCTCGTTCTGGAGCGAGAAGTCGCGCCCGTCCAGCTCCCCCTTGCGCGGGAAGTAGCCGACGATCTCCTCGTCCTCGAACACCAGGCCGCTCTTGTTCCCGACGACGAAGGCGGTCGACACGTGGACCAGGGGCACGCCGAGCCGCTGGGACAGCTCGACGGCGTTCCGCACGCCGTAGGTGTTGATCTTCAGACCCACCTCGAGCGGCGGGTTGAAGGAGACCAGGCCGGCGCAGTTGACGACCACGTCCACCTGGCCGGCCAGCTCCGCCAGGACGCGCTCGGAGAGCCCGAGGAATGGATCGGTGATGTCACCGTCGAGCACCCGGGTGCGCTCGAGGACGAAGGCCTCGGCCTGCTCGTCCCCGTGGTGGTCGCGCAGCGGCTGGAAGGGCTCGCTCCGGACCACCTTCTCCACGAAGCGTGCCTCGGCGCTGGTGGAGGACCCGCGGCGCACCAGGGCCCAGACCGGCCCCAGCACGTCGCCGTACCGGTGGAGGAGCATGGAGAGGGTCACCTTCCCCAGAAATCCGGTGCCTCCGGTCAGCAAGATGCGCTTGCCGGCGAGGGCGTCGGACACGGAGAGGACGGGCGATTCCATCGGGTTGAAGATGGTGACTATCACCGCCGGGGGCTCCGGGGTGAAGCCCGGAACGCTGCGCCGCGTCGGCCGGCGACGGGTGGCGACCCCGACATCCGACAGCGTCCCCTGCCTCGGCAGGAAGCCGTCCGCCCCGGCCTGGTCCTGAAATTCGCTCCCGGCGTGAACGGGGGCCCGCGTAAGAACCGCGGCCCATGAGTCCCACCATCCGTGCCTTGGTCCTCCTGCTCCTCTGTGCCTGCGCCCACCCCCCCGCCTCGCAAGCCGTGCAGAGCCTCGATCGGAGCACCCTCCCACCATGGAGCGAGCAGACCCGGGTCCGCGAGGAGTGGCTCACCCTCCGCCATGCGCTCCTGCTGGAGATGATGCGGCGGCAGGAGGTGGCGATGTGGATCGTGGTCAACGAGGAGTTCCACGACGATCCCCTGACGCAGTTCGTGGCTCCGCCGCGCCCCTACGCCGGCAATCGCGACCTCTTCGTCTTCGTCGATGCAGGGCCCGCCGGCCTGAAGCGCCACGCGGTCACCGGGTTCTGGGAGGAGGCGCTCTCCCGCTACTTCGAGACCGCCCGCGACCCGAAACCCTGGGACCAGTCGATGAAGGCGCTGTACGAGGAGTACCGGCCGAAGACCATCGCCCTCTCCATCGATGGCAAGCGGGGCGTCACCCGGAGCCTGACCAAGACCACCTACGACGCCCTCGGCGAGGCGATGGGCCCCGAGGCAAAGGCCCGCTTCATCCCCGCCGGGGCGCTGATCGAGGAGTACTCGGACACCCGGCTTCCCGAGGAGGCGCCGGTGTACCGGAGGATGGTCGAGCTCACGGAGGCGCTCACCCGGCGCGCGCTGTCCGCCGAGGTCATCCGTCCCGGAACCACCCGGGTGGGCGACGTCCGGCGCTGGCTCTTCGACCGCGCCTGGGACCTCGGAGTGAGCCTCTGGTTCCAGCCCGACCTTCGCGTGCAGCGGAAGGGGAAGCCTCCGGACATGTCCCGCGGCTTCCTGGCCATTGCCGACGAGGAGGTGGTGATCGAGCGCGGCGACGTGCTCCACCTCGACTTCGGCTTCACCTTCATGGGGCTGACCACCGACTTCCAGCGGATGGCCTACGTGCTGCGCGAGGGCGAGGCGGCGGCCCCGGCGGGGCTGGAGGCGGCGCTGGCCAACACCCGATCCCTCCAGGATGTGCTGATGCGCGGGGAGGCGCGGCCAGGGCGCCTCTCGGCGGAGGTCTACGCGGGCACCATGGCCAAGATGGAGGCCCGGGGCATCACCGCGCAGATCTACTCGCATCCGCTCGGCTTCCAGGGGCACGCACTGGGCCCCAGCATCGACATGCGGTCCGCCGCGCGGAAGGAGGCTTCCCGGCCGCTCCGCCCCGGCTCGTACCTCGCGGTCGAGCTCAACACCCGGACCGCCGTTCCCGAGTGGGGCGGGCAGGAGGTCTTCATGATGGAGGAGGACCCGGCCTGGCTCGACGCGGACGGCTACCACTTCTTCGCCGGGCAGCAGCAACGGCTGTTCCTGGTGCGCTGAAGCGGTCGCCGTCCGTCGGGCGGGCGCTCGGGTCGCGCGGGGCGAGCCCCCAACCCGGGCGCGTTTTCCGCTTCGGCTTCCCGGCGCTTCCTGGTGGAGTACGCCCGGGCTCGGCGGTCCCGGCGGGTTGCCGGAGAGGGGAGAGACCCTGGAGCAGGTGGAGCACACCGGACTGACCGGACGCGTCGGTCCGCCGCTCGCGCTCGGAGCGCTCTCCGTCGCCGTCTGGGGCGCCGTCGGTGGAGGAACGTTCCAGGACGACGACCTCCTGGGCCCGCTCGGGCTCGCCGGCGGCTGGCGCATCCGTCCCTTCCTCCGGCTGACCTTCTCGGCGCAGGAGGCGCTGCACGGCCATCGAGCGGATCTGCTGCTGGCCGTGAACCTCGCGCTGCTCGCGATCACCGCCATCGGGGTGTGGGCGCTCGCCGTCCGTCGCCTCGGCCCGGCCGCGGCCTTCCTCGCCGGCGCGGCGTTCCTCCTCCAGCCGGCGCACGCCGAGGCGGTGGCCTACGTCAGCGGCCGCTCGATGGGATTGATGGCCGCGCTGTCGGTCTGGGCGATCTGGGCGCATCTCGAATCGGTGCGCGCCGACGAGCCGCGGGCGAGGCGTGGCTGGGCGAGCGTCTCGCTGGTGCTGTTCGTTCTCGCCGTGCTCTCCAAGGAGGTCGCGCTGGTCCTCCCGCTGCTGGCCTGGGCTGCGGCTCGCTGGGATTCCCCCGATCGCCCGTCGCGCCTCGGGCCGCTGCTGGCGACCGCCGCAGGCCTCGGCGCCCTGCTCGTGCTGGCCTTCCCTCGCTACCGCACGCTCGCCGGATGGTCGCTGGCGCAGCACGGGCCGCTCGCGGCACTTCTCCAGCACCTCTCGGCGCTCCCGGCACAGCTCTCGCTGTGGGTCCGGCCCTCCGCGCTCTCCCTCGTCCACGCGCCAGGGGACGGATGGGTCGCGCCCCTGCCGGGCGCGGGGCTCCTCGTGGCCGTGGTCGCCGCGGTGTGGCTCCTGCGGCGTCGTGCGCCGACGTT
>Ga0207679_10000353_pt1 | contig 33490 bp, 29 predicted proteins | sample KBSC73metaG_FD_184320 | JGI IMG/M metagenome (GOLD analysis project Ga0207679, IMG submission 184320) | Corn rhizosphere microbial communities from Kellogg Biological Station, Michigan, USA - KBS C7-3 metaG (SPAdes) (version 2) | ecosystem: Host-associated > Plants > Roots > Rhizosphere > Soil ... | reverse complement strand
GGCGTCCTCGTGTACCCCAAGAAGGAACAGACGATCGAGCAGCAGCACTTCGACGAGAACGAGTGCTTCGCGTGGGCGAAGACGAATACGGGAATCGACCCGACCGCCGCAGCAGCGGCCGAGGCCGCCGCCGCGCCGGCTCCCAAGGGCGGGGCGGTCAAGGGTGCGGCGAAAGGGGCTGTGGCGGGCGTGGCGATCGGCGCGGCCGCCGGCGACGCGGGCAAGGGAGCGGCGATCGGAGCGGCGGCCGGAGGGGTGGCCGGTCGCCGGGGTCAGAAGCAGACCGAAAAGGCAGCCGCGACCGACGCGCAGCAGCAGGCGGCGTCGGCTGAGGCGCAGCGCCAGAAGAAGTTCGCCGACGGCTTCGGCGTCTGCATGGACGGGCGCGGCTATTCTGTCTCTGCCAAGTGATCGATCCGTCACGCGCGCTGGCGTTCTGAAGTTCTGCCAAGGGCATAGGTCTGATCGCCCCGAGAGTCGAGCAAGAAGAAAGACGGCACGCCGGGAGCCTAGGCGTGCCGTTTTGAACGTGCAGCGAAGAAAAGCCGTCCACGTACGGCGCAAGGAACGGGTCGCGACTCACCCCCAGAACTTGGCGAGCCGCTCGATCAGCCAGGAGCTCGCGAGCGCGCCGATGAGATACGCCCATCGCCGACGGCCCAGCGGGGCGACGTTGGTTCGGGAGCCGACGCTCGGTTTGCGTGGCCGGCCGGACTACGTGCTCGAATACGGTGCACCTAACGAGCGTCGCCTGCACCCACTCGAGGTCAAACCAACTCGGCGCAGTCAGCGCGTCTACGAGAGCGACGAGCTGCAGGTCGGCGCTTACCTCATCGCCCTTCGAGGTACCGTGGGCGCGCGAGCCGGATCGACATATGTGCGCTACGCCGCGGGCACCCTCCGTGTCGATCCCCCGGTGCTCGAGCGTCGTGTGAGGGATACGATAGCGCTCATCCGACGGGGCCGGCGGGCACCGCAACCACGCCGTACGCGCACGGTGCGCTGGTTGCGCGATGCGCGATCACGGCGACGAGCGCTCAGTCCAAGAAGGTACGTCTCACCGTGCCGCTATCGTTTCGCCTGCCTAACAAAGCCTTCGCGGGTAAGGTTTTCGTCGACGCGACCGACGCGCCGCGGCACTTCTTGCCGACGTGAGGGAGAGCTCTACATGGTCCCGCTGCATTGATCAGCCACCGGGTGGTTCAGCCCCGTCGTTCCCGCGCTCGAGTTGGTGAGGCGGGACCGCGCCTTGATCGCGTGGCAGCGTCACGCTCCTGATCCGAGGGTCGATGGCGGTGAGCAGACCCGACACCGCCGCCACCTCGTCCAGACACCGGCGTCGCCTCGGTCGCGACTCTGACGGCGAAACGTATCCCGGGATCCCGTTCACCAAGCCCGGGATGAGGGCAAGCAATCTGTCGGCCGTGGTGCCTAGAATCTCATCGAAACGAGCAAACTCGAGTCGAAGTTCAACGGTTGTTGCCTTGAGATCCCACGCGGTCCGTGACCCCCGGTACTCGGCGAGCGTTTGCGATAGCCACTGGTCGAGCGCGCGTTCAGCCTCTCGTCCGGCGATGATCGCGACTTCCAGCATGACCACTCGCTCGTGCTCCTGCCTTGGATCATCGAGTCGAATGCTCGACGCGACCGCGAGTATCGAGAGCGGGTGAGGAGGAAGCGACTCGTCATCCAACCGCGTCGCGGCCGGCGTATCCGTTGGGTCTGAGTCGCGTACTCCCGACCGTCCGCGGGAAATAGCGAGTCGGTCCGTGCTCATCTCAACCTCCCTCGAGTGATTCGTTTGTCGTCGTCGGTCACTGCTCCGCTCAGCTCGACGTCGTAGGTGATGATGCACCCCTGGGGGTCATCTCCTTCTCAGACGACACTCACAAGTGCAGCTGACTTATGCGGCCTTCACTCGTGGCGTGTCGCTCAAAGATCTTGGGTCGTTCTGAGCCAATTTGAGCTTCGTTTGAGGTACGTCTGAGTCTGGCCTGAGCACGGCGGCCTAGTCTCCAGAGAACCCAGACGTCACTTGATTCGGAGATCGCCATGACCCAAATGCGCCGTGCCGCTGCCCCACTCCTGCTCATTCTATTGGCGGCCGTCGGCTGTTCGCAGAAGCGGGTTTTGCCGATACCGGCCCCCGTCGATCGCGCGGCCGGTGAGGACGAAGCACGGCTCGGCTCGATCGCACGTGCGGAAGCGGCTCGCCAGGATTCGCTCGCGAGGGAGGCGAGCCTTCGCTCGGCACGGGAGAAACAGCTCGCAGAGGCCAGGGCGACAATCGCCTCACCAGTGTACTTCGGGTATGACCGGTATGATCCCTCACCGGAACCGCGCGAAAAACTCGACCGCAAGGGGTCGATCCTGAACCGCAGCCCGTCGCTCCGCCTGCGCCTTTCCGGACACGCCACGATCGCGGCTCCGATGAATACAACCTCGCGCTCGGCCAGCGGCGTGCGGCAAGCGCTCTGGAATACTTGACCGCGCTCGGTATTCCGGCGGCGCGTTTGGACATCACGAGCTTTGGCGAGGAAAAGCCGGTGTGCCAGGAATCGCTCGAGTCCTGCTGGTCACGAAACCGCCGCGTTGAGTTCGAGATCATCGGGGGTGGTGATCTTATCGTAGTCCGGTGACCGCGATTGTCTTGGCCGGTTATAACCAAGGCGAGGCCGACGGCCGCCACGTTAGGTGACACGAGCTCAATGCAATTCTCGCGTCACGCAGGGTGTCCGCGCCGACTCGACAGGCATCCCCGTTGCTCGATCGCTCATCCCGTACGTGGAAACACGGACTATGTTCGGATCGTGCTAACGGACCATGAAGTGTATCGGCGCCTCTATGAACACTGAGCTTGCCGCGGAGACCCTCGCGCCGGGGCCAGGCGCGCCGCTCGTCGATCGTGTCCTCGCGCCGTTTCGGCGGTTCGCACGCACCGCATCCGCCAGCGGAATCGTGCTGCTCGCCGCCACGGCGATCGCGCTCGGGTGGGCCAATTCGCCATGGGCGGATAGCTACCATCATCTCTGGGGGCTGCCGATCGGCGGCACGTTAGGCGCGGCGTCGTTTCGTACGACGCTCCATCACGTGATCAACGACGGCCTCATGGCCGTCTTCTTCTTCGTCGTCGGCCTCGAGATCAAGCGGGAGATTCTGGCTGGCGAGCTCGCCTCGGTGAAGACCGCGGCGCTACCGATGATTGCGGCGCTGGGCGGAATGGTCGTCCCGGCGGCAATCTACGCCCTCATCAACGCCGGCGGTCCCGGCAGTCCTGGCTGGGGCGTGCCGATGGCGACCGACATCGCATTCGCACTTGGCGTGCTGGCGCTCCTCGGCGATCGCGTGCCGACCGCGCTTAAGGTCTTCCTCGCCGCGCTCGCGATCGTGGATGACATCGGAGCCGTGCTGGTGATAGCCGTCTTCTACTCGTCAGGCGTCGCGTGGGGACCGCTGGCCACCGCAGCGGGACTCTTGGCGCTGGCGGTTGCGCTCAATCGCGCCGGCGCTCGTCGCCCGTGGACGTACGGCGCGATCGGGCTTGCGCTTTGGGGTACGGTGCTGCTCTCCGGTATTCACGCCACGGTCGCCGGCGTGCTGCTGGCATTCGCGATCCCGGTGCGCACGCGTCTCGACGAGCGCGAGTTTCTCGCGGAGGCGGGTCGGGCGCTCAAGAATTTCGATCGCGCCGCGACGGTGACGGCTGAGGACCCGAACATGACCACTCTGTCCAACGTCGAACATCACACGTCGCTGGAAGAGCTCGAAACGCTCTGCCAGCACGCCCAACCGCCGCTCATCCGCCTCGAGCACGCGCTGCACGGCGTTGTCGCCTTCGGCATCATGCCGCTGTTCGCGCTCGCGAACGCCGGCGTGACGCTGGACACCGCGACGGTAGGTTCCGCCATGGGCCATCCGGTGACCCTCGGGGCGATGCTGGGCCTCCTGCTCGGAAAACCGTTAGGCATCGCTGGCTTCTCTTGGGTCGCCGTCCGCCTCGGCGTCGCCGCGCTGCCGCGGGGCGCGAGCTGGACAGCGCTGTCAGCGGTCGCGGTGCTCGGCGGGATTGGCTTCACAATGGCTCTGTTCGTTGCCGGTCTCGCGTTCCCCGCCGGCTCACCGCGCGGTGAGCTGCTCGACGCCGCCAAGCTCGGCATCCTCGGCGCCTCGGCTCTGGCTGGTCTCATTGGAAGCCTCGTCCTGAGGCGGGCTCTCAAGCCGGCATCAGGATCCGCTCGCGACGACTCCGCTGCATTAACTATCGGCTGAACTGGAGCCGAAAGTTGGCCCGCTTCTGGCTCGCGTGGGTTCCGTGAACCGGCGCTACATTGCGGCCCTGGCGGTCGCGGCACTCTTGACACTGGTCGCAGGCCTGTTCGTTAGGCAGCAGCTGCAGCCGGCGCGACGCCCGCGCCGGTGGCCCCGCCGAGCGAGGCGTCCGCGTTCCAGCAACTCTCCGAAGAGGCCCAGGCTCGTCGCCTGTCATCGTTTCTCAGCGAACGCGCTACCGACGTGGCGGCTCTCGTTGAGTATGTGAATCTCGCCAACGCTTCGGGAATCCGGTGGCGCACCGGCGATACGCTGATAACGTCCGCGATCAGCCCGTGGTCGCGTTTCGCATCGCGCGCGTCGTGTCGCCGCGCGCGCCGTCCTTCTCGGCATCCGACTCGCTCCACGGAGCGTGGGTGCTCGTCGTCGCCCGTCGAGATGACGGCGGCTTCGTCTCGACGCCAGCGATGATCGGAGGACGCATCGTGAGCCGATGTGCGGACCGCGATGTCCGAGAATACGTGCTCGACGCGAGTGTGCCCGAGGCGTTCGCCGGCGCCGGCGTCTTCGACCTGTCCGGTCGCGTGGTGGGTTTCGTGGCGCGGTGCGATAGCCGGCTGGTAGCGCTGCCCGTGGCGGAGGTCGCCAGGCTGATGGCCACGCGTGATTCATCAGCTGTCGTGCTGTGGGAACGCCTCGGTGTCGAGGCGCGACCGCTGAACGCGGCGGTTCGGGCATACTTCGGCGTGGACACTGGTCTACTCGTGACCGCGGTGCGCGACGGTGCCCCGGTGGATCATGCGGGATTGGGCCCCGGCGATATCGTCGCCGAAATCGACGGTGTTCCGGTAGACAGCGCGCTGCCCCCTGCGGTTTTCGGTTCGCTGGCAACCGCCGATTCGCACACCCTCATGATCCGTCGCGCGACGTCGCGACGAACGACCCGTTTGTCGATCTCCACACAAACGTCGGGTCTTGCGGAATCACAGACGAGCTTCGGCATCCAGCTCGGCGGAGCCACCGCAGGCGTGGAGATCGGTCGTGTGCAGCCAGGTTCGTTGGCCAGCCGAGCCGGCGTCCGACCCGGCGATCGTCTGCTTCGCGTCGGACGTGTACCCGTCATGTCAGCGACCGCGGGTCGGCGTGCCCTCGCCGGGCTGGACGTAACTGATAGCCTAACGTTTATCGTCTTGGCGCGAAAACTCAAGGCCGCACGGCTCACGTTCGCGACATCTGGTTCGAGCCCGCGAAACCGCGTCTGCTGAACGGCCTTGAACAGTGCTGCGAAACTGACGAATGCCGCGCGTGCCTGCACCGCGCGTTCGCGCGGCCGCGGGTCCCGATCGATGCGCTTTGCGAGCTCACGAATCGCGTCGAGCTGGGCATCGACGTTCATCCCTGCGGAGTTGGCAACAGATCCGAGGGCCACAGCAACGTATCTCACGCCGGCCGCTACAAACTCGTGGCCACGGGCCGTGCCTCCGTGCGCCGTCATGCTGTCGACGAAGTTCAGAAGCCCTTGTACCTCATCTGGCACATACTCGCCCGTGGGGTCAGTGGTCGGGATCGAACTGGCTGCGTCGCGATGATCGGAATTCATCGAGTAAATGGCGATCGTGAGCACGACGATCGCCAGAGCATTCATCAACCATCCGGCCGGCCGATTGTCGCCTGCACGCATTCCCATTGCCGAGCTACCTCCGGTTGATGACCCGGTAACGACAGGGCCGAATTAACACGACTCGTTGACGGCTCATGCCAAAAGGTCCGACGTTCTGGCTTGGCCAAAGCCGTTGCGAACACGGATCTCCGTCGCGCTTCGCCCGTAGTCCCCGGTTCCGTGCTTGCTTACCGCGAGCAAATGCGTCGCCGCGACGAGCGCGCAGTAGTCCAGCAGGAGCACGCGACATTCCGCACACACACGGAGGTGGTCTTCGAGCTGGCGAGCTACGGCCGGCGGAAGGTCTCCGTCAACGTATTCGGAGATGAGTTGCTCGACACACGTGATCATTGATTCACCTCCGTCAAATTCGGATGCCCGGTTGCATCCCGTTCGGTCGACGCGGCCCGGCGGCGGAGCGTCGGGCGGCTGCCGACGCTCATTGTTGTGTCGCTCCCGTGCCGATAATGTTTTCTTCCGCCAACCGCGCCGCGACGTCCAGGCCGCCGGCACGGCAGCCGCCACTCCGACGAGTGCCAAGCCAAATCCGGTCAGCATCGGTCGCATCGCTAACCACGCCACGCCGAGAGCGATCCCGACGACGACACTCTGGGCGCGACGTGGGCGGGGCGTTGGCGCGCCGTGGTCCGCGCTGACGTTAGGCGCCGCCAACATGAGTCGCCGAGGGTTCATCCGCGGCCAGCGCGCCAAGAACGGAATCCGCCCACCGGTAAACATCGTGATCGGTGACACGCAGACGCATATGCCGCATACGGACCCTGCGCTCGGCGGGGAGCATGTTCAGCGCGGCCACATACGCATCGGCGAGGGCGCGCTCGTCCGTCGGGTCTACGAGGAGAGCCGTCCGCAGCTCAGCCGCGGCGCCAGCGCGTTCGCTCAGGATCAGGACCCCGTCGTTGTCGATCCGCGAGGCGACGAATTCTTTGGCGACGAGGTTCAAACCGTCGCGAATGGGGGTCACGAGCATGACGTCCGCGGCGCGATACAGCGCCACCAGTGCGGTCTGGTCGACGGACGTGTAGCGATAATCGACGGGTGACCAGTCCGCACAAGCCCAACGCTCGTTGATTCGCCGAACGGTTTCCTCCACCTCGGCTCGGACACGCTGATACGCGCTCACCGCCTCACGCGACGGCACGGCGATCTGGAGGAGCCGCGACCGCCCAACCAGTGCGGGATCACACTCGAGTAACCGCCCGAACGCGCGTAACCGCTCGGGAATGCCCTTGGTATAGTCGAGTCGATCGATCCCGACGAACAGCGGACCGGTCCCGCGCAGCCGCAGTGCTTCCGCCTTGACGCCGGTCTGTCCTGCAGCCGCAGCGAATTCCGCGGTGTCAATGCTCATTGGCGATGCGGATACCACAACGGGGCGGCGACGGTCGTGAATGACGTGGTGGTGCGTTCGGTGCAGACGAGTCGCATCGACCGCCGCGATGAAATGTTGGACGTATTCGTCGGTGTGCACCCCAATGGCGTCCGCTCCTACCAATCCGTCAATGAGAACGGCAGCCTGCGGTAATCGTCGCCACGAGGCCGGCTCGGGAAACGGAGTATGAAGAAAGAACCCGATTCGGGCCCCCGGGCATTGCTCGCGAACGAGCCGCGGAACGAGCATCAAGTGGTAGTCGTGAACCCACACGACATCACCCGGATTGAGCTCGCGCAACACTGCATCGGCGAAACGCGCGTTGACGCTCCGATACGTCTCCCAGTCGCAGGCGTCGTGTGGTGCGGGGTCGACCTCGTGGAGGAGCGGCCAGAGCACCCCGTTGGAAAAGCCATGGTAGAAGCGCGTGACGTCGCGCCGCGTTAGGTGAACCGGAATCATCTGCCGCGCCCGCAGCCGCCTGTCGATGTCATTCTGTAGCGGCGGGCGAGGCGCATCCGACAGTCCGGTCCATCCAATCCACGTCGCGTCGTTCCGGCGCTGGACATGAGTCAGTCCGGTCGCCAGGCCGCCGGTACTCCGCCCCACACAAACGCGATCGCCATTCTCGACCAGCGTTACGGGCAATCGGTTCGACACAATGAGCAACCGTCCACGGCGAGTGTCGTGCGCAGCTGGGCGCACGCGTGACGAGAAGGTTGGCGTGCGCTCATACGTCATCGGGCATCACGCGGCGTCCGGAGCATCGCTCGAAATGCTTCGGCAAGGGATCGAACTTCTCTCGCGAACCCATCGAGCGCGTCCTGAAGAGCGACGGTGTCGTCGCGCAGGCCTCCATTCCCCGGGTGTCGGCCGGCGTACACCAACACACGGTGTGTGTAGGTCGAGACGGCGTAGTTGAGGTCCGCACTCGCGTCGAGGAGCCGGCGTACACGCGCCGCGCGATCCGCCTCGGCGGCGCCAGGCGCCAGCCGCAGCGCAATGAGCTGTCCAGCAAGCTCGAGGTCTTCGGACGTCAGGGCGAAAGTGCTGCTGGTCGTTGCTTCAGTCATGCCTGTCACGAGGGTGGTGCGCCAGTTGCGGCATGGAGAGAGAGTTCCAGCGGTTCGCTCGGTCGCGGCGGGGACTCCTGTTGTGTCTCCAATGCCAACCATATGTGTGGGGCGCGCTGGCCGCGGTTGCGCAAGCGGGGTTGCATTCAGTGGTATGCCAAGTACCTCTAACAGGTGAGAAGTGACTCGCTTGGAGCCCCGTGAAACGGCCCAGCCCGTCCGACGGATTTCTCGCCAGCGACTTACCCCACACGAGGCACACTAGCCCGCGCGCATCAGTCAACCCTCAGACGGACCTCAGCCAGTCCTCAAGAGCATTGCCAGATCTCAGGTTGCAAACACTCGGTGCTGCGGTCGTGACGCGTATCACAGGCGAGCCTTTGGGAGGCGCCGCCACGCAGCGACGTACTGTCGCGCTGCTCGCGGCGCTCGCTGTGGCCGGCGAGGCTGGACTGAGCCGCGACAAGTTGATTGGGTTGTTCTGGCCCGAAGTCGACTCGGACCGAGCAAGGCACTCGCTGACGCAGGCGCTCTACGCTGCGCGAAGAGCGCTCGACGTTGACGACCTGTTCGGCGTGGGAACTGAAATCCGACTCAACGAAGAGCGTATCGCGAGTGACGTCAGAGAGTTCGAGACGGCCCTTCGCTCCGGCGACCTGCGGCACGCGGTAGAGCTCTATCGAGGTCCGTTTCTCGACGGCTTTTTCGTTCCGGATAACCCGGAGTTCGAGCACTGGAGCAGTGCGCAACGGGAACGTTTGCAGACCAAGGTGGCCGGCGCACTCGAACAGATCGCCGGCGCATCCGAGGCTGAAGGCGACTACCGCTCGGCAGTCCAATGGCGAAAACAGTTAGCCGGTCTTTTTCCGTTCGATGCGGCCGCCGCGGTGAACTTGATGACGGCATTGGCCCGCTCGGGCGACCGCGCGGTGGCGCTCCAGCATGCCCAGCTGCATGCAACTCTCCTCAGAGAAGAGCTCGAGCTGGATCCCGACCCGGTTGTCGAGGCGCTGGCCGCGAAGCTCAAAGAGCCGGTCGAGTGGATACCTAACGACAACGGGCGCGTCGCTGCAGGCGCCGCGTCGGATGACTTCGCACTTTTACCACAGGACTCGGCCGGGGGAGAGCTGTCCCATGAGTCAGTCCAGCCGGATCGCTTGAGGCCGACACCGACATCGCGCCCAGTGGCCATCGGCGTTTGGCAACCCGTCTCGCGCTCCCGTCCTTGGCTCCGATTGGGAATCGTCGCTGTGTTGGCGACATCGCTCGTCGGCGCTGGCGTGTTGCTCGGGCGTGGGAGCCGAGCCACGACGTCCTACCGCGATCTCACACTGCGTCAACGTGTCGTGGTGGCTCCGTTCCGTGTCGGCGGAGCCGCCCCCAGCCTTGGCTACCTGCGCGACGGCATCGTCGAGCTTCTGTCGACTCGCCTCGCAGACGATACCGCCGCACGATCGGTCGACGCCGGCGGCGTCCTGGCGGCGTGGAGAGCCACTGGCCTAACGTCTACCGCGGCAGTGCCACGTGACACCATCGTCGCGCTCGCGGCGAGACTCGGGGCAGAGCGGGTGGTACTTGGCGGCGTTGTCGGCGACCCAACCAGGCTTGTCATTACAGCCAGGGTCATTTCCGTCCCGGCCGGTATCGATCGCGGCGAGGCATCTGTGTCCGGGCCTGTCGATAGTCTCACGGCGCTCATTGATCAACTCGCCGCGCGGCTGCTGGTGGCGGACGCCGGCGAAGACGAACAACTCGCTGCCTACACGACGGCCTCGCTTCCCGCGCTGCGGGCCTTTCTGGCGGGGCAAGCCGCTTTCCGGCGAAACGACTTCGGCCGCGCGTTGACACAATATGACGTGGCGCTTCGGCGAGATTCGTCATTCGCACTCGCGGCGTTGTATCGGGCGCTCGCCGCGGACGAGCTGAACGACGATTCCCAGCTCCAGCATTCCATCGCACTCGCATGGCCGGGCAGATCCTCGCTCAACGACCGCGATCGTTCGGTGCTGACGGCGTTCACTGGTCCCCGTTACCCGGCAGCCTCGACGGCGAACGAGCTCTCCGCTGCGTGGCGGCGAGTTGTCGACCTTGGAATCACGAGCGCGGAAGCGTGGTCCGTTTTCGGTGCGCGCCTCGCGCATGACGGCGCGTCGGCGGGCCTCGCGAACTCGTTAGACCTGGCTGCGAGCGCGTATCAGCGTGCGCTCGCGCTGAACCCGGAATACGTGTCAGCATGGCGAGCACTCGCGCGGCTCGGCGGCCCGTCCGACTCGTTACTTGCCGCACCAGACGGCGCCGACTCCACCGTGGCACAGCGCGAAGCTGTATCCAGAATCACCCCGTTCATTCGATGGCGCACCGCGATCGCGACCGATGACACCGCGTCACTCCGGCGATTCCGCGATAGTCTTCCCTTGCTCGGTCCCGTCACACTTCGTGCGATCGCCCGTGGGAGTCAGTTCGACGCGATCGGGATCGCGGATGGCGTTAAGGCACTCGCCGAGTTGCGGCAGCGAGCAACGCGGATGTCTGACGTCGCGGCGGTCGCACTGGCTGAGCATAGTCTCGCCATGAACCGCGGCCGTCCTCGAGAGGCACTCGCCGCCACGTCCCGACTTCGACGAGCGTTACCGAGCTCTCACGCGTGGCTCCGACTCAGAATTCTCGACGCGTTATACGGAGACGGTGATACTACCGCCGCGAAAGGGGCGGCAACCGATCTGAGCGAGTTGGCCGGCCCCGGACTGTCGCATTCGACGACGAGCTCGGCGACCTGGCTTTCCGATGTGTGTGTGCTCGCCCAGTGGCGTCTGGCACACGGCGATACGGCTGGCGTTCGGGAATCGATCAAAGCGCTCGTCTCCGCTCCTTCCACAATCCCGTCACCATTTCCAGTGAGCCCAGCGCCTAACGCGTGCGCCGGACTGGTCGACGCGTCGTTGGCGGTCGTCCGTGGGCTTCCCGACGCCGCTTTGCGTCTGCGGCGGATCGACTCGTTGGTGTTTACTCCACAGGTGACTGGCGACGTCATCGCATACGCCCCGTTGCTCCTGGCACGCTTGCACGAGCGCCGTGGCGACACGGCGCTCGCATTGCAGGCGCTTCGGCGCCGGACCTACATGTCAGGCTGGCCACGGTATCTGGCGAACACGTGGCTCGAGGAAGCGCGCCTTGCGAAGCTGGTCGGCGACAGCACCGGCGCGCACATCGCGTATCGTCGGTTCCTCGCGCTTCGTAGCGACCCCGAGAAAGACCTCGTGCCGGAGGTCGAGGCCGTCAAGGCATTGATTGAGCCACACGTCGCGGGCTCGGACACCGCGATGCAGCACGAACGTTAGGCATTGCCTTGCTCTTCCTACGCCCCGCGTGGAACTGCTAGCGACTCTTGGTCACCGTGCTGGTGTCCCGTGCTTCTTGCACCGGGTCGGACGAACACACAAACGGGACGCCCAGCATCCTCAACGACGGAAGAGCGCGTGCGGTACGGGACCAGCATCAGGTGGTAATCGTGGACCCAGACCAAACCGCCGGCGCGTAGCTCACGGAGAACCGCCGCGGCGTATCGCTCATTAACGGCGCGGTACGTGTCCCAGTCGCCGTCGAGCACAGGTTTGGCGGTTAGCCCATGTAGCGCCGAATACAAAAGCTGGTTCGAATAGCGGTCGTAGAACGCTTTCACCTCGTTCTGCGACAATCGCACATCGATATTGTTTGGCCGTCGCCGATTTTCGGGAGTCGATGGTACGCGAACCGAAACGATGACCACGCCCGCCACTCTTGACTGAGGTGAAAGCGGACTGGAGAAGCGGGGTGAGATCATTGGCATGCTCGTAGTTGAATGCTGAAGCGTGTGTCGCCGATAACGGATCACGCTCACACCAGTAGTTTGGAGCCAAACAGTCAGCCAGGTCTCAGCTAACGCTCAGCCGACGTTCAGATCGACATTGCCGGCCGAGCGGTTACTTTGGTTACGTTTCCCATATCGACGCCCCGGGCCCGCCACGCGGTGAGCGTTGTTGGACGCTGCGATTCTTTCCCGTCTTCGCCTGCGCGAGACCATCGGGGTTCCTCTCGCCCTGGTCGCGATCGCGACCGCGCTGACGTCCCTCGCACGTGACTTCGCCGAGCACACCCTCTTCGTTTTCTTCGTAGCGGCGGTCGCGCTCTCGACGTGGAGGGGACGTTGCCAGGCCGGCCTGATCGCCGGACTCCGCTCTTGTCTTCGTTGTGGACTTCGCTTTCACTGAGCCGAGAGGTACGGTCAGCCTCGCGACGACGGCTGCCGGCGTTCGGATGTTCAGCTTCGTCGTCGCAGCGTGCGTGGCCACGTTGACCGAGGCTCTCTGTCGCGCCCGGGAGAACGCCGAGTCGCTCGCGCATGACGCAGAGGAGGCCCGCGCCATCGCCGAGCGGGCGAGCGCCGCCAAGTCCGAGTTTCTGTCTACAATGTCTCATGAAATTCGCACGCCCATCAATGCGCTCATCGGCTATGCCGATCTCCTCGGCACCGGACTGGCTGGGCCCATCACCGACATACAACGCGACTACCTCGTGCGTCAGCGTGCTGCCGCACGTCATCTTCTCAGTTTGGTGAACGATGTCCTCGATGTCGCGAGGGCAGAGGCGGGGCGATTATCGGTGAACTTCTCCGCCGAAAAGCTCGCGGTACCCGTGGACGACAGTGTTTCGCTTGTGCTTCCACAGGCGCGTCTCAAGGGCGTCACGGTCCGAGTCGACGCTGGCGACCCAGCGATCGAGTACTGCGGGGACAGGGATCGCGTCCATCAGATCCTTGAATCTCTTGGCGAATGCGGTGCGCTTTACGCCATATCGCGCCCGAGGACCAGGCACGCATCTTCGAGCCATTCTAGCAAGTCGAAATGCGACTCGCGCGCACGCACGGGGGGACAGGCCTCGGATTGGCGATCAGCCGGCGCCTGGCGCTGCTGATGGGCGGTGAACTCACCGTCGAGAGCGCGCTCGCTCGCGGCTCGCCGTTCACGCTCTGGTTGCAATGCCCGTCGAGCGGCAGTCCGCTCGGCGCGGCGATCGCTGCCGTCTGAACGTTCCTCGTCGACCTCCTACGGGCCATACCTAACGCCGGCTGTTGATGGTACCGTACCGGGTGGAGGCAACCACACGCACGTCGCTGACGACGCAGGAGAGGACCACGGACGTTCTCGCCTGTTCAAGCCCGCTGCCGACAGTCCCTCGCAGTCGCCAGCAACTGCGTCGCTTACTTTGGCTTGTTTGGCCGACGGGTGGTAAACCGACGCGTCCTCGGCCAAGCAGCTTAACGAAAGCGGGCGCGAAGCTCAGCGCGTCGGAGAGTCCCACGACTCGTCCCACGACAGCCCTCGCGCCCGTGGATCGTGAGGCGGTCCTAAGTTGTTGCGCTGCTTGAATGGCTAGGGACGGAATCGAACCGCCGACACGCGGATTTTCAGTCCGACTTCGGTCGCGACGGCGGCCATCGTGAGACAACGCCACAGAGCCACGAGGTGCACGTGAACTGACGTAAAAGCACGTGACAACGCGACGAATTGGCGGCTACTCCCGCAGAAAATCCCGCACGGGTTCTACCGAGAACACCGAGCGGCTACGCCGTCCGGTCGATCGGACGCGGCAGCTATGTCGTTAGGCTCGAGTCCCGGTGGGCCGCGGCGCGGTAACAACCGCCACGGGTGTGGCGCGGGCGAGCACGGCCTGCGCGCCACCGCCACTGGCGAGGCGATCTTCCCGGCGGCGTCGACGAGGGCGGCCGAGGGCGTGCCCTCAGCGCCAAACGCCCGACTCACCGCGAAGCCGTCGTCGAGCACTATCGGCGACCGGAATCCCATAGCGCGGTTCGCCCTCGACGTCACCTGTCGAAACGACCAGAATCTCCGGCGCCCCCGGGGTCAGCCTCCTTCTGTCGCTTCAGGCCCGGAAGGATGCGCTCGCAGAGGCCGCAGCCCGGGTTCCAGAAGAGCACCAGTGTTTCCCGCCCGCGGAACGTCGCGCGGTCGACCCCTGGCGCCACCGAGGTCGCGCAGCTTCAACTGGCGCGCCACCGCGCCGATCGGCCGCGCGCCATTCGCGCCCACTGCGGCCGTCTCGATCGGCGGCGGCTACCCGCTCGAGCAGCGCCTGGATCGCGTCGGCGCCTGCGGCAACGTGGAGCCAATGCGGCAGTTGCGCCTAACGAGGACGGCGCTCGGTGCCGAAGGCCGACGAGTGGCACGAGTGTGGTCGGCACGCCGAAGGCGGCCGCCTGCCGGGCGACGGGGCGGTCGGTAACCTTCGCGATGCCGGCGGCGGCGAAGACGCCCACGAGCAGGAGACGCAGCGCTATGAGCAGCAAAGCCATGGTTTCCCAGGACGTTAGGCATGGGCTGGCATGACGCCGCCGACGCGGTGCGCGATCAGTGCGACGAGCGTTTGGTCTAAGGGTGAATGTCGGAGCGGTGCCGGCTTCTCGGTGTTTCACCTTCCGGTGGGCCATCCCACGTAACGTTGACCGAAGACCGTAAGACCAACCATAACGACAACACCGCCGTCGCCGTTTTCTCGACGTCGGCGCGGCATGGGCGCTCGCTCGCGCCAACGCGTAATACCCTAACGCTCCGCCCACCCTGCCTCGCACTCGTACCAACTCGTCGCCTTTTCAGGTTGAACCCCCCCGATATTCCTGCTGGGCCTACCACAACGAAAAAAAGCCGGCGCCAGTGTTAGGCGCCGGCCATATTCCGGTCTGCTGTACGACGGACGCTAACTCTTGAAGTCTTGTCCGTCCCGTAGCTCGTCGGCTCGCCGGCTCAGCTCGAACCCGACCATCGTCCCAAATATCAGGACGAGCATCGGATATACGTGCCACAATCGAGCCGGCCAAGTGGTCGGCCATCCCCTTAAACAGATCATGATCCCAGCCGCAATCGGTACGGCCGCGAGGTAGCCGACCACGAACGCGCCGAAGTCATTCCCGGTGAGCGGCCGGAGTAGGCCTATCACGGCGCCGGCAAGTACGCCTACGGCCAGGTACGTTGCGATTACTGTTGTTAGGCTAACGCCGAGGCGGCTGAATGCCTCGGGTCCTCTGATAAGGAATAGCAGGCCAACCCATAGGCAATAGACCGCGGCGCCGCCTACACCGCCCTTCACGCCCCATTTCAAATTGCCTATCGCCTTGGACAAATGGGACGGCCGCGTCATGTCGCTTCACTCCGCTCCGGGATGACAAATATCGTAGGCTTCAATCGCCGCAAGGCCGGTTGTAATACCTGGCACGATTGCGCCTGCGACGGACCAGCCGCTCGCCTCTTGATAAATGGCACCTCTGTTAAAATCGTCTGTAGCATGCTCTATCACAGTCGGTGCGCCGTCCGCTACCATCTCTTGCCCTACAAGCCACGCACGATAACGTGCACGCCAATCGATTGACCCGAAATTAAACAACGACTTTGTCCACTTCCAGAAGCCCGCAACGGTCAGTTTGAGCCCTCCAAAAACTTCACCGCCGACCTTAAGATCGATGAGTGCACTGCCTAGAACGTACGCGCCTGCCTCGTAACAGGCGGGATCCTTAGTTAGATGAACCTTGGCAAGCCCCGGCGGCGGCGAACCGATTGTCGGGCCTCTGTCGCCTTTGAAATGCCCCGCGGGCCACCCATCGAGTCCGATGACTTGGTCCGAACTGTCGTTCCAGCAGATTATGTCGTACTTCGCAGGCGTCCGTTGTTCGATGCCACCCATCCCAGGATAGCCCGACCTCACAATGCCGCCGTTCTCGGCAAGCCATATAACGCACTGGGGTGAAAGGCCAAGGGGATCCCTTCCGTTGATGGGATCGTTGCCGGCAAAAGAGTACTCATTCAGTCCGCCGGCGACGCCGATCGGATCCTCGCTCACGAAGCTTCGCGCCGATGGGTCATACCAGCGCGCCCGGACGTAGTACAGCTGCGTGATGTCACCCTCCCAGACGAGCCCTTTCCAGCGTAATCGGTTGGTGTCGGCCACCGTGCCCGGGATCGAACCCCGCACTGCACCCCACGGCTCGTAGTCGATCTGCTGAGCGACGGTCGTGCCGTCGGCGATCCCCATCACGTTCCCCAACATGTCCTGGTGGAAGTAGCGCACCCGAGTAATGGCCGTCGCACCAGTCACTAGTCCGAGCGGCTGGTCAACTCCCGGATAGTAGACGTATTCCGCGACGCGCTGCGTCCCCGTGCCGTTGAGCTCCGCCAGGAGCTGGTCGCCGTCCCAGAGAAAGGTCCGTTCTGCCGTTCCGTTTCGCCGGCGCACCACTAGCCGGCCGAAGGCGTCGTACACATAGTCGAGTGTCGTCGCCCCTTGCACCACCTGCGTTAGGCGGTTGTCGGCACTCCACGTGAAAGTGGTGGTCACACCGCCCACTGTCCGCGAGGTCACGTTTCCGTCCAGGTCTGGGGCCCCGAAGGTCGCCGTGCCCATGCGGCTGATCCGGTTACCGACGGAGTAGATGCCGGTGTCGGAGACGGCAGCGATACTATCCCGGTGTTGAATCAGGTTGCTTGCCGCGTCGTATTTGAAAAGGAGCACGCCGGTTGCGGCGACGTTAGCCCCCCCACAGGTCCACCCGTTATCTATGAGCAGGGAGTTTCCATTACAGGTGGTCTGCGAGACCAGGGCATACTTGAGTCGCACCAGCCGCCCCTGCGTGTCGAACGAGTCGGCACGCACATCCATATTGCTCGACGGCCCGTACTTGTCGACCTCCTTAACGCGCATCAGTGAGTCGAGCCCGTATCCGCGGTAGAACGCGTCGTTGATGGGCCCCGCCGAGTAACTCGCCGTCTGCGTCAGGTGATTGGCACTATACGTCATCGTGCGCTGCGCGCTCGGCCCCGGCAACCAGGATCTGGACGACTCGAGTCCTTCGGAGTTGCGTAGGAGATCCACCGCGAGACTCCCATTCACCCAAACGTGGTCGAGTTGCTCGTCACTGGCGTTCCAGATGTAGCGGCGACGCGCGAAGGTGATCCCGCTGTTCGTCGTGAAGCGGATCGAGTCGAGCTGGTGAACGGACGTCGGCACGTAGATCTCCGAGTACCGATGACTTGCCACGCCGGTGACGACCGAGTCTGTCCAGCCGGTCGCCGCGTTCGTGAAAATCGAGTCGTAGGCCACGGCGTTGCGCCCAACGACGACGGTCCCGAGGGCGTTGTAGAAGAACGAATCCGGTTGCACGTTCGCCGGACCATTCTTGATCGTTAGGCGGTGACCCACGTCGTACTGTAAATCCACACGCTGCCCGCGGCGGTTGGTGTAGCTCGCCAGCTGGCCATCGAGGGTATAGCGATAGCTGATCGAGCGGTTCAGCGTGTCCGCCGGGTCGAACGCGCGCGTCACCCAGCCCAGGGCGTTGACGGAGCGGCGGAACACCTGACCTTTGGCGTCGCTGACGCGCACGAGGTACTGCTGGTCGTAGCTGTATTTGACAGGCTGCGCTTGACCGACCACTGAATCACGCGTCACCCGGTTGACCAGGTCGTACAGGACCTGTCGTGAAACACCAAGGTTCGCGCTCAGCACCGAGTCGCGTCCGAAACCATCCACTCGGCGGTTCGAGGTCCGTTGCCCGGGTGCGACCGTACTATTCACGTTGCCAAACGTCGCGTCGTAGGAGGTGTTGACGACGTGGTTCAGCGGGTCCGTTACGACGGTCGGCTGCCCACTCGAGTTGTACACGTACCGCGTCACCATTCCGGCGGTGCTGACGGAATCGGTGCGACCGATCGAATTCCTGAAGTAGATGACAGTCGCCTGCTTGTTGCCCGATACCTGCTTGAGGTGGCCGTAGCTGTCGTACGTGTAGTTCGTCGCGTCCTGCCCGGCGAGCTGACTCGACTGAAGGAATGTCGTGCCTGAATAGGTGTACCGGTCGATCGCACCGGTCGGGTAGTTGATCTGCGACGCGAACATCCCATCACGCGTGATCGTAGTGACGTTTCCGAGCGCGTCCACCACCCGGAGCGGTTGTCCCCAGTAGTCGGCCGTGAACGTCGAGGTGTGTGATCCGGGGTCAGTCAGACGGGCGGTAGCAGTGTCGAGTAGTGCCCAGGTGGCCGCGGTGGTTCCCGTGGTGGTGGTAGGAACACCAACGATTTGCCACGGACGGTAATTCACTGTCGGCGCTGCGATAGTCGTCGTGCCGTTCGCCGTTGCAATGTCGACGCGCGGCATGATGATCTGTGAGAGCTTCCAGAACGTGGCGTGGTAAACGAGCTGCGTCGTGTCGCCCCGGCGGTTGATGATACGCTCCAAACGTCGGCTACCATCATAGCGGAGCTGCGTGGCGACTCCGTCAGGATCGGTCCACGTCTGCAGCGTCGAATCACTCGCGACCACGACGTTTGTCACTCGGCCCCCCGAGCTGGGGTCGCCGGTCGTTGGATTCGGGTCTCGGATGCTCGCGAGTCCCGTAGATGTGTATGAGAGCGTGATGTAGGTGGGGGTTCCGCCGAACGTGCGTACCGGGTCCGTCACCCTGGTGAGCCGGTTGGACGCGTCGTACACGAAGCGAATCTTGTTACCGAACGCGTCCGCCGTGCTATCGGCTCTGCCGGTGGAGCTGAACCACACGCGGCTCGAGTCGCGGTAGGCGCGCACGTACACGCGAAGACTCCCCGCGCCGGTAAACGTGAGCTTCGATGTCTCGCCCGACGGGCTGTTGCACGGACTCGCGCCTGCCGGACACGCAAACACGATGGCCGAACCGGTGCCGTCAGTCACGACCAAACGGGTCGCGTCGAACGGATAGAGTTTCTGAAGTCCCCCAATTGTCCACCCGCGCGCGACGGGCGACTTCCGCTCGTTCACCACCAGAAGCTTGGTGTACTTCGTCACCTGCTCATTGAACGTCGACCGCTTAGCGGTCACGGTCACGATCACCGGGTAGACGCCCGTGCCTCGCGACCACCCGCTGGCATCGACCTGTCCGCCGAGACGGATTGGTCCGGCAGGCACCGACCCGCCCGCAAAGCGAATTATTGAGTCACCGTTCACGAACGGAATCGGGGCGCTCGTCGTGCTGTCGGTCACCTGCAGCCAATACTCCGTCGGCGCCGTTGCGCCCGAGAGCAGCGAGACCGTCGCGTAGACGAACGGGCGCGCGGCGACCTGGTCGCCGTGGTAGATGAGGCTCACCCCGCGCGCTTGATCCATGGTGTAGTATGCCGGTGTGCTCAGGCTCGCCGTCGCGGCGAAGCACGAGTTTGCGCAGAGGCCCTGGTTCTGATTGTCGCCGTTCGTCAGATAGGTGTCCGCGATGAGCGAGCTCACGGCCGTCACGCCATAGTCTGCGGAGTCCGCGAGTGAGGAGTTCGTGCTCAGGATGGCGCGGAGGCGCACGGTTCCGAAGGAAACGGCCGCGCCGGTCTGATACGTGACGTGCACCGTAGTCGACACATTTGGTCCTAACGTTACAGGCGTCGGCGTGCTGCAGTTCGTTAGGCTCCCGGTACAGAACGTACTGAAGTTGTACGTGTTTGTCGTCGTCGTACTTACGTTCTGGACGGTAAAGTCTCGTGTAAGTGTCGTCTGTTGCGGCTGATTTCCGGCCTGGCCTTTCGGTGTCACGGCGACGACAGTTCCGCCCGCATTGAACGTGATGACCCTCTGCGTTGACCCCACGTTTGCGAAGTCCGAGATCGATGCTTGGATCGAGTTCGACCCCGGCTGCAGAGTCACCGTGCCGACGGATTGGGCGTTGGCATGGCACGACCCGGAAATACTCGTGTAGTTAAAGCTCGAGGTTACTGTCACGCCGTTCAGCGTGATCGCCTTCGAGCTTGCATTCAAAATCACGTCGTCGCACCACGTGATCGTCACCGTAAGCGACTGCGTGGTGACGGTCCCCGACGGTGAGATGTTTACCGATGGCGGCGTGTTGTCGCAGCCTATCCTCGGGGGGCTACACTGTGCCCGTGCGATACTCGGACAGAACGCGACGACAAACACAATGACAAGAGCGGCGCGGACCCACCCGGCCCAGCCGGCGCGCGCTGCGCAAACGCACTTCAGTAAGTAGGACACGATAGGCTCGATGGTGGACTGTCGGTGGGACAGCAGTTGGATCGAGGCGTTAGGCATACAACATCAGAGCGCGACGGTGGTGTCGGGTTCGACAGCCGTGCGACGCGTCCATGCCGTCCACAATCCCTCCATGTGCCCGGGAGTGAGCTCGCGACGCCAGCAGACCGCGTCGGACGCGGCGATCCCCCAGGCATGCCCACGCTCCAGCGTGGCGACCCCCAAGAGCGAACTGTCGTCGCAGGTCGGGGCGTCGCCGACGCGGACCTCGACCCGCACCGAGTCCCACGTGATGTTACGGAGCACCACCCGCCCATCGAGCGCAGCAACGCTCGCCGTAACCAGCTGCGGTGCCGGCTGTGCGGCCAGGCTCCGAGACCGCGTGACTGCGGCATGACCGGGCATCGAGGTGACCAGCGCCATCGGGGCTACGAGTAGCAGCGCTACGCCGCGCGCTCGGCGGGTCGTAAGTGATGACGACGTTCGGCGTGTCACGGTCGTTCTCCCGAGGAAGAGATGCTCTCGAAGGAACGCATGACAGCGGCCAGTGACCGCCTAGTACCTAACTAGTTGCCAAGGGACGGCTTACCTTGCGTCACCTCCCCGTACGTTAGGCTACTAGTCGCGCCAATTCTCAGGCTATTCTCGCGGACATGAGACGACAGAGATGCACTGATCGCCGGGATGTCGCTGGCTGAACGACTGTCCGTTCGCGCGCTGGCTCGCTTTGGCGGTGCGACGCCTAGCCGCTGCATGCGGCGGTATACGGTTGCGCGCCCTACACCAAGCGCTGACGCCACGAGCGCCGTGTCACCGTCAAAGTGCTCGAGGAGATCGAGGAGTCTCGCGCGGTGCGCGAAATCTGCCGCCCCGCCCCCGTGGATTCGCCGCTCGGAGAGTGCTACCTCAATGTCCCGCGCACAAATCTGTGGCCCGTCTGAAAAGACGAGCAGCGCCTCTACGACGCTTCGCAGCTCGCGGACATTCCCGGGCCACTCGTAGATGCGTAGCGCCTCGAGGGCCGACGGCGTGAACGACACGTGTCGGGCGAGTTGATGTGCCGATCGTTCGGCGAAGTAGGTGGCCAACATCGTGACGTCGCCGGCGCGTTCCGAAAGCGGCGGGACCCGTAGCACCACGCCGCCGATCCGATGGAGCAGATCGCTTCGGAAGCGATGTTCGCGCACCATGGACGTCAGCGACTCGTTTGACGCGGCGACAACGCGAAACTCGCTCCGTCGATCAAGCCGCCCGCCTACTGGTCGAAACTGCTGCGTCTCGATGGCGCGGAGAAGCTTGCTCTGCATCCCGATCGGAAGGCCTCCGATTTCGTCGAGGAACACCGTTCCGCCGTTCGCCTCGGCCAGGTAGCCGGCGGAGTCCGCGGTCGCGCCGGTGAACGCGCCCTTCGCATGCCCGAAGAGCGCGTCCTCGAACATCGTGTCCGGTATCGCGCAGACGTTGAAGGCGACGTATGCGCCACTGCGACCGCTCAGACGGTGAAGCGCGTCGGCCACCAGTTCCTTTCCGGCACCGGTGGGTCCCTCGACGAGGACGGGCAATCGGCTCGGTGCCACCTTCAAGATCAACTGACGGAGGCGTTCGATCTCCGGCGAGTCCCCGATGATCAGGCGCGCGAGCGCGTCGCGCATGCCCTCTCCCGCGTATCTCACGGCTTGACCCTCTCCGCGCGCTTGCGCAGCGGCTCGGTGACTCCATTTGCCTCCTCATCGTTTCGGATAACCCTCGGCGTGAGGAACAGGAAGAGTTCCGTCTCTGTCAGGCGGCGGCTCGCGTGGCCGAAAAACCCACCCAGCAACGGGATGCTCGATAGGATGGGCACGCCGCCCTGAGTCACCTCCTTTTGTCGATCCGTCAGTCCGCCAAGCGCCACGGTTTGGCCGTCCTTGATGAGCAGTCGCGTCTGGACGGAGCGCGTCGAGATGACAGGGGCGCTGAACTGTGTCTCCGCGGTCGCAGCGTTGACTTCCTGCGTGACCTCGAGCATGACGTAGCCGTCCGCGCTGATTGTTGGGACCACAAACAGTTTCGTTCCCACTTCCTTGTATTGCACCACCTGATCGCGGATCGCCGCGTCGGTCGGGAGCGCGCGCTGAACTTGGAGGAAGGGGCGCTGGCTGCCGACCAGGATCTGCGCGGGTTCATTGTTGGCGGTGATCACAACCGGCCGACTGATGATCGACGCGTCGCCCCGCGCCGCCGCCGCTCGGAGTGTCGCGTCTACGTCGACGGCCCCGATTTTCATGAGGCGGAGCACGAAGTCTCCGAGACCCGCTCCCTCATTCGCGGCCGCAATGGTTGCGTTGCCTGAGCCGATCGACGTCGTAGGCAGCGAAGCAGCCACGCCGAAATCGAGGGAGCGGTCCTTCCGAACCTCGGCGATCATGACTTCGATCAACACCTGGAGCGGTCGCGTATCCAACTCCTGCACCGCAGCCTGAATCAGATCGAAGTCACTGCGAGTCGCCCGAATGAGCAGGCTGTTCGCGCGCGGGTCGGGCACTATTGTCACCTCGGCCGACAGGGTGGCCGCACGCGCGGCGACCGACTGAACCGCCTGCGGTGGCGCGCCAGCCGGCGGAACGAGGTTTTGCTTGAGCTGATCGCTCAGCGTCGGCGGAGGTCCTCCGATCTCACCGAGTGCGCTCGCCCTGCCGTAGAGTGCATTCACCGTCGCGGCAACGTCGGCGGCACGCGCATGTCGGAGCCGTATCACGAAGAGTTGTATCGCCTCACCGCCTTGCGTGGGCGGCGGCGAGGCGCCGGGCTGCGCGGGCGGGGCCGCCGGCTGCTTGACCTGGACTTGATAGGCTGTCGAGTCCTCGACGAGCACCAGGTTCTGACTTTCCAGTATCGACCGGAGGAGCGAAAGCACTTGGCTGCGCGGCACCGGCGTCGGCGTCTCGAGCGTCACGCGCGTCGGTGGCACCGCGCCGAACAGTACGGGGCGATCGAGATAGCGAGCGAGCGCTTGGACGGCTGCGCGAACGTCGACGTCTACGAGGCGAATAGTCACGCTGTCGTTGCGGCTCGTGACTGACGAGTCGGGCCGCTGCGCGCGCCCCCCGGTGGGAGCCAACGCGCTCGTCGCGATGGCAAAGACCAGCGTTAGGCGCTGACATCTCCTTCGTGTTGGGAGCATCGAACGCCAGCGGTTCCTGGGGTGAGAGAACGTGCGAGCTACCGAACTATTTCCAAGCGCGCTTGAGGCCGAACGTCCGCAACGAATCCGGCATGACGATGACAACGCTGTCGCGCGTGACACGGACGATTTTGATCGAGCCGAACACATCACCGCGTTTCACGAGCGTGGCGCCGTCACGGTTCGGCAGCCCCTCGACAAGCGCCTCCCATGGCGGGCCGCCGATGATCCCTGCAAGCGCCAGAGTGGTCGCGGGAAGCGATGGCGACTGCGCTGATACAGCCACCGTGTCGACTTGAAAGCGTACTGCCGCGGGATGCCGTTGTACGCGGAACAGGTCGCTCGCGGTAATAAGCTCGGCAGCATGCACAAACTCCGATTCGTCGGGTGGGGTCATGTCGACCGAGACGGACGCCGCCCTCACAGGAACCTGAGCGACATTCGACCCAGGCGAACGGAGTTCGCGGATCGTGGCAGCGCCCGACGCGAGAGAAGCGGTCCAGAGAGCCGCTTCGAGGAGATTACGCCTCACCGCGTGTGCCTCTCCGCTGGATTGCGTATCAACCCCTCGATCTCGAACTCCACGCGCAGCGCCTCGCGTTGCGCATCCGGCGCGCCGGGTTCCGGTTGCATGATGGTAAGCGCTCGAAAAACCAGGAGCGGCGCCCCGCCTTCCACGCTTGCGATGAACGAGGAAACCCCTCGCACATCGCCCAGAGCGTCACCAATCGCACCGACGCGGCGGAAATGTGTGTTCGTTGCGGTGTCGCCGCGCAATTGCACGGAGCCGATCCGAACGTCGGCGGCGTCCGCCATGTCCGAGATCATTGACACCAGCTGTGCACCCGCCGTTGCGGGCGTGTCGCCGACTAGGAGCAGATGGGCAAGGACAGAATTGCGGCTGCTCCGACCAGCCCATCGGACGCGGCGAACCTCCTGTTCCCGCAACATGAGATTGGCACGCGCCAGCTCCTGACGCGCGACCATAGCGTCTTCCACTGCCTCTCTGCGCCACGCGACGAAGGCCGGCACCACGCGCGATAGCAGAAGGATAAGAACGACCACCGACGCTCCGGCGCCTAACGCCTGCCGATCCCGAGCGGTGAGCCGAATGGTCATCACGGGCGCTCACTCCGTGCAATGGCCTCGCTTGGAGCGCCGGGTGCGGGGCGCGCATCCTCCCGGGCCGTGTGCAGCGTTCGGTTGACCCGGAACCGAAACGACGCGCGTTCAAGGTCACGACCAGCGATCAACTCCCTCGAGACCGCACCGAGAATCTCGGCACCGCTAATGCCCGGCTGTTTATCGAGCAACGGCAGGAGCGCGGCGGCGTGTGGGGCGAGCACCACCACGTTCGCGACGGTGGTATCGAGCCGGAACGTGACGAGAGATACGCCTGCGGGAAGCACTTCGCTGAGAGAGCGTAACAGCGGCGTGGCACTGCTCCGGGCATTGATGAATTCGGCCACCTCATGCACCTGTGCATCGATGGCCGCGATGTCCCGTTCCATCGAGACAGCGGTACGGTACTTCGCGCCGAGGGTGGCGAGTGCCGTGCGAGACTGTGCCGCGTCGCGGCGCGCCCTCATGACGGGGAACCACAAGGCCACGGCCATCGCAACCGCGCACATAGTAGCGGCTGTCGCAACACGCCAGGCGGCCACTTGTCCACGGTTGCCTCGTCTGGCCGTCCGAACCGATAGATGCTGTCCCGCTGAGGCGCAAGCCGCGGCGTACGCCGCGGCGTACACGGCTGCGTCGCTGCCTAACGCGGCAAGGGTCTGCGACGCGGAGAGCACCGCGTCGTCGGTCGACGTGGCTAAACCACGGCTTAGTCCAGTTAGCCGTCCCTCATCATCATATTCGAGCTCTGCGTATTGCGAGCTATCCACCCAGCGAACTGTGCGCGACGCAGCGGCGCCGCCCAGGACCGCGACGGCTGGCACGAACGAGCCAATACGACAGCCGGCGGCCTCTGCGCCGACCTGCGCCTCGTGGAGTGCGCCGCGATCGAGGATTGCCGCCCACACGACCCCGTCCCCGGTAAGTCGAACCGGCGCGACCACGACCGGTGCCGCCGTCACGAAGAACCGTGAAACCCCGACGTCGACGAGCTTCTGAAGGTCAGCGCGACCGAGGCGCGGCAGCCCGACGAGACGTTTGACCTGCGCGAAAGCCATCCCGACAGCGACAGTCACGCGGCGCCTGGCGCGCTGGCTCCTGCACGGGCACCTCGACAGGAGACTGTTGACGGCTGGACTGAGCAGCGGCGGAATATCAAGGGAGACGCTGTCGCGCCAGACGATGGTATCTCGCCGAATCAACACCGCGTGCACACGCTGCGTCGCGATCGACAAGCCGATGCGCTCGCCGCGGGACGTCGCTCGCCCGCTCGCCGGCAGCACAAGGGTCCGCACTAGAGCCACCGCACCCGCCGGCGTACGACAGCCGGGCGATTTCCCGAACGCACGAGCTTTAGCTCAATCCCCACGCGAACTGGCGACCCTTCGTCGCTTGCGCGCGCCTCGAGGAGCCACGCATCCGGCTCACTCGTGACCATCGCGGAGAGCTCGGAGTAATGGGCTGCAATCGAGTCGCGCGCCGCGCGCGACAACTCACCTCCAAGCGCAAGCAGGTCCTCTCCCAGACCTCCGCCCTTTCGACGCTCGCTGATGACTGTAGCGGCCTCCGGTGTCATGCCCGGTAAGAGAGCGAGCACGCGTACCGGCGCCCGCGAGAGCGCAATTCGCGCCGGCTCGACACTAAGAAGAGAGTCGAAAGCCTCCGACGCCTCGAAGCCGCGCACGAGACGAAGCTCCGCTAACGAAGCAAGCGGGCCGTTACGAGGAGGAGATCGCCCGTGGTCACGGTACCACGCTGACTCGGCGCCGGCCGGCCTGGGTTCATCGTCCTTATCGCGCCAGTCCAACAGCGCCGCCGCGAGTGAGTCGACACGGGCGGGCGTAAAGTGGACCGTGCCAAGCACCGCGCGGAGTACTGGTTCCTCACCGGTGTTCACGTCCACAGCATCACCGAGTGGCCGAGCGGTAACATCGCAACCAGGCGCTCGCCCCGGTCCGGATGACGCCACGACATCGTCAAGTCTGTTCCAGGTGCTTACGTGACCGCGCTGGCCTAACGCGCCCGCTGTTGTCGAGGCATCGGCGACGAGCGCAGCCCTGATCGTGGCACGTGCCCGCTCGAGGCAGCCCTCTGCCGTCCAAAGGGCGCGGGCGTAGCTGCGCCGGTTCCGCGCGGTCCGTACGCTCCGGCGCGCCACGAGGGAGACCGACGCGCCTAACGCGGCCACCATGACGGTCACCCAGAGGACGGCGATCAGCGCGAATCCGCCGCGCCGAGCCTGGTAGCGTCCGCGACTCAAACCGGTACTCGCGATGGTCATCCCCGCTGTCCAATTCGGAGGATGAGCGTGTCACGTAAGGTAATGGCGCCGATGGCGAGAGGGGCTGTGATGCCCCGGCCCCATATCTGAACCCACTCGCCGCCGTTCTCCGCGCTCACGAGGTAGCGAAGCGCCACGAACGGTTGGGCACGACGCACAACGATCACGGTACTTGGTTGCGTTCGCAGCACCAGGGAAAGCCTGGCGCCGTTCGGCGTGATCTCAAGCGTCGCGTGGCAACGCTCCTGCCAACCCGCGGGCACCGAACACCATGTTGCAAACCGCGCCTCGCGTTCGCCGCCGACAAAGCTTTCAGGTTCGTCGCGATGTATCTCGAGCTGGCTGACCGCGGACCGGAGGAGCATTTCCGCGTTCGCGACGTCGTCGGCGTCCATTGCCGTACGCTCGATCTGGACGCTGCGGTCCGCTAAGCCCTCCAACACTGCGCGAGCGCCCAGGAGCACCATCCCGCTCAACACGAGCGCGACCACTACCTCGATGAGCGTGAAGGCGGCGCGCCTAACGTGTACCCTACCGTCGGCGGCGATTCGACTGTCAGCGATCGGCACGATTCACCTCTCGGAAAAGCGTGGTACGGAGCAGCACACGGCTGGCCGCCGAATCCGTAAGTGTGACGTCGTACAAAACAGGGCTCGATCGGTTCACGCGCATTCGCCATTCCCCTTGTCGTGTCGTGCCGAGGTGCCGGTCGAGATCCGAGCGGGGCCACAGCGAGACCGCGTCGAAAAGTGCGTTCGCGGCGCGTGTCTCGGCTTCCGCGCGACGCGCGCCGGCCACCGATCGCGCCGCCTCGGCGGCGAGTGTGACAGCAGCGACGCCGACGAACGCGAGCACGCTCAGCGCGACTATGACCTCGAGCAGCACGGCGCCGGCGCGCCGCGATAGACGTGGCCTATCGCGACGCACGACCGGGCTCCTTCGCCTGCGCATTAGTAGCAAACGGCGCGTCCGTTACCACACGGCCGTCAGGATATGCGGTCGCGCTCCACGCGACACCGCCATCGCTGGTCACCGTCACCGGGTGACCGACGCGGACCGCGCTTTCACGCGCCCGCCTGATCAGCGCGGCCTGATCGTTTGCAGCCCTTGGGGCAACGCTGAGCCGCGCGCTAAGCACGGAGACACCCGCAAGGATTCCGAGAACGACAAGTACGGCCATCAACTCGATGAGCGTTACGCCGCGCCGTATCATGGAGCGACCCGCACGCTGTACATGGCTTGGAGCAGCGCGGCGGCGACGAGAGCAATGACACCACCGAATGTCACGATCAGCGTTGGCTCGATCACGCGGACCGCGCCGCGCGTCAAGCGATCCGCGCGCTCCGCCTCAATGCGCGCCGCCCGTTCGAGCATCGTCGCAAGTCGACCCGACTCCTCGCCAGCTCGCACGAAGCGGACGATCGCGGGAGTAACCGCACACTCGGCTTGCAAGGCGCCAGAGAGCCTACTGCCTTGAACTACGCGCTCTCGAGCGGCCAGTAGGCGGCGCTCAATCGCCGCATCGCCAGCCGTGCGAGCGGTGATGGCGAGCGCACTGGCCATCGGTACGCCACTTTCTAGAAGTGCCGCGAGCGCAGTGCTCGCTCGCGAAGCGACCGCGGACGCCCGAATCCTTCCGAGCAGGGGAACCGACAGGAGGATCTCAGCCCACCGGAGCGCCCCGCTTACAGTCACCGTCCATGCGCGCCACACAACGGCGCTCACCGCCGCGAAAATGAGGAACGGGAGGGCTGCGCGGTGAAGAAAATTCGCGGCGCCCAAAACCACTCGAGTTGTCGGCGGAGCCGCTTGACCCATCTCCGCAAGAAGAGACGCGAATCGCGGAAGCACGATGCCAACGAGCAGGCCGAGCGACGCGACGGAGGCCCCGGCAAGAAGAGCCGGGTATGCAAGCGCCGCCCGGAGAGCAGCGCGCGTTGCGGCCTGCGCCTCCATGTAATCCGCCGCGCGCGACGCCGCACCTGCGAGCGTCCCACTCGCCTCGCCAGCCCGGATGATCCCGAGCACCAGTGGCGTCAACCCCAGGTTCGCCTCGTCCAGCGCCGTCGCAAATGTGCGACCGGCACGAAGCGAAGCGCGGGCGGTCGGGACGGTCACGCGCCACACAGGAGGTGCCAACTCTTCGAACGTGGCGAGTGCGCGTCCAAGCGGAATGCCGGTTTCGAGGAGCGATGCCAGGATACGCAACCCCTCACCCGCCGCTGCTGGGGACAGCCGGGACGAGCCCGAGCCACGGCTCACCGGCCTGAGGTCAAGTGTGAAGAGACCGCGCGCGACGAGTATTGCGGCGGCGGCCTCCGATGAATCCGCGCTAACACGGCCGGTCTCGAGCGAGCCGTCACCACGCGCCGCACGGTAGACGAACGATCGACCGCGAGCGGACTCCCTCCCCGGTTCCGCCGGCACGCTGGCCGCTGCCGTCACGGCAGGACCGGCCCGCCCCACGAGGTGATGTCCGCATCCTCGCCTTGACCACCGACACGCCCATCACGGCCAAGCGAGTATAAGTCGTAGGTCGCTCGGCTCGCGCGTCCGGGAGACACGTAGAGGTAGGGCCGGCCCCAAGGGTCGTTGCCGATCGGCTTCCGTAAATACGGGCCTCGCCAGTTGCGAGGAATTTCTCCCACCACCGCAACCGACTGCAGTGCAGCGAGGCCTTGCTCGGACGACGGGTACGCATCGTTGTCGAGTCGGTAGCTGTCGAGCGCGAGGGCCAGCATCTCGATCTGGCTCTTGGCCGCGCTGACTTTCGCATCACCGACGTTGCGAAACACCTGCGGCGCGACGACGGCGGCAAGTGTCGCTATGATCGCGATCACGACCAGGAGCTCGATCAGCGTGAACCCGCGTCGTCGAGGCTGCGGCACATCAGTCCTGTACTGCACGAAGCACCTCCTCGGGAGTCGTGACTCCGTCAAGCACCTTCCGCCACCCGTCTTCTTGCAGCGTGAGCATCCCCTGTTGCCCGGCGATCGCTCTGAGTGCCGACCGCGGTGCTCTCGCGGCGATCGCGTCGCGGATCTCGTCGGTCGCGACGAGCAGCTCGAAGATTCCGACGCGCCCGCGATATCCAGTGCCGCGACACGCAGGGCATCCCGAACCGCGTGTTAGGCGTGACGAAGCGCCTGACGACGTCGCCAGCCGCGCCATTTGCTCGGGCGGCGGCTCGCAGTCGGTTCGGCACGCGTCGCACGTACGACGTACTAGCCGCTGCGCGAGTACCCCCTCGAGAGTTGCCGCGATGAGATACTCAGGGACACCTAGGTCAACGAGCCGAGGGATGGCCGCCACCGCGTCGTTGGTGTGTAAGCTCGAAAAAACCAGGTGACCGGTCATCGCGGCCTGCACGCCGATCTCCGCCGTCTCCGCGTCGCGCATCTCCCCGATCATCACGACGTCCGGGTCCTGCCGCAGGATTGACCGGAGGGCGGTGGCAAACGTGACGCCGGCTGGGCGATGCACGGGTACCTGGGTTACTCCCCGAAGCTGGTACTCGACGGGATCCTCTACCGCGATGATCTTCTCGCCCATCACGTCTCGCCGCTGGAGAGCTGCGTAGAGGGTAGTCGTCTTTCCACTTCCGGTGGGGCCGGTAATGAGAACCAGCCCGTGTGTCTTTTCAGTCAGGTGAGCCACGCGGCCTAACGTCTCGCGCGGCATCCCGAGGTCTTCCAGGTTCACGGGTTGACCACCCCGGTCGAGGAGCCGCAGCACGACGCTTTCCCCGAACATGGTTGGGACCGTGGACACGCGCACATCGAGCTCGCGTTCCTCCAGGCGCACGCGAATGCGCCCGTCTTGTGGCCGACGGCGTTCAGCGATATCCAGCTCCGCGAGGAGCTTTATCCGTGACACGACCGCGTAGTGCAGGCCACTCGGCGGCTGGGGTCCGTTCGTTAGGACACCATCGAGCCGCATCCGCGACGTCAACCCGTTTCGCCACGCCTCGAGATGTACGTCGCTGGCCCCACTCTCGTACGCTTCCCGGACGAGGAAGTTGACGTAGCGGACCACCGGCGGCTGACTGGCAAGGTCTCGGAGGTCCGACAATAGGCTGTCGTCGTCATCCGAGCCGAGCGCTTCGTCCGGGTTCGACGTCGGTGAAGCGACTATCCGCTCGATCGTGCGCTGCACCTCAGCCGCATCGACTCGTTGCGGCTCGACGCGTGTTCCGTAAGCGAGCGTGAGATCCTCGAGCGCTGTGCGAACGTCGGCGTCGGCGCTCACGAGGACACGGAGGGCTCCATCCTCCGTGTAACTGCTCGGACAGATGCCGTGGTGAAGCAAGTAGTCGGGGGAGAGTCCGGCGGCGAGCCTCGGAAGGGACCCGCCGGCAGGCGAATATGCGTGAGGCGCCGTCGACAGCAGGTGCGGGTCTCCAACACCCGCTGAGCGATCTACCGCCATTGTTAGGTCGGCTCCCGGTACCGTGCAGGCACCAGACGTTGTCGACTAGACCGTGATCAACACCGCCGCGAACGTCTCAGATCAGGCGGCGCCAAAATGGGTCAGACGCTTTTCGTGGCGTAAGGGCCCAAAACCGAGCAAGGAGGGAGTTTTTTCGACGTGTCCGTCTAATTCGTGACGCATCGGAGCCGCACGTATCGCCGTAGCGATCACCCTGCGCCCCCGCTCTCAGTCATGCGAACGACCGTATTACTCACGGACGCGCGGACCCGTCGCGAACTTCAGGCGGCAGTCGGCGCCGCGGTGCCCGCCGTCTATTGCCGTGACGCAGCGGACCTCACCGAGACGCTGCGAACCATCGAGGCTGGGGCCGTTCTGGTGGCCCTCTGCGACGAGCACGGATCTAGCCGTGTGCGCCTAATCGCAAGGCTGCGCGCCGAATTCCGCTTCGTGCCGCTGGTCGGGGTCGTGAGGCTGGGGACCGCTGACCGCGACGAAATCATTCCCGCCATTCACGCGGGTATTAGTCACTTACTCTTGTTAGGCGTCGACGACCCCACGCAGGTCATCCGCCGCGCCCTCGAAGCCACCGATCGTCAAGCGCTGCACGACGCCGTTCTGGCTCACTTATCGCCGCATGTCCCGCACGACGCATGGAGCTTCGTCGAATGTGCCGTGCGGAGCGCCGACCGGCGAACCTCAGTTGCTGGATTTGCGCGCCAGGTCGGCGTGCCTTCACGGATACTCAATGATCGCCTGCGCAGTGCACGGCTACCTGCGGCACGCCTGCTCCTGACGTGGACCCGTCTACTCGTGGCGGGACACCTGATTTCGCACCACAACCATACAGTCACGCAGGCTGCCCGAGTGGTTCGATATCCGCGGGCACTCGACCTTCGGCGACGTATGCGGCGGCTCGCCGAGGTTCGACCGTCCGCGCTAACTGACCCAGGCAACTTTGCTATTCTCATCACGCGTTTCGTCGCGTCGTTGGATTCCGAGGGGAGTGATGAGACTGGATCGACGAAGCGACGTGCGCGGTTGGAACACGGTCAGTTATTGGGCACATGGCCAACACCACCCGCGCCCGGACGTAGTACAGGGAGCCATCACCATGCGCCTGGCACTGGGCCCCTCGATGGTATCCGAGCGAATGCTTAGAAATATTCGGCACGCAAGCATTTTCGTGGCGGCGCATCGTCGAGAAGCCACACCGGTTTGGTGGTCGGCCGGAGCCCGACTCTAGGGCAGGCTGCCTAACGCGCAACCGGGCTGCTCACGATAGTCCCGCAGTGGGTACGCTGGGCGACGGGAAACGTCGCGAAGTTTCTTACTCTGATGAGCCAGCCCGCGGCCGGTTGCTAGCTCTGCGTACTCGCGGGTGATCTCGCGGGCGTTGCCGTCGATGAGGGTCAATCCCGAAACGCGTGTAATCCTTACGGTTTGACAGCGTTGCGACACTCGCTAACCCGTGGACACGCGGATCGATTGTCCGCAGAGGCTCACGTTAGGCCCACATTGAAGCGAGCGTAAGTCGTTGCCTATATTGAAGATGGCTAGGGACGGAATCGAACCGCCGACACGCGGATTTTCAGTCCGCTGCTCTACCAACTGAGCTACCTAGCCGCGAGCCACATAAGCTAACCGCCCCCCATACCCCGTTCAACCCATTCCACCGCCAATGCTTATCAGAACACCTAGCCTCTGACGAGCAGCAGCGCGCACACCGAAGCAAACCCTCCGCCACCACGCCGTGTCTATTTCTTCACCTTTCTCGAAGATTGACCACGGTTCCCCGTTCCCGTTTCCCACTCTCCGGTCCGCGATCGATGCCTAAAGCCCGTCTCGGCGAGCTCGAGCTCCTCGTCATGCTCGCCCTCCTCCACCTCGGCGCAGACGCCTACGGCATCTCCATCCGCCAGGAAATCGAACGCCGCTCCGGCCACGACGTCGCCATCGGCGCCATCTACGCCACCCTCGCCCGCCTCGAAGAAAAACGCTTCGTCACTCCCTGGCTCTCCGACCCCCTCCCCGTCCGCGGCGGACGCGCCCGCAA
>Ga0207679_10000351_pt1 | contig 33566 bp, 32 predicted proteins | sample KBSC73metaG_FD_184320 | JGI IMG/M metagenome (GOLD analysis project Ga0207679, IMG submission 184320) | Corn rhizosphere microbial communities from Kellogg Biological Station, Michigan, USA - KBS C7-3 metaG (SPAdes) (version 2) | ecosystem: Host-associated > Plants > Roots > Rhizosphere > Soil ... | reverse complement strand
CATGATTCTCCTCTGAAGGAAGGTGCAGTGTTCTGCAAAACGTCCAAACCGGAATCGGAAAGTACAGGCGACGCATCGATTTCTCGAGGGATCACCACCGACCGGCGGATTGTGCCATAGGGTCTTGAGCCCGCTGGATTTTGGGCGCCCGCCTGTTCTTTGTCTTGGCGCCTGTTGCGCAAGCACGACATCGCAGCCGACTTAGAATCGCGGATTGCGCAAGCAGATCCGCCTGCGCTTCCCCGATCGCATTGACGCCGAGACCGAATGACTCAGTTCGCCAAGGAAACCTTGCCCATCAGCCTCGAGGAGGAGATGCGGCGTTCGTACCTCGACTACGCCATGAGCGTGATCGTGGGCCGCGCCCTCCCCGATGCGCGCGACGGTCTGAAGCCCGTCCACCGCCGCGTGTTGTTCGCGATGCACGAGCTGAACAACGACTGGAATCGCCCTTACAAAAAGTCCGCCCGTATCGTCGGCGATGTCATTGGTAAATACCACCCCCACGGGGACCAATCCGTGTATGACACGGCCGTCCGCATGGCCCAGGATTTCTCGCTGCGCCACATGCTGGTCGACGGCCAGGGCAATTTCGGCTCGATCGACGGCGATAACGCCGCGGCCATGCGGTATACGGAAATTCGCCTGGCCAAGATCGCCCACGAAATGCTGGCCGATCTGGACAAGGAAACGGTCGACTTCGGCCCCAACTACGACGGTTCACTGAAAGAGCCGCTGGTATTGCCCACGCGGTTGCCGAACCTGCTGGTCAACGGCTCGGGCGGCATCGCCGTGGGCATGGCCACGAACATTCCGCCGCACAACCTCAACGAGGTGATCGACGCGTGCCATCACCTGCTGAAGAACCCGCAGGCCACCATCGATGAGCTGATCGAGATCATCCCGGCGCCCGACTTCCCCACCGCCGGCATCATCTACGGCACGAGCGGCGTGCGCGATGGCTACCGCACGGGGCGCGGCAAGGTGGTGATGCGCGCGAAGGTGCACTTCGAAGACATCGACCGCGGCCAGCGCCAGGCGATCATCGTCGATGAGATCCCGTACCAGGTGAACAAGAAGACCCTGCTCGAGCGCATCGCGGAGCTGGTCCATGAAAAGAAGATCGAGGGCATCAGCCACATCCAGGACGAGTCCGACCGGTCGGGCATGCGCGTGGTCATCGAGCTCAAGCGTGGTGAAGTGCCCGAGGTGGTGCTGAACAACCTGTACAAGCAGACCCAGCTGCAGGATACGTTCGGCATCAACATGGTAGCCCTGATCGACGGGCAGCCGAAGCTGTGCAACTTGAAGGAGTTGATCTCGGTGTTCCTCGAACACCGCCGCGAGGTCATCACACGCCGCACGGTGTTCGAGCTGCGCAAGGCGCGCGAACGTGGCCATTTGCTCGAAGGCCTGGCCGTCGCCCTCGCGAACATCGACGAGTTCATCGAAACGATCAAGACATCGCCCACGCCGCCGGCAGCCAAGGCCGCGCTGATGAGCAAGACCTTCGATTCGTCGCTCGTGCGCGAGATGCTGATGCGCGCCGAGGGCGACACCCCCGGCGGCCTGGCGGCGTACCGTCCCGAAGGTCTCCCGAAGGAATTCGGCCTGCAGCCCGATGGCCTTTACCGCCTCTCCGAGGAGCAGGCCAGCGAAATCCTGCAAATGCGCCTGCAGCGCCTGACCGGGCTCGAGCAGGACAAGATCGTCGCCGAATACAAGGACGTGATGGCGCACATCGCCGACCTGCTGGACATCCTGGCCACGCCGTCACGCGTGACCACCATCATCGGCGAGGAACTCACCGCGCTGAAGCTGGAGTTCGGCCAGACCAAGCTGGGCGCGCGCCGCAGCCAGATCGAACACAACGCGCAGGACCTGGGCACCGAGGACTTGATCACGCCCACCGACATGGTGGTGACGCTGAGCCACACCGGCTACATCAAGAGCCAGGCGCTGTCCGAGTACCGGGCGCAAAAGCGCGGCGGACGCGGCAAGCAGGCCACGCAGACGAAGGATGACGACTGGGTCGACCAGTTGTTCATCGCGAACACGCACGACTACATCCTGTGCTTCACGACCCGTGGACGGGTGTACTGGCTCAAGGTGTGGGAAGTGCCCACCGGCTCGCGCACCTCGCGCGGCCGCCCCATCGTCAACATGTTCCCGCTGCAGCCCGGCGAGAAGGTCAACGTCGTGCTGCCGCTGACCGACGGCTTCCGCAGCTTCCCCGCCGATCACTATGTGTTCATGGCCACCGCGCAAGGCGTGGTGAAGAAGACCTCGCTCGATGAGTTCAGCAACCCGCGCAAGGCCGGCATCATCGCGGTCGACCTCGACGAAGGTGACTTCCTGATTGGCGCGGCCCTGACCGATGGCAAGCACGATGTGATGCTCTTCAGCGACGGCGGCAAGGCCGTGCGCTTCGATGAAGACGATGTGCGATCGATGGGCCGCAATGCCCGAGGCGTGCGCGGCATGACACTCGACGAAGGCCAGAGCGTGATCGCCATGCTGGTGGCCGAAGACGAAACCCAGAGCGTGCTGACCGCCACCGAGAACGGTTATGGCAAGCGCACGAGCATCGTTGAGTACACCCGTCACGGACGGGGAACCAAAGGCATGATCGCGATCCAACAGTCCGAGCGCAATGGCAAGGTGGTGGCTGCCACGCTGGTGCGCCCGGCCGACGAGATCATGCTCATCACCGACAAGGGCGTGCTCGTGCGCACCCGTGTCTCCGAGATCCGGGAGCTGGGACGGGCCACGCAAGGTGTCACACTGATCGCGCTCGACAACGGAACCAAGCTCATTGGTTTGCAACGCATCGCTGAAAACGATGCCAACCCCGAGGCAGGCGAAGAGCCGCCCACTGACGAGAACAACGTATGAAACACACCCTCTTGATCGCACTGATGGCTGGCGCCGTGGTGACCCAGGTCCAGGCCCAGGTCACGCCTGCTGCCCCGGCCGCGTCGGCTTCCGCGCCTGCGAGCGCGCCGATCGCACCACCGAGTGCCTCCAAGAAGGCCCTCCTCGACCGCCTCGTGGCCCTGCAGCAACCGGGGATGGATGACCTCACGCGCAGCCTGACGCTGCAGCCGGTGCAACAGATGTCCGCCTTCGCCCAGCAGGCCCTCGACCGCGTGCCGGAAGCCAAGCGCGAAGCCACCATTGCCCGCGTGGAAGGCCTGCTCAAGCAGTACGCCGATGAGGTGGCACCCATCGCCAAGGACAAGGCCGCCAAGCTCGCGCAGTCATCTCTGGCGCCGCTGCTGCATGAGCGCTTCTCCGAAGATGAGCTGCGCCAGCTGCTGGTGGCCCTCGAGAATCCGGCCTTCAAGAAGTACCAGTCCGTGATGCCCGAGGTCAGCAACGCAGTGCGGATGCAGGCCGTCAATGAGCTGCGCCCGCTGGTGGAGCCCAAGCTCAAGACGCTGGACCAGAACATGCTGCAAGCCCTCGGCCTTCCAGCCAACGGCGAGCCCCCGGCTTCGGCGCCCAAGGGAAAGACCCAGGGCGGCTCCAAGGCGAAGAAATAACCCGTCCGACTGACCCCCTCCCCCAACCACATGACGATGGCACGTCCCTACAACTTCGCCCCCGGTCCGGCCACGCTGCCTGATGAGGTGCTCTCGCTCGCTGCGTCCGAAATGCTCGATTGGCGCGGCAGCGGCATGAGCGTGATGGAGATGAGCCATCGCGGCCGCGAGTTCCACAGCATCCTCACGCAGGCCGAAGCCGACCTGCGGGAATTGCTGGCCGTGCCGTCCGAGTTCCGCATCCTGTTCATGCAAGGGGGCGGGCTCGCGGAAAACGCCATCGTGCCGATGAACCTGTCGCGTGGCGGGGTGGCCGACTTCGTCGTCACCGGGTCGTGGTCGCAGAAGTCGCACAAGGAAGCGCAGCGCTACTGCCTGGCGCGCACCATCGCCTCCAATGCGCCCACGCAGCACACCACGATGCCGGCCCCGGCCTCGTGGAAGCTCAGCAAGGATGCCGCCTACGTGCACATCTGCAGCAACGAGACCGTCCACGGGGTGGAGTACCACGCGCTGCCCGACCTGGCCGCGCTCGGCTCGAAATCACCGCTCGTGATCGACTTCTCGTCGCACGTGCTGTCGCGTCCGGTGGACTGGTCCCGGGTGGGCCTGGCCTTCGCCGGCGCCCAGAAGAACATCGGCGCTGCAGGCGTGACCATCGTGGTCGTGCGGGAAGACCTGCTGGGCCACGCCCTGCCGATCTGCCCGTCTGCCTTCGACTACCGCATCGTCGCGGACAACGAATCGATGTTCAACACACCGCCCACCTACGCGATCTACATCGCAGGGCTCGTGTTCCGGTGGCTCAAGGGCCAGACCGAAGGCTCGGCCACGGGCGTTGCCGCGATGGAAGCGCGCAGCATCGCCAAGTCGTCGCTGCTGTACGACTACATCGACAGCTCGGGGTTCTACGTGAACAAGGTCGACAAGGCCTGCCGCTCGCGCATGAACGTGCCCTTCTTCCTGAAGAACGAATCGCTGAACGAAGCATTCCTGACAGAAGCCCGCGCCAAGGGGCTGCTGCAGCTCAAGGGCCACAAATCCGTGGGCGGAATGCGCGCGAGCCTCTACAACGCCATGCCGCTCGCCGGGGTCGAAGCCCTCGTGAGCCACATGCGAGAATTTGCGACTCGCCATGGCTGACCCGACGCCCCCCGTGAACCCCGACCTGCTGTCGCTGCGCACCCGCATCGATGCGGTCGACCGCGAACTGCTCGACCTCCTGAACCACCGCGCCCGGCTGGCGCAGGAAGTGGGCGAACTGAAAAAGCGCGAAGGCTCGGTGACCTTCCGCCCCGAGCGTGAGGCGCAGGTCATCGATGGCTTGAAGGCCGTGAACCCGGGCCCGCTCAAGGGCGAGAGCGTCGCCCCCATCTGGCGCGAGATCATGTCCGCATGCCGGGCACTCGAAACGCCCACCCGCGTGGCGTACCTCGGCCCGGCCGGCACATTCAGCGAACTGGCCGCGCTCGGCTTCTTCGGCTCGTCCATCGTGCGCGTGCAGTGCGAGAGCATCGACGAGGTGTTCCGTGCCACCACGGCAGGCGCTGCCGATTTCGGCGTCGTGCCGGTCGAGAACTCCACCGAAGGTGTCGTCGCGCGCTCGCTCGACCTGTTCCTCACCACGCCGCTTCACATCGTGGGCGAGACCAGCTTGTTCGTGAGGCACAACCTGCTGCGCCGTGAAAACGCCCTCGAGGGCATTCAGGCCGTCTGCGCCCACCCGCAGGCGCTGGCGCAATGCCATGGCTGGCTGAGCAACCACCTGCCGAACGTGGAACGCCGGCCGGTGTCGAGCAACGCCGAAGGCGCGCGCCAGGCCAGCCTCGACCCGTCGCTCGCGGCCATCGCCAGCGACCGGGCCGCCAGCGAATACGGCCTGCACACGCTGGCCCCCGCGGTGCAGGACGATCCGCACAACCGCACCCGCTTCGCCATCGTGGCGCATCCGCAGCACCAGCCGCAACCCCAGGCCTCCGGGCACGACTGCACGAGCCTCGTCGTGTCGGTCACCAACCGCCCTGGTGCCGTGCACGACATGTTGGTCCCCCTCAAGGAGCATGGGGTGTCCATGACGCGCTTCGAATCGCGGCCCGCGCGCTCGGGCCAGTGGGAGTACTACTTCTACATCGACCTGCAGGGTCACCCCGAGCAGCCACAGGTCGCCACCGCACTGACCGCCTTGCGCGATGTGTGCGCCTATTTCAAGGTGCTGGGCACCTACCCCGTGGACGTTCACTGAACCCCTCGGTCACAACAACAAACCACACACAGAGAGCACTCGGACGATGTTCAATCAGCTTGGCGTGATCGGCTGCGGCCTCATGGGCGGATCCTTCGCGCTCGCGCTCAAGCGCGCCGGCCTCGTCAAGCGGGTCATCGGCTACAGCAAGTCGCCCTCGACCACCGAGCGCGCCAAGAAGCTCGGTGTGATCGATGACACCGCCGAATCGGCGCTGCTTGCCGTCTCGGGCTCCGACATCGTTTTGATGGCGGTGCCCGTCTCGGCGAGCGAATCGACGTTCCGAGCCATCCGCCACCTGGTCGAGCCCGGCGTGCTCTTCATGGACGTGGGCTCCACCAAGCGCGATGTGGTCGATGCGGCCCGCCGCGTGCTGAAAGACCGCCTCGCGTCCTTCGTGCCTGCCCACCCCATCGCCGGCAAGGAAGTGGCAGGCATCGCCCATGCCGACGCATCGCTGTATGCGGGCCGCCAGGTCATCATCACGCCGCTGCCGCAGACCGATGCAGACCTGGTGCAAAAGGCCACGGACGTGTGGTCGGCCATCGGTGCGCAAGTGCTGCGCATGACGCCAGAGAACCACGACGCCGCGTTCGCCGCCGTGAGCCACCTGCCGCACATGCTCGCTTTCGCGTTCTTCAGTTCGGTGGCCAAGCAGCCTGCCGGACGAGATTTCCTGTCCCTCGCCGGGCCGGGCTTTCGCGACTTCACCCGCATCGCGGCGAGCGATCCGCAGGTGTGGCGCGACATCCTCATGTCCAACCGCGAGGAGATCCTGAAGCAGTCCATGCGCTTTCGACACACCCTCGATGCGATGGAACACGTGATGAAATCGGGCAACGTCGAGGCGCTCGAAGACCTCATTCGCAACGCCTCCGACGCCCGCGCCGGCTGGCAGATGGGTGGCGCCAAGCCCGGCTCCGGCCGCTGACGGAGCGAGGCTCCGCCGCCGCTCGCCCGATTCCGCTTTTCCACGCAGCCTCCCCCTTTTCCGCGTCGCATGTTCACCACCCCGTTCCTCGACCTTCCGCCGCTGCGCGCCGCCCAGGGAACCGTCAGGCTGCCCGGCTCCAAGAGCATTTCGAACCGGGTGCTCCTGCTGGCCGGGCTGAGCGAAGGCACCACCGTCGTCCACGACCTCCTCGATTCGGATGACACCCGCGTGATGCTCGATGCGCTGCGCTCGCTCGGCTGCGGCGTCGAACCGCGCGGCACCGAATGGCACATCACGGGCCTGGCGGGCCGGCTGAAGGTTTTGTCGGCGCAACTCTTCCTCGGCAACGCCGGCACGGCCATGCGCCCGCTGACCGCCGCCTTGGCGGTGCTTGCTGCCACGCAGCAAGGGACCTTCGAATTGAAGGGCATCGAGCGCATGCATGAGCGGCCCATCGGGGACCTGATCGATGCGCTGCGCCAGCTCGGCTGCCCCATCGACCACCTTGGCAACGAGGGGTATCCTCCGCTGCGACTGGGCCCGGGCGAGGGCCCGCTCGACACGTCGACCCCCATCCGTGTGCGCGGCGATGTCTCCAGCCAGTTCCTCACCGCGCTGTTGCTCGGGCTGCCACTCGTCTCCACGGACGGCCCGATCACCATCGTGGTCGATGGTGAGCTCACCTCCAAGCCCTACATCGACATCACGCTGAACCTGCTCGCCCGCTTCGGGATCAACGTGCAGCGCGAGGGCTGGCAGCGCTTCACCATCCCGCAGGGCAGCCGTTACCGCTCCTCAGGCCGGATCCACGTCGAGGGCGATGCGTCATCGGCCTCGTATTTCATCGCGCTCGGTGCCATCGCGGCTTGCGACGGCCGGTCCATCCGCATCGAGGGGGTCGGCGACGACTCCATCCAAGGCGACATCCGCTTCGTGGACGCCGCCCGGGCGATGGGCGCGCAGGTGTCGAGCGGCCCCGGTTGGCTCGAGGTGCGCCGCGGTGACTGGCCACTGAAGGCCATCGACCTTGACTGCAACCACATACCAGACGCCGCGATGACGCTGGCCACGATGGCCTTGTTCGCCGCCGGCACCACGCGGTTGACCAACATCGCCAGCTGGCGTGTCAAGGAAACCGACCGCATTGCCGCCATGGCGACCGAATTGCGCAAACTCGGCGCCACCGTGGTCGAAGAGGCCGATGCCATCGAGATCACCGCACCGACCTGCTGGCGCCGGGCCGCGATTCACACGTATGACGACCACCGGGTCGCCATGTGCTTCTCTCTGGCAGCATTCAACCCGCTTGCACAGCCGCCCGGCGACGTGCCGGTGCGCATCCTCGATCCGCGTTGCGTGGGCAAGACGTTCCCCGATTATTTCGAGACGCTGTTCAGCGTGGTCGAATGCACGTCCACGGAGGTTCCCGTGCTGACCATCGACGGCCCCACGGCATCCGGCAAAGGCACGCTCGCAAGCGCCGTTGCCATTGCCCTCGGATACCACTTCCTCGATTCGGGCGCCCTGTACCGTGCCACCGCGTTGGCCGCGATGAAGACCGGCGTGGCCGACACCGATGAAGCGGGGCTCGCACGCGTCGCGTCGGGGCTGCGGCTCAAGTTCTCCGGCCATCAGATCTGGCTCGACGAAATCGAAGTGAGCGACGACCTGCGCCAGGAGCATGTGGGCGCCATGGCATCCCGCGTGTCCGTGTTCCCGGCCGTCCGGGAGGCGCTTCGCGCCCTGCAGTTGTCGCACCGCCGCCTGCCCGGGCTCGTGGCCGACGGACGCGACATGGGAACCGTCATCTTCCCCGGTGCCGACCTGAAGGTGTTCGTTACCGCCAGCGCGGCCGTTCGGGCCGAGCGCCGCCATAAGCAATTGATTTCTAAGGGAATTCCGGCTAATATCGAAAGTCTCCGAGCTGATTTGGAAGCGCGCGACCTGCGGGATCAGTCCCGCGCGGTGGCGCCTCTCAAGCCAGCCGAAGATGCCAAGCTGTTCGACAACTCCGAGCTGTCGGTCGACCAATGTGTCGCCCGGGTGCTCGAGTGGTGGAACGCGAAGCAGGGATTCGAAACACCCTGACCCTTGAAAAAGGCCAGGGCGCTCCGAATTCCAATTGCCCACCCCGCCGCTTTCCCTCCTGCGCTGCATGCGCGCCAGAGCGGCGGAATGTTCAACCTAACCCGCAGCCTTGCGCTGCAACTGGATCGTCCCCCATGTCCCCAACTCAAAACGCCACCGCCGAAGGTATGGAATCCTTCGCCGCCCTGTTCGAGGAATCTCTGAACAAATCAGAGATGCGCGCCGGTGAAGTCATCACCGCCGAAGTCGTCCGCGTCGAACACAATTTCGTGGTGGTGAACGCCGGCCTCAAGTCCGAAGCCTACGTGCCCATCGAAGAATTCAAGAACGACCAGGGCGAGCTCGAAGTCCAGGTCGGCGACTTCGTGTCCGTGGCCATCGATGCCGTCGAAAACGGTTATGGCGACACGATCCTGTCGCGCGACAAGGCCAAGCGCCTGGCGTCGTGGCTGTCGCTCGAGAACTCGCTGGAATCCGGCGAATTCGTCAGCGGCACCGTCAACGGCAAGGTCAAGGGTGGCCTGACCGTGCTGGTCAACGGCATCCGCGCCTTCCTCCCCGGTTCCCTGCTCGACACGCGCCCTGTCAAGGACATGAGCCCGTTCGAAGGCAAGACCATGGAGTTCAAGGTCATCAAGCTCGACCGCAAGCGCAACAACGTCGTGCTGTCGCGCCGTGCCGTGGTCGAAGCCTCCATGGGTGAAGAGCGCAGCAAGCTGCTGAGCACCCTCTCCGAAGGCGCCATCGTCAACGGCGTGGTCAAGAACATCACCGAATACGGCGCGTTCGTGGACCTCGGCGGCATCGATGGCCTGCTGCACATCACCGACATGGCCTGGCGCCGTGTCCGCCACCCGAGCGAAGTCGTTCAGGTCGGCCAGGAGCTGCAAGCCAAGGTGCTCAAGTTCGACGCCGAGAAGAACCGCGTTTCGCTGGGCATCAAGCAGCTGGGCGACGATCCGTGGCACGGTGTCTCGCGCCGCTACCCGAACAGCACCCGCCTGTTCGGCAAGATCACGAACATCGCCGACTACGGCGCGTTCGTCGAGATCGAGCCGGGCATCGAAGGCCTGGTGCACGTCTCGGAAATGGACTGGACCAACAAGAACGTTGCCCCGAACAAGATCGTGTCGCTGGGCGACGAAGTCGAAGTCATGGTCCTCGAGATCGACGAAGACAAGCGCCGCATCAGCCTGGGCATGAAGCAGTGCAAGACCAACCCGTGGGAAGAATTCTCCGGCACGGTCCAGCGCGGCGACCGCGTCAAGGGCCCCGTCAAGTCCATCACCGACTTCGGCGTGTTCGTCGGCCTGTCGGCTGGCATCGATGGTCTGGTGCACCTGTCCGACCTGTCGTGGCACGAGCCGGGCGAAACCGCCGTCCGCAACTACAAGAAGGGCCAGGAAGTCGAAGCCGTCGTGCTGGCCGTCGATGTGGAACGCGAACGCATTTCGCTGGGCATCAAGCAGCTCGATTCCGATCCGTTCACGTCGTACACCTCGGTCAATGACCGTGGCCAGACCGTGACCGGCAAGGTCAAGAGCGTGGACGCCCGCGGCGCCGAGATCGAACTGAACGCCGACGTGACGGGTTACCTCCGCGCCTCGGAAATCAGCCGTGACCGCGTCGAAGATGCCCGCAACGTGCTGAAGGAAGGCGATGAAGTCAACGCCATGATCATCAACGTCGACCGCAAGACGCGCTCGATCCAGCTGTCGATCAAGGCCAAGGACAACGTCGACCAGCAAGAAGCCATGCAGCGCCTGTCGGCCACGAGCGAGCGTGAAAACGCCGGTACCACGAGCCTCGGTGCGCTGCTGCGTGCCAAGCTCGACAACCAGAACAACGGCTGATCGTTGTTCCCACGCCGAACCCCAGGACCCAGCAGGACTGAATGACCCGTTCCGACCTCGTGACCCAATTGGCCGAACAATTCGGCCAGCTGACCCATCGCGACACCGAGTTCGCCGTCAAGACCATCCTGGACGCGATGTCCGACGCGCTTGCGCGCGGGCATCGCATCGAAATCCGGGGGTTCGGCAGCTTTTCGATCAACCGCCGGCCGCCGCGGATGGGGCGCAATCCCCGTTCCGGCGAGCAGGTGGTGATCCCCGAAAAGCTCGTTCCTCATTTCAAGCCTGGCAAGGCGCTTCGCGAAGCCGTCGATGCCCAGATGCCGGTGGATGGCGTGCCGCCGTCCGCCTCTTCGCCGGCAGTGCCTGCCGGTGCCTCTTCTGCCCAGCCTCTTCCCCCTGCATCGTCCTCCCCGGATTCGCAGGACGCCTGAATGCCGCGGTGACACCGGTCACCCATGGCGTTGATGTCGATGTGGCCCGGGCCGCAGCCCGGCATGTTCGCCACAGTGTGCTGCTTCATGCGACGCGGCACTGATGGACGGATCCTCATTGCCTTCGGGCGCTGCAAGCCCTCCAGGACCAGCGGCCTCTTCGTGGCCCAAGCCTTGCCCCGAACGCAGGTTGCCTGCATGACGCCGCATTCAAATCCACTGGCCCATCAGTACCGCATGGCGTGAAACACCGCACTAGAATCCGCCTGGGAGATGTAATGCGACTCTTTGTCTGGCTCATTCGGGCCGCCCTTTTCTTCACCTTGTTCGCCTTTGCGCTGAACAACCAGCACGAAGCCGCCATCCGCTGGTTCTTCAACCATGAATGGCGAGCCCCGATGGTCTTCATCGTGCTGGCGGCCTTCACACTCGGCTGCATGGTGGGTGGCCTCGCGATGGCCCCCAGCTGGTGGCGTCACCGGCGGGTGGCGCGCCAGCATCAGGCCCGCGTTGACGCCGATCTGCCGCTGAACGCGAACCCGCCTGCTGCAGAGGTCCCATCACCGATCGACTCCGACCCAACCCGCCATGGTGTTTGATTTTCAGTGGCTTCTCCTCGGCTTGCCGCTCGCCTTCGCGCTCGGTTGGCTCGCCTCCCGCCTTGATTTGCGCCAATGGAAACGCGAGCAGCGCGAATCGCCCAACGCATATTTCAAAGGCCTGAACCTGTTGCTCAATGAGCAGCAGGACAAGGCCATCGACGCCTTCATCGAAGCCGTCCAGCACGACCCCGACACCACCGAGCTGCACTTTGCGCTCGGCAACCTGTTCCGCCGCCGAGGCGAATACGAACGCGCTGTGCGCGTCCATGAGCATTTGCTCGGCCGTGCCGACCTTCCACAGAGTGACCGCGATCGCGCCCAGTACGCGCTGGCCCAGGATTTCATGAAGGCCGGCCTGTTCGACCGGGCCGAGCAGGCCTACCATGCGCTCGACGGCAGCGCCTTCGATACCGAAGCCCGGCTGGCCCTGCTCACGCTGCACGAACGGTCGCGCGCATGGCGGGCCGCCGTCGAGGTGGCGCAGAAACTCGAACGCAGCGGCACCGGGTCCTTCGCCAACCGCATCGCGCACTACTGGTGCGAACTGGCGCTGGAGGCCGATGCCAACCAGCACGCCGACGACGGCGACGCCGCACTGAAACATGCCCGCCTTGCGGCGCCGCACCTGGCGCGGCCGCTCGCGCTGACCGGCCAGCGCGCCGCCAAGCGCGGTGACCATGCGGCAGCGTTGCGGGCGTGGAGTGAACTGCTCGTGGTCCAGCCCTCGGCCTTCAACCTGGTCGCACGCGACTACGCCACGAGCGCCATGGCAGCGGACCAGACCGCACAGGCGCTCGAACGGCTTCGCGAGTTGTACGCCCGCGCACCGACGATGGACTTGCTCGCGGCCATCTCCATGCTCGATCCGGCGCCCGAGGCGCAACGTGGGCGTCTCTTCAAGCATTTGCAGGAGCAGCCCACGCTGTCTGCAGCGCAAGCCCTGTTGCGCCACAGCGGCACGGAATCCCGACCGCTCGATGCCCCTGAAACCCAGGCCGTCGGCGAGGCCGTGGGCCGCGCAGCCAAGCCGCTGCAGCGCTACCGCTGCGCCGCCTGCGGCTTCGAAGCCCAGCACTATTTCTGGCAATGCCCCGGCTGCTTGAGCTGGGACAGCTACCCGCCGCAACGGCTGGAGGATCTCTGATGAAGGAACGCATCACCCGCGAGCGCGTCGCCGGCGCACGACTGCTCGTCGTGGGCGACGCCATGCTCGATCGCTACTGGTTCGGCGCGGTCGAACGCATTTCTCCCGAAGCACCGGTGCCGGTCGTGCGCGTGGACCGCGAGGAGGAGCGCCTGGGCGGCGCGGCCAACGTGGCACTCAACGCCAAGACGCTCGGCGCCCAGGTCACCCTGCTCACGGTGGTGGGCCAGGACGAACCTGCCCGCCGACTGCAGCAGTTGCTGGAGAAGGAAGGCGTCACCACCCTCCTCGGCCACGACCCGCAGCTGTACACCATCGTCAAGCTGCGCGTGATCGGCCGGGCGCAGCAGCTGATCCGTGTGGACTTCGAGAACGCACCCGACCATGAGGTGCTGCACACGATGCTGGCGGACTATGCACGGGTGCTGCCTGACCATGACGCCGTGCTTTTCTCCGACTATGGCAAAGGCGGGCTCACCCACATCCCCCGCATGATCGAGCTGGCCCGGGCGGCCGGCAAGCCGGTGCTCGTCGACCCCAAAGGCAACGACTACGGCCGCTACGCGGGCGCCACCGCCATCACGCCGAACCGCGCCGAGCTGGCGCAGGTCATCGGCACCTGGCGCGATGAAGCCGATCTGTACGAACGCGCACAGAGGCTGCGCACCGAGCTCGGCCTCGAAGGCCTCGTGCTCACGCGTTCGGAGGAAGGCATGTCGCTGTTCGACGCCGAAGGCCATACGCATGTGCCTGCGCAGGCCCGCGAGGTGTTTGATGTGACCGGCGCCGGCGACACGGTGATCGCGACGCTGGCCGCCATGCTCGGCGCCGGCGTGCCTTTGCGCGACGCCATGCCCATTGCCAACCGCGCCGGCAGCATCGTGGTCGGCAAGTTCGGCACGGCCTCCGTGTCGTATGACGAACTCTTCCCCGGAGAAGCATCATGAAAGTCGTTGTCACCGGCGCCGCCGGCATGATCGGCAGCAACCTCGTCCACGGCCTGAACGCGATCGGCATCGATGACATCATCGCGGTCGACGACCTGACCGACGGTCCCAAATACCGCAATCTGCTCGGGGCCCGCCTCAGCGATTACTTCGACCGCTCAGAGTTCTACGACCGCTTCGCCCGCGGCGACTTCGGCAAGGTCGATGCCGTGCTGCACGAAGGCGCCTGTTCCGACACCATGGAACACGACGGCAAGTACATGATGGACACCAACTATCGGTGTTCCAAGAACCTGCTCGACGCCTGCCAGGCCCGAGGCGTGCGCCTGCTGTACGCATCATCGGCCGCCACGTACGGCGGCAGCGACACCTTCCGCGAAGAGCCCGCGTTCGAGCAACCGCTCAATGTCTACGGATACTCGAAACTGCTGTTCGACAACGTCGTGCGCCGCATGCTGGCCCAGGCCACATCACAGGTCGTCGGCTTTCGCTACTTCAACGTCTACGGCCCGCGGGAGCAGCACAAGGGCCGCATGGCGTCCGTGGCGTTTCATCACGTCAATCAGTTCGGGGAGACGGGCAAGGTCAGGCTCTTCGGGGAGTACGGTGGCTATGGCGCCGGCGGCCAGACACGGGACTTCATCCATGTGGATGACGTGGTCGCGGTCAACCTGTGGTTCCTGCAGAACCCTGGACAAAGCGGCATCTTCAACCTCGGCACCGGCCGCGCCCAGCCCTTCAACGATGTGGCCGTGGCCACCGTCAATGCCTCGCGTGCGCTGACCGGGCTCGCGCCGTTGCCTCTGGGCGAGCTGGTCGGCCAGGGGCTGATCGAATACATCCCCTTCCCTGACGCGCTGGTGGGCAAGTACCAGTGCTACACCCAGGCAGACGACACGCGGCTGCGTGCCACGGGCTGCGACCATGCGTTCGCCGACGTGGCGACCGGCGTCAAGCGGTACGTGGACTGGCTCAGCACGCAAAAGGCCTGATCACCGAAGGCCCGCACAAGCATCGCCTTTCGGGGATGGTTCCAGTGGCAGGCCGGGCCGGCTGCGCCATAGAGTGGACGGATGAGAACACGGACGGGCCGTGTTCACCCCCATCCACTCGAAGGGTTCTGGCATGCTGAAGAAACTGCTGTGCGTGGTCGCCATGTTGATCGCCCATGCCGCGCACGGCGCTGTCGACGCCAACAAGGCCGATCAGGAAGCGCTCGAATCCGTCAGAGGCATCGGCCCGGCTGTCTCCCAGCGCATCCTCGATGAGCGCAAGAAGGCCCCATTCAAGAGCTGGGGCGACTTCATCGGCCGGGTCAGGGGCGTGGGCGATGTCACTGCCAAGCGATTTTCCAGAGAAGGCCTCACGGTGAACGGCGCCATGTACGCGCCGGGCGAACGCGGGGACAAAGCCCATCGGACGAGCAGCCGTTCTCGAAGAACCACCGGAAAGGCCGATGGTTGAGGCTGCCCCCCGTCAGGCTCAAGGCATGGGCCCGCTTCCGGATTCGAGCTCAGCCGTGTAGAACCCGCTGTCCTGCACAGCCGACCGGGGTTGCACGCGCCGCTCCCAGCCGAAGAACTTCGCCACCTCGTTTCGTCGGGCCATCGTGTCCGACTCGCCCAGTGACACCAGCTCGCGCGTGTAAGGCGCCTCGAACAGCAGGTAGCTGGCCAGCGCAGCGCCCCGCACGTCGGTGCCTCGGCCCGACACCCCCACGCCGCGCAGCAAGGCGCGTACCGGTGCGGGCAGACTGTCCACATGCTTGGCGGCCAGATCGTCGAGCCGCTCCGATGGCGCAATCACCAGCACGTCGATGGGCCGCAAGGTCGTGGAAGCCAACGCACTGGGCGGCAACAGCCCGAGCGTCTTGTTGATGCGCTGCAATCGCTCCACGTCCACCGCCAACGCATCCAGGAAGATGTTCGACAGCGCATGGCCTGCGATCTGTGCGAAGTTCGGGTACGTGCCTTTCACCTTGCGGCCGGGAGGCTCCTGCATGCGGCCGGCGCCGATCACCAGGATGCGGCTCGCGCCCAGGTGCACCGCTGGAGAAATGGGCGCGGATTGCCGCATCGATCCGTCCCCGAAGTATTCGGTGCCATCGTCGAACGGGAGTTGCACCGGCGGGAACACGAAGGGGATGGCCGCCGACGCCAACAGATGCGGCACCGTGATGGTGTCGCGCACGGCCACGCGCTGGGAGCGATTCCACGGCACGAAATCCTTCGCGGATTCGTAGAAGGTCACATGGGTGCCGGAGTTGTAGCTGGATGCGGTCACTGCCAAGGCCTGCAGATGCCCGCCCTGCATCAGCCCTTTGAGGCGCTCGATGCGCACCAGCTTTTGAAGCAGGTCATCGAGCGGGGCGTTGTCGAGCAGGGAGCGCTGGCGGGCGCGCCGCCACCGGGCAATCACCCAGCCGAGCGACATCATGGTGAGCCACCGCGCCCCTGTGCGAATCACCCCGAGCGCATCGCACCGGTACACCTGCTCGGCGCGGAAGTTTTCCCACACATGGGCCAGTTGCGCCACGGCCCTGTCGAAATCGTCGCAATGGCTGGCCAGTGCCGCCGCATTGATGGCGCCCGCCGAAGTGCCGGCGATGACGGGGAACGGGTTTTCCGTGCGCCACGGTGCCGTCTCCCGACGGATCTGCGCCACGGCCTTCAGCACCCCGACCTGGTAGGCGGCCCGCGCGCCGCCGCCGGTCAGGATCAGGCCGGTCACCCCATCGTCGTTGTCGTTCGGCATGGCTGCCAGTTTAGACAGCGCTTGCGGGGCGGCGGATCAGGGTCCCCCCGGTGCATGCGGGCGAACATCACGTTTGGGGCGGCTTCCGGCGCCCCAGGCGTGACCTGTATGGCGATTGGCGCCGGCCTGTCACTGCGGCACGGAACGACCGGTTCGGCCCGCCTCCGATGCCAATGGGCAGGCGATTGTCCCGTGGCTGCGCTCAGCCGACGGTTCGAGTCAGTGGTGATGCCCGTGCCCGTGCCCGTGGCCATGGCCATGGCCGTGATCCCTGCGTTCCTCACGCCATTCCCGGCGCTCTTCACGCCATTCGCGCCGGTCGTCACGGTGATCGCGGTAGTACGCCGGGCGATAGTGGCGCTGGTACCAGTCCTCGCGCACAAAGTACACCGGTTGGCCGCAAGCGTTGTAGCGGGCGCAATGGTGCCGCCAGTTTCGCGAATGGCCGGGCGGCACATGCAGGTAGATGGGGCGGCGCTCCACGACAACCTGCGGGGGCGCAATGATCACGGGCTCCGGATACAGCAGCACCGGGGGCTGCGGCACGTGGCCAATGTCCACCCGGCCATACACCCCGGGCTGGCTGACACTCACCGACACGCCAGCCATGGCGTGCACACTGGCCGCAGCCAGCCCGAGGGCGATCAGGATCTTTTTCATCGGAACTGCTCCATCAATAGGACATCAGGACAACGCGATCGGCCAGTGGGCCGATGACAAGGCTCAATCGTAGACCACCGTCGACTTGCCGTGGCTTCCTTCGAGCCAGCGATCGAGTGCCGCATCGGACGGGAAAAACCGCCCTTCATCGCCCAGATCGAGTTCGCCCGAGGCGCCTTCGCGGTGCAGCACGAGCCGCACCGGCAGCCCTTGCACGACAATGCCTTCCTCGGTCTCGATGCGCCTGCTCGGATGCTCGCGCAGCACTTCGGCCACGGGCGGCACACTGCCATTGACCTCCACCCGCAGGTACTTGCCGAAGCGGCACCGTGCGGTAGCAAGATCGAACACCTGTTGCACATTGAGGCGCATACCGCCCGAGAAGCGGTCGGGCTGGGCCTTGCCGACGACGATGATGAGCTCATCGTCCTTGAGCAAGTCCTTGTTGGCGTTGAGCAGGTCCTCGTTGACCACCGCTTCGATGGTGTCGCTCTTGTCGTCGAGCTTGAAGATGGCGACCCGGCCCCGCTGTCCGTTGATCACGCGGAGATCGCCGACGATGCCGGCCAACACCTGAGGCTCCCTCGTGTCGATCAGGTCGGCGATCTCGCGCCTGGCGAACTTGCGCACTTCGGTCCCGCTCTGGTCGAACAGGTGGCCCGACAGGTAGAAGCCGAGGGCGACCTTCTCGAGGCTCAGGCGCTCCTTGATGCTCCAGGGCCGCGCATTGACGAGGTCAGGCTCCGCGGTGGAGGCGGCATGCGAGTCGTCGAAATCGAAGAGGCCGCCCTGGTCGGCATGCGCCGCCTGCGAATCGGCATATTCGAAAGCCAGGCCGATGCTGGCCAACACCTGAGAGCGCTCCGGATGCAGCCGGTCGAACGCGCCCGCCTTGATCAGCGCCTCGACCGTGCGCTTGTTGATGCGGCTGCGGTCCACCCGGGCGGCGAAGTCGAAGATGCTCTTGAACGGCCCGCCCTCGGCGCGCGCCTGGATGATGGCTTCGATGGCGCTCTGGCCGGTGCCCTTCACGGCACCGAGCCCATAGCGCACCACCTTGTCTTCCACGGGTTCGAAACGGTAGTTGCCGGTGTTGATGTCGGGCGGCTCGAACGTCAGACCGAGGTTGACGGCGTCGTCGTGGAAGATCTTGAGCTTGTCCGTGTCGTCCAGCGCGACGCTCATGTTGGCCGCGGTGAATTCGGCGAGGTAATGCGCCTTCAGGTAGGCCGTGTGGTACGCCAGCAGTGCATAGGCGGCGGCGTGCGACTTGTTGAAGCCGTAGCCCGCGAACTTCTCCATCAGGTCGAAGATTTCGTTGGCCTTGGGCTCCTCGATGCCTTGCTTGCCGGCGCCCTCGGAGAAGGTGGCGCGATGGGCCACCATCTCCTCGAGCTTTTTCTTGCCCATGGCGCGGCGCAGCAAGTCGGCGCCGCCGAGCGAATAGCCGCCGACGATCTGGGCCACCTGCATCACCTGCTCCTGGTAGACCATGATGCCGTAGGTCTCCTCGAGCACCGATTTCATCAGCGGATGCGGATACTCGACCTCCTCGCGGCCGTGCTTGCGGGCGCAAAAGCTCGGGATCAGGTCCATCGGGCCCGGCCGGTACAAGGCCACCAGCGCGATGATGTCCTCGAACACGCTGGGCTTGGCATCCTTGAGCATGCGCTGCATGCCCGAGCTTTCCAGCTGGAACACGGCCACGGTCTTGCCTTCGCTCATCAACTGGTACGAAGCACGGTCGTTCAGCGGGATCTTCTCGAGCGCGAAGTTCTGCTGGTTGGGGCGGCGCGCGCGGATGTAATCCTTCGCAAGCTCCAGGATGGTCAGCGTCGCCAGACCCAGGAAGTCGAACTTCACGAGGCCGATGGATTCGACATCGTCCTTGTCGAACTGGCTCACGGCGCTGTCACTGCCGGGCTGCATGTAGAGCGGGCAGAAGTCGGTGATCTTGCCCGGGGCGATCAAGACGCCGCCGGCGTGCATGCCGATGTTGCGCACCATGCCTTCGACGCGCTCGGCCAACGCCAACAGTTCGGCCACCTCCTCCTCGTTCTTCTCGCGCTGCTCGATCTCGGGCGCCTCGATGCGGGCGTAGATGACCCCGGGGTCGGGTTTGTCGCCGGGGCGCTTGAGCGTGACGGTCTTGCCGGGGGGCGCCGGAACCAGTTTGGCCACGCCGTCCACATGGCCGTAGCCCATGCCGAGCACGCGGCCCACGTCGCGCAGCGCCGCCTTGGCGGCCATGGTGCCGAAGGTGGCGATCTGGCTGACGGCCTCGCGGCCGTACTTGTCCTTCACGTAGTCGATCACCCGGTCGCGGTTGCCCTGGCAGAAGTCGATGTCGAAGTCGGGCATCGAGACCCGCTCGGGGTTCAGGAACCGTTCGAAGAGAAGGTTGTACTTCAGGGGGTCCAGGTCGGTGATCTTGAGCGCGTAGGCCACCAGAGAACCGGCACCGGACCCCCGGCCCGGGCCCACGGGGCAACCATGGTTCTTCGCCCAGTTGATGAAGTCGGCCACGATCAGGAAGTAGCCCGGGAAGCCCATCTTCAGGATCGTGTTGATCTCGAACTCGAGCCGTTCGACGTAGCGCGGGTTTTCCTTCTCGCGCACGGCCTCGTCCGGGAACAGATGGACCATGCGCTCCTTGAGCCCTTCGTGGGAGGCGTAGCGGAAATACTCCTCCGGTTCCATCCGCCGGCCATCCACCTCCGGTGTGGGGAAGTCGGGCAGGCGCGGCTTGCCCAGCACGAGGGTCAGGCTGCAGCGGCGCGCGATCTCGACCGTGTTGGCAACGGCGCTCGGGATGTCGGCGAACAAGGCCTCCATCTCGGCCTGCGTCTTGAAGTGCTGGTCGCGGGTGAAGCGCTTGACACGGCGCGGATTGGTGAGCGTTTCGCCTTCGGCAATGCAGGTGCGCGCCTCGTGGGCTTCGAAGTCTTCGGGGGTCTGGAACTGCACCGGGTGCGTGGCCACCACCGGCAGGCCGAGCTCGGCGGCCAGGGGCACCGCGGCTCGCACGTGCGGCTCGTGCCCGGGCAGCCCTGCGCGCTGCAGTTCGATGTAGAAGCGCTGCGGGAACAGGTCGGCCAGGCGGCGCGCAATGGCCGCAGCGCGTGCGTTGTCGTTGGCCAGCAGGGCCTGCCCCACCGCGCCGAGGTCCGCGCCGGAGAGGACGATCAGATCGCCACCGAGTTCGGCGAGCGACTGCCAGCGGACGCACGCCTTGCCGCCCTGGGTGTCCTGCAACCAGGCGCGCGACAGGATTTCGCACAGGTTGTGGTAACCCGCCTTGTTCTGGGCCAGCAGGAGCAGGCGGCTCGGATGCTTCTCGCCCGCGGAGGCGTCAGGCTCGAGCCAGACATCGGCCCCGAGCACCGGCTTGACCCCGGCCTTGCGAGCTTCCTTGTAGAACTTGACGCCGCCGAACAGGTTGGAGAGATCGGTGATCGCGAGGGCGGCCTGGCCGTCGCCTGCGGCGGCGCCGACGAGTTCGTCGATGCGCAGCGTGCCGTCGACGACGGAGAATTCGGTGTGGGTACGGAGGTGAACGAAGGCCATCCCGTCATTTTAGAGAGGCCGGTTTCGTAAAATGCGCGCGTGCAACCGAAGCCCGCCCCCATCCTCAACATCTCCGCCTACCGGTTCGTGCCCATCGACGATCCGCAGGCCCTCCAGGAAAGCATCCGCTCACTCGCCCTCGGCCTCTCTCTCAAGGGCACGGTGCTGCTGGCCGAGGAGGGAATCAACCTGTTCCTGGCCGGCCCCGCATCCGCGGTGCGGGCGTTCGTGAACGAACTCCGGCGAGACGATCGGTTCGCACCGCTCGATCCGAAGGAAAGCTGGTCCGACCACGTGCCGTTCGGCAAGCTGCTGGTCAAGGTCAAGCGCGAGATCATCCGCCTGAACCACCCGCAGGTGCGCCCGTCGGCCGGTCGTGCCCCGTCGGTGGACGCGCGCACCTTGTCGCGCTGGCTGGACGCGGGACACGACGACGCCGGCCGCCCGGTCGTGCTGCTCGATACGCGCAACGCGTTCGAGGTGGACCACGGGCGGTTCCGCGGTGCGATCGATTGGCGCATCGGCAAGTTCACCGAGTTCCCCGAGGCCGTCCGGGCCAACGCCGCCAGCCTGGCGGGCAAGACGGTGGTGAGCTACTGCACCGGCGGCATCCGCTGCGAGAAGGCCGCCTTGTTCATGGCCGAAGCAGGCGTGGACCATGTGCTGCAACTCGAAGGCGGCATCCTGAAGTACTTCGAGGAAGCCGGCAGTGCCCACTTCGACGGCAGTTGCTTCGTGTTCGACGAACGTGAAGCGCTCGCCCCTGATCTGTCGGTCAAGAGTTGAGGATGTCGAGCACCTCGGAGTGGAACTCGCGGTTGTAGAGGATGTAGATCACACCCGCGGTGCCGATCATGAACGCCACCGGCGAGAAGAACCAGCTCACGGCAGCGAAGGCCATGTAGTAGGCGCGCAGCCCGTCGTTGAAGGTTTCCGCGGCCAGGCCCATCACGCGGCCGGCCTTGTCCGCGAAGGGGTCGCGTGGCAGCCCCTGCTCCTCGAATTGCGAGGCTTCCGGTGCAGCGGCGACGAGGAGCGCGCCGAAGGTGTACTGGCGCATCGACCATGTGAAACGGAAGAACGCATAGACGAACACCCCGAGCAGCAAGATCAGCTTCAGGTCGAAGATGAGCACCGAGTTGGCCGCGGCAAACGGGATTTCGCGCACAAGTTCGGTGGCTTTGTCGCTGGTGCCCAGCACGGCCAGCAGTCCCCCGATGATCAGCACGGTGGTGGAGGCGAAGAACGAGGGGCTCGTCGAAAGGTTCTGCACCACGCTCCCATCGAGCACCCGCACGCTGCGGTAGGTGGTCTGGAGCATCCACTGGCGGCGCACGCGGTTCGTGGAAGCGAGGATCGAAGGCCGAGTCCTCGCGCGGTCACGGGCGAACCAGGCGTAACCGGACCAGCCGCCGAAGAACACGACGACAGCCACCCAGTCGATCCATGGCAACAGGGCGATCACTTTCAGCAAGGTGTTCATGGGACGCGACTGTAGCAACGGATCGGGCTCGGCGTCGCAGCGATGCGACAGTCGGCGACCTGCTTCAAAGTCGCACAGCCGCCTCGGCCTGCCTCTACCGCGGGGAGGGATGCCGCGCAATCCGGCACGCGGCCCCCCCGCACGGGGGATCTCCAAAAATGGTCAAGGAGCATACCCCCTGGGTACACTGCTGCGTCCGAGGCGGGCGCTCAGCGCGTACCGCTCCAGCGTCCAACGACAACCCTCGAGGGAGAAACCATGCAGGAAATCTACGCCGGCGGGCCCAACGGCTCCGGTACCCGCGCCACCAGCCGCATCGACTTCATCCGCAACACCTACACCTACCTGGCCGGCGCCATGCTCGCCTTCGTGGCGCTGTCGGCCGTGTTGCACATGTCCGGGTTCGGCTTCGGCATGCTGAAGATCATCGGCGGTGCCAAGTTCATGTGGCTCGCCTTCATGGGGGGCTTCATGGTGGTGGGTTGGCTGGCCAGCAACATGGCCGACAACGCTGAAAGCAATCAGAAGCAGATCGTGGGCCTCGGCCTGTACGTCGTCGCCGAAAGCGTGATGTTCGCGCCGCTGTTCGCCATCGCCTCCGTCGCCGCTCCGGGCTCCATCGGTGCAGCGGCGTTCATCACGCTGCTGCTCGTCGGCGCCCTGACCTGGACGGCGTTCACGGTCAAGACCAACTTCTCGTTCCTCGGCGGCATGCTGCGCGTGGGTGGCCTGGTCGCCCTCGGCGCCATCATCGCCAGCGTGATCTTCGGCTTCAAGCTGGGCATCTGGTTCTCGGCCATCATGGTCCTGTTCGCCGGCGGCTGCGTGCTGTACGACACCTCCAAGATCATCCATGAGTACCCCACCGATCGCCCGGCCGGTGCCGCACTGCACCTGTTCGCCTCCATCGCGCTGATGCTGTGGTACGTGCTGCGCATCCTGATCTCGCTCGCGTCGGATGACTGATTGAGCTCGATGCCGGCTGGCGCGTGAGGCGACAGCCGGCCGAGATTGCGGGTCGGGCCTGCTTGCCAGCGCTCGCCCGCGAGCTGTTCTGTTCTTCATTGTTTGATTTCCATGCTGTCCAAACTCAGGAGCGTTCTGCTCCCTCCCATCCTGGTCATCGCCGGCGGGTTCATGGCCTACAACGCCTATGTCGACGGGCGCAACTTCAAGGCCCTCACCGACCACGGCAAGACCACTGAAGCCGTCATCTCGCAAGTCACCTGGAAGAAGAAGACCACGGGCCTCGAGAGAGACTTCAAGATCGACGTCGAATACGAAATCGAGAACAAGCAGTCCGTGAAACAGACGCTGAAGGTCTCCGATTCGGAAGGACGGCGCATCCGTGACACCAACGTCAACACCGTGAAGGTGAAGTACCTGCCCGAGTCGCCCTCCACCGCCATGGTGGCGAATGCGTCCGATGACTCCGCTTTCATGATGGGAGCCGGTGGCATCGTGGCCGTCGTGGGCGTGGGCGTCTTCTTGTTCCGCCGCCGCAAGGCCGCCTGATCGCCCCTGGCCTCAGGCCGCCAGGTCGAACACGATGACCTCGGCGGCCCGGCCCCTGGCCAGCAGCAACCGCTCTTCCCCGCGCAGCGTCACCGCGTCGCCTGCGTCGAGCCTCTCGCCATTGACCTCGATGCAACCGCGCACGAGGTGCACATAGCCCAACCGGGCTGGGTCGAGCGGCAGTTCAGCCGCCTCCCCCTCCTCGAACAACCCGGCGTACATCGACGCATCCGCATGAACGGTGATTGAACCGTCGCGGCCGTCCCGGCTCGCCACGAGGCACAGCCGTCCGCGTTTGTCGGCTTGCCCGAAGTGCTTTTGCTCGTAGCCCGGCTCGATGCCACGCTGCTCCGGCAGCAGCCAGATTTGCAGAAAGTGCGTTTCCGCCCCGGGCGCCTCGTTGAATTCGCTGTGGCGGATGCCTCGCCCGGCGCTCATGCGTTGCACATCGCCCGGAAGAATGCGCGTGCCATGCCCCAGGCTGTCACGGTGGCCGAGCGCGCCCGACAACACGTAAGAGACGATTTCCATGTCTTGGTGGCCGTGGGTGCCGAAACCGGTGCCCGGCGCGATGCGGTCTTCATTGATGACGCGCAGATTGCCGACCCCCATGTGCCGAGGATCGGTGTACCCGGCAAACGAGAAGCTGTGGAGCGATTTCAACCAGCCGTGGTCGGCATGGCCTCGGTCGGCGGATTTGCGGAGGGTGATCATCGTGCGGGCTCCCTTGTGCCCACTGTAGGGACCGACCCGCCGCCGGTCGGCGGTTGCCCGTTGAAGGGTCCGTTCAAATAAGATGAACGGGATCCTCGGTTCCCACCCGCTGCCATGACCTCCGCCCGCAACGTCCTGACCCCTGAAGCCTTGTCGATGATGGAGGTCATTGCCCGCACGGGAAGCTTCGCGGCGGCGGCCCGCGAGTTGGGCAAGGTGCCCTCGGCGCTGACTTACAACGTGCGCCAGCTGGAGGACGCGCTGGATGTGCTCTTGTTCGATCGCGGCTCCCGCCAGGCCAAGTTCACGGCCGCCGGCGAGGAACTGCTCCACGAAGGCCTGCGCCTGCTCGAGCAGATGGAAGCGGTGGCCAGCCGCGTCAAGCGGGTCGCCACGGGTTGGGAAACCGAATTGACGATCGCGGTAGACGGCGTGATCTCCCGGCTCACGGTGTTCGAATTGTGCGAAGCGTTCTACGCACTGCAGCCCGACGGTGCGGCGAATGGCCCCGGAACCCGGCTGCGCCTGCGCACCGAGGTGCTCGCCGGCACCTGGGAAGCCTTGATCCGCGGCCAGGCGGATCTGGCCATCGGGGTCGGCACCGAGCGCAACTTGCCGCCGGGCATCCAGATCCAGCCGCTCGGCACGCTCGCTTTTGTGTTCGCGGTGGCGCCCCACCATCCACTCGCCCAGATCGACGGGGTGATCGATGACGCGGAGCTGCTTCGGCACCGCGCCGTGGCCGTCGCCGATTCGGCGCAGCACTTCGCGCCGCTGACCGTGAACCTGCTGCCGGGCCAGGACGTGCTCACCGTGGCGAGCATGCAGGCGAAGATCGAGGCGCAGATCCGCTGCATGGGCTGCGGGTTCCTGCCCGAGCCGCTCGCTCGCGAGCACATCGCCGCAGGCCGCCTCGTGACGCGCGAGGTGAGTCGCCCCTCCCCGGAAGTCCGCATGGGGTATGCCTGGCGCACCTCGCATGCGAGCGGCTCGCGTCGCGCAAGGCCGGGCGAAGCCCTCAAATGGTGGCTGGGGCAACTGGAAAGCCCCGCCACGCGGCTGGCGCTGCTCGAACGCCACGGCGGCCTGACACAACTGGGTCTCGACTGATGTACCGGGGCCGCTTCGCTCCCTCACCGACCGGCCCGCTGCATGCCGGGTCCATGGTGGCCGCGCTGGCGAGCTGGCTCGATGCCCGTGCGCACGGAGGCCAGTGGCTCGTGCGCATCGAGGATCTGGACACCCCCCGTTGCCAGCCCGGAACCGGCGAACGCATCCTCGCGCAGCTTGCCGATTGCGGCCTCCTTCCGGACGAACCACCGGCCTGGCAATCCGGCCGGAGTGCGCATTACCAGCGGGCGCTGGATCGCCTCATCGCCCACGGTGCGGCCTACCCTTGCGGCTGCACGCGCAGTGACATCGCCCGCGCGCTTGCCGAACGTCGGCTGACCAAGCCGCGGCATGGCGAACTGGTGTACCCGGGCACATGCCGCGACGGCCTCCATGGCAAGCCCGCGCGTGCCGTGCGGCTGCGCACCGATCCCGGCGATGTCGCCTGGACCGACCGGCGCCTGGGCTTCCAGCATCAGGACGTCGCTTCGGCCGTGGGCGACTTCATCCTGTTCCGTGCCGACGGACTCTGGGCTTACCAGCTGGCCGTGGTGGTGGATGACCATGACCAGCACATCACGCACGTGGTGCGGGGTGAAGACCTCGCGGACAACACGCCGCGCCAGCAGGTGCTGCAGCGAAGGCTCGACTTGCCGACACCGATCTACCTGCACACGCCACTGGTGCGGGATGCCCATGGCGACAAACTGTCGAAGCAGACCGGCGCCATCGCGGTGGACACCCGCCATCCGATGGCCGTGCTCAAGGCCGCCGCAGCCGCGCTGGGCCTCCCGCCCGGGCCCGACACCCAGGCCGACTGGTTCGCATCGACGGTGGCCGCATGGCGGGTGGCGTGGCCATAGGGGCCGTTCAGTCGCCCCCTGCCTCCACCGCACCCAGCGCCGCACCTGAAGGCCTTGCGGCAGAACAATTCGTCGTGCCGGGTGTGGAGAATGAACTCATGCCACAGGTCGTCGTCGACCTGCGACGGCATCGAAACGAACTGGCGCCCGCTCTTGAGTGAGCGAGAAAGAACTGACGCAACGCATGCCCGACGAGCTGGCTCTTTCGTCGTCAGCGCCGGGTGCTTGCGCTGCAGTTGCTGGAACAGTCCGCGGGGCAACTGGAAGGAGCGGATCCACGGCGCGATGCCCAGCGTGATCTACACCAGCACGAGCACTTTGATCATGCTGGCACTCCGGTGCCTTGCGCGTCGGGCCCCGTCCGGCGCCGCAGCATCAAGCTGCGGACCGCTTGCGAGCAGTGACCTCGATCTCGATGCGCATGCGCGGGTCCACGAGGCCGGCGGAAATCATGGTGGCGGCCGGGCGCACATCGCCGAGGTACTTGCGCATCACGGGCCAGCACGATGGAAACTCGGAGACGACGGGCAGGATGCAGTTGATGCGCACAACGTCTCGCAGACCCGATCCCGCCTGCTCAAGCGCTGCGGCGATGTTCTTGAAGCACTGCTCGGCCTGGTCGACGACGTTGTCGGAGATCGTCATCGATGCATAGTCGAAACCGGTGGTGCCCGAGACGAACACCCATTCACCATCGACCACGGCGCGGGAGTAGGCCATGTCGAGTTCGAAGGGTGAGCCGGAGCTGATCAGTTGGCGGGGCATGCGCTGAAGTCGTTGCTGGAAAACCAGCATCATGTCACATGCGGGATATGCAACGCAGTCCGGTCATTCATCGCTTGACGGGAAGGTGTTCCTGCGTTTGCATGGCAAAAGCGTCTGCAGACCAAACGTCCACCCCACCATGGCCGCCCGCCCGTCCACCGCCCGCAAACCCAGGCTCACGTTGAAAGACGTGGCCGAGGTGCTCGGCGTGAGCCGCACGGCGGTGTCGAACGCATTCAACCGGCCAGGGGAGCTTTCGGACGCGTTGCGCGCCGACATCCTCGACAAGGCGCGCGAACTGGGTTACTTCGGGCCCGACCCTGCCGCCCGCGCCCTGCGCAGCGGGCAGGTGCGCCAGGTGGCCGTGGTCTTCGGCCACGCCCTGGGGCCGGTGTTCGAAGACCCGCTGAGCATCGAATTCCTGAGAGGGGTGGCCGGTGAACTCGATGCCCGCGGCATGTCGATGCAGCTCGTGCCGGACATGGGCCGCACCACCTCGCTGGCCTACGCGTTCCAGACGACGGCCGATGCGCTCATCGTCCATGGAGAAGTGGATGCGGCGCTTGCCCCGGAGGTCAGGGCCTTCAGCAAACCCCTCGTCCTGGTCGATGCCGAGGTCGCCGACGTGCCGTCCGTTCGGATGGACGAGCGCGGCGGGGCGGCCGCGGCGATGGAACGGACCCTCTCAAGGCGGCCTGACCGCGTGCTCGTGCTGTCGCCGATACATGGCAGCGGCAGCTCCGTCACCACGCACCGCAGCCGGGGCTACATCAGCGCAGCGCGTCACCTGGGGTTCGACCTCGGTTGCATGGACTGGCTCGAGATCGCCGAGCCCCGACCCGGCGAGCAGCCCGGCCGCATCGAAGACTATCTCCAGCAGCTGCCGGCGCGCACGAAGCTCGCCGTGCTGGGAACAACCGACACCATGGCACTGGCCGCGCTGCAGGTGCTCGAGGGCCATCAGCAGGTCGATGTGGTGTCTGTCGTGGGCTTCGATGACATCCCGGCGGCGGCCGCCGCCGGACTCACCACGATGCGCCAGCACAGCGCACAAAAAGGCCGCCTCGCCGTGCGCCAGGTGCTCGACGGTGAAGAGAGCGACCCCCTGCCGTTCGAGCTGGTCGTGCGCCGCACATGACGTGCGGTCCGCGCGGAGGAACCTCAGCCCGGCCCGCTGCGGATGCGGCCCAGCAACACCTGGATGCCGGATTTGAGCAGTTCCTTGACCACGGGATCCGACAGCCAGGCCTCGTCGATCACCACGGTGAAGGTGACGTAGGCATCGTCCAGCCCGAGGCCGCCGGCCGTCTCTTGCACACGCCCGCCATCTTGCTCCGTGACGACCGGCGGCTCCATGTACGCCACGCCGCCGTTGCCGTCGACGGTGAAGGTTTTCAGGCCTTTCTTGCGTGCGAGGTGTTCGATGAACTCGCGGCCCACCTTGGGACGTTCCTTCACGTACTCCTTGAGCGAGTGGTACGTGAAGCGCAGCAGGAATTGATCGGGGTTCGCGGGCGTGAGGACCAGCGTCTGGCCGCCGTCCTCAAAGTCCTGGCGGTAGCCGTTGGGCACGTTGATGCGCCAGCCGGCGGGGTCCTTGACCGCGGCAGCGTTGGCCTGCTGCATCCATGCCGTGCACACCAGCACCAGCGACATCACGCCCTGCACAGGCAGGAAGCGGCTCAACCATCGATATGTCATGTTCGCCAACTCACGGTTCGTCCAACCGCATATTGTGACGCGGCCGTGTCGCTCCATTGTTTCCGCCCTGCGAGCCAGCGCTCGGCACTCACCCGCCCACCCCCTTGGCCATCAGCGATGCGCAGGCAACGATGGCCAGCAGCGCCACCAGTTCGATCTCGAGCAGCCGCGTGATCCAGGCGTGCTGCGCCTCGGTGACCACGGGCGCGCGCCTGGCTTTCACGTCGCCCCGCCAGCCGATGAAGACGATGGTGGGATAGACCGACAGCAGCCCCACCAGCACGAACAGCGTGAGCTTGAGGTGAAAGAACGGGTTGGCGAGGTAATAGTCGAGCCCCTTCTCGAAGCGGTAGGCGCGAACGCCACCTGCCACGAGCACGACCGCCGCGCTCACACCGTACAGCCGGTCGAGTTGCTGGAGTTGCCGTGCCTGGGCCAGCGTGGGTGTGCGGCCGAATACCAGCCATTCACCCACGAGGGCCCCGAATACACCGAGCACCGCAGCAAAATGCACGAACGCGAACAGCGCGCCGGCCATCAAGTGCCACCCATCCCGCTGGCTCGGACAGCCGTGCGCGCAAGCGCGCGCCCAACAACGCAGATCATGCCGGATGAACCGGGGTGGCCGACTCGTGCCCCACCACCGTGTTCCAGGGGCGAACCCGCCACGAACGCACGAGCCCGTTCAACACGTATGGATCGGCTTCGGCGAACGCCTCGGCAACATCCGGCGAATCGCACTGGAACAGCAGCATCGCGGTGTCCACCGGATCGGAGAGCGCGCCGCCCAACAGCAACTCGCCACGTTCCACGGCCTCCCAGGCCAGGGCGAGGTGTTCCTTGCGGTACTCCGCGCGCCGCACCAGGTAGTCGGGCGCCAGTTGATACGTCATCAGATAGTGCATGGGCAGCAGGCTCGGTGGGTCAGCAGGCGAATGATTCGCCAAAGACGGCGCCCGGGGGCGCCGCCAGGGAAAACGAGGTCGCGGTGACGATCAGCTCGGACTGGTTGGCGAAACGAAGCTCGATGGGCACCGGCCCATCCAGCGTGACCGGCAGCGGCAGGCGCCCACGCCAGGAGCCCCCCACGCTCACTCGCCCGTCGACGAGGCGCCCCACCAGTCCATCCGTGTGGAAGGCGGCCCAAGGGCCGCCGAGGCACCGGAGTTCCACGCCGTCCACATACCCTCGCACCCGTCCCGCCAGTGAGTTGGCGTCGGGCTCGGTGACGTGTGCCGCGGCGAACCGCACGCGCAGGATGTCACCTTCGATGGCGACGGACGAAACTTCCGAATCGCAGAACACGAATTCACGCGCCTGCATGGTCATGGGGCCACCTTGGCGCCCTTGCGCTCGAGCAAGCTGCGCAACACCGAGCGGTGGCATCGGCTCTCTTCTTCGCAGTAACAGCCGACGGAGAAATTGGCGCCTTGCGACAGCGTCGCGAGCAGGTCGAGCGTGCGGTCGTTCTCGGGCGTGGCCATCTCGGCGCGGTACTTGCGAACGAATGCGGCCCAATCGGCGTCGGTTTCAGCCGACAAGGCCAGCTTCATGGTCTCGACGGTCGGCGCGAGGTTGGGGTACCAGACGTCGTACCAATCCTCTTCGGCGAACTTCGCTTTCGGCACGCCGCGTGGGGGGCGGCGCACCGTGCCGATGCGCGTGCCTTCGTTGGCCGCCCGCGGGCTGCCCAGTCTCACCACTCGCACCACCAAGGAATTCCTCCCCATGTCGATGAACACCCCAAAGCCTACCGGGCCGGCCGCCACTGTATATCCCCAGAACGCTTCAGCCTTCGCATGACCCGCGTCCGTGCGCGCAGATGCTGTACATTCATACAGTCCCACTGCCGGCCATGCCGTGATTGCCTCTGCCCCACGCCGCCTCATCGCCCACCTCGACATGGATGCCTTCTATGCCTCCGTCGAGCTGCTCAGGTATCCCGATCTGCGGGGACAACCCGTCGTGATCGGTGGCGGCCGGAGCCATGCGCCGCGCACCGACACGAACGGCATCCGCCGCTACGCCCAGCTGCGCGAATACACCGGCCGCGGCGTGGTCACCACCTCCACCTACGAGGCGCGCGCCCTCGGCGTGCACTCGGCGATGGGCATGATGAAGGCGGCCGCGCTGGCACCCGAGGCCATCCTGCTGCCGGTCGACTTCGATGAATACCGGAAATATTCGCGGCGCTTCAAGGCCGCGGTGCGCGAGGTGGCCCCGCTCGTGGAGGACCGCGGCATCGACGAGATCTACATCGACCTCACCGACGTGCCGGGCGCACAAGCCGACGACGGCCGCGCCGCCGGCGAGGCGCTGCGCCGGGCGGTGTTCGCCGCCACCGGCCTGACCTGCTCGGTGGGCATCACGCCGAACAAGCTGTTGTCGAAGATCGCATCCGAGCTGGACAAACCCGACGGCCTCACGCTGCTGAGCCTGGCAGACGTCCCGTCACGCATCTGGCCCATGGCCGCGAAGAAGATCAATGGCATCGGCCCCAAGGCCACGGCGAAACTCGCCGCCTTGGGCATCGTCACCATCGGCGAGCTGGCGGCGGCCGACCCCGGCTTTCTTGTCACCCAGTTCGGCAAAAGCTACGGGGCGTGGCTCCATGCCGCCGCGCACGGGAGGGATGAACGCCCCGTGGTGCTCCACAGCGAACCCAAGTCCATCAGCCGCGAGACCACCTTCGAGCGCGACCTGCATGCCGTGCGCGATCGCCCGCAACTGAGTGAACTCTTCACGCGGCTGTGCGTCCAGCTCGCGGCCGACCTTGAACGCAAGGGCTATGCGGCCAAGACGATCGGCCTGAAACTGCGCTTCGATGACTTTCGCATCGTCACCCGCGACGTGACCCTGCCCGCCCACACCCTCGAGGCCCGCACCATCCGCCGGGCCGCCGGCGAATGCCTCAAACGCGTGGACCTGAGCCGGCGCATGCGGTTGCTGGGTGTGCGCGCCGGCAACCTCGCGCGCCTGGATGAGCTGCTCAACCCCGCTGCCACGGTCGCATGCGAACCGGAGCCCGTGGACCTGTCGCCCATGCCGCTGTTCGATGGCCTCCCCGACTGACCATGGATGCGGCGCGCGGAACAACGGGCTGTCGTAGAGTACGCGCCTCACCGCTCCCGCAGGACCGCCCCACCATGCCCGTCATCACGAACATCGAAGACCTGCGCGTGCTCGCCAAGAAGCGAGTGCCGCGCATGTTCTACGACTACGCCGATTCGGGATCGTGGACCGAAAGCACCTACCGCGCGAACGAAGCCGACTTCCAGGCCATCAAGCTGCGCCAGCGCGTTGCTGTGAACATGGCCAACCGTTCCTTGCGCACCACCATGGCGGGCGAAGACGTGGCCATGCCCGTCGCCCTCGCCCCCACGGGGCTGACCGGCATGCAGCATGCCGATGGCGAAATCCTCGCCGCGCGAGCCGCCGAGGCCTTCGGCGTACCGTTCACGCTGTCGACGATGAGCATCTGCTCCATCGAGGACGTGGCCGCGCACACCACCAAGCCGTTCTGGCTGCAGGTCTACATGATGCGTGACCGCGGCTTCATCGAACGCCTGATCGACCGCGCGAAGGCCGCCCGCTGCAGCGCCCTCATGCTCACGCTCGACCTGCAGATCCTCGGCCAGCGCCACAAGGACCTGAAAAACGGCCTGTCGGCACCGCCGAAGCCGACGCTTGCGAACTTGCTCAACCTCGCCACGAAGCCACGCTGGTGCTGGGGCATGCTGCGCACGCCGCGGCGCGGCTTCGGCAACATCGTCGGCCATGCCACGGGCGTGGGGGACCTGGCATCACTGAGTTCCTGGACCGCCGAGCAATTCGATCCGACGCTCAGCTGGGCCGATGTCGAATGGATCAAGAAGCGCTGGGGCGGCAAACTGATCCTCAAGGGCATCCTCGACGAAGAGGATGCCCGACTCGCTGCCCGGAGCGGCGCAGACGCGCTGATCGTCTCGAACCATGGCGGCCGCCAACTCGACGGCGCCATGTCGTCCATTGCCGCGCTGCCGGGCATTGTCGAGGCGGTGGGCCGGGACATCGAGGTGTGGATGGACGGCGGGATCCGCTCCGGGCAGGACGTGCTCAAGGCCATCGCGCTCGGTGCGAAAGGCACCCTGATCGGGCGCGCGTTCCTGTACGGACTCGGCGCCATGGGCCAGGCCGGCGTCACCCGTAGCCTCGAACTGATCGCCCGCGAACTCGACTTGACGATGGCCTTCTGCGGCCACACGGACATCCGCCGCGTGGGGCGGGACATCCTGCTGCCCGATGCCATGCCACACAGGGTAGCGATGGCGCCTCAGCCGATCGCACCCGGAAAGTGACTTGGGCCCCCCAGTCGCTGCGCTCCTGCCCCCGAGGGGCGACCCCGGGTCGGCCGGCAAAGCCGGCCTCGCGGGTGGCTTGATCTGCGGCTTCGCTTCGCTTGCCTGCCTGTCGCACGCGCCTCGGGGCGTTGCTCGCTTCGCTCGCTCGCCCACCTCTGTCACACCGGCGAAAGCCGGTGCCCACTGGGGTGGGGCCCCCCAGTCGCTGCGCTCCTGCCCCCAAGCAACTGTGTTCTGAGTCAAGCCGGCAGGCCGTGAAATTCGGGATTCCAGGCCTGTCCGGTGCGAGCCATGGCGTTGAGGAT
>Ga0207679_10000350_pt1 | contig 33594 bp, 29 predicted proteins | sample KBSC73metaG_FD_184320 | JGI IMG/M metagenome (GOLD analysis project Ga0207679, IMG submission 184320) | Corn rhizosphere microbial communities from Kellogg Biological Station, Michigan, USA - KBS C7-3 metaG (SPAdes) (version 2) | ecosystem: Host-associated > Plants > Roots > Rhizosphere > Soil ... | reverse complement strand
TTTTTGATGTTGCTGCGTAACGGTTGCGACAATGGCAGCCCGGTGACGGCCATATTTATTAAATATATACTGCATCACTTCCTCTCTCCGCTCATGCTCAAAATCAACATCAATATCGGGGGGTTCAAGTCGCTCAGCCGAAATAAACCGTTCAAACAATAACTCAAACTTTTCAGGATTCACAGAAGTTATTCCAAGGCAATAACAAACAGAAGAATTAGCCGCTGATCCCCGACCCTGGAAAAGAATTTTCTCTTGTTTTGCGAAACATACAAAATCATATACCTGCAGGAAGAAATAGGCATAGTTCATCTGTTCAATAAATCGAAGTTCATGATTGATGTTTGCAATTATCCTTTTTGGAATATTATCACCGTATTTTTCGTTTGCGCAGTGCCATGTCGTCTCAGTTAATTTTTCCTGTAATGTTCTGCCGTCGTTTGTTAGCTCGTCTGGAGTTGTATAATTCAAACTATCGAGCGTAAATTGACATGCTTCGGCAAGTTCCCGTGTTCGCCCTATTGCATCAGGATAATGGTTAAACAAGCGAACCATCTCGTCAATTGGCTTTAGATACCTTTCTGAATTTTTATGAAGAAGAAAGCCTGCATTCTGAATCGTGCATTTTTCACGCACACATGTCAATACATCCTGCAATTGGCGTCTTGCCGGGTGATGGTAATGAACATCATTGGTTGCCATTAATGGAATACCTAAACTTTTCCCAAGTTGAGAAAGACGAAAAAATCTTTTATGATCATCACCCTGGTAAGATCGTGTACACGCCATGTAAAGATCTTTATCAAAGACTTCATGGTATTCTTCAATAGTTTTTTTAAATGCCGGGTCAAAGTGGAGGTCCTGATTTAATGAAGGTGGCGGGACGATAATAAATTTTATTCCTTTTCTTGCTTCGTAAACATCTGCTTTATACAGAGCACACTTGCCTTTTTCCGTCCGGAAGTTTCCTTTTGTTAATAAAGAACAAAGTCGTCCATATGCTTCCTTATCCGTTGGATAAGCTAACAGGCTGGCACCATCTAATAGATCTAAACAACAAGCTGTAATAAATTTTATTCCCCTGGCTTTAGCTGCTACATGTGCCCGTACTACACCCGCAAGTGTATTGTGATCTGTAATTGCAATGGCTGAATAATGATAAGCAGCTGCCTGCTCCACCAGTTCTTCGGGATGAGAAGCACCTCTCAAAAAACTGAAATTTGATGTTACCTGTAATTCCGCATAACTCATACTCTTCACATTTTCTTAAGCAAAAAATCCATGAATGAACCATTGGTAACTATCTGAATAATGTCCTGATCGAAATATCCAGTATCGTTTTCCTTCTTCATCTTCCACAGCATAATAATCCCTGTGTTGTCCTTCCTCTATCCACCATTCTTTCTCAATACGCTCAGGACCATCGGCTTTTTTCACTTTGTGCAATTTATTTTGATAACGAAATAACATGGGAGGATAATCAGGGATTGGCGCGGTAGCCCAAATGGGTTCGGGATTTTGCAAAAGATGTATTGGCCGTTGCCTGTCTGTCCTCCATTGAATGGTCGTTTTTTCATCCAATGAAGCAGCAATTCTTACTGAACGATCAGGCCAATGATGCTCTGCTGGTAAAAAGCGATGAATATGGCCATTACCAATTTTATTTGATACACGATCCAGCAGTTGTATCAATCCAGGATTTTCCAGGCCACAAGCTTTGTCCCAAAATTTTTCCTGTGTTGAATGTATATCTTCAACCTTAGAAGATTCCAGTGTAAATAACTCAATTCCCAGCGCTGGTTCAATTGAAGATATTTTTATTTCAAACAATTTAAAAAGATGATTGACATTGGAGGATGCACGGTTTGTTCCAATATCTATCGCCTGGATGTTACCATCTATACGATAACCTCTAAAAATGAGTTTACGGATACCTTTCCCCTCCTGCTGCAATCGCTTGCATAAAAGTTCAAGTAGTTTTTTTAATGCAAGCTCAATTCCCGTGGCAGTAACGATAGGTTCTAAGCATGGCAATCGTTCGCTGTACGGTTCCACAGGTTGAACTGGTTGAATAATTTCCTCCTGTCGGCCCAAAGCCTGGTCGAGTCTCATTAATAAATGATTCCCGAAGCGACGCCGCAAAACCGAACGGGGCATTGAGAGAATACTTCTTATTTGCCGAAGTCCAAGTTTATCCAATCTTTTAACTGTATCGACTTCTAACCTTAGTGCAGCCACCGGCAAAAAAAGAAAAGCATTCAATTCATCTTCACATCGAATGATCGGTTGTTGATCGCTAAAATGTGCAAGGCCCCAGGCTTTGCCCGGTGTATCACCTATAGCTGCATTTACATTGTAGCCGATTTGTTTCAACCGGTTGAAAATTGAACCGAGATAAGATATCTCTCCATTCCAAAGGTTAGTACATCCTGTTGCCTCAATAATAATTCCATCAGGAAGATCGATCGATACGATTGGAGAAAAACGTATGCACCATTTTGCAATTGATCTTAATAATTTTTGAGGAAGACCAGGTATATCATCCAAATATATTAACGAAGGAACGATTGCCCGTGCATCAGCAAGAACCATTCCTGCAACAATGCCTTGTTGATACGCTACCGGGTTCACAGCGGTAATGATCATTCGCCCATGATCCATGTCAGTCAAAACAAAAGGCAAATGCAAAAGTTCAGGATGGCGGTGACAGAACCAATCCGTTTTCAGATAACGGAACCAGATCGTGACAAAGCGTTTTTGCATATCATCCCGTTTTTCTTTGTTCCGTTGAAGAAACCATAGTTGGTTTCAGAATAGAAAGCAGTTTATTGTATGCCCATTGCATTTGCCATGCACCTGGTCTACCATTTCTAATTTTTAACAACTCAATATTCCATGAAGGGAAACCAATGCCAGGAATATCACCTGCTATGATTGATGGATTTGATGAGATTTTCCAGCGTGCTGTGCATGCATTCACATTTATATTTCGTGAATTATTTCTAATGAGAAATCCTGTAACCCTGCTCTGTTCCACCGCTAACTGCAATCGCCGGGAGGCAGTAAAACTTATTTCTGAAACTTCTCCAACAACAGCAGCAAGTCCTTCGCATTTCAGGGTTTCTTCAAAAAGCCATAAGAGTTCTTTTGGTTTTTTTGTATTGATAAAAATTATTTTATCAGGCTCGACGTTAAAAACTTTTAATGCAGCCGGAAATATTCTTTGTGAAGCACCGATCCACACCGATACTCCGCCTTTGTTCATTAACGATGAAAGCAAACATGAGATGAAACCAGAGGTAGCTGCTATATCTTCAGCAGACTGAGTTATGAATTCATGTATGCATGCCAAAGGAAAAACGCCATTGGGAAAAGAAGAATCTATAGGTCCCAATACAGGCCGGATAAAATCATCGGATGCCTTATACCTGAACCCTTGCAATTGAAGAATCTCTTTCTGCAATTGAAGAATAATATCTGCTTTTTGCGACAGCATTACTAACCCAAAAGATCCATTACACAAATAATTAGCAATTTTACTAAAAATTTTAGTAACTAGCAATAATTTTTGCCCTGCCTGTGCGCGATTAATTAGATTAGTATTTTTTAAATCATGAGAACCAATACTAAACTGAAAAAGATCCTGGAAGAACATACTGCTGGTCTTTCTTATAGCGATGCATGGGAGATGACAACGATCAATTTAAAAACAAGAGAACGAAGGCAGTTCCATGGAAAGACTTTTTCTGAAATGGTTAGTAAAGCATACTCAGATCTTAGGAAATACAAGAAAAAGTTTTTAAAGCATAACCTCTAGCGAGAATTTGTAGTATCATATTTGCTGGTTTATCAACAGTTTTAAATCAGAAGACATGAATAAAGATTGGGTTGAAAATAAGGTAACAGCAGTGCGATATATCGTTAATGATGTGGACTCCGCGGTAAGTTTTTATACAAGTAAACTTGGTTTCGAAGTAGACCTGCATGTAAAATCCAAATTCGCATCTCTATTAATGGGAAATCTTCGGTTATACATCAACAGCCCCGGAGCTGGCGGAGCGGGACAAGCCATGCCCGACGGAACGATTCCTGTTCCCGGCGGTTGGAACCGTTTCCAACTACAAGTAAAAAATATCGAAACAGTTGTCGAAGACCTTAAAAAGGAAGGTGCAAAATTCAGGAATGATATTGTCACAGGCGTTGGAGGTAAACAAATACTTCTGGAAGATCCTTCCGGAAATTTTATAGAAATTTTTCAGCCTGCCTCCTAAGAGCATCCACTCGCTTGGCAACCTCTTCTAAACAATTCCTGATCAAATTTTTTAAGAAGTTGTGAAAACGATTGCCGAATTTTTCCGTTGTTCAGTTTGGCTTTGCGTTTTAAATATTGCTCTGCATAGATATTGTATAACTATCAGCGGATGCAAACATAAGGATCGCAAGATCAAACGAGGTTACTTTTTTACACGTGCTTTAAAAGTTCCATTCGGTTGAACAGATGTAAAACCGAGAACCTTATCTCCATCCATTTGGAAATGCACTTCATAGCCGCTCATGTTTTTTACACCAAACGTATCCGGCGACACAGGTACTAGTTGAAAATCTCCCTGGCCGGGAACCTGCGCCCAGAGGTCATTATCTTTTACCAGCATGGTAATAGTCATCGCGATGCTGTCAAGATCAAACACTCCTGCATATTTCCGAAGCTGCTCGGGTGAAACAGTAAAGGACTCCTTTCCTTCAAGAGCATTTAGTTTTTGTTTGGTAAATGCATTGTCCTGTAATGCAAGTGCTTTTTTATAATTGGCAATGGCATTTACAGTATCCTTTTCGGCCACCAGCAGGTCAGCATATGAATCGTAGACATTGCTGCTGTTTTGATAGTTTTCAATATTCATTTTGAAAAATGCTGCGGCCTTATCGTAATCCTTATTGTTCATTGCAGCATATCCCAGGAAGTTTACAGTTGATTCGGGCGGAGAAATTTTGTATCCCATCTCTTTAGACACCATTTCATAGTGATTTTCGATTTTAATCGCTAACGCCGCAGATGTATCCGCAAAATCTTTACCGGTTATATTCAACCGGTAGTAGTCAAAAATAAATCTCAGTCCATCGTATTCGCTTGCAAACGGAACCGAACCGTGGTTATCATCAGCGTAATACTTGCTTGCATATTTCAATCCATTTTGAGGGTGTGCTTTTAAAAATTTATCCAATTCAAAAATGGAACGAATATGTCGTGTGTCGGCGGTGGTATCTTTTTTCAATTTCGCTAACGTCATTCCATCGGGCATTGTATTGGCAATGCCAATATACAACCGGGTACCATCATAATTCTTCTCTGCAAGTTTCTTTTCAGTGGCAGCAAGAAAGCGTTGCCTGTCGTACCACATGCTTGGATCTATGGCGATATAGGCGTTGAATAGTTTAGTATGATTGGTAAGAACATTCATTACTGTCAGGCCTCCAAAAGAATGACCGACGAGTAGTCTATACGGTGCAGTTGGATACACCGAATCAACGTGCGGCATCAATTCCTTTTCAATAAAAGCAACAAAGTTCTCCCCTCCTCCCGTAGTTTTTGAGAAATTGCTGTCCATCATTGGAGGATCACTGGCAATATGGGTAGGTGTGAGGTCGCGTGTTCTGTCTGTATTTGGGATGGCTACGACGATCATTTCCGGGTAAACATTATTACCGTTTACCTGGCTCATCTGTTGGATCATTCCTACCACGGACGCGAAATGACCATCGCCGTCCAGCAAGTAAACCACGGGCCAATGTTGATTGCTATTTCCGGAAGTCATATCGGGTGTATAAATCCATATCTTCCTTTGTTCCCCTAATATCTTAGAGTATACACTATCAATTTTTCCAATAACGATCTTATTGTCCTTTTGTGATTGCGCATTAAATACTATGGCAATTAATAAACCGAAGAGGGATAATTTTCTCATAAACGAATGATGGTGTTTTTAGTTAAAGAGACGAAACAAATGTATATCGATTTGGTATCGAATGGGTGCCTCTTATCATAATATTGATTCAGAAATAAACCGGAAGACCTGGGCTGGTTATTACTAATGGTTGCCCGCTAAATTGCCTGATCCATATGAAGATTCCATTCGCCAAAGCGAGCAGTTCCAGGCCACGAAAATATATTAAAACGTCACGCCTGAAGTTTTCTGATTTTTCTTTCTCCACTTCAATGTTAAAGCAACTTTTCTGCAACTTTATGTGCTCAGCTCTTACTGCTTTCCAAAGTTTTAATTCTATCTTGACGCGCCGGATAGAAAAGATGATTAGCCCAAATGCTATGACTGGTAAAGCCAAAGTTGGATACCTGGATAAAGTAACGGTGTATGGAACTATTGAAATAATGACAACAGCGGCTGTCACCTGGAAAAGGAGTTTCCAGCAATGCTCATGGCGGTATTTGTATTGATTCCATAAAAGATCCGCTTTTTCGTAATCTGTCATAATCAGATGTATTGTGGGACGATCCAGGCGTTCTCTTAAGACAGCACCATTATCTGAAGTTAGCTGATTTTTAGCGACGGAAAAACCCTGCCATACTTAAATTTATGCCACACGCCGGCGTATAAAAGCTAAACCCCCTTACAAAGACTTACCTCTCATACCATCATTTTAAGAATACTATCATTTTGTCCTAGCTTTAAAGTAAAGTGCATGAGACTTGAAGAAGTTTGGCTTCATATTGATCATTCTTCCCTTCGTATTTGCAGCAACAGCGCAACCAGCGGGCTGCGTCTTTAAATCACCGAGCGTCACTATTGACTTTGGAAAGGGCAACATTGGTGATCTGAACCGTGATGATCTTTACAGCTATCAAAGGGTTCCCGGCTCGTGTCCGCAAGATGGATATTATTCATTTGCTGCTCACACAAGCAGATGCTTTAGGGACGATTGGCATACTCTTTCTGAAGACCATACAGCCGGCGATGTTGACGGGAATATGTTGCTGGTAAATGCCGGGCGGCAGGGAAGTGTGTTTCTGAACACTCCGATTTCCGGCCTGAAAAGTAACACAGTCTATGAACTTTGTTTGTGGCTAATGAATCTTTGCAAGCCATCAGAAAAGTGTCCGTATCCTTTATTGCCTAACTTAAATGTTCGATTGGAAACACCGGAGGGGAAAATAGTTGCAAGTGTTCTTACGGGCGAAGTGCGAAGAGTCCCGGATCCGCAGTGGGCAGCCTATCGTACTTATTTTACGACGCCGCCCTCAACATCAACACTCATGTTGATCATGAGCGACAATAACCCCAGCGGTTGTGGAAATGATTTTGCATTGGATGATATCACATTCCGTGAATGTGTGAAGCAAATTGCGCAATCAACCACGCCTGCGAAGACGACAGTAACAAAAAAATCGACCACTTCAAAATCACCTCCAAAAAAAATTACGACCCCACAAGAAAAAAAAGTCAAGGTAACTCCGGTAATTACGCGGAAAGCGGATCCAACTTCAACAACTATCACAGTTGCGCAGCAACCTCAGAAAATTCCTGCCGCTCCATTGATCTTAAAGACCAGGGAAAATGCATTGGTCAAACGAGTTGAGACCGAAGCGGGCGAGATAAAAATGGAGATCTATGACAACGGTCAAATAGATGGTGATTCGGTTACCATCTATCACAATAATACATTGGTCAAATCTCACATGCGGCTTTCACAAAAACCAATTACCGTCACGATCACAGTGGATCCGTCGCAGCCACATCATGAAATTATCATGGTAGCTGATAATTTGGGAACGATTCCGCCGAACACTTCAGTGATGATCATCACCACAGCAACCAATCGCTACGAACTCTTTATTTCATCCAGTGAACAAAAGAACGCGAAGGTCGTTTTTGATTTGAAGAAATAAGGGTTTATTTACTTTTTTTCTTAATAAAAAAAGTAACAAAAAAATCAAGGCAAATCCCATTGCTCCGCCGGATTTGCCGGGCCCACGCACAAGTTACCGAACTATTGCTCCAATCATTCAAGAGGAGTAGTTGCCTTCTATCAACTAGGTTGCTCATCAACCGTTCGACAACTGTTGTGAATGTTGCGGCTAAAATTCGAATATACTGCAGGCGCTACATCCCGACTGCATCTTTCACATGAAAATGACCTTGATCTGACGTCGGGATGAGGCGCTGGAAATTTCCGAAACTTGAGTTCATCGTACGCTTCATGGTTTCGTCAAAAATTTTCTGATTTTTCTGAGTGACTCATTCGATTTTTATTGCTCACCCACTCCGCATCGGGTCTGCGGTTAAATGAAGTTTCATGGTCTTGCAAGTCGATCGTTCCAAAAGCCGATCAGCTGCATTATGTTACTAACGCCGATTTTGGCCTGGGAAATGGTCAGCCGAAAGCTGTCTCCGCATCCCTGCCTGTCGGCAGGCAGGGAAATCGGCTGTGCTTTCTTTGTTACTTTCTTTGCACAAGCAAAGAAAGTAGAGTGAGATTTCGCTTCTCAGTAATTCATTTCAACCCTGGAATTCTTCAACCCTCTATCCCTTAACAAAAACAACACACTGATAAAAACTGCCAAACAATTCCAATAAAAATACCTGAAATCAGTATCCACCGGGAAAATAAAGAACTCGGCGAGCAAATATAATAGCGAGGATATTGACAATATAAAAACGATCTTCTTAATGATGAGGTTGTAAGCAAAGAAACATGCAATTAGTGTAATAACATTCATGATAAGCCAAAACCAGGGCTTCATATAAACCATCCACGATTGAAATTTAATAGGCTTGAGAAAAAGATCAGAAATAAAATTTCGTTTAAAACTTATCCCGAGGTTGTTTGGCGAAACCTCAGCATGAAGTACTACCAGCCAGGCTCTTCTTTTAAAATGCAAATAGTAAAGAAACCCATCCCACCGGTTCTGCAAATAAGTACCGGGATTATCTGAAATACCATTGATCCAGGCGCGCCGAATTATATGTTTGTTGTTTTCATTTAAGCGTGGAAAAGAAATCTTTTGTTCATCATTCCAATACAGGTGATCAAAAGTGGCTGTCGTATAATTGGCCTTCAAATAATTGGTGTCAAAACCCTGGTATTGCCTGATAAACGAAGGGAAATAATTTTTTCCTGTTTTTACATAGATGCCCGATAGATCGTGTAAATAAAGTTTGTATTCTGGGTATCTCCTTTCAGGTTTCAAAATATCATTGAAGAATATCTGCAACCCGATCACTAACACGGCTGATATGCAAGTGCCTATTATTGCCCATCGGTATTGTCTCCATTTTAAATAATGAGCAAAGTAGAAATAAAACAACGGCAGTGCGCCCGGCAGCGCGTTAATACGAACCAACGAACCATAAAATATAAACAAGAAGGAAAAGATGGCCTCTGGTATGGTCATCCGGCGTTTCTTATATTCAGCGCGTGCCATGATGCTAACGCCGAGAAGCCATGATAAAGCCATTTGCGGATCCCCGATGAGATAGGCCACGAAGTTTTGAATGAATGGTGCTAATAACAAGCAGCAAAAAAACCAGACCTGGCTGCGTCGTGATGAAAACCAACTGATGGCTAAAAAGTAAAAACTCGTCCACAATACTGCCAACTGAAAAACAAGCATGACCTGGGGACCTCGATAAACGTAATTCAAAACACCCCACCACAAGGCCATTATGGGAGGATGCGTATCGATATAGTGATGAGTGACAGATTGGGTATATACATCCAGGGAATCGGGAGACATAAATCCCGGGTAATAGGCCACCAGGTCTAAAGTAAATCCCGCCAAACCGAGACAGACTGCTAACGGATATCGAACTAAAGTTTTGTTTGCAAGACGCATTGGCTATTTTATAACTTGAATGAATGATAACAAGCGTAGCCAACCACACGAATGTTGTTTAGTTTTTTTGTTCCAAAGAATATCCACTACAAATAAAAGGAGAAGCAGGTACGTGAAAGATGACGATGACCTCATAGGTGGTTGGTTTAATGCAGGAGCAATTTAATTACTTTTCCCAGATGTTCGGTAATGTACCCATTTTATGTTTGCTCAAATCTGCACAATTAGATGGCGGAGCTTAGAGAAACAATATCTGTTTACCTTTAAGCACTTACATTCAACAACATAAACGAGCGCATTAAAACAAACGGAGGCAAGATGATAAAAAAACTACTTGTCGTAACTGCCATTGCTTCAAATCTGCCAGCACTATTACTTGCACAACATGACGAACATCATGCACCAGCAAAGCAGAATACGACCATTGATGTTGAGCCACAACCTCTGCTGGCACAGGCCGTCAGGTTAAAAGATGCTTTATCCTTTTTAGGAAGCTCGTTGGCAAAGGAAGATGCGGAGCAATTAATATCACTGCAGCATCAAGCGCTAACCCAACAAACATCGAAACGCGTTCAGGAGATTCTCGATCCATATTGCCTTGCGATAATAAACATCAATCCTGAGTCAAGAGTAAAGGTGTTACGAGGCACCGCAAAACCAAGATTGATCCAGGATGGATGGGTCAGTTATTTGGTCAAGGTGAATAATGATGCAGGTGTTACTTCGCAGTTGCAAGTGGAGAGTCCAAATATTGCAACACCTTTATATGCTCCTTCCAATGATCCGCGCGTTGACGAAAAGAAAATATTGACGCAAGGGCAGGTCGCTAATCGTTTTCTTGAAATGCAGATCTATAGGAATCCACCGATGCTTCCAAATCTTTCGGGATTGAAATTGGAGTATGCGATCCTACAGATCTATTGCAAAGATGCAGGCCAGCGCGAAGTTGAAATGGGATTCAACGTAGGACAAGGCACACAGGATATCGGCTTCCGGAATACAATAAATATTTTGTTTAGTAGCATCCCATCAGTAAGAGTGACCCTGCATATAAAAGACGATGACGGTTCACCTTCCATGGCTTCGTTCCTGATCACAGATGGAATTGAACGCATACTTGATGATAGCGTCCAAACCATAGCTAAATCGGACTTCCGCCTAGTCGCAGCGCAAGAGGATCTGCGTTTATCTTTAAAAACTTACAAGGTCCCGCCCACATTGGTAGGAATATATCCGTTGCCTTCGCGACGCGTTGCAGCGTTTGATGAATACCCGGACTTTTTCTTCCAGCCGCAGATATACCGGCAAGACGGTGAACATGTGGTTTTGCCTCCCGGCAAATACAATGTTACTCTTGATCGCGGACCGGAGTACATCCCGCAAAAATTGCAATTGACAGTACCTGCTGATGTAAAAGAATATTCTGCTTCCTTTCAATTAAAGCGATGGTTGAACATGTCGAAACTTGGATGGTACTGCGCAGATCACCATGTCCATGCCGCAGGTTGTAGCCATTATGATAGCCCGGAAGAAGGAGTAAAACCAATTGATATGTGGCGGCAACAGGTCGGTGAAGATCTGAACATAGCCGCTGTGCTGGCCTGGGGACCGAGTTGGTATCATCAGAAAACTTTTTTTACTGGTAAAGACGATCCCCTTTCAACTAACAAAAACATATTGAGAAATGATGTTGAAGTTTCGGGTTTTCCGTCATCACATGCTGGACATATAGTTCTGTTAAGACTTAAAGAAGATGACTATCCGGGTACGACATTGATCGAACAATGGCCGAGCTGGACGTTGCCTGTATTCACCTGGGCAAAATCGCAAAATGCAGTGACAGGATATGCTCACTCAGGTTGGGGGCTGGAGCCAACGCAACCTACAAATGAATTGCCCAATTACATCACACCCAAGATGGATGGCATTGGTGCCAACGAGTATATTGTTACTGTTACGCAAAATGTCGTTGATTTTTTTAGCCTGGGAGATACACCGGCGCCGTGGGAATTGAATATGTGGTATCACACACTGAATTGCGGATTCACAACAAGATTAAGTGGTGAAACAGATTTTCCCTGCATATTTGATGAACGAGTAGGTATGGCGAGGAGTTATTTTAAACCGGAAGGAAATCTCTCTTACGATAGTTATGTTGATGCGATCAAAAAAGGCCGCTCTTATGTTACCGAGGGAAACTCACACATCATTAATTTCTCCGTAAATGGATTAGAAGCGGGGACAAAGGATAGCAGGGTTGATCTAAAAAAACCGGAAGCTGTTAAGATCACTGCCAAAGTGATAGCTAATCTTCCTGAGCAACAAGACCAGGCAGGAGCAAGCATTGCGCAGAGAGACGTCGCTACCCAGCCCTACTGGCATATTGAACGGGCACGAATTGGAACGACCCGAAAAGTCCGGGTGGAGCTTATTGTAAATGGATACTCAGTGGACACAACTGAAATCGTGGCTGATAGTAAATGGAATGACATAACATTTAAATACCCTATTACCCATTCATCATGGATCGCATTGAGAGTGTATCAAAGTTCACATACCAATCCAGTTTTTGTCATCGTTGATGGTAAGCCCATTCATGAAAAGAAAAGTGCGGAATGGTGCAGGCAGGCGGTGGACCAATGCTGGAAGATGAAACAAGGGAATATCCGTCCTGATGAACGTGCCGCTGCACAAGCGGCGTATGATGATGCAAGGAATATCTATGATAAGATCATCAAGGAATCTTTGGAATAACATTAATTAAAGTCACTAATTTCTCTTCTTGGGAAATTGTCAACATTTAAAATACGGTCACATGAAACGAGCATTGGTATTAAGTGGAGGAGGTGCAAAAGGTGCTTTCCAATTAGGTGCTTTGGAATATATCCGGGAAAGTAAACCATCATTTTTCGATTTCAGCATCATAGCCGGTGTTTCAGTGGGGTCTCTAAATGCTGTGATGATCGCACAGAACAAATTTACCGAACTGCAAAAATTGTGGAAGGAAATCAGTGATGATAAAGTGTATACCGGAAAGATGCCACAGGGCTTTTTTGAATACCTGTGGTTGCTGATCAGGATCCTGTTCGGAGCAAGATCGATCTTAGGGATCAAGCCACTGATCCGACAAATCGAGAACGATGTGAATCTTACCGACGTAAAGGTCGACTATCGCTGTGGGTTTGTTTCTTTGGTTACCGGTGAATATGTTCCCTGCAAGCATACTGACTTTGGGAATGATAATGAAAATTTCCGCAAGGCTATTCTTGCCTCTTCCAGCATGCCGGTTATATGGGAGCCTGTTGAAGATATCAAGGTAAACGCTGCAATTTACAGGCAACTTGTTGATGGGGGCGCAAGGAATGTAAGCCCTTTAAAAGATGTGATAGTTGACAACCCTGATGAAATTATCATCATCAATTGCAGTACAAAAAATTTGCAGGAAGACTCAGATGCAGGAAAAAATATTTTCAGGATTGCAGAACGTTCACTGGTAGATATTACCATCAATGAAATTTTCAGGGGCGATATTGAAGAGTTTGTCAAAACAAATGAAATAGTCAAACAATGCGCAGAAAAAGGTGTTACTATATTCCGGGATAATGATCGTACGGAACCCTATAAATATTTCAATGCAATCATTATCGAACCCGAAACAGACCTGGGTAATAATCTTGATTTTTCTCAAGATAGAGTAAATGAAAGAAGAAAACTGGGCTGGTATGCTGCGGAAGCTGCATTCAGGAAATATGAATCCACGCCGGGTCCAGCAACAGTCCGGTCATACAAACCCGTTTCCGCATAGAATTCAATTCAGGTACAACCTAAGCTGAGATGATCAATCGCATCCGATAGGCATTCATAGCCGTTACTCCCAATTTTTTTATAAGCTTGTTGTTAACAACAATTCCAACTGGAGCTCCAATAGCCGGTATGAGCTGCGCCATTTTTGCGAGGTCGATGTAATCTCTGTATTCCTGCTGAAAATTTCTCCAGTCAAACTGGTTTATATCCTCCGGAAGTTCCTTGCTCCTGGTGTCCCAATCTGTCATTTTCAAATAAACATTTCTCCTGTGCTCATGACTGGAAAATGCCAACTCAAAAATGTGCAGTATGTAAACCCTCTCCTTATATTCATTGGTGTTAAAACCATATAGCGTAGCGATGTCAAATAACAATTTTATTTTGATCCCGATGAGAATAGGGAAATCGGCAAGTCCTAACAATAAACCAGCTGCCCCGGTGATGCCACCTTCAATAGCAGCCGTTTTTCTATAAACATCAACCTTATCCAATACCAATCGCTCCCTTGTCTGTACTGATGCATTCAAAAATGGTTGTGCGGTTGTATGCTGCGCGCCAAATAAAACTCCGCGGATCATTTGTTTAATGGCAACAGTAATGGCTTTATGTATTTTTTCAGGGATCCAGCTATTAACCTTTGTTTGAACTTTTTTGGAGAGCTTGTTAAAAAAAGAGGGTTTGCGCATCATCTGTTCTTGCCACGCACGTAATTCAGAAGATATCTGCCGAAGATAGGAATCCATTGCATGGAGTGTAAGCAAATTTAGTTCCCACACCGACAACTATCCACTTACCAGGCTCACAGATTACACACTGCCCCCCGGCAGTCTGTTGGCAGGTAGGAATCTTCACTGATACATCCATTAAAAAATCTGTGGTTGTCTGTGAGATCTGTGAAACAAAATTTGAGCGTGGTTACAAATCTCCCTTATCAAACTGTGAAAGGTTTAATTTCGGATCGATCCTTTCATTTACTTGAATAATTTCATCCCAGCTTGTCTTTTTACCTGCATGTGCGGCATTTCGTCCAAGTATGGCAGTAAGTGTTGAATCCACACCGGATCTTATTTCATTGAGGTGATTGCCGGTCTCAATACTTTTTATAAATGCATTTTCTTTATTCGCATCGGCATCATGAAGTGATGAAAGAAAAACCCCTGCCGCCCGTTTTTCAGCACTAACCTCGCTCTCGTTTTTCGCAATGCCGGAATCCCAGGCATTTGTGCCATTGATGAAAACACCACCACTGTAATGTGCTTCCCCTATTCCTTCAGTACCGATAAAGCGGCAACACACATCACCAAAGGATGGCCCGATCTGCGTTGAATGAATACTTACATTGATATTGCCCGGATATTGATAAGCGACCTGGTAATTGTTCCATGTATTGCCCAATTTTGGAGCCCCTTTCTTGCCGCCCGTGCCGACAGCATTAATGGCATGTTCCTTCAATGTCCAGTTGCATACATCAATCATGTGAATACCCTGGTCAAGTAATATCCCACCGGATAGTTCTTTGAAATGAAAATGATTTCGGATGCGGAATTCATCATCCGACATATTTCTTGGTTCGGGGACGTCACTGGCCGAAGAGATATAGAACAGTTGTGCATTCACTAGCTCTCCAATATCACCCTGCTGAATTCTTCTTACCATTTCCGCGTAAGCGGAAGCATAGCGGATCTGGAAGCCGATCACTACACTCAGTTTACTGCTTAGCTTTTCTCCGATTTGTAACACTTTTTTGCAACCTTCCGTGTCTGGCGCTACAGGTTTTTCGCAATACACATGTTTACCGCCATCCACCGCGGCTTCCAAAATAAAAGGGTGTGCATAGGCGGGCGTCGAGATCAGCACGGCATCGACATCTTTGTTCGAGATCAGTTTCATATACGCTTTTGAACCCTTGTACACATAAGTCGGGCTGATAGCAGGCAAACTTTTCGCGGCATTCAGTTGGTTGTAAACAGATAACCCTTTCTGCAATTTGTCTTCGAAAAGATCGGCCATGGCTATGATATGCGCATTAGTATTCTGCGACATGGAAGTGATCACGGCAGTCCCCCTGTTCCCGCACCCAATGATCCCAACCCGGATCGCAGAATTCAGGCGAGACTTAAAAACGATATCCGGTTTCAGAATGGTAAAGGCAGAAACAGTGGCTGCGTTCTTTATAAAAGTTCTCCGTTGCATGGTGAGATTTTATGAATGAAACGTGTAATCTACCATGAAAGATACAAAATCGGAGTTTGATTCCGGGCAGGTTGATGTCGGTCATCGTTGACAGAACATAATAGACAGGTTGCCGGCGAACTCGCCCGCACCACAAAAACTTTGACCTCTGATTGTTGTTATGCTATTTTCTCAGCAATGTTGATCGCCTTGACAATGGCCTCTTGTTTATGAAAAGGCTCGCGGCTGTCGTCAAATTCATGACCGCCCCCGTTCAGCGCAGTAAAAGCAAAACCCATGATCGGGTCGCTGTGTATCTTTCCGAAATAATAGATTCCTCTTTTTGACTGCATTTTGGTATAATCTAACTGGTAAACTTTACCTGAGATCTCACATGATGTTGTTGGCATATACTTTATTTTATTCAGAGAATTGGGCGGTAAATTAAGTACAATTGCTAACTAGATAAAATTATTTCAATGTGAGTTCTGTTATTTTTGATAAGTGGTAGCTAAAATCGCGGAATAGTTTTAATAACATTGAATCTTTGTGCCTTTTTGTATATCCTTGGTGGCTCTGTGACAAGGACAGGACAGGCACGAACAAGGAGCACGAAACAACATCTCTTAAACAAACACTTCATGCGGTCAATACCAATAGTCCTGGCTTTATTGTTTTTATTAAATGATGTCGCCGCGCAAAGTGGAAATGTGACTTTAAAAATAACCCGGCTGACAGGGGAATTTTATGTTTATACGACATTTAATTCATTCAAGGGTAACAGGATCTCGGCAAACGGAATGTATCTCGTCACGAATGACGGCGTGGTGATGTTTGACACGCCATGGGACACGACCCAGTTTCAACCATTATTGGATAGTATAAAAAACAGGCATCATCAAAACGTAGTTCTATGTATCGCCACGCATTTTCATGAAGACAGAACCGGCGGACTTCAATATTATTCGCTGCACGGCATCAAAACTTATACGACAAGGCACACAGACGAGCTAAGCCGGCGAAGAGGTATGAAGAAAGCTGAGTTTTTAATGGACAAAGACACTGTCTTTAAAATAGGACAATATTCCTTTCAAACGTATTTCCCCGGGCCAGGCCATTCCCCGGACAATATTGTGATCTGGTTTGAAAAAGAAAAAATTCTTTATGGCGGCTGCTTAATAAAATCTGCCGACGCTCACGACCTCGGCAACTTATCAGACGCAAACGTAAACCAGTATGCCACCACAATAGAAAATGTGAAGGCAAAATGTAAGCAGCCACACTATATCATCACCGGGCACGACAACTGGACAGACACAAATTCTTTAAAGCACACTTTGCAAATGGCACAGCAGCTCAGGAACAAGAATTAGCTGTGTAATGGTTGATCCAATAACACAAAAGATTGCTTTGTCCGCCTTCGGCGTCCTCGCAATGACGATTCAGAGAAAATGCAAAAGCCTTCGTGTCCTTTGTGCAGGTTTTGTGCACTTCGTAACCATTCTTCCCTAAATAAAATAGGTCACAAAGAACACAAAGCAAAGAGCAGTTATTTATTTTATATAAATGTTGATCAAATGTGGCGCGGTTAGATTTCCTCCAAAATATGGATACTGCTGATAGCCGCTGTATGTGGTGGTCGTTGCTCCCCGTGTAGTTTGCACAACCACTCCATCGACGGTGAAAAAATATTTTGATCCGGATACCGCAATACTGCAATTGACCTCACTCCCGATCTGAACAGATTTAATAAATGGCGGATCGTAACTGATGGGATCTCTTAATAGAGTGCCCTTTACATAGACGTATGCAAATAGTTGCAATTGTCCATTCAGCCAACGCCAGCCGATTCTTGCGCTGTTGTATTGATTGTTTAGCCCTTCAGAAAATCCCCATAACTTATTTACATCATAAGCATGATTGTAGTCAGTGATCACAGCAGGATAAATCGCAGTGCTGTCAAACTTCGCCACAAAACTCATTGAGGTACCTGAAACATGGCTGAGTGTACTCTGATCACAATAGTGAGCTCCTTTTTTGATAGTAAATTTTCTGAAAGTTGTGGAAGCTTCGCGGCTGACCTGCGCTGATGCAGTTGTTGTGGAAGAGCCTGATTTATTTGCATCATCACTTTTTATGTCCTGTTGCTTTGTGCAAGAAAAATATAGAAATGCCAATGCAATAAAAATAAAATTTCTCATTGTCCAGTTAGTTTTTTACAAGATAATAGATGTTTGATGCTTATGCAATAGCCTGCGTAGTATTTCTAACGGTCACTGAATCCAGGTACGCCGTCTTGTTCCGGTGGCTATTGCGGAGAGGCAAAATATTGCGTCTCCGCACACTAAAATCACAGACAACCGGGTGTACCGTCTTTAATCTGGCCATGGAGTCGCAGCCGTTTATCGGAATGCTAATAAAAGGAACAAAACTGACGAGCAGTTTCCTAAAACAATTGAAAGAGGCTCCAATGCAGCCGGTACCCATTTATGAATGCCTCCCTATAAACAGCAGGCTCCTACGGAGCCAATCGGAGCCTCGTTTATTCAATTACATTTGTCGTCATTCCAATTCAAATCATCACCATCATGCGACTTCCAAAGAATCCAACCTGGTGGGGACCACCCAAAAAGTTTGATCCACATTTTGAAGAACGCAGGATCAGCTGGCTTGAACTATTTTATGACCTCGTTTATGTGATTGCTCTCTCACGTATCACTCATCACCTGGCCATCCATATAAGCTTCGAAGGTTTTTTGCAATACGCCTGCTTGTTCATTCTTGTTTTTTGGGGTTGGTTGAACGGGAGTTTGTATTATGATATTCATGGCAGTGAGGGCCTTCGCACCCGTTTGATGACCCTGTGGCAAGTGATGATCATTGCAGCCCTCGCGGTTACTATCGATGCGCCGTCCCTTACTTGGTACATCAACACCACCATCGCTCTCATGATCATGCAACTTTATATTACATACCTGTGGTGGAGTGTTGGTTTTTATGACAGGTCTCACCGCAGATACAACATGCCTTACACGATCCTGTTTCTTTTTGCTCTCGCATTGATGGGACTTAGCTTTTTTGTGCCGCCACCATGGGTGAAACCCATCGCTATATTGGTGATCATTTGTGATTACATGCCGCCATTCATTGCTCACCGGTTGCTAAGAAAGTCATCACTCGATCTAAGTTTGTCTTCGAGCATGTCGGAACGCCTCGGACTCTTCACTATTATTGTCTTCGGGGAAGTGGTACTGGGTGTAGTAAATGGAATAAGCAAAGTCAACGCCCTGAATTTTTCTGCCTGGTTGAATTTCGCACTTGCCGTTTCTATTGTTTTTGCATTGTGGTGGATCTTCTTCGCACTGACCTCCAATAGGAATGCCAAAACCGGTTTTGTTAATGCTACATTATTGGAATTGCTTTGTATACCCACCCTTATGTCACTGGGCCTGATCGCCGCACGCTTCTCTTATTTATTCGATCCAAATGAAACCGGTCGATCACTAAATATTGTTTTCGGAAGTGCAATCGCTACCTTTCTTATCGGCATCAGTCTGATCATGGAACTATTGGTATATGCGGAGATCTTCAACTCAATTAAAAAGCCTGTGCGTCTTTCTTTATGGGTCACTGCAATTATTCTTCTTGCATGGAGCTTTGTCGATATTAAGTTGGATACTGTTTATTATTTGCTGGTCATACTCGTCATTCTGCTTGGCGAAATCATTTACCTGACTTCGCTCTATTATAACCTCAACATTAACGAAGAGAAAGAAAGGGAGATTGAGCACCGCGGGTGACGAGAAGTTAAATCTTTCTTCTCTTTTTTGAATTGAATTTAGAAATCAGTGGTATCCATCCTCTCTGGCCCGGAGAATATCAAGCGCCTTGCTTATGTGAGGGACGAACTCCACTCTATTCTAAAATTACTGTCTTTCCTTTTGATACTTGTAAAAACAAAACAAGTCAGGAAATGCATATTGATTTGCTCAAGCGAATTATTCATAGCAACAATGCCACTAACATAGACCTCTGCCGATATAGTCGCAACCGGCTCATGATTATCAACGTCCTCGTTGCCATGCCGGGGTTCATAGTGTCCATAAGCGAGTTGTTCTACCTTGGCCTCAATAAGCTCGGGATGATCGATTGCAGCTGTGATCTCTAATGAATTTTTCATAACCAAAGATTTACATAAATTATACTCTTTGTTTTCTTCCTCCAGTCTATTTACGATATATGAATCGTACCCGGATCAGAAAAGGTGAATGCCGAAATGTGAAAGATGACTTAAAATGATCTTAGGTGGGTGAGTAAGAATTTTCAACTTGAACTGTGGAAATTGGGATATTGGGGTATTGGTAGTGGGGACGTTATTTAATACCTAATATCTAATATCTAATATCCAATATCTAAAATCTACTTTCCTAATTCACCCGCCACCATTTTATCTGCAACTCGGGGTGTGTAAGGATACTATTAAAAAATTCCCTGTAGATAAGACCTATGCCCCTTGCATAATAGCTTGTGTGTATTTCGCCTGTCGCCTGAAGGGCAGCTCCCTGGTCGGCTACATAGGGCCTCATTTCTATTTTATAAACATGCAGAAATGTTTTGCCATTAATCGCAACGATGGCGTCAGCGTCTATGCAACGAAAATCGTATCGCAATTGCGCGACCTGTAAGCCTAAACTTGTTCTGCCGACGTAGATCGGTGTGGACCAGGTTTGACCCGTTTGACAATCATCTTTGAGGAAGTTAATATCATCATAGATAGTAGGTGCGTAATCCAGTGCACTGGTAAAAGTGCTCACCGCCTCATATCCGAAATAATCTGCCCCGGACCTGCGATAATAACTCTCATTAGTGGCAGGGAAAAAACTGATAAAGTCACTCACAGTATAATGAGGCAATGAATTCATCACTGAGGTTCCCGTTACGGTGTTTACTAATGAATCAGGAGGATAGGAAAGATCATCATAGCTCCAGGTATTATTTTCAGCCAAAGGAAAAAGCTCCGTGTTGGTAGTTTGCACGACATTACTCAAACTATCAAGCACCGCTACCTGCACCTCGCATAGGGAAGAATCGTACCGCACATTGAATAAACTTGTTTCCGTTTTCGCCGGCGTACCATGAGCATCCAAATGAAGCTCTGCTATACCAGTATCTGCCACAACACCAGAGCCCGAAAATGAAAACCCGTTGACCGTGTCCGAAGTAATACTATAGAAACCTTTTGTGGTCACGTGTACCTCCACCCGCAAAAAGTTACTATCGTTAACTGCTTTTCCGACCCGGTAGGTGCCACCTGCAACAAGGTTTGTGCAGAACCCTGATGACTTTGGACCACCCTCGTAACTATATTCTTTTTTGCAAGCAGAAAATAGCAGCAGAAAAAAAAGGATCAGGTAATATCCACCGGGTCGTTGCATAAGTAATTGTATGGGCTATCCAGCTATTAACGATTTTTTGCAGCGCGGGGTTGGCAACCCCCAAATTTTATGTTGGTAAAAATAGAACAGTTATTCCTGTTAAGACGGCCGGCAATAACATATTACATTAACTCTTTGAACATCGTTCATCCATTGTCTCATTTAGGAGCTGCAAAATTTTTGTCATCTGCGGATGGCCCATAAATAGAGGGAACCGGGATATCGTTCAATCGCATGTAGACAGTTAGCTGCCCACGATGATGCACCCAGTGATTCAACGTGGCACCTATGTCAGCGATCTTAGGAGCTGAATACAAGACTTGTCCATTGGCCTTTAACACAAAAGATGATTGTAGTGCTTCATCATTTGTTGACTGCAATGCGCCACGGGCGGCATTCATATTGTCCTCGAAATGATCGACCAATTCCTTTGTTGTTTTTGGTGTAATATGTTTGAAGGTCACAAAATCTATTTCACCATCGGTTACCATGTGCTTCAACCATAGAGGGATCTCTGCGACAAGGAGAGACAAATAACCCAGGGTCATTGATTTCGGATGCGGCTTATACTCAAACAGAGTTTCAGGAATTCTTTCAAGACAAGCTCTCGTAGCCCTGTATTCCGCATTCAATTCCTTCAGGAAAGATTGTGTTGTGGTATTGCTCATAGTCTTTGTTTGTCACAAATTACTTAACTGGCACGAATAAAAAAGGAGGCTTTACCTACACTCGTGTGACCGATTACGGCATTTAAAACTATTAGTATTAATACTAAGCTATGTCCTTAATGGTTTGGTTTTGTAATTTGCAATAAAGCATCTTTTATGAGAACTGCCACCAAACTACTGCTCATCTTAACTATTTTATTTACCGCCTGCCAGAAAGAAATTGATTATGCAACCGGCAACACCGCCGACAATACAGGTGGAACGGGAGGAACCGGCAACAATAATAATAATAGCACCAGCAATATCGAAGGAGATTATGATTTTGTAGGCATGGCTGCTCATACAGAAGCTGCAATAACCGTTGATGCATCCGGCAGTGAAGTAAAGTCGGTCACAGTAAGCGATTATGAAACGAAGAATAACCGTGGAACGATGAAGATCACCGCTGATCAGTTTATTAGCACTGACTTCTTCTATACCGCTGAGACGGTCGCAAATGTAAAGACATACATGGACAACGTCCTGGTGGCCGAATCGGATGTTCCGATTGTCGCATCAACGCCTCCCAGCACCTGCACTACACCATATGCCGTAATAGCGCCGACTCCCTCACCGCTCAAGGATCTTTAGGTGTTCCGACGGATCCTTCTGGTACTGTCCCTCTGGGCCCTGCCGGTGTTAAGCTTAGCTGGTCAGGAGACACACTTTTATGCAAGCTCACCACAACTTTTACTCAGTCTGTATCCCAGGGAGGCATTCCTGCAACCATGGTTGCTTCCATAAATGGTGTCTTCAAATTAAAAAAACGCTAGAACGAACGGCAACGATATTCGCATTCAACAAAAGACTCTGGTCATTTCGAGCATGGCGCTGTCCGGTAAGTCTATTTTAACGGAATTTCAAAAATCACTACTTTCAGGCTGACCAAAATCAGCCATCATGAAAAGTTTTAAAAAGATCCTGAAGTGGACAGGTATTGTTATTGCAATTCTGCTCATCATTTTTGTAGCTCTTGTTTTTAGTTTACAAAACAAGAAATTCACCGCAGCTTATCCCGATCTTCATGCTTCCACTGACAGCGGTGTCATTGCACGGGGAAAATATCTTGCGTTTGGGCCCGCACATTGTTCGGGCTGTCATTCACCTCGGTCAAACCAGGAAAAAATAAACCATGGTGAGCAGCTTCCATTGATCGGCGGATTGGACTTCAAGCTTCCCATCGGGACGATATACTCGAAGAATATTACTCCCGATGATGAAACCGGCATTGGCAAATTACCAGATTCGGTAATTGCCCGCTCTCTTCGCTATGGTGTCGCCCGTGATGGTCGTGCACTTTTTGACTTTATGCCATTTCATAATCTCAGCGATGAAGACCTTGTTGCTGTCATTTCTTTTTTGAGGTCACAACAACCTGTAAGAAATAATGTACCTGACAACCATATGAATTTTGTAGGCAAAGCCGTGCGCGCTTTTTTGATAAAACCGGTAGGACCAGACGGTGAAGTAGTGAAATCGGTCAAGCCTGATTCAACGGCCGAGTATGGGAAGTATTTAGCACATTATATCACTAATTGCAGGGGATGTCATACAAATCGTAGTCTCATGACAGGCGCCTACACCGGGCCCGATTTTGCAGGAGGTTTAAAGTTTGAATCATCAACAGAAAAAGGTGCCTACACGGTAACACCGAATCTCACTCCTGACAAAGAAACGGGAAGGATCACCGGCTGGTCGGAGCAACAATTTATTAATCGTTTCAGGCAACAAAAGATCATTGCAGCGTCTGATATGCCCTGGGATCAATTCAGAAACATGAGTGATGACGACCTAAAAGCGATCTATAAATACCTGGTAAGCCTGAAGCCGATCAAAAATGTAACAGGTCCTACTTACGTAAGTGCAATGGAAGCAAAAAAGTAAGTCGTAATTGCATCCAGAAAAATAGTAAACGACGCTTTCCCAAGAGTCGTCATTGCGATCCCGACCGAAGCCTCCGGAGAAGCAATCCAAAAAAAATTCATTGTTGACTATGAAACAAATTGTGCCGATGGTTCCTCCTTCATACTGACCAGGAAGGATATTTGGGCAGCATCATTTTATTTAATGCCATCATAGTAATTAAATAGCTTGATGAGGTCAGAAGTGTTTTTGAAACTGATCTTGTTTGCAGCAATAAATTTATTCATCTCCTGCTGCTTCTGCTCCTCCCAAAGAGAAGCAACAAAGTTCTTATTGGACCGGAATGGTTGTATCACACCATAGGCATACACGTAGAGCACGACGACACCATCAACGAAACTCTTTGAAATATCACCGGTGAGGTCATTCTTTTCAGTCCGTATATATTTAAATTTCTTTGCGAGCAATTCAATCCTTCCCTCAGTATAGACCTGGTAAAAATAGCTTTCGCCCTGTGTTTCAATAGGTGGATAACCATTTTTAAAAACATACCTGGTGCCGTCTTTTGAATAATAGTCAATGCAATCAACTTTTTTGACCAACCCATCCGCCGCGATCATTTCTTTACCGGCACTATCAAGAAAATACAATTCATTGCTTTCGAGATTCAATTTTACCTTCAAGGGACCGATCTCCTTCCCTTTCGAAAGTGTAATTTTTGCAGATACCCAATCGTCATTGATAAATGGTGAGCCTGTTACGTCCGGATCATATCTTTTTAAGAGGGAATGGCCGTTAAGATCAGCAAAATCCATAACCCTTCCTATATTCGAATTTTTGAAATCCAGCTGACCGAAACTGCATTGACAATAAAGTAAAAAGATGGGAAGCAAATTCTTTCTCATAGCTGTTCGTCGCAGTGATTCTCTCAACCAACGTGTCTAAAGTTAATTACATTTTTCAGTTAATAAACCGGTATTGACTCATGAAATTTCATAAGCGTGTATATTTATGAAGATACCAATTAAGTTTTATGAGTACTATTTCAAACCTTGTCGCAAAGAAAATGGGCTATTCTGACCTGCTTAATGATTTGAGTGAAAAACTCTCTGCCTCGGAGTTAAATACACTATTACTGGAGCTATTCAGAATAAGAGCAAAGAAAATAAAACCCCGAGAGTTATTCAGGCAGTTTGAAAAAAACAGGTTTGCTTCACCGTCTGACGTTGATACTATTACTTTCAATGAATTTGAAATGAGATGCCTCAAGCTGGCAAAGAGCAGGGGTTTCGCACCGATCACTCTGTCTCCACTAACTTCATTTGGTACCTGTTCGGGCGTAGCATTTGTCGATCAAAACAATGTTGTGACTGCGCTGAGGGGAACAGAAGTTGTCTCTGATGCAACAAACGTGTTTGCTATGTTGATCGCCAAAGAATTTAAAAAAAGACCGGGCCATGGCCTTATAAAATATGCGGCGACTCACAGACATGTAAGAGGCCAGGCACTTTCGAATCCTGCATTCACCGCTCATTTTGGTATTTTTTGCCTGGCGACAGGCGGAATGGACACAGGTAGTTTTTCCTTCGAGCTGGAGCAGTTGTTGGATCACATCACTATTCATCACTCGGTGTATTCGAATGAATTTGATTTAAGCCAAGAAAACCTACTGCTGAAGATATTTTTAAAAGAAGAAAATGAATTGTTTCAGCAAAAATTAAAAGACAGCATGAAGCACATAGATAACAAAGTGACTCTTCGAATTGAAAAGCAATCCAACCCTGGTGACTATTATAAACTTGTTCAATTCAAATTTTTTATCGTAAGAAATGGTCAAGAGATCAATTTGTCCGATGGCGGATTTGTCGACTGGACGCAAAAATTAATACCAAATAAAAAACACAGGCTACTCATAAGTGGTGTTGGCACTGAATTGATACATAAAATGAATCGGAAATAATTTAAAACGAATGGAAAGTCGACAATTGAAACATGGTTATATTCTGTTTATATAACGAACTTTATCACTCGCTAATTGGACAACACAGATGGCCGATCCATTAAAACGAAGAGATTTCATAAAAAACTTGTCGCTTGCAGGCGCTTCGATTGCCATTGCACATCACGTCTCCGCGGATGCGACGTTGCCGGGAAATGAAACCAATGAGATTAAAAATGACTACTTCACCGGTTCATTTGATAAAAAGAAAGGAACGATCAATATATACCGTAACAACGGGGCAGTATTACTAGTTGGTGGAACTGCTTGCGTAAACTCGGATGCCAAACGTTATATGACCCCCGGTAATTATAAATATACTTTCGATTCAAAAAGTTTTAATGATCAGAATGGTTCGGGAAAAACATTGATCATTCAATGCAAAGACAAAAGCAAAAAATTAGATTCTGAGATCCGCTTGTCTTTATATGACCAGTTAGAGACTATTACGATCGAAGTCATTTGTAAAAATGTTTCTTCCGGGGATCTTTTCATCAATAGCATAGAACCGATCCGCGTCATCAAAACTGAAGATGGAAGGCTCCATGTTCCGGCTGTTTCAAAATGTATCACGAATGGTGAAATGTATTATGATACGGGAACCGTACATGAGTTTGGTAAAAAAGCCGATGGCATATCATCAGGCGATTTAAAAGGAGTGAAACTTGCAAACGGTCCTATCTCATCACAAAGCGAAACGATACACAGTTGGTGGAATGCCTGTTTATTTAGCGGTTATGATAAAGAAGGTTTGACAATAGGTTACGTGGAAAATCATTCATGCCTGGGGAATTTATTGATAACAAAAACGGATGTTGATGAAATTGCGTTCGTGGCCGAATCTGTTTATGCGCCTAAACTTGTTTTAGAAGCAGGAAAAACGATCACCTCAAATCGCTTAATGATCAATACAGGTGCCGACCCTTACAAGGCACTTGAAGTTTATGCTGATGCAGTTGGAAAAGCAAATCGTGCAAGGACCCACTCAATAGTGAATGGATGGTGCTCTTGGTTTTATACATTGTCCAAGGTTTCGGAAGATGAAGTGATCCTAAATACCGAATTTGCTTCGGAGCATCTAAAACAATTTGGTCTTGAATACATACAGATCGATGAAGGATACCAGAGATGGCATGGAGACTGGGAAGGCAATGATCGATTCCCTCATGGAATGAAATGGCTTGCCAACCAGATCAAAGGACGTGGTTTTAAAGCGGGCTTATGGATCTCACCCTATGTTATCTCTGAGCCAACAGAAGTTTTTAAAAAACATCCTGATTGGTTGTTGAAAAAAGCTGATGGTAGTTTGAAAAGAATAGGAAACTGGGAAGAAGGATCGGAACCGCAAGCGGATGAAAATCCAAAGAGGTACGGGCTTGACATCACACATCCCGGTGCAGCAAAATGGCTTAACGATCTGATCACCACCATTGCGAATGACTGGGGTTATGAAATGATCAAGATCGATTTTATGGCATGGTCAATCTTAGCCGCCGAACGTTATTATGACCCAACTGTTTCATCGGCGCAGGCTTATCGCAAAGGATTAGAAATAATGAGAAAAGCAGCAGGAGCCAAATGTCATATACTTGATTGTGGCCCTGGAGCAATTACTATAGGATTGATTGATAGTATGCGCCTTGAGGCTGATGTCAATTACGGTTTTTCAAACAGCGCATGGGAAACATATTTTCTTCATCCTGCATGCAGTGCATCGGCGGCTGCAAAGCGCTATTACTTTCACAAAAGAACCTGGATAAACGATGTGGACCATATCTGCATGGATCTGTTAAATAATCAGCAATCCGAAGCAGCGGCAACGCTCATTGCATTGAGTGGCGGCAACATGATCTCGGGTGACAGGCTAACCCAGTTGGATCAATATAAACTGGACATCCTTAAAAAAATAACTCCGTCATTTGGGGAAGCAGCCACGCCTGTTGATCTTTTTGATGATGAAATGCAATCAGCTTTTACGTTAAGAATAAAAAAGTCTTTTGCTGAATGGACCGTTGCCGGTTTTTTCAACGCGAGCCTTACACAAGCAACTGAAAAGAAGTTCTCATCGCACCGCTTAGGATTAGATCCAAATAAGACTTATCTCGCATTTGATTTCTGGAAACAACAATTTATTGGTGAGCTGACTGCTGAAATAAAACTTACCATTCAACCTGGTAGTGTCACCTTGCTAACGCTACACGAGAAATCCGGTAGACCTCAATTTCTTTCCACTGATCGTCACGTTTTGCAGGGAGCTGTGGAAATAGAAAATGTGAATTGGGATGAAACAACAAAAGCCTTTTCGGGAATTTCAATGGGTCCTCTTAATACTTCGCACAATGTGCTTGTTTATGTTCCCCAGTCACACCCGTGGACTTGGAGTGGCTCGGGACTTTTCCAGGACCATGATTCGTATAGTTTAAAATTAGTTGACAACAACATCATCCGCGTGCGTGTAAATTTTGACAAAAGCGATCATATACAATGGGAAATTAAGCCGGATGACTTTCTAAAATAAGAGAATTTATGCTGTAGAATAGATAATCTAAATCTCCCACCACTGGAAATTGAATTCAGGTAAAACCATGAAGATCCTTTTGCTTTTATATTATTCTTTTCGCTTTTATGTATTTCATGATATACCTGCCCGGCAGTGTTGACACTTAATGTTCAGACCGTACATGACGGAAGATTGGGTTACTTGGGGCGTAGCAGTTGCATCTTTCTGTTGTGGACTTTTACTTTTTATTAAGCGGTACGGAAAAAACGAAAAATCAAATGGGTAAATATTGAGCTAAATTTTTGATCCGCGAGCGCCAATCCCGCCAATACTTCACGTTCCTGTTCACAGCAAGACCCAGGCGGGATGGCTGCCTCGTGGCTCCCTGCAAATCGGCTATGACAAATAAACTGTAGTGAGTTCGTAGATGAATTGTGCTGTTTCAATAAGGTTAGTCTTCTTACCTGACCGGACATCATCGTTCGAAGGTTTAATGGTTAAAGGTTTTCATTTACTAAGTAAAGAACAAAAGCTACGATTCTAACGATGAACGACCCAACGGCAGGAATTATTTTCCAAAAGACTTTTAGTGGGCCTTGCCGTGTGAGCAAATGAGCAATGAGCGATGAGAGGCGAACCTAGATAAACACACAGCGTTCCTTCAAATTGTAACCACTTTGAAAATCGTTGGCATAGTTTTTCTGTGAGAATAAGAAAAAATTACAAGATGAATAATTGGCTTAGAACATTGATCGCGGGATACGCAGGTTGGAAATGGGGTGGTGGTTGTCTTGGTTTCATTGTTGTTTTTGGTATCGTTTATTTCTTACTTGGACATGTGCATTGCTGAAAATCCTTTCTGGAGTCTTAATCAATTTTTGAATTGTTTACTTTCTTCATTGGTTGCGGGTTCATTTGATAGGTAAGTATTTCCCCATTCTTAAATGCTTCAACAATCCTGTACCCATTATATTTAGTTCCCCGGCTCGCTAGTAGCGAAAGGTGATATTTATTAAACCTTTCTTACAGGCGTGCATGACGAACGGATAAAACAAAATTTGTAACTTACCGTGGATGCAACTGGCCAACTGAATCTTTCGCAATACGTGGTTGCACACGCGGAAATCCCCTCCTACACTCTGAATAAAGAATTCCTCATGCAAATTACAGTGAGGACCAATAAGTATTGGAATTTATATTTTCTTACAACTAAACCTTTTTTATCTATGACAACCACAGACCTCAAAGAAACTGTCAGTGACGTCAAGAATTTTGCAAGCGATAAATTGACAGCCTCGTTATCCTTCCTGAAAGACGCGAAAGAGGCAGGTGCCGAAAGGATCAAGGGATTCGTAAATGATATTCTCGGGCTGGCGCCCCTGATCGAAGTTACCGGCTTCAATATGAAAGATGTAAGTGTAGACGTTGGCATTCCGCCCGGCATGTCTATCTCGTTTGTTAAGGAAAAAGATGTTGACACAGAAACGATCAACCAGTTGCTGGAGGAAAACAAAGACAAAGAAATGTTGAAATTGATCGTACGTGCATTGCTGAAAGCAGATTTGCTGCAAAAAGGGATGAAGCTTTCACACTACAAATTCAACGGATTAAATATGAAAATCGGATTACCTCCAGACATCAGCCTGAAGTTTACAAGGAATAGTTGAAAGCTTATAAGTAACAGATTTTTAAAATATGATCCGCCGCGTTTATCGTATCTGATAAACCTACTAAGTAAATGATAACTTATCCACGGTAAACTTTCGACTGTTTAGAAAATATAAGGATCGAACACCGAAAAATCTCCCAAATGGCAGGATTTTTTCCTTTTATTGCAAACAATTTAATCAACAGTCTATGAAAACAAAAAGCGCCTTAATTGTCTTGTCCTTTGTTGTCGCGATCATCGCGATCTCGTCCTGCAAAAAGGAAAACAAGACAGCACCCGTCCGTTTTTTGCTGACCGACAAACCAGCAGATTATGATTCAGTGAACGTTCATATTGTTGCTATCAGGGTACAGATCAATCACGATGATGATTCATGGATTCCAATTAATACCAAAGACAGTGTTTATAATTTACTGGACCTCCAGAATGGTATTACGACTTTAATTGCACAAGACACAATACCCGCAGGTGTATTACAACAAGTACGTTTTATCCTGGGCGATGGCAACAAGGTAGTTGTCAATGGTGTCTCCTATCCCCTGGATACGCCGAGTGCGGAAGAATCAGGATTGAAGGTCAAAATTGGCCAGTCCCTAAATGAAACACTTAACACATTCACTCTTGATTTTGATGTCGCCCAATCGATAAGCGACGAAAATGGTACGTACAAACTTCACCCGGTTATACAAATGAGATAGGTTGTAGCCGTTGCTAACCAAATGTGAGAAACTAAATTCATCAAAGCGCTGACATCAATGCCACTACTTACAACAGTAGTGGCATTTTTACTTGCAACGAAGAGAAAAAATTGCTAACCTCTTTATTCGGAATTGGTCTTTGTTATTTTTCTCTGCACAATCGTACCGTCAAATTGTATTCTTAAAATATAGACCCCTGTGGGCAATGCATCTGTATTGTCAATGACTATGCTATTCACCCCGTTGTTAATATTGAACTCCCTCCGTTTCAGAACCCTTCCCTGTAAATTGATCAAATCGATGTCTGCCCTTCCATTTTGCGAAGCAGTAACGTCAATATGAAGTTTCTGGCCAAATGGATTTATCACATTTACGGCGATTGATTTTTGCAGCTTTCCATTTAACTGTACAATGCGGCTGTATTTAGTCCCACCCCTGTCATCAGTTATCTTCAGACGATAGTAAATAACACTTTGGATCGTGTCGGGATCGTCAAATGAATAAATATTTATGTCCTGGCCGTTATTGTAATTAGTAAGCGACCCAATAGCATCGAAAAGATGTCCATCAGGACTTCTCTCAACCGTAAATAACAAAAGCTCATCTTCTGTCGCCGTGGTCCAGTTGAGTTGAACTTTATTTCTCATGAGTTTACCTGAGAATGAAAGTAAGTCCGTATTGAGAAGCGGACCACAATCAATTACATTCAACGTAATAACTGTGGATTGTGAAAACGCACAACTTGAATTATTGAGATTAGTCAAGGTAGTAGCAATAACGGTTCTGAATTTTGTTCCACTATCCGGTTTATTCACCAGGATCGTTGGATGCGCCACTGTATATTCCCAATCTCCGCCCAACAATGCCGGCGTTGCAGGACCCCCTGCGGCACCATCATCCACCCATGTTACTCCATTGTCGGTACTTTTTTGCCATTTATAATAAGTATAGTTGTTAAAAAATGATCTTACCGTTGTACTCATATCCACAATATTTCCCTGGCAGATCATCGGATTCGGCGACGGCAACAATGTAAGATTGGGTGTACATGTCGCAACAGAAATATCATCCAGGGCCCAGTCATTCCCACCTCCACCTGGTGCGTTATTAAAAAATTTCACCGTGAAACTGTCTTGTGTTGGTCCCGTCAGGACAGTAAAACCTTTTTTCACCCAAGTGCCTGTGTAAAGAATATTTCCGGTTGTATAATAGCTGATATTATCAACGTTGAAAGTGATATTAGGAGCGACACCCGAAGAGTCGCCGGGACCTGTGGGAATATAACCCGCACCCTGGCTGGCTCCTTTCCCATTGGAATCGCATCCGCACTTGGAACAAATGTTCCTGATCCAGCATGAAATTTCATAGTATGTATTTGGACAAAGGTTTTTGATAGTTTGTTGGAATGCCGAGTCAATGCGGTATGCTGCATTAATGACGAGCATATACCCCGCATTGGGATTGGCCACTGTGTCAGCAGCGGGATTGCCAAGAGTAGGCGAAGCAGCACCAGTGTGGTCACCGATAATATCCCAAACCTGGAACACGCGGTGAGTCGGTACACTCGCGTCAGGTTTTGCCCATGTATTTAGAGTTGTATATGCGTTGTTGGTACTTGTATTGTTTGCGACCCCATAGAAATAGTCGTTAGGCATGTTGTTAGTGAAAATGTTGTAGGTGTACCCTGGTGGTACATTCGCAGAAGTTCCGCGATTTCGAGGCTGTCCGGATCCGAACGTACCGTTAAACTCAGTGCCGATCGCATTTGCTCCAACAGTATTGGCGCATATTCCATAGTTCTGGTAGATCATCAATCTATTGATGGGAAATGTAAATGTTTGCAACGCTGCCGCTCCGCTTTTGTACGTCATCGATCCAGCGCCGATATTTACGATTGTCCCATAAGCAGCCGTCACCCTTACACGAAAAGATGCTACCATGATACATGTGCCACCAAAGAAGGATGGCTTGTGGGTGTTGACCACACGCCCTCTTCTAAATGCTGTAGCTGGTGCCGCTGCCGGAACATATCCCAGGTTGATACGAATATTCGCTCCCGTTTTATATCCGCAGTCATCACCAAATGCGTCAGTAAATTGTCTGAATATCTTTCCTTCATTGGTTAAGACTCTTATGGTTCCCGGTATATAAGCCGTTCCTGCCGGAACTGCATCAAAATATCCGCAGCTGTCATAAGTGCCTGAACGCACAACGAACGACGCTCTTATTTCAAGGGTGTCTCCTGGTTCAACGGTTCCCCCGCTGACACCTTTTGTAACATTGATAAAACTTTTACCAAAGTCGATGTTTTGTGCTTGCGCAGAATATAAACTCAGCGAGAAAAATAACAAGGGGTATACATATATCTGCAACGATGTTAAGCAGCGTAGATTTGTCTTCATAGGCAGTATTTTCAAGGACAATTAAAAGTACACCCGCAGTATTTCGATATCAATAGGTATTTCCATAAGATAATTTTGTTGATTTATTACTATAAACTACTGGGTAAAACTTCCCTATTAGATTTACCCGCGCACTGTTAATCATTGATTTTAAGATGCTCACAAAAGAGAATAAATTCTGAATGCTTTCTATGAAATGATAATAATAATAAAGAGCTGAAACATTCAAGTTCGTAATTTGCACTCTCAAATTTTATTATGAGCTCTACTGAAACAGCAACCTTTGGCACCGGTTGCTTCTGGTGTACTGAAGCAATATTCAAAGAATTAGAAGGAGTAGTCTCGGTGATGCCGGGATATTCAGGTGGCCACACACTAAATCCAACCTACAAAGAAGTGTGCAGCGGTGAAACCGACCATGCCGAATGCACACAAATTGTTTTTGATCCTTCCATGATTTCTTATGATGAATTGCTCGAGGTCTTTTTCAAAGTTCATGAT
>Ga0207679_10000346_pt1 | contig 33746 bp, 33 predicted proteins | sample KBSC73metaG_FD_184320 | JGI IMG/M metagenome (GOLD analysis project Ga0207679, IMG submission 184320) | Corn rhizosphere microbial communities from Kellogg Biological Station, Michigan, USA - KBS C7-3 metaG (SPAdes) (version 2) | ecosystem: Host-associated > Plants > Roots > Rhizosphere > Soil ... | reverse complement strand
TCCCGCGGCTGGATGAGGTAGCTGACCCGCGTCTCCCGCCGGCCGAGGGTCGGATGGTCAAGCTCGTACCGGCGGGTCTGGACGATCTTCTCCGGAGGATCGAACTCCAGGAACCTCCCCGAGGCGGGGAGCCGCCGGCCGTCGACAAAGCACACCAGGACCCGCCAGCTCCCGCCCGTCCGGAGCTCGGCGTTCCATTCCCGCATCGCGTAGGTCTCGGGCGAGCCCCACCAGCGCTCCGTCTCAGCGGTGACCAGCATCCGGTACAGCCGCTCGGGCGGGCAAGCCACGTTCGCCGACGCGGTGATGGTTCCCGCCGAGAGATCGACGACCGCCCGCGGGCTGCCGCAACCCGTCGCGCCCGGAGGGCTCGCCGCCTTGCGGTCCGGCCTCGGCATCCGATGGAGGTCCTGCTCGAGAACCGCGCTGGGGTGTCGCATGGTGATGTATCAGACGCCCGGGCCAGTCCGGTCCGGACATCGATGTCGCCTTTGAAGGAAGCCGAGGTCTTCCGGGCGGTTGCGCTCGCGGTGGCGGCCGGGCGCGGTGCGCCGGCGGCCTCAGAGCGCCCGCAGCGTCCGGAGGACCTCGGCCAGCCGCTCATCGTCGCGCCGATAGAACGTCCACTGCTTGATGCGTCGGGACCGGACCAGCCCCGCCCGGACGAGGAGGCGCATGTGCTCGCTCACCGTGGGCTGGCTCACTCCCAGCTTCTCGGCGATGAGCAGTCCGCAGACTCCGTCCTCCTCGAGATCCCCGTCCACCTGCGGCCGGAAGTGCCGGGTGGGCTCCTTGAGCCACCGAAGGATCTGCAGTCGCCGCCCGTTGTCCAGGGCCCGGAGCGCGTCGAGAAGATCGGCGGCCGGCTCGGCCGGAGCCCGGTCGGAGCTGGTACCTGCTCGCCTCAACGCTCGTCCAGGACCGTCATCTCGATCTCCACGGCCGCGCCCAGCGGGAGCTCCTTGACCGCGACGGTCGTGCGCGCCGGGTACGGCTCGCGGAAGTACCGCGCGTAGACCGCGTTCATCCCCGCGAATGACTCCATGCTGGTCAGGAAGACGCCCACGCGGATCACGTCGTCCAGAGTCCTGCCCACGGACTCGAGCAGGGCACGGATGTTCTCCAGCGTCCGTGCGGTCTGCGCGGCGACGTCGCCGGCCATCAGCCGGCCGGTCGCGGGATCGAGCGCCACCTGCCCGCTCAGGTAGAGAACACCCGGTCCGCGGATGCCCGCCGAGAGCGGAAGTCCGGACGGCCGCTGCTCCTCGATTGCCTCTCTCATCTCCAGCTCTCCTTCGTCACCGGCCGAAGTCCACGGCCGTGGTGTTCCCACCGCTGAGCACGATACCCACTCGCTCGTCGGGCCGGGTCCGCACCTTGCCCGCGAGGAGCGCGGCGCAGGCCGCCGCCCCGCCCGGCTCGGCCACCACGCGGAGCAGCTCCCAGAGTCGGCGCTGGGCCGCGCGGATCTCCTCGTCGGTGACCAGCACCACCTCGGCCACCGTCTCCTTCAGGATGGGAAAGTTACGCTCTCCGATCCTCCGCGGGGCGAGGCTATCCACGGCGATGCTTCCCACCGGCGCATCGACCGGCCGGCCCGCGTCCAGCGCGTAGCGCAGGGTGGGTGCTCCCTCGGGCTCGACCGCCACGAGGCGGACCCGCTTTCCGTACCAGCTCGCGATGCCGGAGAGCAGGCCACCTCCCCCGACCGCCACCAGCACGGTCTGCAGCTCGGGCGCCTGCGCCTCCAGCTCGAGCCCGAGCGTGCCCTGCCCGAGGATGGTCTCCTCCTGGTCGAAGGCGTGGATGGACATCGCCTCGCTGCGGCGGGTCCACTCCTCGCTCGCGGCGAGCGCCTCGGCGTACGACTCGCCACCGACCACCAGGTCCACCCCGTACCCGCGGATGCGCTCGATCTTCGCTGGAGAGGAGACGCGGGGGAGGAAGATCTTCGCCGGGATTCCCAGCTGGCTCGCGGCGTAGGCCACCGCCACCCCGTGGTTTCCGCCCGAGGCGGCGACCACCCCTGCCGGAGGGACGGGGCGCTGCAGGAGGTTGGAGAAGGCCCCCCGGGTCTTGAACGCGCCCGCGTGCTGGAGCAGCTCGAGCTTGAGGGTGACGGTCCCTGCGTCGACGCCCAGCTCGGCGGACGAGAGCTGCACCACGGGGGTGCGCCGGACGCGCGGGCGAATGATCTGCTCGGTGGCGATGATGCGCGGCCGGCGGTCGAAGAGCATGAGGCCCGCGAGCATGAATTCGTCGATTGGCAAAGTCCCGATACAGAAGCCCTGCCCTCCCGCCGGATCAGTCAGCGCGCGGCCCGGGACCACCAGGCGTAGGCCGGGAGCCCCGCGGCGATGATCAGCAGTCCCAGCGCCGAGCGAACGGGCGCCTGGACCAGCGTGACCGAGGCCACCACGAGACAGGCGAGAACGAACGCGCCGGTGCCCCAGGGGTGCCCCCAGGCCCGGAACGGTCGCTGGGCGTGCGGGCGTTTCCACCGCAGCACGAAGACGGCGGCCGCGGTCGCCGCGTGGAAGAGCACCTGCGCGAAGATGACCGTGGTGTAGAGCTCGGCGTACGTCCCGGACAGGGCGATCGCCGCCGCCAGCACGCCCTGGGCGAGCAGGCTGTTGGATGGGGTGTGGTGGCGCGGGTGGATGCGGGCGAGCGCCCGGAAGAAGAGGCCGTCCTGCGCCATGGGGAGATAGATGCGGGCGCAGCACAGGACGTTGGCCGCGAGGCAGCCGAACATCGAGAGCAGGATGATGAGCGTGACGGCCCGGGCCGCGCCGGCTCCGAGCAGCGCGGTGGCCGCGGCCTCCCCCACGCGGGAGGTCCCGGCGAGCGTCCGGAGATCGAGCGCCTTGAGGTAGACCCAGTTGATGGCCAGGTAGAGCGCGGCCACCGCGGTCACGCCGAGGATCAGCCCCCGGGGCAGGTTGCGCTCCGGTCGACGGATCTCCCCGGCGGAGAAGGTGAGCACGTACCACCCGTCGTAGGTCCAGAGCACCGCGACCAGACCAAGTCCCAGCGCGGCGACGATGCTCCCCGGTGGAAGCGGTGCCCCCCACGCCGGTGCCACCGGTGCCGGGGCCGAGAGCCCCACGACCACCAGCACCAGCAGCGCGCCGAACTTGAGAACCGTGGCGACGTTCTGCACCAGCGCTCCCTCGCGGAGCCCGAGCCAGTTCACGCCGGTGAGGGCGAGCACTGCCACGGCCCCGGAGAGTTGCGGTCCGGTGACCTTCCACCGCACGCCGGCCAGCGCCACGGAGAAGACCTCCACGCCGGACCCGAGCGCGGGAACGAATGCTCCGAGGTACTCCCCGAAGCCGACGGCGATGGCGGAGATTCCCCCGGTCATGATCACCAGGAAGGAGGCCCATCCGAAGAGGAAGCCCCAGACGCGCCCGTACGCTTCCTTGAGGAAGTGGTAGAGGCCTCCGGCGCGAGGGAACATCGCCCCCAGCTCGGCGTAGGCCAGGGCGCCGGCGAGCGCGAACAGCCCACCCGCCGCCCACAGGCCGAGGATGAGCGCGGGCTGCGGGGAGTGCTGCGCGATGTCTCCGGTGGTGAGGAAGATCCCGCTGCCCACGGTCGCTCCGATGGTGATCAGCGCCCCGTCCACGGCCCCCAGGGAGCGCAGGAGCCCGGGCGCCGGCGGCTCGGCCTGGTCGTCCGGAACCGGTCGGCCGGCGGCGGTCAAGGGACGGGCATCCTGCCACGGATGGGCTCCCCGGAAGGGCGAACGGCGGGTAGCCTGCGCCTTCCGTGGACACCTCGATCGAGGAGCTCGTGGCGGAGTTCGACCCTGGCCTCCCGCTGGAGCGCGCCCGGTCGCTTCCCTCCCCCTGGTACCTCGACCCGCGCGTCGCAGCGCTGGAGCGGGAGCGGGTGTTCGGCGCCAGCTGGCAGCTGGTGGCGCGGAGCGACCAGCTGGAGCGGCCGGGCGACTTCGTCACCACCGAGGTCGCCGGCGAGCCGCTGCTCGTCCTGCGGGACGACGCCGGCGAGCTGCGGGCTTTCTTCAACGTGTGCCGGCACCGCGCGGCCTGCGTCATGACCGAGCCGCAGGGGAACGCCCGGCGCCTGCGCTGCCGGTACCATGGGTGGACGTACGATCTGCGGGGCCAGCTGCGCGGCCTGCCAGAGTTCGAGGGTGTCGAGGAGTTCCGCCGCGAGGAGCAGGGGCTCGTCCCGGTGCACGTGGACCGCTGGGGGCCGATGGTGTTCGCCCACCTCGGCGAGGCGCCACCGCCGCTCGGCGAGTGGCTGGCGCCGCTGCCGGCGGAGATGCGGCCGCTGGAAGGGCTGCGCTTCCTGGAGCGGCGCGAGTACACCCTGGCCTGCAACTGGAAGGTGTTCGTGGACAACTACCTGGACGGCGGGTACCACGTGAACACGGTCCACCCGGCGCTGGGGAGCGTGCTGCAGTACTCGGAGTACCGCACCGAGTGCTTCGAGCTGACCAGCCTCCAGTCGAGCCCGCTGCGCGCCGGCGACGATGCCGACGCGGCAGCCATTCGCAAGGGGGACCGGGCTCGTTACGCCTGGGCGTTCCCCAATGTGATGATCAATCTCTACGCCGGGGTGATGGACACCAACGTGGTCCTGCCGCTGGGGCCCGACCGCTGCCGGGTGCTCATCGACTTCTACTTCGGCGATCTCGAGGGTGAGCGCGCGCAGGAGCTCGCCCGTCAGAGCGTGGACCTCGGGCATCGGATCCAGCTCGAGGACCTGGGCGTCTGCGAGGACGTGCAGAAGGGGCTCGGCAGCCGCTCGTACCGCACGGGGCGGTTCAGCGTTCGGCGCGAGGTCGCCATCCTCCACTTCCACCGGCTGGTCGCCTCTCGGCTGCAGGACAGGCGGGGCTGAGATGGCCCGGCGAGGCGGGGCGATCCGTCTGGGTCTCGCCTTCCTCGCCGGGCTGATCTTTCCCGCGCTGGTCTTCCTACTCATCGGCGTCGCCGGCCTCTTCCCCGTGGCTGCGACCGAGGCTCCCTCGCAATTCGAGACGAGCCTCGCTCGTCTCTTCGTCCAGCGCGCGCTCGCCCGCGAGGCGCGGTCGGTCACCGTTCCTCCGGCGCCGCAGGGGGACGCGACGCTGCTCCAGGGGCTCAAGGCGTACCGGCGCAACTGCGCCGGGTGCCACGGCAAGTACGGCGCTCCCAGCCGCTGGGGGACGAGCAGCTTCTATCCGCGGGTGCCGCAATTCGCTGACGAGGGCTCCAGGCTCGGCCCGGCGGAGATGTTCGTCGCGGTGAAGCACGGCATCCGAGGCACGGGGATGGGCGCGTGGAAGGTGAACCTTCCGGACGAGGAGATCTGGCCGGTGGTGTGGTTCCTCCAGCGGCTGCGCTCCCTGCCTCCCGAAGTCGAGCAGGCGTGGAAGGCACCGCCGCAGTGACATTTCGTCTCGCGAAGACGCCAGCAACCAGAGGCGCATCGCCCGGATTTCACAGCGCTGTCGCTCCCCTCGGGCGCACCTTGGACCACGGCATCTCTCTTGCTCAGCGAACGGTCACCCCGCTTCGCAACGAGGCAGGAGGTCACCGATGGAACTGCCCATTCGAAGCCCTGTCCTGGACTTGGGCCTGGTCACTGCCACGGCGCTTCTGACCGCGGCGACGGTCAGCCTCCTCGCCGAGGCAGTCATCGCTCCTGCGGTACCGCTGGCCGAATACGCAGCGACCCGGTCCTCCCAGGCCGGACCGTCAGCGGCCTCCCTCGACCTGGCCCAGCTCTCACGGCTCATGGGCTTGCCCGAGAGTCCCGACCCCAACCACCGGAGTGACCCCGGCGGCGGAGCGGTACGAACCAGGCTTCGGGTCAAGCTCCTGGGCACGCTCGTCAGCTCCGACACCGGCTGGTCGCTCGCCACGGTGCTCGACCTCGCCCGACAGAAGAGCTTGACGCTGATGGTCGGTGACTCGGTGCAGGACGCCCGTGTGCTGGAGATTCTCAGGGACCGGGTGATCGTCTCCCGTGACGGGCGCCACGAGATGATCGAGGCCGGGCTCAGCGACCCGCTCGGGCCGTCGACCGAGGGCGAGATGAGCATGATCGCGATTCGCTCGCTCGACGAGAACCGGTACGAGCTGCCCAGGTCCGAGCTCGAGCGTGCGCTGGCTCGCCTCGACGAGCTTGCAGCGCAAGCCCGGATGCTACCGGCCTATCGGGACGGGCAACCGCAAGGATTCAAGGTCTTCGCCATCCGGCCCGACTCATTCTTTTCCAAGCTCGGGCTCGTCAATGGCGACGTCGTCCGGAGAATCAACGGCTTCGAGATGAACACTCCGGCAAACGCCCTCGAGGTCTACCAGCGTCTCAGGGACACCAGCCAGATCGAGGTCGAGCTCGAGCGGAACGGCAGCTCGATCCGGAAGAGCTACGCCATCCGCTGAGGACGGCGCGAACCGCTTCAGTCCCGGGAGAGGGGGCGCCGAAGCGCTTCGCGCGTCCCCGCCGCAGCGAGTTCCATCGCGTGACGCCCCCGGGCGAGCCGGAAGGGGCCGAGGCGAGGAAGCCCGTCGACGGCGATGGCCTCCAGCCCCCGCCGCTCCGGCACACGCAAAGCAGGGCTGCCACGACGCCGCCACGGAGACCGGCCCGTGAGGTGGTGGTAAAGCACCCGCTCGCCTTCGCCGACCGCGGCGAGGCCTGGCCGGTCGGCGATTCCTCCGTCGGCGTACAGGCGCCCGCCGTGGCGGACCGGGTGAAACAGCACCGGCAACGCGCAGGAGGCGTGGATCGCCGGAGCCAGCGGGCCGTCGTCCAGCACCACCGTCCTCCGCGCGAGCACGTCCCACACCGACAGCGCGATCGGCACGGGGCTCTCCTCGAAGGTCCGGACCGGCAGCACGCGCTCGAGCAATGCGCGGAAGAGCGCTCCGGCGAGGAGCCCCAGGCCAGGGCGCAGGTCCCAGAAGTGCTCGCGCCGGAGCACGAGCAGCTCCTCACGGATTCGCGCGGCCGGGACACCCGCACCCCACAGCGCTCCCACCAGCGCTCCGGCGCTCGAGCCGGTGATGCGGCCCGGCCGGAGCCCCTCCTCCTCGAGGGCCGAGACCACGCCGGCGTGGGCGAAGAACCCGAAGAATCCGGAGGACATCGCCAGGGTGAACGGACCTTCTCGCAGCCACTCCCGCAGCGTCGGCATCGGAACGAGGTTATGTCCGGAGCACCTCGATGCCCACCCCGAGAGACGTCCGGCGCTACCGCGCCAACTGGCAGGAGGAGATCGACAGCGCGGCCCGCTACCGCGCGATGGCGGATGGCGAGCGTGACACCGGCCGAGCGCAGGTCTACCGCGACCTGGCCGGGGTGGAGGAGAAGCATGCCGGGTTCTGGGAGAAGCGCCTCACCGATGCCGGTGCTCCACCGGGTCCGCGCCGCCTCTCGACACGCGCCCGGATCCTGATCTGGCTGGCGCGCCGGTTCGGCCCCGAGTCCATCCTCGCCACCGTGGCCGCGGACGAGTACGCGGGCCGGAGCGGCTACGACAGCCAGGCCGAGACCGCGGGGACCGGGATGCGGTCCCAGGAGCGGCTCCATGCGCGCCTGCTCGGCTCGCTCGCCGCGCGCGGTCGGGGAGCCTCCGGTGCGGAGCTGGGCCGCCTCGAGGGCCGGCACCGCGCGGTTGGCGGAAATGCGCTCCGGGCGGCGGTGCTCGGGGCCAACGACGGCTTGAGCTCGAACCTGAGCCTGGTGATGGGCGTGGCCGGAGCAGCGACGGATCAACGGGCGGTGATTCTGGCAGGCGTCGCGGGGCTAATCGCCGGGGCGGCGTCGATGGCCCTGGGTGAGTGGATCAGCGTGACCAGCAGCCGTGAGCTGGCCGAGCGCGAACTGGAAACCGAGCGGAGCGAGATCGAGCTCGAGCCCGAGGACGAGCGGGAGGAGCTGGAGCTGCTCTACCGCGCGAAGGGCCTCGACCCGGCAGAGGCGCGCGCGCTCAGCACGGAGATCATCTCCCGTCCGGAGGCGGCCCTGGACGTGCTCGCCCGCGAGGAGCTGGGCCTCGATCCGGAGGAGCTCGGCGGTTCTCCGTGGATTGCGGCCGGCACCTCGTTCGTGCTCTTCGCCTTCGGGGCGATCATCCCCCTGGTCCCGTTCCTTCTCGCGCGCGGCACCGCCGCAGTGCTCTGGAGCGTCGGTCTGAGCGCCGTCGCCCTGTTCGCGATCGGCGCGGCCATCACCCTCTTCACCGGAAGGGGCGTCCTCCGCACCGGATCCCGCCAGCTCATCCTGGGGCTCGGAGCAGCGGCGGTGACCTACGGCATCGGCAAGCTGGTGGGAGTGGCGATCGCCGGATAGGACGGATGGCCGCCGGCTGCGTACTGCTCAGCCGGCGGAACGATCCGCTGGTGCCCAGAACGTCGAATCAGTGCCAGTCAGGGTCCCAGCCGTTCGTGATGATGGTGCCCGAGCTGCTGGCATTGCCCATGACCCACGAGACGTCGAGATGACCGGCCACACCGGAGGTGAAGGCAATCCTCTCACCGTCGGGCGACCACGAGCTCTTCGTCCAGTCGGCCGCCGCGATCAGCGGCGTCAACCCGCCGCCATCGGGATTCATCACGCCGAGCGCGGTGACGTACTGATCGATACCAACCGTCTTGGTGATCGCGACTGCGATCTTCGCGCCGTTCGGCGACCATGAAGGGCGCAGGTAGTCGACGTGGTCGAAGATGTCGCCCGTCAGCGCCGTGAAGCCCGAACCATCGGCATTGATGAGGTGGATGTCATAAACGAAGTCGTAGGCGAACCAATCGCTCACCAGGGCGAGTCGGGTGCCGTCCGGCGACCATGCCGCTTGCGCCTCCCAACCGGGGCTCGTGAACAGCAAGCACGGCGCGCCGACATCCGGATGGACGGACCACAGGTTGGCGCTGCCGTCGCTGACGGCCGAGTAGACGATCTTCGTTCCGTCCGGTGACCACGAGGGATCCTGGGCGTAGCTTCCGGTGAAGGTGCGGCGGACGACGTGACTGCCGTCGGCATTCATCACGTAGAGCTCGGGTCCGCCCGAGCGATCGCTGATGAAAGCGATGCGCGAGCCATCCGGGGACCACACAGGCGCCTCGTCCTTCGCAGGGTCGTTCGTGAGACGAACGAGTCTGGTACCATCCGCATTGACGGTGTAGATCTCGCGGTTGCCGTCGCGATCGGAGACGAACGCGATCCGGGAATCACCCGCTGGCGGGGGGCCCTCCGGGACCGGGGCGGGCGCCTGCGGTGCCGGTTCACGGGGCACGGTGGTTCCGACGGGCTCGCCAGCATCAGGATTCCCAAAGACTTGGTCCTCGCACGCGAACAACAAGAGCGAGCCGACCGCCAACAACGAACGTTGAGTTGCTCTCCACGTGTCGCCTTCGGTCCGCCGGGCGTGAAGTCGACGGCCCACCAGGTCGTCTCCCAGATCGCGAGGCGGGACCCCCACCACATCGTGAACGGTCTTCATGATGACCCCCTAATCGTCCGGACATGTCCGGATTGCCGGGCACCGTGCGCGCGATTGCCCGCTCAATGACCGAGGGCGACGGTCCACCGAGAAGAGACACGGGTCGGTGAACGGCCCGATTCGATTTCATGTCTTCGACTTCGCAAAGCAGAGAGGCCAGAAGCGCCTTGTGCAGGGGAAGCCGCTCTAGGCGCGAACCCTGAGTCCTCTCTCCATGTCGCGGGAGTAGCGCTTCCACACGCGACTCCGCCAGCTCGTCCTGGAGCTCGGGGCAGTGGCCGGCCAGCGGCATCGGCAAGCTGGCGGGGTGGCCCTCGGCGGGTAGGCCGCCCTCACACGCCGCAGCTCAGGGCAGCGGACGAATGGTGGTGTTGAACAGGTAGAGGTCCTTGAACTCGGTCTGATCGCCGGCCTTCTTCCCCTTCACCGGTTGCAGCCGCGCGGACATCGGCTTGCGCCATTTCCAGGCGATCGAGGCCACGTCACCGAAGATCCGGACCAGCTGCTCCTCGCTGACGTCCCCGGGCATTGGAATCGTGTCCAGGCCGGTACCGCAGACGGAAGAGTAGGCGAGGAGCGAATCGATGTTGAACGCCCCCTCTGCCCAGCGGCGCGCGAGCATCTTGTCCTCCATCACCGGCACCATGAGCCCGGAGTAGCCGATTTGCTTCACCGGCACCGCCTTGACCGCCGTGGTGATGATCAGCGCCGCGGTCATCGTCCCGCTCGAACCGAACCGGGCACCGGTGTACGACTCGATCGCCGCGGCGATCGAGACCTCACCGAGGGGCGCGGGCGTCACATCCACCCCCATGAAGGTCCAGCGCCTCGCGGCCGCCACCTTCTGGCCGATGGCCTCCGCGACCTTCGCGTGCACGGTCAATTCCTTGGTGAGCTCCGCGCGGGCACCGACGAAGTCGCGCTGAACGCGTGAGAAGACCTCCTGCACCACGCTCGCCCCTTCGAACCCGATCGAGAGCTGCCGGCCCGCGCCGGTGTGGTAGGCCCCCGGATAGAAGGGCGCGTACGGTCGAAGCATCGCCGTCCCGGTGAAGTTGAAGGTCCCGATGCTTCCTGGGCTGTGATCGGTCACGTAGCGGACGAGCGCCGCGCTTTCGCCGATCACCTTCCAGTGGATGCCGTCCTCGCCCGCGAGCACAGCGCTGCCCTCGATGTTGGGGAGCGTGGAGAGCGCCTGCGCGAGCAGCCGCATGATGCGCGGATCGTCCGCGTCGCGGAGCATCGCGGGCCCCACGTTCGGCAGGAACTTCTCCTTCGCCGACAGATCATCCAGGGCTTCGAGGAAGGCCAGCGCGTCGGTCTCCGACTGCCCCTTCACCAGCTCTCCGAGCGGCTGGGTGACGATGCGGAGGCTCTCGACCTCGTAGCCCTGCTTCTCGAAGTCGCGCCTTGCTGCCCGCAAGACCTCCAGAGCGTCCGAGACCTGTTTCAGGTACTGACCGCGATCCAGGCGCACGAAACCCGTGATCGCCCGAACCTTGGGCTTCGAGCGCTCCTGCGCACTGGCCGGAGCGGCCCGGGCGGCACAGCACAGCAGCAGCGAGACCGCCACGAACCGCGCCCCGAACGCCATGGACCCTCCCGAGCTTGGAGCGGGAGTGACGGTACCAGCAACCGACCCGGGCCCGGCGCCGAACGGTCGCGCGGGAAAGCGCAAGCCATGGGACACGCGGCTCGGTCCCGTCCTGGAGTCCCGGCCCGGTCCTCACTAAGGTATGGCGCGTTCGATTGCGCCGAAGGATGAGCCAACGGGGGGAGCGATGAAGCCGTTCGTGCTGGCAGGATCTCTCGCGCTGCTCGGAGCCTGCGGAACGTCACTCGAGGATCACGAGGCCCTCTGGGCCGCAAAGGGGCCGGCGGCGTACCACTACAGCTTCGCCTGGAGCGGGTTCCTTCCCCGTCTCGAGGCGGTGGTGATGGTGCGGTCCGGTGTCGTCTCGGACACGATCGTGACCTCGTCCGCCGGCTTCCCCGGAGAATTTCAGGGCTGGACCGTGGAGCAGCTCTTCCAGGACGTCCGTCACCGTCTCGACGACAGCTCTTGCAAGACGCGTGTTCAGTACGAAGAGGCGCTGGGCTACCCCACCAGCGTCTTTTCGGATTGCGGGATCGAGGGTGACGGCTGGCGGGTGACCGACTTCGCCGCGGACTGAGATGCTGTATCGGTCCTGCACTACTTGTACGCAGACGATTTCTTGGTCGTCTGCACGTTGAAGTGACTGAGGGTCCGCTGAACCTCCTGGTCACTCTTGCACTCGGGACACTCGGCCACGCGTCGATCATGCTCCTCGACGGTCATGTGCGCCGTGAACTGCTTGCTGCACCTCCGGCAGAAGAACTCGTAGTCGGGCATCGGAGGACCTCCTGGAGCGCTCCCCACCTTGCATCGGCGGGGGTCGAACTCTGCAGCGACCGTCCGGGACCGGCAAGCGAGCCTGGCCGCCTGGCTGCGCACTGGTCATGCCGGCGAACCGCGGCGGTGGAGCGCGTGACTGGCGCGTCCCCCGGAGGAGGAATCAGTGCCAGTCAGGGTCCCAGCCGTTCGTGATGATGGTGCCCGAGGCGCTGCCATCGGCCTTGACCCACGAGACGTCCGGATCCCCGGTCACGCCAGAGGTGAATGCAAATCCTCTCACCGTCAGGTGACCTCTTGGCCGAGGTGCGCGCCGCGATCAGCGGCGTCAACCCACTGCCATCGGGATTCATCACCCCGAGCTCGGTGAGGTACCGATCTCCAGCTGACCCGTCTCACCGACCGACACGAAGAGCGTGATCTGCACCCCTTGCGCTGCTCGGCCTTCGCTGTCGCCCCGGGGCTCTAGGGTGGGAGGAAGCGGATCTCGACGTTGGCGAGGCAGAGGGACATGACGGGTGTGACTGGGCAATGGTTCCGGACAGCAGATGAAGGCCGGCGGACCCCACGAGGCCAATCACGCCCGTGGAGCGTGGCCTTCCTGCTCGCCGCATTCCTGGGTGGGTGCGCGTCCACGCCGAAGCAGGCAGTCCAGCTCTCGGCGACGGTGGGACGCGATGTCGCCACCGTTCATGCGGCCCACGTCGCGCTCGCCCGCCAGTACTTCGATCGTCTCGACGCCGAGATCGACACCTTCGTCGACAAGACCTACCGGCCCTATCTCATTCGCGAGACGCTCCGGAAGTTCGATCTCGTGGGGAAGCTGAAGGATCCGTCCAAGGCCAGAGGACTGGATGCGCTGGACGTCACCGAAACCTACGTCGAGACCTTGACCGCGGAGCTCGGCAGCTACCGGGCGAAGCTTCACGCGCCGGTCGACAGGCAACGGGGCCTGGTGCTGGAGAGGCTGGAAGCCGCCTACCGGCAGATCCAGGACGGCAACGCCATCGTGACCGGACATCTCGCGTCGATCGTCGAGGTCCAGGATGCCCAGGATGAGGTGCTCGCCAAGACCGGGCTCACCGGGCTGAGAGAGACGTTGGTGGACCAGACGGCCAGGCTCTCGGACACGATCGCCGAGATCACCCGGGAAGCGCAGGCCGCGTTCGACAAGGCCAGCGCCTTCTCCGGAGCACCCGACAAGCTGGAGAAGGCGGTCCGGCCGCGCGGTCCCTGAAAGTTTGGACGATGCCCTCGAAAGAAGACGCCAAGGCTCAGCTGCGACGGGACCTGACCCGGATCATCGATGAGACCCGCGCCGAGTTCGAAGGAAAGTACGGAGAGGAGCTCCAGGGGCTGCTCGGACTGTCCACGGACGAGCTGGAGGAGATCGCGCCACGGCTGGAGAGCACCGAGGTCTATGCGCAGCTCATCGCGGTGGTGAGGAACGCCTCGGCCAAGAACCTGAGCGTCGCTCGGCTCAGGGCACGGATCCGGACGCTCGGCGAGGTCGCAGTCGCGATCGCCAGGAAGGTTCCCGGTCTGGATCGGCTCCTCGGCTGAGGGTCGCAGCATGCTCGAAGAGTCCTCGAGTCGGACCCGCAGAGCCTTCATCTGGGTCGCGACCGGCCTGGCCATGCTGGTGGTGGCGACCTGCTTCGCGGCCTCGGACAGCGTCCTCGCCGGCGCAGTCGCGGCGACGCGATACTCGGCGAACTTCTCCGGCCTGGTCGCGGCCGTGGCCCTGGTTGCGCGCGATCCCCGGCCGATCGCCTTCGAGGCGGAGGACGGAATGGACCATGGCCTTCGTCGCGGCGCACGGCGTCCATTTTGCGACCGTGGTCCTGCGGGCCCTGCTCGAGCCGGACAGCAAGCTGCGGAGCTTCGCGATCGACGTAATGCTCGTCGTCGTCGCGGGCTTCAGCCTGATCGCGGTGATCGCCGCCACCGCGCGCGCCACCTCCCGGGCAGGAAGACGAGCGAACGCCGTCGCCTTCTCCATCGCCTGGACGGTGCTCGCCCTCGGGTCCGCCTCCCGCGCTCGCACCTCGCTCGCTTCCGCGATGGTCCTCGGTGCTCTGATCGCGGCGATGACCTGGCGCATCGGTTCCAGGCTCACGGAAGGCCGCTCTTCGCCGGGGACCTAGGCGGCCCACGGCGGGAGGGTATCCGCGTCCACCCCGCCTGGAAGACGGTCACCGTGTTGTGGCCTGGATGACGCATCGAGCCGAGCCTCGAGGCCCGCTCCTGGAAAATCGAGGATTCCTGGGCCCAGCCCCGCAACGCCGCTCGATCCGGGTGTCGGGAGAACAGCAGCCCTCAAGGAGCCCGGCGATGAAACTGAAGCGCTTGTTCCAGGTCCTGGTCCTCGGCGGGACGAGTCTGGTCGCTGCCTGCGGCGGGAGCGAGGGGGGGTCGAACAATCGTCCGCCAGGTGGGAACAACACCCCTCCGCCGCAGTCGCTGTTGCCGGACGGCGGCACTCCGCCCACCGGCTACGACGGACCCCTGATTTGGTAGACGCCGCCGGCGCGCTGATCGCGCAGGTCTGGGCCGTACGTCACGGCGTCGAGACCGGGGCCTCGCTACGGTTTGCAGCGCTCTCGCAAGGGATGCGCGGCGCGGGAGCGCCGGCCACGCTGGTGGAGCTCGCGGCACGCGCCTCGGCCGATGAGGTCCGGCACGCTGCACACTGCGCCGACATCCTGCGCTCGCGTCGGGCGGACGTTCCCCCGCCCGAGACGCGGCTCCTGTTCTTCGGACCGCGGGACCTCGCCCCGGAGCAGCGGTTGACCTACGAGGTGGTCGCGCAGTCCTGCATCTCGGAGACGGAGAGCATGGCGACCCTGGTCACGCTCCTCGACGCGGCCAGCGACGCGCATCTCAGGACCGTCCTCCAGGAACTGGCGCGTGACGAGGTCCAGCATGCCCGGCTGGGATGGGCCTACCTGGCCTGGGCCAAGGACCGCCTTGACCTATCCTTCCTCTCCGCGTTCCTTCCGGCGATGGCCACCGCGGCGACGGGCGAGGACCTCTTCCAGCCTGGCCCACCCGAAGCCGACGACCCGGCGCTCCTGCGCTCGGGCGTCGTGCCCAAGCGCGACCGTCGCCGGATCTATCTGGAGACGCTCCACTCGGTGGTGATTCCCGGGTTCGAGGAGTTCCGGGTCGACACCGGGCCGCTTCGCCGGTGGGCGGAGGACAAGCAGCGGGTCGTCGACGCACTCGAGTCCTGATCTCACGGTTTCGGCTGCACCGGCACGCCTCGCCGCCGGATGCGCGACCGTCAGCCGAGCACCCGGGAGCAACCTCCGCCGAGCGCAGCGCGAACCCCCTCCAGCACGTCCGCCGGAGCGGCGTAGTCGGGATGGGAGCGCATCAGGCTCGCAGTCTCGTGCAGTGCCTGCATCTCCCGTTGGGCTTCGCGGACCGGTCCCCGGGCGAGGCGAGGACGGTCGCGCTCGATCCGACCGAGCTGCTCGGCGCGGGCGACCCGGCGATCGCAGCGGCAAGGCGCCTTCTCCGAGACCAGCCCGCAGAAGCTGTTGGTGAACGCTTCCAGGACGCGCCTGGCCCGCGACAGCCGCTGCCGGTAGGTCTCCTCCCGGACCTCGCAGAATTCCGCCGCCTCGCGGTGCGGCAGGTCCAGGACGTCTCCGAGCACGTACGCGAGGCGATGCTCGCGGTCGAGGCAGGTGAGCATCGCCAGGGTGCAGCCCAGCTTCACCTCCTCGACCAGCACCGGGTCCGGGGGCGCATCGGGCGCGGCGAGGCCCTCGAGCAGGTCGGCGCCGAACTGATCGAAGCTCATGGTCAGCTGCTCGATCCGGCTCTTCTTCCGATCGAGGAGGTGACGAACCGCGATCCGGTAGACCCAGGTCCGGATCGAGGACTCCCCCCGGAACGAGTCGAGGCGGGTGACGACCTTGATCAGGATCTCCTGACAGGCGTCGCGCCCGTCCTCGGGGCAAGCCGTCATCCGCAGCGCGAGCCGGTAGACGTCGTCCTGGACGCGGCGGATGACGCGCTCGAGGGCTCCGCGGTCTCCAGAGCGGGCCGCTTCGACGGAGCCGGCCAGAGACGCGTTGTCGCCGCCGGGAACATGGGTCACGTCGCTCATCGAGGACACTCGACCTCGAGCAATGCCTTGAGGACGGTTAACTCGTGAGCCAGCGCCTGCACGCTCTTGGCAAAGACGTCATCGGGCATGTCCACTTCCTGAAATTGAGTGAAGACGTACTCGGCGCCTCCTTCGCGGGGAACGACGCGTGAGGCGGCGACGGCTTCCCTGCCGAGGGCAAGGGACATGTGGAAGTCCACCACTCCGAATCGCCGGTCGGACACGATGCGGATCGGCACCTCGCCGCGAGCGGTCGAGACGATCCATCGATCACCGTCCTGCCTCACCGACTTCGCGAACCCCACCGCCCAGCGCGGCAGGTTCCGAGGATCGCCGAGGAAGTCCACCACGACGTCCGGCGAGGCTTGAATGGAAATGGCCTGGGTATCCGCTCGCATGAAAATTCGTCCTTTCCCGTCGAACCTCGACGGTTCCTTCTCTTTGGACGAATCGCCGGCCGGCCTGTGACCCGCCGGGGCCGGCGATCGTGAAGCGGTTCGCCGGCGCCGCGATCACGAGCAACAGCGCGAGCACGGGTCAGAAGACACCCCGCCTCGCAGAGGCTCCGGCGATGCCTCTGCGAACCCGATCTCGACACTCGGTGGGATATGCTTCGCGCGAGGAACGGCCTCGACGAGTTCGCGCGCCACTGCTTCCGCGCCGTCCCCCTGATGCTCGGATCCGGGAAGGTGACGATGCGGGGAGTTCGCCCCTGGCTGCTCGCGCTGGTGGTTGGCGGGTCCGCGCTCTCGGAGAGCGGCCGGCCTCCAGCGAGCCCGGACCGGCATCCACCGAGAGCGCTCCTCTATGTCGGGAACAGCTTCTTCTACTTCAACGATGGGGTGCACCGGATGGTGAGCGGCCTCCTCGACGCCGAGGAGCGACACGGCGAATACCGGAGCACGTCGAGGACGAGGGGCGGGGCCTCTCTCAGCGAGCACGACGTCGAAGCGTACCTGACGCCCGTCGGGGTGGCGTCTCCTTCGGCGGTCGGCGGAGCCCAGCCGGCTTCGGCCGAGGTGGCTCCGCCGTTTGACGCGGTCATCATGGCGGACTGCAGCCAGTGCCCCGTCAATCCCAAGCTGAGGAGCGTCTTCCACGAGTACGCACGGAAGCACAGCCAGACGGTCGTGAAGCACGGAGCCAGACCGATCCTTTTCATGACCTGGGCCTACGCGGACCGGCCGGAGATGACCGCTCTGCTTGCCGAGCAATACACCGAGGCAGGCCGGGAAACCGGCGCATTGGTGGTGCCAGCGGGTCTCGCGTTCGCCCGGTCCATTGCCGCGAATCCCCGAATCGATCTGTACAACTCCGACAAGCGCCATCCCAGCGTGGCGGGTTCCTACCTGTCGGCCTGCACCATCCTGCTGTCCGTCTACGGCAAGTCGCCCGTCGGCAATCCCTACACCGCGGGGCTCGACCACAAGACCGCCGAGTTCCTCCAGCAGATCGCGAAGGACACCGTCAACCAGTACCTCGGTCAGTGAGAGACGGCGGTTAGCGGGGACTCGCCTGCCCGATGACGGTCGACCGACGGGCGGCCGAATGCGAGGAGCACCACCGCTCCGCCGAGGGCGAGTAGGCCCTGAACAGCATCTTGCGCGCGGGAGCCGGGCGCGTCGGAAGCGGCGCCGACAGCCGATCCGCTCAACAGCTCCAGCGTCGCTGCCGCAATGGCGACGCTCACCGCACCTAGCAGGACGAGACAGGTCGCCCTCCCCCTGGCCGGATTCGAGCGCTGACCCGGGGAGCGGCGAGCGCGGCTCAGCCGGGGGATGGGGTCGAGCCGACGGGCTGGAGACTTGCCTCTTCCAGGTCCAGATCGTGCTCGACGGCCCGGCGGGCCTCGTCCCCGATCGAGCCCTCGTCGCGGAGTCGCAGCAGTTCCTTTCGCTGGGCCTCGATCACCTCGCGCATCATGCGCCGGTAGGACTCGCTGTGGAGGGGGAGCTCGGGCGATTCGAGGAGCTGGAGCCTTTCCTGGAGAATCTCCCGCAACCGCTCCGCCTTCGACCGCGGGACCCAGGCCTCGGCGAGCAGCGCTTCCACCTGCTCGGAGGCCGCCTTCGCCGCCGCCATCCGCGCTCGCAGGGTCTCGCGCGCGACCGTCCCGTCGTCCCGCAACCCGAGAACGCGGATCAGCGGTGCGAGCGTGAGGCCCTGCAGCAGCAGGCCGAGGACGACCGCCACGAAGGTGATGAACTGCAGCTCGGCACGGAAGGGAAACGGGGCGCCCGAGGGCAGCTGAAGGGGGAGAGCGAGCGCGATGGCCAGCGAGACCGCGCCGCGCAACCCGGTCCAGCCGATCACCGCGAGGACCCGCCAGGAGGGCATGGGGTCCCGCTTCCGGAGGCTCGGGCTCAGCCAGCGTGGCAGTGCCGAGGCGGGATAGACCCACAGAAGACGCGCGACGATCATCGCCACCGCGACCCAGAGCGCCGCCCACAGCACCGGCCGGAGCCCACCCTCCCCGATCCCTCCCAGCACCGTCCGGAGCTGTAGCCCGAGGATGATGAAGACCAGGCCGTTGATCAGGAACTCGACGCTCTCCCACACTGCCCGCCCGGCGAGGCGCATCTCCTTGTCGAGGATGAGCGGTGACATGCGCCCCAGCATCAACCCCGCGGTCACCACCGCGAGCACGCCGGAGGCGCCCAGGGCTTCCGCGGGCAGGTAGGCGAAGTACGGGGCGAGCAGGGAGAACACCACCGCGGGGGTCGGCTCGGTGAGCAGCCTGGAGACCCGGATGAGAATCCATCCGGCCAGAAGGCCCAGCGCGACCCCCGCGCCCGCCACCCAGAAGAACCTCACCACCACCTGCCCTGCCTCGAAGGCGCCGGTCAGCACCGCCACGAGGGCGAACCGGTAGGCGACCAGCGCCGAGGCGTCGTTCACCAGGCTCTCGCCCTCGACGATGGTCAACAGCCGCTGGGGCAGGCCGAGGCGCTCGGCGATCGCCACCGAGGCGACGGCATCGGTCGGAGAGAGGATGGCTCCCAGGGTGAAGGCCACCGCCCAGGGCAAGCCGGGCAGCGCGGCGTGCGCGACCACGCCCACGGCCAGGGTGGTCGCGAACACGAGGCCGACCGCAAGGAGCAGGATCGGACGGAGGTTCGCCCGGAAATCGCGCCAGGACGTGTCCCAGGCGTCGCCGTAGAGCAGCGGAGGAAGGAAGAGCAGGAGCACCAGGTCGGGCTCCATGTGTACGGGAGGGACGCCGGGGAGCAGCGCTCCGGCGAGTCCTGCCACCACCAGCACCAGCGGTGGAGGAATGTGGAGCCGGCGGGAGAGCGCCGCGAGGAACACCACAGCGACCAGCAGCCCGAGGATGAGCTCGATGGTGGTCTTCAGTTCACCCACGGCCGGGGCGGCAGCCTAGGCGCTCCCGGCCCGAGGGAAAAGTAACGCGGGACCTGCGTTCCACGGTCAGCTGGACGTCGCAGGGCCGGGCTGCCCCCGTCGCAACTCCCGATCCTGAAATTGCTGCGCGAGCGAGAAGAGGACGCCGGTGGACCAGGCGAACGTCATCAGCCCAGCGATGGCGATCATCCCTTCCATGAGCCGCCAGTTTTGGGGCAGCTCGTACTCGCAGCCGAGGGTCGTGTAGTCGAGGAGGGCGAGATAGTAAGCGCTGCTCCCGTTCGGCAGCGCGCCCTTCCAGACGAAGAAGCCAGCCCAGGCGAAGACCTCGACCAGATGGGTGAGGGTGATGAGCCAGGCCGCGACGACGAGGAGCAACAGCGACGCGGCCAGCCCCAGGTTCGTGCCCAGTCGGCTCTTCAGCCGGTGGACGCCTCGTAGGGTCCAGACCATGCCCATGCCGTGGAGCACCATGGTGATGGCGACGAGGGCGACACCCCAGGCGATCTCCTCGACTCCGACGACGTAGGATTCCAAGGCCGTCTCCTCCCAGAGGCCGGCGTGGCGACCAGCCGGCCATTCCGCCCGCGTTCTAGGCAGGTCCTGGGGATCTGACGAGGCCGCCGGCAGGCCCCTCACCTGGCCGGGCTGAGCTCTGCACAGGAGCCACCTGCGCGAGCTGACCGCGGATCAATCCTTGTCGCCGTACTTGAATGACACCTTCACCTTGGCGCGGAAGGCGCGGACCTTCCCGTTTTCGAGCTGGAGGTCGAGCTCGGAGATCTCAGCCACGCGCAGATCGCGCAAGCTCTTCGAGGCGGTGGTGACGGCGGCCGTCGCGGCCTTCTCCCAGGATTCAGTGCTGGTGCCGACGAGCTCGATCACTTTGTAGACACTCTCTGGCATGACGTTCTCCTTGCGCGTGGCCGGGTTCCGATCGCTGGCCACGGCAACTGTGCGCACCGTCGGAGAAAACGGCGAAGGGGCCGGAGCTGCCGAGTGGATTCCTCAGCGACTCCGACCCCTTCAGCGTGTCGGGGAGACAGACCACCGGCGTCCAAGCCATTGCTTTCGTTCAGCCTTCCGAGCGCCTCGCCGACGCATCCGCACGGCTTGGACGCTCCGGGACGCTCGGCCGTGTGACCCCCGTGTTACCCACCGACGGTCGGCCAACACTCCCGCCCTTCGCGGGATTGGCTCGCCCGGGGCTCTTCGAGGGGACAGCGAACGAAACCACGTTCGCAGATAGCAATCGCTCGCCGTCGGCGATGGCTTCGCGCAACGGCGTGGGTGCAGCTGTGCAGCGAAGTGCCTGCACGAGGCTGCAGTTCGCCTGGTCCGCATCGCAACGTGCCGCGAGGGTGATGCTATCCCTGGAGTAAACCCGCGGCTCTCGTGCGTCACCACATTCATGCACACACTGACCCGTCGTGATTTTCTTGGAAGAGCCGCCGCGGTCGGGGCGATACTGGCCTGGGCGAGGCCGGCCGTCCCGGCAGTGCCCAGGTGGCGCGAGCGACGCGACCTCTTTCCGGAAGGCGTCGCATCCGGAGACCCCGAGCCAGACAGCGTCATTCTGTGGACGCGCCGGCCGTTCGCTCCGACGGAGCGCGCGATGCTCACCGCCGAGGTCGCGCTCGATTCCGAGTTCAAGAAGGTAATAGCGAGGGCCCGCGCGCCAGTTCTCGCCGAATCCGACTGGACCTGCCGGGTGCTCGCCGCGGGCCTCAAGCCAGCTACCGTCTACTGGTATCGATTCGTCGACACCAAGGGAGACGGCAGTCGCATCGGCCGGACCATCACCGCACCTCACCGAGACGACCCGCGAGCGGTCCGCTTCACCTTCGTCTCGTGCCAGTCGGTCAACGAGGGCAAACAGCACGCGTGGCGGCGCATGCTCTGGGAAGACCGGCACGCGCCTGCCGATCAGCGGCTGAACTTCGTGCTGCACCTGGGCGACTTCATTTACGAGGTCGTCGAATACCCCGAGGAGGTCCCGCACCGCTACGACCGGACGGTCTACGAGGTCTGCCGGATTCCCGACGGACGCAAGGTCGGCAACTTCCATGTGCCGACCACGCTCGAGGGCTATCGCGCGGTGTATCGCGGCCACCTCGCCGATCCGGACATCCAGGATGCGCGTGCCTGGTGGCCATTCGTCTGCATCGGCGACAACCACGAATTCTCATGGCAAGGCTGGCAGAGCACGATCAAGTACGGCGGGACGCCAGAACCTGCGCAGCCGCTGCGCGTCGCGGCAAACCAGGCGTGGTGGGAATTCATCCCGTCCCGAGTCGCCAAGGCCTCCGGGCCGGGGCTCGAACGATTCGACCCGCCCGCGGTGAAGGTCGCCCCGATCGAGCGGGTCGACGCCGACGGGCTGGGAGATGAGCCCAACAACCGTGCCGCGCTCGCCAGCATGACCGCGTACCGCGCGATGCGGTTCGGGGCGCACGTCGAGCTGATCCTGACGGACATGCACAGCTTCGCCATGGAAGAACCCACCTCGCGGTCCGAGACCGACCCGCTCGGTCTGGACGAGTTCCCGTTCTTCTTTCCGCAGGAGGCGATGGAAGCTCTGGACGCCGGCCGCGAGCATCACGACAACCGACCGCCCGAGACCATCACGTTCGGGAAGACGATTCCCAATTTCCGCAAGCAAGAGCCGCCGATGACCATCCTCGGCCGCGAGCAGAAGGCGTGGTTCAAGAGGACGCTTGTCGGGTCCACGGCGACGTGGAAGATCTGGGGAGCTTCGAACGGCACGCTCGACTGGCGGGCCGACCCTCAGAACCTGCCCGCAGGTCTGGCAAAGACCGCGTGGCCGGGAGCGGGGTATGCCTGCTTTGGCGGCGGAGACCTGGGCTCGAGCTATCGCGAGCGCACCGAGCTGTACGAGTTCGTCCGCGACCAGCGGATCGAGGGGTTCGTCACGGTTTCGGGGGATCGGCACAGCTTCTGGGCCGGGTATGCGGCAAAGGCCCTTCCTCCCCTGCCCTTCGAGCCCATCGGGGTCGCGTTCATCTGCGGGTCCATCTCGGCGCCCGGTTTGGCAGAGGCGCTCGAGCATCGCCTGAAGGGCCATCCGCTCAGGCCACTGTTCACCGTCGAGCGGGAGAACGCGCGGTATGAATCCACGGTCAATCTCACGCTCAAGCGCGGCGTTCGCAGCGCACTCGAATACGCGCGCTCCGGCGACCTCGTGGCCGCGCGGTCTTTGACCAACCCCGACAACGCGCCCCATCTCGAATTCATCGACATGGGTGGCCACGGCTATGCCGTCGTGACCGCGAAGGCCGACATGCTTGCAGTCGAGTTCGTCTGCATCCCGCGTCCCATCCTTCAAGTACTGAGCCGCGATGGCGGACCCTTGCGCTATCGCGTCATTCACACCGTCCAACGGTGGCGCGCAGGCGAGCGCCCCAGGCTCGAGCAGCGCTTCATCGAGGGTCAAGCGGACCTGTCCATCTGACGCACGACGGATCGAGTTCAACGTCAGAGGGCTTCCGGCGAGACGTCTTGCTTGGCCGCCCAGGCGTGGAACGCCAAGGGGCTGGCGGTTGGCCAAGGGACCCGGTGTTACCCACTTGCCCGAAAACGCCGAAGGGGCCGGAGCCGCGCGGGAGAAACCCGAGCCACTCCGACCCCTTCAGCGTGTCGGGGAGACAGGATTCGAACCTGCGACCCCTTGGTCCCGAACCAAGTGCTCTACCAGGCTGAGCCACTCCCCGAGGCCGACACCCCTCTTTCGAGGGAGGCACTCCGTAACGGATTTGCCCCCGCAGGGTCAACCTTCGATGAGGTCAGGGATGACCGCGCATGGAGCGACCCCCACACCCGAGGTGACCCATGCCCCCCAGGCCCAACCCCGCGCGACCTCTGGAGGTAAGCACCGGTGTGGATCTTGCGATCCATCCTTGACGCGAGAGTCCAATGTCCGAGAAGCCCACCATCCTGATCGCCGATGACGAGCCCGGCGTCGTGGCCGCCCTGGCCCGCGAGGCCCGGCGCGCAGGCCTGTCCTACATCACCGACACCACCTCCCAGCAGGTCCTCGAGCTCGCCGCGAGGCACCAGCCCGCGGTCATCATCCTCGACCTGAAGCAGCACGTGGACGGCCGTGACCTCCTGGCGGCCCTGAAGAGGGACCCCCGCACCCGGGACATCAAGGTGCTGGTGCTCTCGGCGATCGAGGACCAGTTCACCCGCCACGTCTGTCTGGAGCTGGGCGCGGACGACTACGACGTGAAGCCGTTCGATCCGTCCTTCATGTCCAAGGTGGCCCGCCTGGCCGGGGCCGGCGAGCGTCACTGAATCGGGGGCCCCCGACCCCTTCTCCGGCAGCCCGTTGGGGTAGCGTCCTTTCCGGTGAGCCCGGACAATGACAGTCCGCAGGACCTGGCCGGCAGGGTCTCCAAGCTTACCTCCATCCTCGACGTGGCCAAGGCCATGGCCGCGGCACGGGACCTGGATCTCCTCCTCCCGCTCATCATCTACGAGGCGGCAAAGGTGGTGGACGCCGACCGCTGCACCCTCTTCATCCTCGACCGCGAGCGCGCCGAGCTGTGGAGCAAGGTGGCCCAGGGGGCGTCGCACGAGATCCGGGTCAAGCTGGGCAAGGGCATCGCGGGCTCGGTGGCCGAGACGGGGCAGGTGATCAACATCACCGACGCCTACGCCGACGCTCGGTTCAACCGGGACATCGACGCCGCCACCGGCTACCGCACCCGCACCATCCTCTGCGTCCCGATGCGCGATGCGCAGGGCGAGGTCACCGGCGTCCTCCAGGCGCTCAACAAGCACTTCGGTGTGTTCACCGACGAGGACGCGGAGCTGCTGCTCGCCCTCGGCGGCCAGGCGGCGGGAGCGATCGAGAACGCCCTCCTCCATGACGAGATCAACCGGCTCTTCGAGGGGTTCGTCTCCGCCTCGGTGGTGGCCATCGAGTCGCGGGATCCGACCACCGCCGGCCACTCCGGTCGGGTGGCCGCGCTCACCGTGGGCCTGGCCGGAGCGCTCGAGCACCAGGCCACCGGGCCCTATGCCCGCGTCTGCTTCGGCATCCAGGACGTGCAGGAGATGCGCTACGCGTCGCTCCTCCACGACTTCGGGAAGGTCGGCGTCCGGGAGCACGTCCTGGTCAAGGCCGAGAAGCTCTACCCCCAGGAGCTCGACGCCCTGCGAGCCCGCTTCGCCCTGGCCCGCAAGGACCGGCAGCTCAGAAGCGCAGAGCGTCGCCTCGAGGCCGCCCGGGAGGGAAAGCTGCTCGCCGCGCTGGAGCGTGAGGAGATGGAGCGGCTCACCACCGAGCTGCGCGAGCTGGACGAGACGCTGGAATTCGTCCTCGCCTGCAATCGCCCGACCGTTCTCCCCTCGGGAGGGTTCGAGCGCCTCGTCGACCTGGGCCGGAAGAGCTTTCGCGACGAGCGCGAGGGCGAGCATCCGCTGCTCCTTCCCCGCGAGGTGGATCGGCTGAGCATTCCCCGCGGCTCGCTGTCCTCCGAGGAGCGGCTGGAGATCGAGAGCCACGTCAGCCACACCTTTCGCTTCCTCTCCCAGATTCCGTGGACCCGGACGCTGAAGCGAGTGCCGGAGATCGCCTACGCCCACCACGAGCGGCTGAACGGAAGCGGCTACCCGCGGAAGATCCCCTCCGAGACCATCCCCGTGCAGTCGAAGATGATGGCCATCTCGGACGTGTACGACGCGCTCACGGCGGCCGACCGCCCGTACAAGAAGGCCGTGCCCCATCCCGCCGCGCTGGACATCCTGCACCAGGAGGCGAGGAGCGGGATGCTCGATGGCGAGCTCCTCCGCATCTTCGTCGAGGCCGAGGTGCCCCGCCGCGCGCTGCGTCCGCCCGTCCTCTGACGGATTGCAGCTTCCCCGGCGGCCCGCACGGGACGCTAGGCTCGGTCGGACCGATGCCCGTCCACACCCGCCGCGCCCGCCTCGCTGCTCGCGCCCCGTGGTTGCTCCTGCTCGCCGGTTGCGCCACCACCGCCGCGCCGCCGCTTCCCTCCAGCCCCGACACCATCGCCCCCGGAGCCTCCGCCGCCGTGGAGCGCATCCGTCCCGAGGCGATCTCGGCGCACATCCGCTTTCTCGCCGACGATCTCCTCGAGGGGAGAGCACCGGGTGAGCGCGGCTTCGACCTCGCCGCCGCCTACGTGGCCAGCCAGCTGCAGGGGATGGGGCTCGAGCCGGCCGGGGAGAAGGGGAGCTGGTTTCAGCCGATGACCCTCCGGGGCGGGAAGACGCGCGAGGCGCGCCTCGAGGTGGGCACCCCGGCGGGTGGCACCGCACCCCTCGTGCTGGAGCGCGACTTCATCGCCCGGGCTCCGCTCGGAAACGGGCTGGCCGACCTGACCGCCGCGGTGGTCTACGTCGGCCACGGAATCGTGGCCCCCGAGTACCAGTGGGACGATCTCTCCGGCGTCGACCTCAAGGGCAAGTGGGCGATGGTCCTCGTCGGCGCCCCGCTCGGAATCAGCCCCGACTTCTTCCCGCCGATTCCCAGCGCGGTGTACGGCTCGGCGCGCTCCAAGCTGGAGCGCCTCCTCGCCCGCGGCGCAGCGGGCGTCCTCTGGGTGCAGACTCCGGCCCGGGAGAAGATCGCGCCCTTCACCCAGGTCGTCTCCCACGCCCAGCGCGGCTGGATGACCCTCGTCGAGAACGGCGTCCTGCCTGCCCGCGATCAGGTCCCACAGGTCGCGCTGTCCATGCCCGGCGCGGACGCGCTGCTCGCGGCCGCGGGGCGTCCCGAGCGCGTGTCCACGCTCTTCGCCGCCGCCGAGCGCCGGCAGCGGGCGCCCTTCGACCTCGGCACGCGGGTCCGCGTGCGGGTGGAGGCTGCACTGCGCACGGTGCGCACCGCCAACGTGCTCGGGCTGCTGCGGGCCACCCCCGGCTCTCCGGCAGCGGGTGAGGCAGTGGTCTACACCGCGCACCTGGACCACCTCGGGATCGGCAGGCCGGAGGCGGGCGACCCCATCTACAACGGCGCCTCGGACAACGCCGCCGGGGTGGCCAACGTCCTGGAGACCGCACGCGCCTTCACCCGTCTTCCGCAGCGACCACGGCGCGCGGTGCTCTTCGCCCTGGTCACCGGCGAGGAGGAAGGGCTGCTCGGCTCGGAGTGGCTGGTGGCGCGGCCACCGGTACCGCGCGAGGCGCTGGCCGCCAACGTGAACTGCGACTCGGGCCTGCCGGTGTTCCAGTTCGAGGAAGTGTTCGCGCTCGGCGCCGACCAGAGCACGCTCCAGCAGGACGCGGAGCGAGCCGCCGCGGCGCTCGGATTGACCCTGGGGCCCGACCCCGATCCGAAGCAGGCCTCGGCCGTGCGGAGTGACCAGTACAGCTTCCTGCGCGCCGGCATCCCCGCCGCCGCGACCAAGGTGGGGCTGCGGGGCGCGACCGAGGAGCAGCGCGCAGCCGCCGCCGCGTACCAGAAGACGCACTACCACCGGGCGGCGGACCACTGGGAGGCCGACCGCGATCACGGCCCCGCCGCCGTGCTGGCACGGTTCCAGTTCCTGCTCGGGCTCTCGGCGGCGCAGCGCGCCGAGCGCCCGCGGCTGCTTCCGGGGAGCTTCTTCCAGCCCCGACCCGGCAGCTGACTGCAAACGACCGAGCGTCCCCGGACCGGTCCGTGCTTGTCTCCCCGGCTTCCATGCGCGCCCCCCTCCTCCTCGCCTGCCTGACCCTGGCCTGCGCCACCTCCGCGCCGAGGCCCGACCCCAATGCCGTGGACGCGAACGGCTTCACCGCTTCCGCGAAGTCCGCGGCTGCCGGCATCCGGGGAGAGGCCATCGCCAGCCACATCCGCTTCCTCGCCGACGATCTGCTCGGCGGACGCGATCCGGGCACCCACGGCTACGACGTGGCCGCCCGCTACGTCGCGAGCCAGCTGCAGGCGCTGGGCGCCCGGCCAGCGGGAGAGGGGGGAACCTACTTCCAGAAGGTCCCCTTCGTCCGTGCGACCCCGGTCTCGGCGTCGCTGGAGTTCAGCGGAGGGTCCGGAGGTCCCCTGTCCTTCGCCCAGGGCGAGGAGATGTTCCTCATCACCGACACGGACAAGGGGACGACCGACGTCACTGGCGAGGTGGTCTTCGCCGGGTACGCGCTCTCGGTGCCCGAGTACAGGTACGACGACTTCGCCAACGTGGAGGTGCGGGACAAGGTCGTCCTGGCCCTTGCCGGCGCGCCCCGCTCGGACCGGCCCGACTTCTTTCCCAGCCTCGCCTCGGCCGTCCATGGCCAGAGCGAGCGGGTGGCGAGGGAGCTCATGCGGCGAGGGGCCCGCGCCGTGATCTTCGTCTGGCCACCCTCCAAGGAGGCCCTCACCCCATTCAAGATCCTGGCCGGGCACTTCGCGTTCGAGGCGATGCGACTGGAGGACGAACCGCCCTTCCTCCCCGGCGGGTTGATGAGCGTGACCGCGTTCGAGCGCGTCCTCAAGAAGGCCGGGCGTACCGACACCGTCGCGGAGCTCGTGGAGGCGTCGGCGCAAGGGAAGCCGCGGGGCTTCTCTCTCGGCCTGCGCGCGCGGGTCCGGCGAGAGAGCAAGATCCGGCGCATCACCTCGGACAACGTGATCGGGCTGCTGCCCGGTGACCCGGCCTCGCCCACCGCGAAGGAGATGGTGATGTACGGCGCCCACCTGGACCACATGGGCATCGGCAAGCCGGTCGACGGCGACAACATCTACAACGGCGCGTCCGACGACGCGGCCGGGGTGGCCAGCCTCCTGGAGACCGCGCGGGCCTTCACCCGGCTGGAGACGCCTCCGCGGCGAGGCATCCTGTTCCTCTTCGTCACCGCCGAGGAACGCGGCCTGCTCGGCTCGGAGTGGTTCGCGCGGCACCCGACCGTGCCGCTCCGGGACGTCGTCGCCGACATCGACGTGGACGGCGCGTACCCGATCAACCCGCTGAAGGACGTGGTGGCGCTCGGCACCGACGAGAGCTCACTGGGCGGCGACGTGGGGCGCGCCGCGGCGGCGCTCGGGCTCCAGGTCTCCCCGGATCCCGAGCCGGAGGAGGCCTACTTCGTCCGCTCGGACAACTTCAACTTCGTGAAGAAGGGCATCCCCGCAGCGCAGACCTTCAACGGCGTGGCCGGGCTCACGCCGGAGCAGCTGAAGGCCTACCGGGAGTTCTGGCGGAAGCGCTATCACCAGCCACAGGACAACTTCGAGCCGGACCGCGACTGGGAGCCGTTCGCGCAGCTGACCCGCTTCAATTTCCTGCTCGGTTTCTCCATCGCCCAGGCACCGTCGCGACCCACCTGGAACCAGGGCAGCTGGTTCCGGCGGTTCCCCGAGCCGAAGCGGGCCGGGGAACCGGACTGACAGCCCGAAACCAGCTGCTGGTCTCCGCCGTGAGCGAGCACGACGCCCCACGCAGCACCGAATCGAGCGGCGGAGTCGCCGCGTCTCCCGGGCAGCCGCGCTCGACCGGGGCGCGAGACATCGCGGCTCACCGGGCCGCGTCGGGCACGGGATGGAGCAGGGGGCGCCCCGGGCGGGCCTCGGTCCGGACTCCGTCGACGAGCACCGGCTGCCCGTTGACCAGGACCGTCTCGATGCCCTCGGGAAAGCGCTTCGGGTTGGCGTAGGTCGCGACGTCCTTCACCTTGGCCGGGTCGAAGATCACCACGTCGGCCATCATCCCGGGCCGGAGCAGGCCGCGGTCGGTCAACCCCAGCCGCCGGGCGGCGCCGCTGGTGACCTTGCGCACCGCCTCCTCGAGGGTGAAGAGCTTCTCCTCCCGGGCGTAGGTCCCGAGCAGCCGGGCCATCGACCCGAACGCGCGGGGATGCGTGCTCTCGGGGCCGAGCGGCCCGTCCGGCGCGTCGGCGCTCGCGTCCACTCCGATGGAAACCCAGGGCTGGCGGAGCGCCTCGCGCAGGTCGAACTCGCTGGCGACGAACCGGAGGGCGGAGGTGCTGGCCGAGTCCATCAGGACGAGGTCGACCAGCGCCGCCGCCGGCGAGGTGGCCCGCTCCTTCGCCACCTCGGTGAGGGTTTTCCCCTCGTACCGCTTCGCGTCCGGGGAGAGCGCGAAGAGCACCACGATCCGATCGGGCTCCGCTCCGTCCTTCCAGCTTGCGGTGATCTCCGTCTCCACCCGGGCTCGCTGGGAGCGGTCCGCGAGCAGCGCGAGCATCTGCTGGTCCCCACCTGTCTGTGCCCATCCGGGGACGTCGGCGTGGAGCATGTTCGCGCCGGCGAGGTAGGGGTACACGTTGGCGGTGACGTCCTGGCCCTGAGCGCGAGCTGCCCCGATGCGCTGCAGCAGCTCGGGCATCCGGCCCCAGTTTCGGGTTCCCCTCACCTTGAGGTGCCAGATCTCCACCGGGACCCCCGCCTCGCGCCCGATGGTCAAGGCCTCGTCCACCGCGTCCAGGACCTCATCTGCCTCGCTGCGCAGGTGGGTGGCGTAGAAGCCGCCGTACTTGGCCGCCGAGCGCGCCAGGAGCATCAGCTCCTCGGTGCTCTGGTAGCTCGCCGGCGGGTACTCGAGAGACGCCGCCACGCCGAAGGCGCCCTGCCGCATCGCCTTCTGGACCTCGATCTGCATCCGCAGACGCTGCTCGGGAGTCGGGTCACCGGTCCCGCGGCCCATGACCGCCGCCCGGACCTGGGCAGAGGAGACCATCGTCCCCACGTTGATCGCGGGGCGTGCCGCCCGGAGCACCTTCCAGTAGCCGTCCAGGTCACGCCAGGTGATCTTCACCTGGTGCTGCTTCAACCAGCCCATCACCCCGCCGAGGATCTCCCCGTTCACCGGAGCGACGCTCCCCAGCTCTCCGGTGAGCTCGGTGGTGATGCCCTGCCGGATCTTCGACTCGGCGCGCGGATCCACGAGGAGGTAGAGCTCGCTCTGGCCGAGGAGGTCGATGAATCCCGGCGCGACCACGCGATCTCGCGCATCGAGGCGGAGCTTCGCCGGGACGTCGCGCAGGTCGCCCATGCGGACGATGCGATCTCCCTGGATGCCCAGGTCGGCGCGGAACCACGGGCTTCCCGAGCCGTCCACCACCCGGCCGCGCTCGATGATCAGGTCCAGCTTCTGGGGCGCGGCGGCCAGCAAGAGCGCAGCCAGCTGCAGGGCGAGCATGGAACGCGGATTCTGGCACGCCGCCCTGCATGGGTGTGAGAGCACGGTGTGCGATGCGCACGCTCCTCGTGCTCCTGCCGGCGCTGCTGGGAGTGGACGGCGGCGAGCCTGGCCGACCACCACCCGGCACCTGCGGTCCCGGAGCACGCCGGGCTGGTTCACTTCGAGCGCCGAGGCCATCGGCGGGTGTACCGTGTGGAGCATGCCCGGCAAGAGCTCCTGAGCGAGTGGCAGTCCTGGTTCGACCGCCCGGCAGCGGCTCCGGCGGCGCTTCGTCGAGCATGGGGACGATGAGGGAGGACGATTGATGGCTCGATCGAGCCCGCTGAACGAGATGCGCCGCATCTGCCTCGGCCTGCCCGAGGCGACCGAGACCATGACCTGGGGGCAACCGCACTTCCGGGTGCGGGGGAAGATCTTCGCCGGGTTCGGCGATCACGGCGGAACGGAGAGCATCGGCTTCAAGCTCGAGCGCGAGCACGCCGACGCCGCCATCCAGGACCCCCGCTTCACCCGGGCGCCGTACGTGGGCCAGCACGGGTGGATCAGCATGGACGTGAAGGGCGTCCGCGACTGGGGAGAGGTCCGCGCCCTGGTGCTGGAGAGCTACCGGTTGATCGCGCCCAAGGCTCTCTGGGCAATGGCGCAGGGCAAGGCGCCCGCCGGGAAGAAGGCATCGCCCCGGCCGCGGCGGTCCGGGACGGCGCGGCGTCCGAGCCGTTCGGGCGCGATCCGTCGCTGACCCGCACGGCGGTGAGCGGGCGCTCACAGCATTGCCAGGAGCACCACCGTCCCGGGGCCGACCGCCTCGACCGCCCGGCGAACGAATCCCAGCGCCTCGCGCATCCTCTCGCCTTCCCTCCCGCCGACGCTCCCTCCATGGAGCTGGCCGAAGAACGCGGCAAGCTCCTCGGGCGCATGCAGCGCCTCGTCCAGCTCGGCGAGGTGGGAGAGGTGCTCCTCGGAGAGGACGAGAAACCTGCTCCCTCGTGCCGCGCTGATCTCGCGGGCGGTCTCCTCGTGGCTGGACCGGGAGAGAGCGATGCCCCGCCGCTCGAGGTAAAGGAGCACCGCGTCCAGCGTCTCCCCCGAAGGGTCGAGCACCTCCAGGGCACGTCCATGCCGGGCCAGAGCCTCGGGGAAGAGGTCGTCCTTCCACCCCAGCAGGGTGCTCCTTGGCCGGGCAGCGCGGCAAAGCGCAGGAAGCCCCGACACGGGAACCGCGGTGGTGGTGGCGATCGCCGACACGCCGGCAGTGCTCCGCCGGCGGCTCAGGCGATCTCGTGGAGCCGCATGCTGTTGATCTTCCCCGGCTGGCCCACCGGAGCGCCGTAGACGATCACCACCCGGTCCCCGCGGTGGGCGAGGCCGCGGCTCAGGAGCTCCTCCTCCACTCGCCGGATCATCTCCTCGGTGCGGTCCACCGGCTCGAGAACCCGCGGCACCACACCCCAGAGGAGCGAGAGCTTCCGCCGCACCTCCTGGTTCGGGGAAAAGGCGACGATGGGAACCGCCGGCCGGTAGTGACTGAGGAGCCGCGCGGTGTGGCCGGAGAGGGTGAAGGCGGCGATCAACACCGCGCCCGCCGTGCGCGCCGCCTCGCAGGCCACGGCGGAGATGACGTCGGGGAAGGAGGCGGGGAAGGTCAGCCCGCCGATGCGGGCCGGCGACTTGCCATGGGTACGGGCCGCGCTCTCCGCGGCGAGGATGATCCGCTCCATCATCCTCACCGAGTCCACGGGGTAGCTGCCCGATGCCGTCTCCCCCGAGAGCATCAGCGCGTCCGCCCCGTCGTACACGGCGTTCGCAACGTCGGAAGCTTCGGCGCGGGTGGGGCGAGGATGCTCGATCATCGAGTTGAGCATCTGCGTGGCGACGATGACCGGCAGCCCGCGCAGGTTCGCCCGGCGGATGATGTCCTTCTGGATCGCCGGGACCTCCTCGGGCGGAAGCTCCACTCCCAGGTCGCCGCGAGCGACCATCACCCCGTCGCTCTTCTCCAGGATCGCGTCCAGCCGGGCGATGGCCTCGGGCTTCTCCAGCTTGGAGATGATCGGCGCCTGCCGTCCGGCCTCGGCCATCGCGGCGCGAGCCTGATCGAGATCGCTCGGCTGTCGGACGAAGGACAGCGCGATGTAGTCCACCCCGGCCTTGATGGCGTAGACGAGGTCCTCGCGGTCCTTGGGGGTCAACGCCTCCGCCCGGAGCGCAACTCCCGGCAGGTTGATGCCCTTGTTGTTCTTCAGCAGACCGCCGTGGACCACCTCCGTCCGCACCAGCTGCTTCTTGTCGGTCTCCAGCACCCGGAGCTCGAGCAACCCGTCGTCGAGCAGGATGCGGTCGCCGGGGTTCACGTCCGCGGCCAGGAAGGGATAGGTCGTGGAGACGATCTCCTGGGTCCCCGGCACCGTCTCGTCGGTGGTGATGGAGAAGGGGGTACCCGGGACGAGCTCCACCCTCCCCTCCACCAGCTTCCCGGTGCGGATCTTGGGGCCCTGCAGGTCGCCCAGCACGCCCACGGCCTTGCGCACCTTGAGGGAGGCGGTCCGGAGCATGGACAGCGTCTGCGCGTGCTGCGCGTGGCTCCCGTGACTGAAGTTCAGCCGGGCGACGTCCATCCCGGCGTCCAGCAGCTCCTCGAGGACCTCGGGCTTCAGTGAAGCGGGGCCGAGAGTACAGACGATCTTGGCGCGTCTCATGGTGTGCTAGCGCTGGAGGAGAGCGCGGAGGTTCTCGCGCTCCCAGGCGATGGCCGCCTGGTAGAGCGGGAAGGCGCGCTCGCGGTCGCGGAAGGCCCGGGGGTGATGAACGCGCCGCCCCGGCCCGTTCGAGCTGGGGAAGAGCTGGTGAAGCATCTCGTGGAAGACGATGAACTCCACGAAGAAGCGGGGGACCTCGGGATGGTCCAGCGCGGGGTGAATGCGGATCTCCCGGGTCTGGTGGTCGTAGACGCCGAGACGGATCGACTTGCGGCGCCTCCGTCCCGGCGCGCGGCCCCACCCGATGCTCGCCCGCACCCCGCCCTGGAAGAAACGGTCGTTCAGGAGGTTCCGGATCTCCTCGAGGTGGAAGAAGCGGCCCTCGGGCGAAAAGCGCTCGTCGGAATCGTCGCGCTCCTGACGGATGCGCGGCTGCTCCCGCTTGATGAACTCGTCCAGCACCCGGCCGGCCTGGGGGCGGCCCCGGCCGGCGTAGTCCGCCACCGCCTGGACCACCGGACCGGGCGCGTCGAGGAACATGTGGTGCAGCCGCAACCGGAGTGCCGAGGGGGCACGGCGGAAGCTGATCATCGTGCTCCGG
>Ga0207679_10000344_pt1 | contig 33854 bp, 30 predicted proteins | sample KBSC73metaG_FD_184320 | JGI IMG/M metagenome (GOLD analysis project Ga0207679, IMG submission 184320) | Corn rhizosphere microbial communities from Kellogg Biological Station, Michigan, USA - KBS C7-3 metaG (SPAdes) (version 2) | ecosystem: Host-associated > Plants > Roots > Rhizosphere > Soil ... | reverse complement strand
CCATCGTGCTCGAGTTGGTGGACACCCCCCAGCAGGTGGAGCGGCTCCTCCCCATCCTCGACGAGATGGTCGGCGAGGGGCTGGTGACGATGGAAAAGGTCCGGGTGGTGAAGTACGCACCCGGAACCCGGACCGCCCCCCGCTAGCGGAACAGCGCGAGCGCCTTGAGGAGCGTGTTCAGCACGCCCCAGAGCAGCGGGATGCCCACCCCTGCCCAGGCAAAGGCGACGATCGCCGGGTTGTGGCTCCAGTCCTTCTCTGTCTTCGCGACGTCGGTCATCACGATCCTCATTTGGCGTAGCTGGGCTCACCCTCGGGCAGCGGCGCGCGCTCGGCCTCGATGTGCTTCTGGCTGACCGGCTTCACGGCGAGGTTGCAGAAGAACCCGATCACCAGCAGCCCGGCCATGATGTACATGGTCACATTGTAGGCCTGATACTTCGGAACGCCGTGCGCGATCTGCCACTGGCGGATGTAGTTCACGAGCACTGGCCCGAAGATTCCGGCCGCGCTCCAGGCGGTGAGGATCCGACCATGCACCGCGCTCACGTACTTCACTCCGAACACGTCGGAGAGGTACGCGGGGATGGTCGAGAATCCTCCGCCGTACATGCTGATGATGACGCAGAAGCAGGCCACGAAGAAGATCACGCTACCGATCTTCCCGGTGGCCGGAACCAGGAGATAGAGGACGGTTCCCAGAATGAAGAACACCGCGTAGGTCGCCTTCCGCCCGATCTTGTCGGAGAGCGAGGCCCAGCTGAAGCGGCCGCCCATGTTGAAGAGGCTCATGAGGCCCACGAACCCGGCGGCGGCACTGGCGGTGACCCTCCCTCGGAACATCTCCTGGATCATGGCCGACGCCTGACCGAGGACGCCGATGCCCGCGGTCACGTTGAGGCAGAGCACCCACCACATGAACCAGAACTGAGGGGTCCTGATCGCCTGCTGGGGCGTGACGTTGTGGGTGGTGATCAGCGAGCCTTCCTTCTCCACTGGCGGAGTCCATCCTTCCGGCTTCCAACCTGGTGCCGGGAGGCGATACCCGAACGCCCCTCCGGTCATGAAGATCAGGTAGACGATGCCCAGCACCACCCAGGTCTGGGCGACGCCGGTCGAGGCCGGCGAGCTGAAGGCCCTCATCAGCGTGTCCGACAGCGGGGAGGCGATCAGCGCCCCGCCCCCGAAGCCCATGATCGCCATCCCGGTCGCCATGCCTCGCCGGTCCGGGAACCAGCTGATCAGGGTGTAGACCGGGGTGATGTAGCCGATCCCCAGGCCGATCCCACCGATGAACCCGTAACCCAGGTAGACCAGCCAGAGCTGGTGGGTCGAGATCCCCAGCGCACCGACGAGGAAGCCGACCCCCCAGCAGACTGCCGCCACGAAGCCAGACTTCCGGGGGCCCTCGCGCTGCACCCAGGTTCCGAACAGGGCGGCCGACAGCCCGAGCATCACGATGGCGATGCTGAAGATCCATCCCAGCTCGGCCAGGGTCCAGTCACCGGCGACCGATCTCGAGATGCCGAGCTGGCGGGTGAGCGGCAGGTTGAACACGCTCAGGGCATAGGCCTGCCCGATGCAAAGGTGGGTCGCTAGCGCGCACGGCGGGATCAGCCACCGGTTGAAGCTCGGTGGCGCGACGATGCGTTCCTTGTCGAGAATACCTGGCACGGTTCTCACCTCCGGGGAGTCATCCGGATGACGCTCGGGATCGGGAGCCGGTGCGACGATTCGTGACTCGCTGTCATCCGGCAGACCCTTGGGCTCACATCCATGGGGGCCCATACAACTCGATTGGGCTCCCATACAAGTCGCTTGCGGGTGCAATGTGTGCAGCACCGGCACGGTCGGCCAGAGGGAGATACGACGGTGGCTCGCCGGGAGGAGGCAACAGCCGGTGGCCAGCAGCGGGGGAGACGCTGACCCCCGAGCTCTTCGCGCCTGGGCTGGGGGGGCCGGAGGCGGCGGCGGCGGCAAGCAGGAGAGGTCCCCCTCCCACGGTTGCTCCACCCGGGGTCAAGCCGTTCCCCTCCGCGGACGCCCTGCCGGCCGGAGTGCCGAAACGTGCTCGTCCGGGCAGCGTCCGGGGAACTGTGCTGGCACGCTCCCCTCGGCCTCCGGTAAGGGGGGGCCCGGAGGACGCCACGTGGCTCTGGAGCTGAACGACACCCTGGGACATCCGAAGGACCCGCACGCGGTGAGCGGCATGGCCCGCGGCCTGATGGGCAGCGAGATCCTCAAGGTCGCCGGCGAGATCCGCGCGCTGGTCGCCAAGGGCCAGAAGGTCTGCAACCTCACCGTCGGCGACTTCAGCTCTCGCGAGTTCCCCATCCCCACCGAGCTCCGGGAGCTCATTGGGGAGGCGCTCCGCGCGGGCGAGACCAACTACCCGCCCGCCGACGGCATGCCCGAGCTGCGGCAGGCCGTGCAGCGCCTCTACGCCCGGAGCCTGGGGCTTTCCTATCCGCTGGAGAGCATCGTCATCGCCAGCGGCGCACGGCCCATCGTCTACGGGACCTTCCGCTGCGTGGTCGATCCCGGGGACGTGGTCGTCTACCCGGTGCCCAGCTGGAACAACAACTACTACGTCTACATGACCGGGACGAAGGGCGAGGTGATTCCCACCAGTCCCGAGCAGGGGTTCATGCCCACCGTGGACCAGATCCATCCCTACCTCGCCCGGGCGCGCCTGCTCTGCCTGGGCAGCCCGCTCAACCCCACCGGGACGATGTTCGGAGCCGAGCAGCTGAAGGCGGTGTGCGAGGCGGTCGTCGAGGAGAACGCGGAGCGCAAGCACGCGGCCCGCCCGCCGATCATCGTGATGTACGACCAGATCTACTGGGTGCTCACCTACGGCGAGGCGAAGCACGTCACGCCCGTGTCCCTGGTGCCGGAGATGGCCCCGTACACGGTGTTCGTCGACGGCATCTCCAAGGCCTTTGCCGCGACCGGCGTGCGCGTGGGGTGGGGCGTGGGACCGCCCTCGATCATCTCCCGGATGAAGGACCTCATCGGTCACACCGGCGCGTGGGCCCCTCGCGCCGAGCAGGTGGCCTCGGCGCGCTTCCTGGAGAACGTCCCGGCGGTGGAGCGCTACCTCGGCGAGATGCGCCGCGGAGTCGAGTCGCGGCTGCGGACCTTGCACCAGGGATTGATGGAGCTCCGGTCGCGCGGGCTCCCGGTGAGCGCCATCGCCCCGCAGGGCGCCATCTACCTCTCCGTGCGCTTCGACCTCATCGGGCGCAAGGGCATCCGGAGCAACGAGGACATCCGGAAGCTGCTGCTGGAGCGGGCCGGCTTCGCCATGGTGCACTTCCAGGCCTTCGGGCTGGAGGAGGAGAGCGGCTGGTTCCGCTGCAGCGTGGGCGCAGTGTCCGAGTCGGACATCCGCGAGGTCCTCCCCCGGGTCGAGGCCGCGGTCCGCTCGGTGGTCGACGCGGCCGCCTGAGGCTCACCCGGGCTTCTACGGCGACAGCTGCAGAGACCCGGGAGTCTCCTCGAAGGCGACGTCGCCGGTGCGCTCCAGCGTCTCCGATGCGGCGCTGCATGCGAGCGAGCAGTAGACCCGTGCGCCGGCTCGCCTGACGGACTCGAGCCAGCGGCCCAGGTCCTCGGCACAGACCAGCATTCGCGCGCAGCGGCTGCACTTCATCGCTCGACTCGACTGCATCGATGTTCTCCTCCGGCCCGCTGCTGAGGACGACCCGCCCGCCGGCAGCATTCACCTGGAACATGCGGAGCACGGGTGAAGTTGCACCCGCCCTCTCGTGGTCGATGTGGGCGGCTCCGCTCCATCCTCACCGAGGACGGGCTCAGACCAGCAGGCTCTCGCGCGCGCGCTTCCCGAACACCGAGACCTCTTCCTTTGCCCAGGCCTCGTCGCGGCCGAGCTCACGGGCGATCACCCGGGCCACCACCGGCGCGCACTCCAGCGCCGCACGCGCATCGAGCACCAGCGCCCGGGTGCGGCGCGAGAGCACGTCCTCCAGCGAGCGGGCCATCTCCTGCCGCACCGCCCACGCCACCTCGCACAGGAGATACGGCAGACGCGGGTGCATCGGAACGGCGAGCTCCGGGTCCTGCTCGGCGAGATCACGCACCAGGTCCGCGTCCGTCCCGTAGGCGGCGAGCATCTCGCTCGGGGTTCCCAGGGCGGCCTGGTCGACATGATCCTCCAGCGGCGCTCCGTGGAGCTTGAGCCCGGCGGTCACCGAAGGACGCTCCGGCAGGCCGGCGATCCGCGCGGCATGGTCCACCACGTCCTCCCCCATGCGGCGGTAGGTGGTCCACTTCCCGCCGACGATGGTGACCAGGCCGCTCTCGCTCTCGAGGATGCTGTGGTCCCGCCTCAGCGACGCGGTCCGGCTCGTTCCCTCGGCACGGACGAGGGGCCGGAGGCCGACGTAGACGCTCAGGACGTCCTCGGGCGTGGGGTCCCGCGTCAGGTATCGGGCTGCGTGGTCGAGCAGGAATTCGACCTCCTCCTCCAGCGGCCTTGGCTCGACGCTCACCTCCGGGACCGGCGTGTCCGTGGTTCCGACCAGCGCCCGCTTGTGCCAGGGGATGACGAACAGCACCCGACCGTCGTCGGTCCGCGGAATCATCAGGGCGTGCGTCGAGGGCAGGAAGGCATCCGACAGGACCAGGTGGACGCCCTGCGAGGGTGTGACCAGCGTCGTGGCGTCCGGCTCGTCCATCCGGCGCACGGTATCGGCGAAGACGCCGGTGGCGTTGATCACCACCCCGGCCTGGACCTCGTGCTCGCGGCCCGTCTCCTGGTCATGTACTCGTACCCCGCGCACCCTTCCGCCGCTCCTCAGCAAGCCGACGACGCCGGCGTGGTTCAACAGCACCGCGCCGAGGTCGTCCGCGGTCAGAGCCAGAGACACCGCCAGCCGCGCGTCGTCGAACTGCCCGTCGAAGTAGCGCACTCCACCCTTGAGCTGGTCGGGCTCGAGGGTGGGGATGCGCTCCAGCACCTGGGCCCGCGACAGCAGCTGGCTCGTCCCCAGGCGGTGCCGGCCGGCGAGCACGTCGTACAGCTTCAGCCCCACCCCGTAGTACGGGCCGGACCACCAGGCGTAGGCGGGGACCACGAATTCGAGATCCCCCACCAGGTGCGGGGCGTTCCGCCGGAGCCGGCCTCGTTCCAGGAGTGCCTCGCGGACCAGCCCCACGTTGCCCTGGGCGAGGTATCGGACCCCGCCGTGCACCAGCTTGGTGGAACGGCTGGAGGTTCCGTGGGCGAAGTCCCGCGCCTCGAGCAGCACCGTCCGGTAGCCGCGCGACGCCGCCTCCACGGCGGCGCCGAGGCCTGTCGCCCCACCCCCGATGATGGCGACGTCGAATCGCTCCGAGAGCTGGTCGAGGTTGCGGGTGCGGTCCATCGGTGCGTGCCGGGACGCTAGCAGCGGCGCGGCGGAAGGCGATGCCCCTTCCCTCCAGCGCGGTCCCGGGGCAAGGTGTGACGGTGAGCAAGACGCCCTTCTACCCGTTCGTCCCCCGGAAGCAGCGCACCCACGTGACCAGGGAGCCCGACGCCGCCGGACAGTGGACGCCCGCTTTCCCGGACATGATCGGCTACGGTCAGCAGGGCGGCGGGGCCGTTCCAGGCGACTTTCACTGGCCGAGCAACCCCAAGCAGTGGCAGGAGGAGCTGAGCGACACCGAGCTCCGCCGGGAGGCCGAGGCGCACCACGCGCTGGCCGAGGCGGAGCTGCCCCAGGCCCTGCCCGAGGGGATGCTACCTCTAGCCCTTCCCTCCGGGAAACCCTGAGCCGGGTCCGGCGAGGTCACGTCACCAGCATGTACACGCCGATGCCGAGCCCGATGACGATGATCACCCAGCGCACCATCGCCTGCCCGAGGCGCTGTGCGACCCAGGCTCCCGCATAGCCGCCCACCAGCGTACCCGCCGCCATCACGACCGCGAGCGGCCAGTGCACGTGCTTGCCCAGCGCGAAGTACAGCGCGGCCATGCCGTTGATGCACCCCGCGGCGATGGTCTTCAGCCCGTTCATCTGGTGGATGTTGGTCAGACCCACCAGCCCGAGCGCGGCCAGCATCAGGATTCCCATCGCCGCGCCGAAGAAGCCGCCATACACCGCGACCACGAACTGGGCCGCGGCCAGCAACCAGTAATTGCCGTCGTCGAGCGCTTGCGCAGCGCGCTCGGCGCTGCGGCGTTCACGCCAGCGCCGGAGCGGCTCCTGGAGGATGAACAGCGCGGTGGCTCCGAGGATGAGCCACGGCACCAGGGCCCGAAACAGCGCGTCGCCGGCGACGACCACCAGCCAGGCGCCCACCAGCGCTCCGGCGACGCTCGAGATCACCAGGGTGATCAGCACCCGGCGGCTCTCGAGGCCCAGCTCTCGCCGGAAGGCCCATCCGGCGCTGAACGAGCCCGGGAACAGGGCCACCGCATTGGTGGCGTTCGCCGCGACCGGGCTCACACCGGTGGCGAGCAGCGCGGGAAAAGTCAGGATGCTCCCCCCGCCGGCGATGGCGTTCATCGCCCCCGCGGCAATCGAGGTCAGGAAGAGGAAGAGCGAATATCCGGGGTGTGTGATCACGCCTGAGAGCCGCGCCTCATAGCACCCCGCTGGCTCCCTGGCTCAGAGCGGATTTCGCTGGGCCATCGCGTTGTACGTCGCGTACTTGTAGAGCTCGGAGAGCGTCGGGTAGTTGTAGCAGGTGTCGATGAACAGCTGCGCCCCGGCTCCGCAGAGCAGAGCGGTGAGACCGGTGTGGACCAGCTCCGAGGCCTGCTCGCCGATCACGTGCACCCCGAGGAGCTTCATGTCCTCGCGGCGGAAGATGAGCTTCAGGAAGCCTCCGCCGTCTCCGATGATCTGCCCGCGGGCGTTGGTGGCGTAGGCCGCGCGCCCCACCACGTACTCGATCCCGGCCTGCTTGCACGATTCCTCGGTTTCCCCGGCCGACGACAGCTCGGGGATGGTGTACAGGCCGTAGGGCAGGATCGGCGCGAGGCGTTCCTTGGGGTAGAGGTTGAAGGCGTGGGCCATGGCCACCCGGGCCTGCTCCATCGAGGTCGAGGCCAGCGCGGGGAAGCCCACGCAGTCGCCGGCTGCGTAGATGTTGGGAACGCTGGTCTGGTAGTGCTCGTCGACAAGGACCCGCCCGCGCTCGCCGAGCTTCACCCCTGCCTCCTCGAGCCCGATGCCCGCGGTGTTGGCGCTCCGTCCGGACGCCACCAGCAGCGCAGCGGCGGCGATGCTTTCGCCGCCCCCGAGCCCCACGGTGACCCGGCCCTCCTCGACGTCCACCGACTCGACCGTCGCCGGCATCCGGAACTGCACCCCCAGGCCCTCCATCCGGGCCTTGAGCCTCGTGGACATCTCGAGATCCAGGAAGGACAGCAGCGGCGTCCGCGCCTCGACCAGGGTGACGGGAATGCCGAGCGCGGCAAAGGTGCAGGCGTACTCGCAGCCGATGACCCCGCCGCCCACCACCACCAGCGAGTGCGGCACCTCGGACATCAGGAGGATGCTGTCCGAGTCGTAGACCCCGGGAGCCGAGAAGTTGAACAGCGGGGGGTGGAAGGGCGTGCTGCCGGTGGCGATGAGGACGACCTCGGCCGTGAGCCGTTCCTCGGCCCCTGGCCTGCGGACCAGAACCGTGTGCGGATCCAGCAGGCGGCCCTTCCCCTGGTACACGTCCGCCCCGTGGGAGCGAAGGTTCTGGGCCACCCGGACCTGTTCCTCCTGCGCCACGGCGCGCTCGCGGAAGAGGAGCTCGCGCACCCCGGTCCGCGCCTGGAGCTGCATGTCCACCCCGTAGAGGCCACGCTGGCGAAATCCGGAGAGGAACAGCGACGTCTCCCGGAGCGTCTTCGAAGGAAGCGTCCCGGTGTTCGCGCCCGCGCCGCCCAGGTTGGACAGCCGCTCGACGACCGCCACCTTCTTGTGGAAGTACCCCGCCTGGGCCGCCCCCTTCTCCCCGGCGGGCCCCGAGCCGATCACCACCAGGTCGTACTCAGGCATCAGCGAACCTTACAGCACGGACCCGTGCCTCGGGGCTGGTGACCTTCGCCGGGCGTCCCCGTACCGGGTTGCGTCTTCCAGCGCGCTGGCCACCTGGGGCAAGCCCGTCCGCGCCGTCATCGACGAGGCGGACGAGCTGCGCGACAGAGACAGTGCGGCATCTTCACCTCCAGTCGAACCGCTGACCCCGGTGGTGGTATGGGGGCGGCCATGGCGCTGCCCCCGCTGACCGAGGCCCTGCAGCCCGTGCTGGAATCGCTCGACGAGGCGCTTCACCAGCGCGATCGCGAGCGATGCGCCGGCCCTGCCGGACGGCGGCCGGTGCAAATCCTCTACGGCGGAGCGCATCTCTTCAAGCCCGGAGCGGCAGCCCGCATGGGGGTGCTGGCCCGCGCGGCGCTCGACGCCTACGCCCCCGACGGACCGACCTACGCGCACGCGCTGGGGCTGTCCCTGAGCCCGACCCAGGCGACCGACCTGCGGAAGCGAGTCATCGCCAAGCTGGATCGCGAGCCGGTGGAGGACCTTCGGATCGACTTCGAGGACGGATATGGCATCCGCCCCGACGAGGAGGAGGACGCGCACGCGGAGGCGGCGGGCATCGCCCTCGAGGCGGGGCGGCGCGAGGGAACGCTGCCCCCGTTCGTCGGCCTCCGGCTGAAGCCATTCTCCGGCCGCACGGCTCGCCGGGCGCTCCGGACGCTGGAGCGCGTGGGGACGCAGCTGACCGGCGAGCCCATCCGGGGCTTCGCGCTCACCGCCCCGAAGGTGGTGCTTCCCATCCAGGTGGAGCTTCTCCGCCGCTCGGCGGAAGCCCTGGAGCACCGGCTCGGCTGGCCCGGAGGAGCCATCGCCCTCGAGCTGATGGTGGAGACGCCGTCGGCCCTCATCTCGCTGGACGGGAAGCTGGGAATCCTCGCGCTGGTGGAGGCTGCCGGCGGTCGCTGCCGCTCGGTGCACGTGGGGCCGTACGACCTGACCTCGGCGCTGGGCATCAGCGCCGCGCACCAGTGGCTCGGTCATCCCTCGGTGGAGCTGGTGCGGCGGCTCCTGCAGCTCGCGCTCTCCGGGACCGGGGTCAGCGTGGCCGACGGTCCGACCACCCTCCTTCCGGTGGGTCCGCACAAGGAGCCGCGCAACGACTCCGAGCGCGCGGCGAACCGGGAGGCGGTCTTCCGGGCCTGGTCGCGGACCGCGGACGACGTCCGGCGCGCCTACCGGGACGGCATCATCCAGGGCTGGGACCTGCACCCGGCGCAGCTGCCCGCGCGCTACGGCGCCCTGTTCGCCACCCTGCGCGAGGAGATTCCGCCCGCGGCGGCCCGGCTCCGGAAGTTCCTCGACCAGGCCGCGCAGGCGACCCGGCTGGGCGCCGAGTTCGACGACGCGGCCACGGCTCGCGGCCTCCTGAACGGCCTTGCCCGCGCGGTGGAGTGCGGAGCGGCGAGCACCTCGGAGATCGAGACCGTGCTCGGGCACTCCCTCGAGCACGCCCGGGAGCGACTCGGCGGGGCATAGCTCCGTGCCCCGTTGGTGGTTCACGGCCGCCGGGCTGCGACCTCGCTCAGCACCCCCGTCGCCGCCACTCGGCCACGTCCCGCAGCGCCTCCAGCACCAGCGAGGTCCAGCCGGTCTGGTGGTTCGCCCCGAGGCCACGACCGTTGTCGCCGTGGAAGTACTCGTAGAAGAGCACCAGATCGCGGAAGGCAGGATCCGTCGCGTATCGCGGCTCGTCCCCGTGGGCCGGTCGCCATCCATTCGCGTCGGGGAGGAAGAGCCCCAGGAGGCGCGAGCAGAGGACGTGGGCCACCTCGGCCAGCGTCAGGTATCGGCCCGAGCCAATGGGGCACTCGACCTTGAACGTGTCCCCGTAGAAGTGGTGGTACCGCTCCAGCGCCTCGATGAGGAGGTAGTTCAGGGGAAACCACACCGGCCCGCGCCAGTTGGAGTTGCCGCCGAAGATCCCGGTGGTCGAGTCGCCGGGGTCGTAACGCACCGTCCAGTCCGTGTGCCCGGCCAGCACGTAGGGGTGCGCCTCGTGCACCTTGCTGAGGCTCCGGATCCCGTGGGGAGAGAGGAACTCGTTCTCGTCCAAAACGTAGTTGAGCAGACGGAGCAGCCGCTCGCGGGGGGCCATGGCCAGGAGCCGAGCTCCCGGAGCTCCGTTCTCCGGCGGGCGGTAAACGACGTGCATCGCCAGCTCGGGCCGGTTCTCCAGGAACCAGCGCATCCGCTTGTTGAACCCGGGCAGCCGATCCACCTCGCGGTCACCGAGCACCTCGGTGGCGAAGAGCGGGATGATGCCCACCAGGCTCCGGAGCCGGAGCGGGATGCTCCGGCCGTCGAGGACCAGGTGGTCGTAATAGAACCCGTCGGTCCCGTCCCACAGCCCTTGACCACCCATCGCGTTCATCGCGTCGACGATGGAGACGAAGTGCTCGAAGAACTTGCTGGCGATGTCCTGGTAAGCGTCCTCCACCTGCGACAGCTCCAGCGCCATGCTGAGCATGGTGGTGCAGAAGAAGGCCATCCACGCCGTCCCGTCGGCCTGGGTCAGGTGGCCTCCGGTGGGGAGGGGCTTGCTCCGGTCGAACACGCCGATGTTGTCCAGGCCCAGGAAACCGCCGGAGAAGAGGTTCTTCCCGTCAGGGTCCTTCCGGTTCACCCACCAGGTGAAGTTGATCAGCAGCTTGTGGAAGACGCGCTTGAGGAAACCGACGTCACGGCGACCACGGGGCCCGGTCTTCTTGTAGACCCGCCAGCAGGCCCAGGCGTGCACCGGCGGGTTCACGTCCGAGAACGCCCACTCGTACGCCGGAAGGTGGCCGTTGGCGTGCATGTACCACTCGCGCAGCAGCAGGATGAGCTGCTCCTTGGCGAAGGCGGGATCCACCTCGCAGAACGGCACCATGTGGAACGCGAGGTCCCAGGCCGCGTACCAGGGGTACTCCCAGGAGTCCGGCATGGAGACGAGGTCTCGGTTGTAGAGATTCTCCGACCAGGAAGCGTTCCTCCCGTGACGGCGTTCGGGTGGCGGCGGTGGTCCGGCGGGGTCGCCCTCGAGCCACTCCTTCACGCTGTAGTGGTAGTACTGCTTGCACCAGTGGAGTCCGGCCCACGCCTGCCGGGCGATTCGCTGCTCCTCCTCGGTCGAGTTGGCCGGGAGGTGCCGGGCGTAGAACGCATCGGCCTCGGCGCGGCGCTCGGCGAACAGAGCGTCCGACGACGGGCCGAAGTCCTTCGGCATCCCGTACTCCACTGCCGCCAGCCGGAGCCGGAGGGTCGTCGAGCCGCCCGGGGGAAGCTCCAGCCGGTAGTGCGCCGCGACCTTGGTGCCTGACTGGTCGGGGTTCACTGCCTCCCGCCGGCCCTGCACCACCGCCTGGTGGATCGCGTCCTTCGGCCACCGGCTCCGCGAGGGCGCGCCGAAGAGCCGTTCGGCGTTCGTCTCGTTGTCGCAGAACAGCAGCTCCGGGCGTCCCCCGGAGTCGGTCGGCCCGGGCGCGAAGCGGAACAGCCCCAGCGAGGCATGCCGGGCGAGCACGTCCCCCTCCTCGGCGATCAGCTCCGGCCGTGGCCAGTAGCTCTCGGTCGTCCGTCCCCAGGTCCAGGTGTTCCGGAACCAGAGCGTGGGCAGCACGTGCAGCGGCGCCGCCTCCGGCCCGTGGTTGGTGAGGGTGAGCCGCATCCAGAGGTCGTCCGTGTCAGCCTTGGCGTACTCGACACGGACGTCGAAGTAACGGTTGCCGTCGAAGATGCCGGTGTCGAGCAGCTCGTACTCCGGCATGCTTCGGCCGCGCCGGCGGTTCTCCTCCAGGAGCCGGAGGTAGGGAAACGCCCGCTGGGGATACTTGTAGAGCGCGTGCAGGTAGCTGGAGGTCGGCGTGGCGTCGAGGAAGTAGTACAGCTCCTTCACGTCCTCGCCGTGATTGCCCTCGTTTCCGGTGAGACCGAAGAGCCGTTCCTTGAGAATGGGGTCTTGCTCGTTCCACAGCGCAACTGCGAGGCAGAGCCGGCACTCGCGATCGGTGATGCCCAGCAGCCCGTCCTCTCCCCAGCGATAGGTGCGGGAGCGTGCCGCATCATGCGGGAGGTACTCCCAGGCCTCGCCCGTGGCGGAGTAGTCCTCGCGCACCGTGCCCCACTGGCGGTCCGACAGGTACGGCCCCCAGCGCTTCCAGTTCTTGGTGCGCTGGCCGTCCTCGACGAGGCGCTGCGACTCGGGATCCATTCCCCGGGGCTCGGACACGGTGCGGCGTAGCCAACCAGCACACGTCGGAAGCCGCAACGGGAGAACAGCGGCAAGAAACGGCAAGCGCGTGGCACCGGCGCTAGTGAGACTCCCGTCGTCATGAGCCCCACCGCCTCCGCATCATCGACCAGTCGTCTCGCGGTGGGGTTCGCCCTCTTCTCCCTCTACGTCATCTGGGGCTCGACCTACCTGGCGATGCGGGTGGCCATGGAGGGCTTCGGGCCCTTCACCATGGCGGCGATCCGCTTCCTCATCGCCGGGGTGGTGATGCTGGCCATCGCCCGGGCGCGACGCGAGTCGTTCCCCACCCGGGTGCAGTGGCGCAACGCCCTCCTCATCGGCACGCTGCTCCTGGCCTGCGGGAACGGCGGCGTGGCCATCGCCGAGCAGACCGTCAGCTCCGGCCTCGCGGCCCTGATGGTCTCGGCGATGCCGCTGTGGATGGCGCTCTTCGGCGGTCTGTGGGGACGGTGGCCGCGGACCAAGGACTGGGTCGCCCTGGTGATCGGCTTCGGGGGCATCATCCTGCTCAACGTCGGAAGCGAGCTGCGCGGGAGCCTCGGTGGGGTGGGGGTGCTGATGTTCGCCACCGCGGCGTGGGCCTTCGGCTCGCTCTGGAGCCAGCGGCTCGACCTGCCCAAGGGGATGATGGCCGCGGGAGCGGAGATGTTCACCGCGGGGTTCGTCTTGCTGGCGCTGAGTCTGCTCCACGGCGAGCGGCTGCCGCCGGTGGTCCCCGGACGAGCCATCGCCGCGCTGGCCTACCTGATCGTCTTCGGCTCCCTGGTGGCGTACACCTCGTACCTCTACCTGCTGGCGCGGGTGCGGCCGACGGTGGCCTCCAGCTACGCCTACGTGAACCCGCTGGTGGCGCTGGCTCTCGGCGCCGCGCTCTACGGAGAGCGCCTGCCCAGGGCGCTCCTGGTCTCGGTGCCGCTCATCCTCGCCGCGGTGGCGCTGGTGCTCCGCCCCTCCGCGAGCTGGGCGAAGGAGTCGGCCCCGGCCACGCCGCTCGAGCCTCCGCTCGGGCTCAGAACTCCACGCCCCAACCGAGGGTGAGTCGCGCCGGAGTCCCCGCGTCCGGTCGCTGGACCGGCGAGGGCTCTCCAGCGGTCCCCACGAAGGTGAAGACCCGCTGGTCGTGTGGCTGGAGCCAGCGGAGAACGCAGGCCACCGCCGCCAGGAACGTCCCCTCCTGACGGTCGGGCGCGGTGAGCTCGGTCCCCTTTGCCCCCACCCTTGCGCCCTCGGTCAGGGACAGGCGGGCCTCGATCCACCGGGGGAAGCCAGACTCGGTGGTGTGGACCGCGAGCCGGTACACGAGGCGGCTCTTCCCCGGCCCCGGCGCCTCGAGCGCGTTGCCCCGGGTCAGGGACAGCCCTGCCCCGAGCGCGCCTCCCTGGCGCACCCGTCCCAGTCCCACCGAGACCGCGGTCTCCGCCGGCTTGGTGGCCGGAACCACGGGCCTCGACTCCACGGGCGCGGGCAGCGCCGGCGCAGCAGTGAGCAGGAGCGCTGTGATCAGCCCCAACGAGTGACTCCTCCGACCGCGCCCGGCGGACGCAGCCCCGGCACCGGTAGGTCCCCACGGCCCAGCCCGTGCCACCCGGTGCGCTTATAGCCTTCCTGAGGGGAACGTCGCCACGGGCCCCCTGGATTCATGCCGATGCAAGGACACCGCTCGGCAGCCTGGCGCGACCCCTGGTACCGTCCCCGGTCCAGTGCTGGTCGCCGTCCTCGTCGTCCTGGCTGCTAACTCTCCGGACGTGGTGTGTCTCGAGCCCGGAGTCTGCACCCCGGTGACCCGGCTCGGCCGCGCGGGTTCCGCCGAGGTGGTACGGCACGAGGAGCGGCTCCCGGCGAAGATCGACCCCGGTTCCCCTTTCGCCGCATGGATGACCTGGCCGCGGCCTCCGGAGACGGTGCGCCGCAGGGTGGAGCAGCGGCAGCCGGTGGAGCTCCGCGCCGTCATTCCCGCCGCGAGGCTCCGGCTCGGCGTCGCGCCCGGGCTGCTGACCGAGGGCAAGGAGCACGGGGTGCTGGCCTTCCTCTCCACGGATCCCCTCGCCGGGGGGAGCGCACCTCCCGCCCTGCCCGAGGCCATCGCCGGCGCCGAGGCGCTGGATCTCCTCACCCCGGCGCAGAAGTCCGAGGTCGCTCGGTGGCGCACGGCCGCCTCCGCCTGGCAATCGCGGGTCGCGAGCGAGTGGACGGCCTTCACCCGCGCGCCCCGGACCGCGTCGGTGCGGACGAAGCTGCTCGACACGCTGGGCGCGGTGCCTGCGCCACCGGTCCCCGAGCAGTTCCTCACCGAGGAACAGCGAACCGAGCTCCGCCGGAAGGGGCACGCGCTCGAGGGCCGCATCCTGGTGGAGGACCTTCCGAACGACGCCTACCGGCTCCGGGTCGAGGGGGTGCCACTGGATCAGCTGTCGGAGGAGTGGAACGCGGGCCTGCACGGGCTGGTGGGTCGGCTGGAGCGGGTGCCGCGCCCGCGCTTCCGGGTGCGTCCGGGACACCGGCACGACGAGGTCAGCTTCACCCTCGACGTGCGCTCCGACGTGGACGAGACCCGCGTCTCGCAAGTGGCGCGCAGGCTCGCGGAGGTTCCGGGACTGGAGATGGACGGGACGCAGCTGCCTCCGCCGGGGCTCTAGAATTGGCTGGCATGCTCGCCCCCCTCCTCTTGCTGGCGCTCGGCGTCACCCCTGCGCCGCCCCGCTTCGACCAGTCGGGGCGCAGCATCGGCCCGCCCCTGAGCGACCGGACCGCGAGCTACGTCCTCGACGCTCGCTACGACCCCTCCCAGCGGCAGGTCACCGGGACGGCCATCCTCACCTGGGTGAATCGCTCCGACGTTCCCCAGGCCACGCTCTGGTTCCACGCGTACTGGAACGCCTTCAAGAACAGCCAGAGCACCTTCGCCCTCGAGCAGAGGCGCGCCGGGGGAGCCCGCTCCGGCACCGGCAGCTATGGAGAGGACGACTGGGGCTGGACGGAGATCCGTTCGGCGCGCCTCCGGGACGGGACCGAACTGCGCTCCACCCTTCGCTGGGAACAGCCTGACGACGGCAACCAGGCCGACCAGACCGTCTTCACCCTCACCCTTCCGACGCCGGTCCCGCCTGGCGGCCAGCTGACGCTGGCCCTGGGGTGGGTAGCACGGGTGCCGAAGCTCTCGGCGCGCACCGGTGTCTCCGGGAAATACACGCTCTTCGGGCAGTGGTTCCCGAAGATCGGCGTGCTCGAGGTGCCTCCCCAGCGCGGGGTCCGAGCTCCCGAATGGAACTGCCACCAGTTCCATGCCTCCACCGAGTTCTACGCCGACTTCGGAACCTACGACGCGACGCTCACCGTCCCCCGCACGATGATGGTGGGAGCGAGCGGCGTGCGCACCGGAAGGACGGAGAACGCCGACGGAACCATCAGCCATCGCTTCCACCAGGACGACGTCATCGACTTCGCCTGGGTGGCCTGGGAAGGCGCGGTGGAGGTGAACGACGCCTTCCGGAGCGACGGGCTTCCGGAGGTCGCCCTCACCGTCCTCGTGCCGCCCGGGGCGAGCGGGGCCGCGCCCCAGGTCCTCGCCGCCGCCAGGGCCACCCTCGAGCACGGAGGCCGGCGCTGGCTGCCATACCCGTATCCGCACCTCACCCTGGTGGCGCCGCCGATGGGAGCGAATCTCGAATCGGGCGGGATGGAGTACCCCACCTTCGCCACCGTCTTCTCGCGAACCCACCCGGCCAGCCCCCGCGACGTGCTGCTCTGGGAGGTGGCGATCCACGAGGTCGCGCATGGGTGGTGGCAGGGGATGGTCGCCTCCAACGAGTTCGAGGAGGCCTGGCTCGACGAGGGGTTCGCCACCTGGGCGACCACCCAGGTGATGAACGCCGTCGGGCTCGACTGGGATTTCTCCCAGTTCCTCGTACCGGGAACGCGGTGGTTCCTCGGACCGCTCCTCCGCTCGCGCATTCCCGAGCGTGACATCCGTCCGGTGGGAACCGTTCCCCGCTTCGACTCGTCGATCGCCAGACCGGGCTGGCGCTTCAAGACCGGGCCGGAGGTGGGCCGGAGCACGTACGGTCGCGCGGCCGCGTCACTGGCGCTGCTCGAGCAGCAGGTGGGCGCGGAAACCTTCGACCGCGTGGTGCGCACCTACGCGGAGCGCTGGGCCTTCCGGCATCCCTCGACCGACGACTTCCTCCAGGTCGCCTCGGAGGTCTCCGGCAAGGACCTGCGTCCGCTGGGCAAGGCGCTCTTCCGAGGGACCGCCGGGCTGGACGACTCCGTCGCCGACCTTCGCTGCGCGAGCCCTCGTCCGCCCTCCGGATTCTTCGACGCGGATGCCGGCACTCCCGTGCTGGGACCTCCGACCGCGGCCGGATCCCGCGCCGACGTTCGCTGCGAGGTGCTGGTGGAGCGGCGGGGAGATCTCCCTCTTCCTCTCGAGGTGCAGCTCACCTTTGCCGACGGGACGCAGCTCCAGCGCGACCTGGCGCCCGGAGAGCTGTGGACCCGGATCCTCACCGAGCGACCCCCGCCCGGCGGGTGGGTCACCCGGGCCGAGGTCCATCCCGGCAGGCGACCGGCGCTGGACACCTCGCCGGGCAACGACGTTCGCTCGCTGCATGCCACGCCGGGTCCGGCGCTCACCGTGGGCGGCTGGTTCCTCTACGCTGCGCAGCTCCTCGGTGCGGCCGTGGGGTCGCTCCTGTGAGCCGGCTGCTCGAGCCCATCCGGGTGGGGTTCCGCGAGTGGCGCACGGTCGCCGTGCTCCTCTGGGCAAACTGGTTGGTCGCAGGGCTGATGGTCGCCCCCACCGGGCCGATGGTGTGGGCGGCGTTCGGCCACGCACCGCTGGCGCGGGGAACTCCGGTCGTCTCCTCCGATCTCCTGATGAGCCTTCGCTCGGTCTTCGCGGGAGGCGGAATGCCCTCCATCGGGGCACCGCTCCTGCTCCTGGTGGTGCTCCAGACCTTCCTGGTGGGCGGCGTGGTGTGGCGAGCCTGCGCGGACGGACCGTTCCGGCTCGGGGCGTTCCTCGGGCAGTCGGGCCGGCTGGTCGGCCGCAACGCGCGGCTCTACCTCTGGCTCCTGCTGCTCCTCGGCATGGTGATGCTGCTTCCGGTCGGGCTGGCCGCGCTGATGCACCTGCTCGGCCTTCCCACCCTCTTCACCATGCCCGGCGAGAGCTGGATCTTCGGCAGCCCCTTCGGTCTCACCAGCGTCCTCCATCTCGCGGTGCTCGGGGTGGCCCTGGCGCTGTGGAGACTCTCGCTCGAGGTGGGACGGGTGCTGATCTTCCGAGACGACCTCCGCACCACCCGGCGGGCGGCCTGGCGCGCGCTGCGGCTGGTGCTGCGCGACCCCGTCTCCCTGGTGCTCTATGCGGCGCTCGGTGCCGTGGCCACGGGCGCGGTGCTCGTCTTGATGCGGGGGCGGGCGATGCTGCCCGAAGGGAACGCCGGCCTGGCGCTGCTCGCCCTGGGGGTGGGCCAGGTCGTCGTCTGGACCCGCCTGGCATTCCAGGTCGCCGGCACCCGCTTCGCCGCTGCGCTGGTCCAGCGGACGGACGCGGCCTCGCGGCATGTCGGCCACCTCGAAGAGCGGGTGGAAGCCGCGCCCCCCGTGTGACAGTCGGCGGGTGCAGGGGCCTCGCTGGCGCCCTGGCCATGGTTACCGTCCTGGTCACATGCGTCTCCAGAACCAATGGACTGTCATCATCCGGACCATCTGCCGGGCCCGGTCGGGAGCATCCTCCCTTCCAGGTGGCGTCCAGGTGTCATCGATCTGGCTCCGGGGATGGGAGAGTCCATGCGCCTGAACGTCGGCAAGAGGTTCGGCGTCCACGTGCGGGTACTCCGCCACGCCCGGCGGTTCACCCAGGAGGAGCTCGCGGAGCGGAGCGAGCTGTCGGTCGACGCCGTGCGGCGGATCGAGCGCGGCGCGTTCTCGCCGTCCCTGGAGACGGTGAACAAGCTGGCCACCGGCCTCGACGTCTCCCTGAGGACGCTGTTCAACGACTTCGACCGCGACCGGCGAGACCAGGTGGCCGAGCTCTGCGACTACCTCGGCAAGCGGAACCGGAACGAGCTGCGGATGGTGTGGCGGGTCATCCGCGCAATGTTCGAGGAGGTCTGACCCCGGGGCGCTCGGTGGGCCGGCGGACGGTGAAGCCCACGCGCGCTCCGCCCTGGGTCCGGTTCTCGGCGAAGGCGGTCCCGCCGTGCGCCTCGGCGATCCGCCGCACCAGCGCCAGGCCCAGACCGAGGCCGTCGCTCGTCTCCCCGCGCTGGAAGGGGTGAAAGGCGCGCTCTCCGTCACCGGGAAGCCCCGGCCCCGCGTCCTCGACCGAGAAGCGGACCTCGCCATCCGGCACGTCGACCCGGAGCTGCGTGACGCCGCCGCCGTGTACCCGCGCGTTCTCCAGGAGATTGGACAGCGCCCGCTGGAGCAGGGTCGGATCCCCCTCGAGCGAGACCGGGGCGTCCTCCACCTCCAGCAATGCCGTGGGAAGGGCCGCGCGCTCCAGGGCCCGGGCCCCGAGGTCCCCGGCGTCGAGCGGCACCCGGGCCATGGCGGTGAAGTCCAGCCGCGCCGAGGCGAGCAGCTCCCCCACCAGGGCGTCCATCTCCAGCACCTCGTGCTCGAGCTGATCGAGGACCGAGGTGTCGCCCCCGCGTCCCAGCTCCAGCAACAGGCGGATGCGGGCCAGCGGCGTGCGCAGCTCGTGGCTCACCGCGGCCAGCAGCTCGCGCTGGTCCTTCAGCTGTCGCTCGATGCGCTCGGCCATCCCGTTCATCACCTCGGCCAGCGAGCGCACCTCGCCCCGGGCGAAGCGCACGTCGAACCGGCTCTGGAGGCGCCCCTCGCCGAGGTCGCGAGCCACGCGGGTCAGCTCCTCCAGGGGCCAGGCCAGCTTCCAGGCGATGCGCCCGGAGATGGCCCAGAGCGACACCACCGCGACCGCCAGCGCGAGGAGAACGGTCCACCCCCCGCCGCTTCGCGGCCAGGGATGCACGCGCACCGTGCCCACCTGAACGCCGTCGCGGATCACCGGCGCGTTGGCGGCCCAGTGGATCGTCGGTGGCCCGAAGCGGGCAATCTCCTTGCCGCTCGCATCGTCCAGCCGGATCGACCAGCCCAGCCGTTCTCCGATCTCGGATGCCCAGGCGTCGCGGTGGCGAGGATCGTCCCACACCCGGGAGGCCTGGGCCCCGATGAGCGCCTGCACGTTGTCCCACTGAGCGTGTCCCGACGGCCCGCGGAACCGGTCCACCAGGCTGGTGACTGCCACGACGACGAAGGCGGTGACCAGGATGGAGATCCCGAACCAGACGAACAGCCGGCGCTGCATCCGGGCACGGCTGCGCCAGCGCACGAGGTCCGGCCAGCGGCTCCGGTGGTGCCAGGGATGGCAGGGGGGGACCACGGCTACTGCTCCCGGCTGAGCACGTAGCCCACGCCGCGAACGGTCTTGATGCGCCGGGGGGAGCGCGGATCGTCGCCGAGCTTCGCCCGGAGATGGGAGATGTGGACGTCCACGGTTCGCTCGCCCACCACCACGTCGCTCCGGCCGGCCTCGGCGAGGAGGGCATCGCGGGGGATGACCCGGCCCGCCCGGCGCATCAGCGCGACGAGGATGTCGAACTCCAGTCCGGTGAGCTCCACCGGCTTGCCCTCCACGGTCACCAGCCGGGACCCGACGTCCACCTGCACGTCGCACACCGCCAGCTTCTCGCTCACTGCCTCCGGTGCGCTCCGGCGGAGCACCGCGCGCAGGCGGGCCAGCAGCTCGCGGGGGCTGAAGGGCTTGGGGACGTAGTCGTCGGCGCCGATCTCCAGCCCCACCACCCGATCGGTCTCGTCACCCTTGGCGGTGAGCATCAGGATCGGCACCCGGCTCCGGGTCCGGATGCGCCGGAGCACCTCCAGCCCGTCCATGCCGGGGAGCATGATGTCCAGGAGCACGGCGTCGAAGGCGGAGGCGTCCAGCGCCTGGATGCCGGTCTGGCCGTCGTAGGCCGGCGTCACCTGGACGCCGTTCTGCCCGAGCCAGCTCACCAGCAGCTCTTGCAGCCGGCGGTCGTCGTCGATGCACAGCACCCGGACGGACATGACAGGCCGGGAACTCTAACGTCCTGACTCTTCCGGCGGCAGGAACGCCGGCGGCGGGCGGGCCGTGCCGCCCCGGGCCGCGTCCACGCACAGCCCCGCCATGTGCCGCTCCCAGGCCAGCCGGCGCTCCCAGTGGCGCATCCGGAGCGTGTGGAACCCCGAGCCGAAGCCGATCAGCACGCCGGCGGTGAGGAGCACGATGCGCAGGTCGCGTCTCATGAGCTCCTCCTCACCACCGTCGGCGCCAGCCGGAGGACAGGAGATCCGCCAGCTCGGACCGTTGCCGGGCGTCCAGCGCCTCGTGGACGCGCGCCGCCTGCCCGCGCAGCGTCTCGCGAATGGTCGCCATCCGCGCCTCGGCCCGGGCGAAGGCCTCCTCCAGGGCCGCGGCGTCGAACGTCTCGCCCCGGATGCTGCGGGCCACGTCGGAGCGCATCCGCTCGGCGTCGTCGTGCCAGCCGCGCATCGTGCCCCGGAGGGCATCGGCGGCCTCGGCAATCACCCTCTCCTGCCCTGGCGAGGTGTCCATCCGCTCGAACAGCCAGCGCAGCGGACCACGGGCGCCGGCCCGCCTCGACCCCTGCCAGCCCTCGTGTCGCCAGCCACCCCAGCGATGGCGGCCCCAGGGGCCGGGGCCATGGGCGTAGGCCCAGCCACTCCCGCGCATCATCCGGACGAGGCCGTAGAGACACGCCGCGCCCACCAGAATACCCAGCATCGTTCTTCTCCAGTGCTGCAAGGGCGACGGGATTGCCGCCCACGCAGAGAGAGCTAAGCGGGAGGTGTGAAGGCCCCGCCGGGCCTCCGGTGAAGAAGTGTAAACGCCGCAAGTGCTCCGACCGGGGTGTGGTGAGCACAGCGAGGCGGCCGAGACCGAAGCGGGACGGCTCACCCGAGGAGCGAGCAGCGGAGGCGTGCCTCGCGGCACGTCGAGCAGCGTAGCGACGAGGCTGCGCGTCGCAACGAGAGGATCGGCCACCGCAGCGATCAGCACACCCCGGTCGGAGCGCTCAGTGGGGGGTGAACGGCGCCCCGGCCTCGAGGCGCTCGGCCTGCTCGCGGACCGTGGCCGCCTGGGGCGGGAGCCGCACCCAGCCGGCCGTGTGTTCGGTCCGGGCGTACCACTCGCTTCCGGCGCGGCCGAGCTCCAGGAAGCCGAGCGGCCGGCGGTCGCGGGTGTACTCGACGCGGAGCGAGGACACCGGAGTCCCCTCCCGGGGCGTCTCCCCGCGTCCCAGGACCTCGAGCGGAGCCAGTCGCCAGATACGCTCGGCCCAGGCCGTGGCGTCGGCGCCCGGGTCGTCGGGGTTCTCGGCGGGGGCGACGCGGGTCGCGCCATGCACCTTGCGGACGACGAAGGCGCGGGACCGGCCATCCAGCTGGAGCTGCAGCGCGTCGGGCTCGTCGGCGCGGAAGGCGTGGAGCCGCCGGTCCACCAGCCTGCTCGCCGCGGCCGAGAGGTCCTGGACCAGCGATTCCTGCACCAGCCAGAGGTGCCCGTCCGGAGCGAGGAGGTAGGCGCCGGCGGCACCGGGGGGCGTCGAGACCACGAACTGGAGACTGCGACCCGGTGCGGACGGTCCGTGGCCGGTGTCGAGGCGAAGCCGCTTGCTGGGAGCGGCGAGGCCCAGGTCCGTCCGGCGCTCGGGCGTGGCGATGCCCAGGTCGCGGGTGGCCATGGGCGGGGAGAGGCGATTCAGCAGCTGCTCTGCCACCTCGTTGCCACGGAGCTCGCGCGGAGGGGGCGGGGGAGCCTCGCGGATCGCGCGCAGCGGGTCGGGGAGCCCTCCGTCGGCGCGGCCCCGAACACCGCCATCGGCGGACGCCTCGCGCGAGGACGGGCCTGCATCGGACCGCGACGCGTGTCCGGCAGTGCCCCCGTCGGCAGTGACGCCCCCGTCCGCGCCGGCGCCTCCGTCCGGTGCCTGCAGGGAGGGGCTGGGGGCGATCCGCACCCAGACCGCGCGATCCGAGTCGCTCACCCGGAAGACGTCCACCGCGTGCGAGCCGTCGTCCCAGAACGCCGCCCTGACCTCGCCACGGCCGAGCGGTGCCACCGGCACCTCGCCCGGAGCGCCCTGGCGCGGCGGACGCAGCCAGACCACCGCGGCGAGCGCGAGGGCGCCGGTGGCGACCGCGAGCTGGACCAGGACCGGGCGCCCCCTCATCCCGTCCTCCTCCGCCGCGTCACCCAGAAGCCCGCGCCGAGCACCGCCAGCGGGGCGACGAACACGGTGACGTAGAACCAGGCGACCTCCTGGCCACGGGTGTGCTGGATGGGGAAGTCGGTCTCGCCGCCCGGAGCCCCCAGGGATTCCTCGCCGAGCAACCAGCGCACGGCGTCCAGCGCGAACGCACGGTTGCCGGGACTGACGTCGAGGACCAGGTCGGTGAAGACGTCGGAGTCGGCCACCACCACCGCGCGCCCCTCGTCGCTGCCACGCCTGGGCAAGGTGATCGCCGCGGCCACCTCCCAGGCCTTCCGCCTGTCGGCGCGAGGGTCGAACACGAAGCTCCCGTCGAGGTCGCGGAAGGTCTCGGGGAGCGCGGAGATGGTGAAGACCACGTTCACCCCTGCCGGCTTCTGGGTGAGCATCTCCAGCGAGCCCGCGCCGAGGAGGAACACCGGAAGCCGCCCCCCGGCACGCACCAGGGTCCCGACGCTGGCATGCGGACCGAAGGTCGCGGTGACCAGCTGGGCTCGATCACTGGGTTGATGAGTGCGCGCGAGGTAGACCCGATCGTTCACCAGCGTCGTCGGCACGAAGCGAACGCCGATCGGCTGGAGCAGGGCATCGAACTGCGAGCCGGACTCGGGGTCGAGCGCCACCAGCAGCCGCCCGCCCCCGCGGACCCAGCGGACCAGAGACTCCACCTCCTCGCGGAGGAACGGGCTGGTCGGGCCCAGCAGCAGCACAGCGGCGGAATCGCGTGGCACCTCGGTGGCCAGGCCCTGGGCGGCGCCGAGCGGACGGACCTCGTCGTTCTGCGCCCGGAGCAGATCCTGGAACGTCTTCACCGTGCCCCGCGGGTCGGAGAGATCGGGGTTCATCGCCGCGCGCTCGCCGTGTCCGGTGGTGACGTAGATGACCTTCTGGGCGCGGGCGACCTTGTACAGGCGCTTCTGCACCTCGGGGTCCAGCTCGCGGAGCTGGCTCTTCGAGGAGTCGAGCGTGGTTCCGGTCAGGTAGGTCTCGTGACGCTCGCCGCGGCTGACCGCGATGGCGCCGTTGCCGCTCACCCCCAGCGCGCGGGCCCGTGCCAGATCCACCGCCGCATCCAGGCGCTCCACGCGGAGGAGCGGGCTCTCTCGCGCGAGGGCCTCGGCGTAGTCGCGCACCGCCGCCCCGGCCTCCGAGCCGGGCGGGTAGAACAGGGTGAGGGTGACCGGCTCGGTGAAGCCACGCACCAGGCCGCGGGTCGATTCGCTCGGCCGGCCGGGACGGAAGTAGCTCCAGTCGCTGGACAGGGCGGCGGCATCCGCCACCCAGCCCAGGGCCAGCGCGGTGGTGAGCACCGCCACCAGGGCCACGCCGGTCCCGACCGCGTCCTGCACGCGGCCCACCTCCACCTCGGGCGCGCGGGCCATGGCCGCGTACGCCAGCTCGCCGAGGAGCAGAGGCACCACCGCCGCCGCGGCGAGCAGCGCGGTCGCCAGCTGGAGCGCCGTGGCGAGCCTGGGGACGCTCCGGGGAACGTCGGGGCCGCCGGCAGCGAGGACCACGTCGGACTGGGCGAACCAGGCGAGCAGCGCCAGGAGCGCGAGGGTGGAGAGCACGGCGAAGAGGCGCTCCACGCGGGCCCGCGGCGCAGCGGCCGAGAGGGCCGAGCGGTTCCAGCGCAGCACGGTGACGGTGCCGACCGCGAGCACGCCGGCGAGGTCCAGGACGATGCGGAGGGGTCCGGACCCCACCACTCGCTCGCCGAGGAAGACGGCAAGGAGCCCGAGCACGGTGCCCGCGGTGAGCAGGGCGCTCCTCGCGTTCATCGCCACCGCCGCGCCTCGAGCACCCGGGTGCTGGCGAAGAGCGCCACCCAGGTCACGAGCAGGTAGTAGGCCACGTCCCGCAGATGCACCTGGCCCGACTGGAACGCGGGGAAGTGGGCGTTGTGGAGGGCAATGGCGGCAAAGAGCTTCGAGAACGGCGGCTCGGTGACCGAGGCCAGGAGCCAGGCGACGAGCAGCGACACCAGGATCGCCGCTCCGAGAATGGCGGCGATGATCTGGCTCCGGGCGAGTGAGGATCCGAGCGTGCCCAGGGCCAGCGATGCGCTACCCAGCAGGAGCAGACCGAGGTAGCCGGCGAGCAGATGCCCCACGGCGATCTGTCCGTGCACGAGGATGAGCAGCGGCATGTACATCGTCGCCAGGGTGACGCCGGAGAGGAACGCCAGCGCGCCGAGGAACTTCCCGAGGACGATGTCCCGGTCTCGCACCGGAGAGGCGTAGAGCAGGGGCAGGGTCCCCAGCTGCCGCTCCTCGGCCAGCAGGCGCATGGAGAGGAAGATGGCGGCGACCATCGTCGGTCCCGAGGCGAAGTAGAAGAACCGGGTGAGCACCTCGGTGGAGCGCCGTGAGCCCTCGAGGGCGAAGGCGTTGAACAGCAGCCCATCGATGAGCAGCACCGACGCGGCGATGATCCAGCCGGTCATGGTGCGGAGGTAGCCGCGGAGCTCGCGGCGGGCGATGAGGAGCACCGGGCTCATGCCGAGGCGGCCCTGCCGGCGAGCTTGAGGAAGAGCGACTCCAGCCGGTCCGCCGAAACGTCGAGCCGGAAGAGCTGGGCGCCCGCGGCGAGTGCCGCCCGGGCCAGCGCGGGCCTCAGCGCATCCGGGGCATCCACCCTCAGCACGGCGCGTCCACCTCCCGCGGGCTGCACGGAGACCGCGCGTACGCCCGGGAGATTCCGCAGCGCCGAGACCACCGCCTCCACCGGTCCGGCGATCTCCAGATCCACCCCGGAGCCGACGCCGAGGCGCTCCTCGAGCTCGGCCTCGCTTCCCTGGGCCACCAGCTCGCCGTCGCGGACCACCAGGAGGCGGTCACAGGTCTGGGCGATCTCCGGGAGGATGTGGCTGGAGACGAGCACGGTGTGGTCTCCGCGCAGGCTCCGGATGAGGGCGCGCATCTCCACGTTCTGCACCGGGTCCAGGCCGTTGGCCGGCTCGTCGAGCAGCAGCACCTCGGGCGCGTGCACCAGGGCCTGGGCCACCCCCACCCGCTGGCGGAATCCGTGGCTGAGCGTGGAGATTCGCTCGTCACCGAGCGCGGCGAGGCCGGTGCGCTCCTCGGTCTCCCCCACCCGCGCCGGGATGCGCGCCGGGTCCACGCCTCGAATGCCGGCGACGAAGGCCAGGTACTCGCCGACGGTCATGTCCTCGTAGAGTGGCGGCGTCTCGGGCAGGAAGCCGATGCGGCCCTTGAGCTGCCGGGGCGCGGAGAGCAGATCCTGCCCGTCGAGCCGCACCGTTCCCGAGGTGGGCAGCAGCACGCAGCCGAGGATGCGCAAGGTGGTGGTCTTTCCGGCGCCGTTCAGGCCCAGGAAGCCCACGACCTCGCCGGACTCGATGCGGAACGACAGGTCCCGGATGGCCGCCCGTGCTCCGTAGTACTTGGAGAGCTGCTCGACCTGGATCATCCCTGGGGGGCGCTCTCTTCCCAGGCACGGGGCGCCCGGTCAAGGGTGGAGGTTCCTCAAACTGCGGTCGGGAGCCGGGCCTTTCCGAGACAGAATCGCAGCGCGTCCTCCAGCCCCGGCCAGCGGAAGCGGAAGCCTGCGTCCAGGAGGGCGCGGGGGACGACGTTGGCGCCGGAGAGCACCGAGTCCTGGCCCATCTCTCCGAAGAGGGCGCGGATGACCGGCGCCGGGACCGGGGCCACGGTGGGACGGTGGAGTACCCGGCCGAGCACGTGGGTGAACCCGGCGTTGGTGACCGGCTCGGGGGCGGTGAGGTTGGCCACGCCCTGCAACGAGGTGGTGCGGAGCGCGAAGTGGATTGCCCCGATGACGTCCTCGAGGGCCACCCAGCTGAACAGCTGCCTCCCCGAGCCGAGCCTCCCGCCAGCGCCGGCCCTGAAGAAGGGGAGCATCTTCGCCAGGGCGCCTCCATTCGGACTCAGCACCGGGCCGGCCCGGAGCCTCACCACCCGCACTCCCGCTTCCTCGGCGGGGCGGGTCGCCGCCTCCCAGGCCTCCACCAGCTCGGCGAGGAAGCCGGTGCCGCGCGAGGACGACTCGTCGACCGGCGCCTCCCCGCGGTCCCCGTAGAAACCGGTGGCGGAGCTGTTCACGAGCACCGACGGGCGGTGACCGGCGCGGAGGATGCCGGCCACCACCGCCTCGGTGGTGCGGACGCGGGTCTCGACGATCTCCCGCTTCCGGGCCTCGGTCCACCGCCGCTCGCCGACATTGACGCCGGCGAGGTTCACCACGGCGTCGAGTCCGTCGACCTCGCCGGCGCTCTCCCCGCGGCCGAGCCGCACCACGACGTGGCCGCCGGTGGTCAGAAAGTGCGCGAGCGCGCCGCCGATGAGCCCGTGCGAGCCGGTGATGCCCACGCGGAGTGGCGGTCCGGGCAGCTCGGCGTGACGCGCGAGATCGGCGGCGGTGAGGGCGTGGCGGTAGGCGAAGAGCGACTCGATCTTCTCCCGCGCCATGTCGGCCCCGAGCCGCCCCAGCGGACCGAGCGGCAGGCTGTATCGAATGTCGTCCTCGAGGTGCGAGCGCTCCGGGCCATCGGGGACCATCCGGTGCACGTGCTCCCAGCGGGCGAAGGGGCCGGACTCCTGGCGATCGGTGAAGGAGCGTCCCTCGTCCAGCGCGGTGTGGACGGAGGTGAAGGTCCGGGGCAGCGGCCCGAGGTGGACACGGACGACGGTGCGGGCGCCCGGGGCGAGGCCGCCGGAGCGCTCCAGGATCTCCGCCGGGTCGAACGGCGGGTTGAGGCGCTCGAAGGCGCCGGGGCGGGCGTGCCAGGCGAACAGCTCACTGGCCGGCACCGGCATGGGGCTCCGTGCGAGGTATCGCTGCTCGTCCATTCGAAGGCCTCCGGGGGCGACCACTTCCGGCACCCACGGTGCGCTTGTTATGAGCGGGCTTGCTCCACCGCAACTGCCCCGGATGGAAGTCACCTCTCCAGAAAGCATCGCCGCCGCCGTCGCGGTGCTCCGCCGCGGAGGACTGGTCGGGCTTCCGACGGAGACGGTGTACGGCCTCGCGGCGGACGCGGAGAACGAGCTGGCGGTGCGGCGCATCTTCGCGGTGAAGGGCAGGCCCTCGACGCATCCGCTCATCGTCCACGTGGCGCATGCCTCGTCGATGGAGTCCTGGGCGAGCAGCGTGCCACCCGAGGCGCACCGGCTGGCCTCGGCGTTCTGGCCCGGGCCGCTGACCCTGGTGCTGAAGCGGTCCCCGCGAGCCTCCGACGCGGTGACCGGCGGGCAGGACACGGTGGCGCTGCGGGTGCCGGGGCATCCGGTGGCCCTGGCGGTGCTGCGGGCGTTCGACGGCGGGGTGGCGGCGCCGAGCGCCAACCGCTTCGGGCGGGTGAGCCCCACCCGCGCCGAGCACGTGCGGGCGGACCTGGGGAGCGACGTGGACCTGGTCCTGGATGGCGGCCCCGCGCGGGTCGGGGTGGAGTCGACCATCGTCGACCTGAGCGGGGACGAGCCGCTGCTCCTCCGTCCGGGGGGCGTGCCGGTGGAGAGCGTGGAGAAGGTCCTGGAGCGACGCATCTCGCGGGTGCCGGGACGGAAAATCCGCGCGCCGGGGCTGCTGCCCTCTCACTACGCGCCGCGGGCCGGGGTGCTGCTGGCCGAGCCGGGCGGAGCGGTGGCCAAGGCGCTGGCCCTCGCCGGGAACGGGCGGAAGGTGGCGGTGGCCGTTCCCGAGGCGGTGGAGGTCCCCGAGCCGCTGATCGCCCTCCGCATCCCCGCGGACGTGGAGGGCCTGGCGCGCGAGCTCTACGCGGTGTTCCGCCTGGCCGACGAGGCGAAGGTGGACGTGGCGGTCATCTCGGTTCCGGGAGAGGAAGGGCTGGGGCTGGCGGTGGTGGACCGGCTCCGGCGGGCGGCGGCGCCGCGGAGCCAGTGATCGGGGACGCGGAGGGGAGGGCTCGCTTCATGCCGCATGTCCCGTCGCGTCGGTGGACGGCTCGTCGCCGCGCAGCTCTCGCACCATCTGCGTCAGCCCGCGGACCCACGACGGATGTGTGTTGAGGCTCGGCACCAGCGTCAGTGCCTCGCCGCCGCATGACAGGAACTGCGCCTTCGCCCGGATGCCGATCTCCTCCAGCGTCTCCAGGCAGTCGGCGACGAACGCGGGGCAGAACACCGCCAGCCGCTTCGCGCCCTTCTGCGCCAGCTCGGGGATGACCAGGTCCGTGTACGGCCGGATCCACGGCGTCCGTCCCAGCCGGCTCTGGAAGGTCACCGTCCACTTCCCCGGCTCGAGCCCCAGTCGCTGCGCCAGCGCCCGCGCGGTGAAGAAGCACTGCATCCGGTAGCACCAGCGGTTCGCCGGGACCTGCACGTCGCAGCAGTCGGCGCGGGAAAGGCAGTGGGCGCCGGTGGGGTCGCTCTTCCTCACCTGCCGCTCGGGAAGGCCGTGGAAGCTGAACAGCACGTGGTCCGGCCGGGCCTCGGCCAGCACCGGCCGCCCCACGTCGGCGAAGGCGTCGAGGAACGCCGGGCGGTCGTAGAACGGCGGAAGCACCCGGAGCGCCTCCACGTTCCACGCCTCACCCACCAGCCGGTGGACGGCCTCCAGGCTGGAACCGGTCGAGCTCGACGCGTACTGCGGGTAGAGCGGCACCACCGTCAGCTCGCGCACCCCTCGGGCGCGCAGCTTCTCCATCGCCGAGGCGAGCGACGGGCTCTGGTACCGCATTCCCAGCTCCACCACCCACCCGGGGCCAAGCGCGTCCTGGAGACGGTCACGCAGGGCCTTCCCGTGCACCAGCAGCGGGGAGCCCTCGGGCATCCAGATCTTCCGGTAGGCCTCGGCCGACTTCTGCGGCCGGAAGGGCAGGATGACCCCGTAGAGCAGCGCCACCCTCCCCACCGGCGCGATGTCCAGCACCCGCGGGTCGCTCAGGAACTCGCGGAGGTACCGGCGCACCGCCCCCGTCTCCGGCGCGTCCGGCGTTCCCAGGTTGATGAGCAGCACGCCCTGAGGAGCGGAGTCCATCAGTTCAGCGCGTTGGGCTTGGTGAGGGCGAACTCCGCGATCCGGGCCTGGAAGGTGGACCCGTCCTGCCGCACGAAGGTGTAGCTGCCGCGCATGGTCCCGAAAGGGGTCCGGAGCATCGCCCAGCTCCGGTACTCGAACTGCTCGCCCGGGCCGAGCTTCGGCGTCTCGCCCACCACCCCCTCGCCGCGCACCTCCTCCACGTGTCCGTTGGCGTCGGTGATGATCCAGTGTCGGCTCCGGAGCTGCGCCGTGGCGGTGCCCTCGTTCGCGATCCGCACCGCGTAGCTGAAGGCGAACTGCCCGTTCTCCGGCGCGCTGCGCTCGGCCCAGAAGCTGGGCTGGACGGTGATCCGGATCCCCTCGGTGACGGTGCTGGACATGACCCTCCGAGACCATGACCCGGGCCCCGCCCGGGGTGCAACGGTCATCGCCCGACGCTGCGGGCCGGTCGGACGATCTGCCCGCGAGGGCGGAGTGGCTTGCCAGGTTTCGGCGATCAGGCGCCCGGTCCGTCCCGCTCGGTCGACGCTGGCTCTCCCCTCGCCTTCCACCAGGAGGCCAGGAAGGCCACCAGGAGCACCCCGATGATGATGGTCAGCGACAACCAGACCGGGACCCGGATCCACTTCTCGAAGATCATCTTCAGGCCCACGAAGCCGAGCACCAGCGCCAGCGCGGGTTTCAGATACCGCAGCTTGGCCAGGAGCGAGCTGAGCACGAAGAACAGCGAGCGCAGCCCCAGCACCGCCGTGATGTTGCTGCTGTAGAGCACGAACGGGTCCCGGCTGATGCCCAGCACCGCCGGGATGGAGTCCAGGGCGAACATGAGGTCCGTCGTCTCCACGCACAGCAGCACCAGGAAGAGCGAGGTGACCTGGATCTTCCCCGAGGAGCTGCTGACGACGAAGCGGTCGGCGGGCGCCGAGTCCGCCACCGGGAGCACCCGTCGCGCGACCTTGAGCACCGGGTTCTGGGCGGGGTCGGTCTCCGGCTCGCCCTCCTTGGCGCGGAGCAGCTTGTACGCGGTCCAGAGCAGGAAGGCACCGAACAGATAGAGCAGCCACTCGAACTCGTGGATCAGCGCCGCCCCGCCGAGGATCAGCACGCCGCGCATGACGAAGGCCCCGAGCACACCCCAGAAGAGGAGCAGGTGCTGCTGCTCCGGCCCGATCCGGAAGAACTGGAACAACAGGAGGAAGACGAACAGGTTGTCGACGCTGAGCGCGTACTCGATGACGTAGGCGGTAAAGAACTCGAGCCCGCGCTCCTGCCCCCGCAGCGCCCAGAGGAGGAAGCCGAAGGCGACCGACAGGCTCACCCACAGGAGCACCCACCGGCTGGCCTCGGCCGCGGTCTGGGCGCGATGGCGGCGCCGGGCCACGCCCAGGTCGACGGCGAGCACCAGGAGGACGGCGGCGTTGAACAGCGCCCAGGCCCACCAGGGAGTCGCCATCGGGTCACCCGGCGCCGCTGGAGCTGGGGAGCGCCGGTCTCCTGAGCACCATCATCGCCCTGTCCATGACGGTGAGCTTGCTGCCCGCGGGAGTCATGGCGCCTGTCTTACCGTCGCCATCTGCGGTGTCCACCAGGATTTCCCAGTCACTGCCCCACTGGATGGCCGGGAGCACGAACTCCACCGGCTCGTGGTGGGCGTTCATGAGGATGAGCAGCGTGTCCCCGACCACCTTGTTCCCCACGGGGTCGGTGGTGGAGATGGCGTCCCCGCCGAGCAGGTATCCCAGCGATCGGACGAAGGGGTGGGCCCAGTCCTCCTGGGTCATCTCGGTGCCGTCAGGCCGGAACCAGGCCAGGTCCTTGAGATCCGAGTCCCAGATGTGCTGGCCGCGGAAGAAGCGCCGCCGCTTCAGCACCGGCTGCTCCCGCCGCATCTTGATCAGCCGCCGGGTGAAGGCGAGCAGCGACTTCTTCCGCTCGTCGAGGGTCCAGTCCACCCAGGAGATCTCGTTGTCCTGGCAGTAGGCGTTGTTGTTCCCCCGCTGGGTACGGCCGATCTCGTCACCGGCGAGGAGCATGGGCACGCCGTTGGAGACGAAGAGGGTGGTGAGGAAGTTCCGGACCTGCCGGTCCCGAAGGGCGTTCACCTTCGGGTCGTCGGTCTCGCCCTCCACGCCGAAGTTCCAGGAGTTGTTGTCGTCCGCGCCGTCCTTGTTGTGCTCGAGGTTCGCCTCGTTGTGCTTCTGGTCGTAAGTGACCAGGTCGTGGAGGGTGAACCCGTCGTGCGCGGTGATGAAGTTGACGGACGCGTACGGCCCACGCCCGGAGAGCTGGAACAGGTCCGCGGAGCCGGTGAGCCGGTAGCCGATCTCCGCGGCAAGATTGTCCTCGCTCTTCCAGTACTTGCGGAACGCGTCCCGGTATTTCCCGTTCCACTCCGAAAAATCCACCGGGAAGGCGCCCAGCTGATACCCGCCGAGGCCCACGTCCCACGGCTCGGCGATGAGCTTCACCCGGCTGAGCACCGGGTCCTGGTGAATGGCGTGGAAGAAGGGCGCGTTCCGGTCGAAGGTCATCCTCGTCCGGCCGAGAGTGGTCGCCAGGTCGAAGCGGAATCCGTCGACGTGCATCTCCCGCACCCAGTAGCGCAGCGAGTCCATCACCAGCTTCAGCGTCTGGGGATGGTCCAGGTTGAGGCTGTTGCCGGTGCCGGTGAAGTCCTGGAAGTAGCGCGGCGACTCCGGGCTCATCACGTAGTACGCGAGCGGGTCGAGGCCCTTGAGGCTGAGCATCGGCCCCAGGTGATTGCCCTCGCCGGTGTGGTTGTAGACCACGTCCAGGAGCACCTCGATGCCGGCGCGGTGCAGCGCCTTCACCATCCCCTTGAACTCGTTCACCACGTTGAACGGGCCGGTGCAGGCGTAGCGCGCGTCGGGCGCGAAGTACCCCAGCGTGTTGTAGCCCCAGCAGTTGCTCAGTCCCTTGGCCTCGAGGAATCCCTCGTCCACGGCATGCTGCACCGGGAGGAACTCCACCGCGGTGATGCCCAGCTTCCGCAGGTAGTCGATGGTCACCGGGTGCGCGAAGCCGCCGTAGGTGCCCCGGAGGTAGTCCGGGATGTCGGGGTGCCGCATGGTGAAGCCCTTGACGTGGGCCTCGTAGACGATGAGCCGCGGCCAGATGATGCTCGGGCTCTCCACGCCCTCCCAGTTGAAGCGGCCGTCCACGACGATGCTCCGCGGCATGCCCGGCGCGCTGTCGCGATCGTCGAAGGACAGATCCGCACGCCGGCTGCCCACCCGGTAGGGGTAGACCGGCGCATCGAAGTCCACCCGGCCGAAGATGGCCCGAGCGTAGGGGTCTACCAGGAGCTTGTTGGCGTTGAAGCGGAGGCCGCGGTTCGGGTCGTAGGGGCCGTGTGCACGGAAGCCGTAGAGCGTCCCCGGCCCCACCCCCCGCAGGTAGCCGTGCCGGACGTTTCGCGTCTTCTCCGGGAGCGTGATGCGGGCCGTCTCGCGGTCCGGCTGGCGAACGTCGTAGAGGCACACGTCGATCCGCTCCGCCCACTCGGAGAAGACCGCGACGTTGATTCCCTCCCCGTCCCAGGTGGCTCCCAGCGGCTGCGGCTTGCCCGGCCAGACCGCCGTGGGGACCGTCATTCGACGGCCTCCAGGACCGCCACCGGGAAGTCGGTGAACAGCGGTCCCAGGGACAGTCCGCCCTCGAGCGGCTGCACGCGCACGCCGGTCACGACGTTCCTGAAGCGCCGCCCGGCGAGGTCGCTGGGAAGCCGCATGCGAGTCGAGCCGTAGACCGGACCGAGGCCGGCGCGGAGCGCCCGGGTGACCAGCCGCGGGACGACGACCACCACCGCCTCGTCCTTCAGCCGTCGGGCGAAGGCCAGCGCCCGGGCAGCGGCGATGCCGTCCAGCTCCAGCGGCTCGTACCCGCCGCGGCGGAACAGCTCGGGCCGGCCCTGGCGCAGCCGCAGCATCATCGCCGTGAGGAGCAACTTGCACCGGCCGTCGGCCGCGTGCGCCCAGGCGTCGCGGGCCACGCTCACCGGCGCCGAGGCGTGCTGGCGCAACAGCTCGGAGAGCATCTGGTCCCGGAGCTGGAAATCCACCGGCCGGCGGTTGTCCGGATCGACCAGCGAGAGATCCCAGAGCTCGCAGCCCTGGTAGAGGTCCGGCACGCCGGGGCCAGCGAGCTTCAGGGCCACCTGCACCAGCGAGTTCACCTGCCCCGGGCGCTCGATGCGTTCCTTGAGCTGCCGCGCCTGGTCGAAGAACACCCGGTTCAGGGCCGGGTCCAGAACCCGGTCCACGAAGC
>Ga0207679_10000339_pt1 | contig 34501 bp, 34 predicted proteins | sample KBSC73metaG_FD_184320 | JGI IMG/M metagenome (GOLD analysis project Ga0207679, IMG submission 184320) | Corn rhizosphere microbial communities from Kellogg Biological Station, Michigan, USA - KBS C7-3 metaG (SPAdes) (version 2) | ecosystem: Host-associated > Plants > Roots > Rhizosphere > Soil ... | reverse complement strand
CGAGGCCGGTGCGGCGCTGACCACCCGGCGCACGGGTTCGAAATCATCGGTCTGGATGCTCATGCCCCCCATTATCCGGTGGCTGCGGAGGTGGCCCACAATGCGGCATCCCCTGAAGGAACCCTGATGAATTTGAAATCCGTTGGCGCCGTCCTGCTGGCGCTGTCCGTCGGCGCGGCCTGGGCGGACATTCGCGTCGAGCACGCCTACGCTCCTCCCACCGAGGCCGGCCAGACAGCAGGCCCCGGATACATGGTGCTCAAGAACACCGGCAAGGCCGCAGACACTCTGCTTTCAGTGCGCACGGACGTCTCCGCCTCGGTGAAACTGCAAGCCGCATGGATGGAGGGTGACGAGGTGCGCATGCGAGAAGTGGGCGGCTTTTCCGTGCTGCCAGGCAAGCGCTTCGAGTTCAAGCCCGGCGGCCGTGTCCAACTGATGTTCACGGAACTGAAAGCGCCGTTGAAGGCGGGAGACAGGTTTCCGGCCACGCTCACCTTCCTGCATGCTGGCGATGTGGAGGTCACCCTGACGGTCAAGTGAACTGACCGCTTGCGGAAGCCGGACGGCCGGTTTGGTCGACAATCCACGATCCCTTGAAGGAGCCGAGATGAACCTGAAACCCCTTGGCGCCCTCCTGCTGGCGCTGTCCGTCGGCGCTGCCTGGGCGGATATTCGTGTCGAACAACCTTACGCCCGCGCCACCGTGCCCGGGCAGCGGGCCGGGGGCGGCTACCTGCTGCTCGAGAACACCGGCAAGGCCGCCGATCGGCTGCTGTCGGTGCGCGCCGACGTCTCGGCCTCGGTGGAAATGCACACCATGTCGATGGACGGCAACGTGATGCGCATGCGCGAGCTCGACGGCATCGATGTGCCGGCCGGCCAGCGCGTCGAGCTCAAGCCGGGCGGCATGCACATCATGTTCATGGGGCTGAAGGCGCCGTTGAAGGCCGGCGACACCTTCCCGGCCACGCTGACCTTCCAGAAGGCCGGCGAGGTCAAGGTGACCGTGACCGTCAAATGAGTTGAGGTGGGCGAGTTGACGTGGCTCAGGGGCCGGTCAACTTCACCGGGTCCAGCAAGGCTTCGAGCTGCGCGCGGTCGAGGTTCGTGTGCTCCTCGGCCACATCGAGGATGGGCCTGTCTTCCTTGTAGGCGATCTTGGCGATCTCGGCGGCCTTGAGGTACCCGATCAGCGGGTTCAGCGCGGTCACGAGAATCGGGTTGCGCGACAGCGCCCGGCGCAGTTGCGCCTCATTCACCTGAAACGTGGCGATGGCCTTGTCGGCCAGCAGCCGGCTGGCATGGGTGAGCAGCTGGATCGATTCCAGCACATTGCGCGCGATCACCGGCAACATCACGTTCAACTCGAAATTGCCGGACTGGCCCGCCACCGTGATGGTCGCATCGTTGCCGATCACCTGCGCAGCCACCATCGCCGTGGCCTCCGGGATCACCGGGTTGACCTTGCCCGGCATGATGGACGAGCCCGGTTGCAGCGCTTCAAGCGCGATCTCCGCGAGGCCCGCCAGCGGGCCGGAATTCATCCAGCGCAAATCATTGGCGATCTTCATCAGCGCCGCGGCCGTGGTCTTGAGCTGGCCCGAGGTGGCAACCAGGGTGTCTTGCCCACCCATCACCGCAAAAAAGCTCGGGGCCGGCTTGAAGGCCAGACCCGTGGCGGTGCTGAGCTCGGCTGCGAACTTCGCTGCGAATTCAGGGGCGGCGTTCACGCCCGTGCCCACGGCGGTGCCGCCTTGCGCGAGCTTTTGCAGCGAAGGCAGCATCGCCCGCAAGTGGCCGGCCGCGTCTTCCACCTGCTGGGCCCAGCCGTCGAGCACCTGGCTCAGCCGCACGGGCATCGCGTCCATGAGGTGGGTGCGGCCGGTCTTGACATGGGCGTACACGGTGCGGCCCTTGGTGCGGGCGATGGTCTTGAGGTGATCGAGCGCCGGAAGCAACTGGTGGTGCAGCGCGATGGCCGTGCTCACATGCAGCGCGGTGGGAATCACGTCATTGCTGCTCTGGCTCGCGTTCACATGGTCATTGGGGCTCACCGGAGTACCGAGCGCACGGGATGCGAGCGTGGCGATCACTTCGTTCGCATTCATGTTCGTGCTCGTGCCCGAACCGGTCTGGAACACCTCGACCGGGAAGTGCGCCATGCGCTCGTCGTCGGTCAGCGCGAGCAACTGCTGGATGGCCTCGCCGATGGCCTCGCCGGTGCGTGGCTGCAGTGCGCCGAGCGACACGTTCGCACGCGCCGCGGCGGCTTTCACGAGCAACAGGGCCCGCACGAACGCCTCCGGCATGCGCTGGCCGCTGATGTGGAAGTTGTTGATCGCCCGCTGCGTTTGCGCACCGTACAGTGCGTCGGCCGGCACGGCGAGTTCGCCCATGCTGTCGCGCTCGATGCGCGTCTGAGGGGCGGCGGTGGAGGGGGACATGGCGGCTCCTGATTCCAGGGGAAGCTGCAGTGTCCTCCGAACGAGGTCGGCCCGTGCGGCCGGCGGCCTGAAGGCGCGGTGCCGGGGAGGCTTTTGCCAGGCCTTCGTCAGCCCGGGTTGGCCATCGCCTCACCCATGCGCACCGCATGCTGAGGGCCCCAGGCGGGATTGAAGGAAACCGGTTGGTCCGGAAACAGCAGCACCACGGTGGAGCCGAGCAGGAAGCGGCCCATCTCCTCGCCCTTCTTCAGCGACACGGATGCATCGTCGTAGCGCCATTCACGCACCTTGCGGCTGCGCGGTGGATTGACCACGCCATGCCACACCGTGGCCATGCTGCCCACGATCGTGGCGCCCACGAGCACGAGCACGAACGGGCCCCTGGGTGAATCGAAGACGCACACCACCCGCTCGTTCCGTGCGAACAGGCCGGGCACGCCCCGGGCCGTTACCGGGTTGACCGAAAACAGCGCGCCGGGCACGTGGATCATCCGGCGCAGCCGGCCGTCGCATGGCATGTGAACCCGGTGGTAATCGCGCGGGCTCAGGTAGATGGTGGCGAAGTGGCCGTTGTGGAACTGCCCGGCCAGTGCCTCATCGCCGCCGACCAGTGCAGTGGTCGAGTAGTGGTGGCCCTTGGCCTGGAAGACCTGGTCGCCCTCGATGCGTCCGTGCTGGCTTACCGCACCGTCCACCGGGCAGACGAGACCGGCTGCAGCGATGGGACGCGCCTGCGGTTTCAGCGCCCGAGTGAAGAATTCATTGAAGGTCTTGTAGGCGGTTGCATCCGCCTGCGCGGCCTCGGACATGTCGACGCGGTAGCGTCGAATGAACCATTCGATCAGGCGCGTGGTGGCCGGCCCGGCCGCCGTGGACGCGACACGCCCCCCAAATGCGGTCAGCGCCTGCTTGGGCAGCAGGTATTGCGGCAACACGGCGAGTCGATCGGACATGGAACAGAAGTGAACGCTGAAGGGCCCGAATTGTATCGGCCGGTTCCCTGTTGTTGAATGCGAGGGTGCTGCCCTCAGATGAGGACCGATGACTCGCACGATCCTGTTTGTCTTGTCCGCCATGCTGCACCTGTACCTCGGCATGCGCCTGGTGCCTGACTTGCCTGCCGCTCATGCAGCGGTGTCGGTCTGGCTTGCGGGATCGGCGCTGTTGATGCCGCTCGGCCTGCTGGCCACCCGATGGCGCGCGCGCCGTTTCGCTGACACGGCGTCCTGGGTCGGCCTGCTGCTCATGGGGCTGTTCTCTTCGGTGTTCGTGTTGAGCGTCATGCGCGACCTTGTGTTGCTGGCCGCTTGGCCGTTCGGCGGGTTGGATGCTTCATGGCGAGGCGGCACTGCCGTGGCGGTGCTCGCTTCCGGGGCGCTGGCCACGGCGGCCGGTTTCCTCAACGCCCGGCGCACCGCCTCGGTGGTGGCGGTGGATGTGCCAATCCCCGGTTTGCCGGCGGCCCTCGAGGGTTTCACGATCGCGCAGATCAGCGACCTCCATGTCGGCCCCACCATCAAGTCCCGCTACGTGCAGGCCATCGTCAACCGCGTGAACAGCCTGCGACCCGACATGGTGGCCGTGACAGGCGACCTGGTGGATGGCAGCGTGGCCGAACTGGGAGACCACGTGGCCCCGCTCAAGGATCTGGTCTCGCGCCATGGCACCTTCGTCGTCACTGGCAACCACGAATACTATGCAGGCGCTCATGCGTGGATCGACGAACTTCGCCGCCTGGATCTCATGGTGCTGATGAACGAACATGTGGTGCTCCAACACGGCGCCGGGCAGATGGTGGTGGCCGGCGTGGCCGACTGGTCGGCCCACCATTTCGACCCGACGCACCGCAGCGACCCGGTGGCCGCCATCGCAGGCGCCCCCGAACAGGCCTGCGTGCGCGTGCTGCTCGCACACCAGCCACGCACGGCCATGCTCGCGGCCGGGGCGGGTTATCACCTCCAACTGTCGGGCCACACCCACGGCGGGCAGTTCTTTCCCTGGAACTTCTTCGTGCCGCTGCAGCAGCCGTTCACTGCCGGCTTGCACAAGCTGAATGATTTGTGGGTCTACACCAGCCGGGGCACAGGCTATTGGGGGCCGCCGAAGCGCTTCGGTGCCCCGTCGGAGATCACCTTCCTGCGGCTCAAGGCCCGCTGACACGAGATGGTCAGCGCAGTGTGCCGGTCCGCAAGAACTCCGTCATGGCGTGGATCAGCAAGCCGGCCAGGCCCCCCACCAGCGTGCCGTTGATGCGGATGAACTGCAGGTCCCGGCCGATGTTGCGTTCGAGCTCGCCGGTCATCTCGTCGGCGTTCCAGCTTGAAACGCGGTTCACGATGTAGCGGCGGATGTCTTCGCGGTAGCGGTCGATCCAGCGCGGCGCCCCGGCGAGCAGCTGCGCGTCGATCCATTCGCGCATCGCCACGTCGTCTTGCAGCTGTTGGCCGAGCGCGCGTGTTGCCGCCGCGGCGCGCGCACGCAGTGTGGAATCGTCGCGTGCGAGGTCCTGGCGCGTCCAGTCGATCACCTGGCTCCACAGCCCGTGAAGGTATGTGGCAAGTTGCGGGTGACCCAGCAGCTCGGCCTTCAGGCGTTCGCCCTTCTCGCGCATCGCCGCATCGTGTTTCAGGTCGGCAATGAAACCTCGCATGAACTCATCGAACCGCTGGCGCAGCGGATGGGCGGGGTCCTCACCCATTTCGCTGACCAGGCGCACGACACCGGCCACCATCTTCTCGGTGGCGAAACGGCCGGCCGCCGTGTCCAGGCCCACGAACCGGAGGTACTTGACCTCGGCAGCCACCACATCGGCCACCTCCTGCTTGAGCGTTTCATCATCGAGCACACGCCCGAGCTGCCTCAGCGCAGCGTCGAGCACCTGCTGATGGCGGCCGTCGGCGGTGAGCACGTCCAGCAACTCGCCGAGCAAGCGCGTGCTGTCCACACGGCCGAGGCGTGCGAGCACGGTACTCCTGAAGAAGTGGCGCACAGGCTCGTCATCGAGCGCGCGCAGCGCATGCGAGAGCAGGGCGCCGAGGTGGATCGACACCTGCTGTGCATGATGCGGATCGGCAAGCCAGGCGGCCAGGCGATCGGCGGCACGGAATTCGCGCAGCTTATCGAGCACCTGGGACGTGCCGAGGAAATTCGTGCAAATGAAGGCCGCCAGGTTCTCCCCGATGCGGTCCTTGTTGCTCGGGATGATCGCCGTGTGCGGAATGGGCAGCCCGAGCGGATGGCGAAACAGCGCCACCACGGCAAACCAGTCGGCCAGGGCGCCCACCATGGCGGCCTCCGCGAAGGCTGCCACGTAGCCCCAGGCGGCATGTCGGGCCTGCTGGAACGAAGCCACGGCGTACACGATCGCGGCGCCGACCAGCAGCGCCATTGCGATCCACTTCATTCGGGCGAGGTCGTGGGGAGGTGACAACAGCGGCTCCGGCAAATGGGGTAGGCCATTGTCAGCAATTGCCGGGCCCCGTGAAGCCGAAGACACACCGGACGGGCCTTGCCGCCGGCGAGGGCGGGGACGTTCGAGCGCTACTTCGAGGCGGCCGCGCGTTCCTTTTTGTACTTTTCCTCGTCGGGGTAGTTGGCAGCCTTGCAGCGGGCACGCTCACTGGCGTCCTGCATCGATTCGCACCTCTGGTAGGCCACGCCTTGAACGCTGTTGTACAGGGCCGTGGAAGAACAACCCGCCACCAGGCAGGCGAACAGACCGGAGGTGAGAATGCGGGCGAAGTTCATGAAGACTCAAAGGTTCTGATCTGCGTAGAGGGGCATGGCTTCGGCCAGGAATGCGACCATGTCCGGGTGGTACGCATTGTGAAAATTCCGCATGTCGTCGTTCTCTTGATAGAACAGGCTCATGCCGATGTACGCCAGCTTCGATGGCGCATGAAAGCGAGAGACGATTTCGTGATGTCGGACCATCAAAGCCTGCACTTGCGGCGCTGAAGGCGAGGCATTGCCCACGAGGGGAGCGAGTTCCCGGTAGAGCGCATCCCAGTCACGGTGCACTTGTTCCTTGTCCACGTGCGACCAGTTGGCTGTTTCAGCGAGCGACTGCGCCTGCTCGGACGCCAGCGCGGCACGGCATTGCTCAAGGTACTCTGCGGAAGGTCTCTGCATGGTGAAGCGTTTTCTCCAAAAGGGTGCACGCTACCAGCGCTCGTGATCGGTGTCATCACTCCGAATGGGTAGGCTCGGGCGTCTCTTCAGGTTGTCTTCAGGCATCACTTCGCGAGCGACTTGAGCGCCTGCTTGATGCCATCGCTGACACCCACATCGGCGGGCAGGCCCTTCAGCGCAACGGACGCCTCCCGATCGCTGTAGCCGAGGGCGACCAGCGCCTGGAGGATGTCGGCTTGCGCGTCATTGGCTGCCTGGGCTGGCTGTGCCAGTTCAGGCCCGAGCTTGCCCTTGAGTTCAAGAAGCAGGCGCTCGGCCGTCTTCTTGCCGATCCCCGGCACCTTCACGAGCCGCCCGCTTTCCTGCATCGAGATGGCCTGCGCCAGTTCCGTGACGCTCAGACCCGACAAAATGGACAACGCCATGCGCGGTCCCACGCCCGTGATCTTGATGAGCTGCCGGAACGTCGCCCGCTCGGGCACCGTCAGGAAGCCGAACAGCACCTGTGCATCCTCACGGACGACGAAGTGCGTCAGCAGCGTCACCCGCTCGCCGAGCGAGGGAAGGTTGTAGAACGTGCTCATCGGCACGTCCACCTCGTAGCCGACGCCGTTGACGTCGACAAGCACCTGAGGCGGGTTCTTCTCCGCCAACTGGCCGGACAACCGGCCGATCATCGGCGGAACAAGCCCAGGCGCTGTGCCTCGAGGGCCGCTTCGGCGCGCGAGCTGACGTTGAGCTTGCGGTAGATCTGCTTGACGTAGTCGGCAATGGTGTGCCGTGACAGGTTCAGCTGCACGCCGATCTCCGGCAGCGTGAAGCCCTTGGCCACCCACAGCAACACCTCGTTTTCGCGATCGGTGAGCGAGACGTGCGGAAGGGCCTGCGGTCGTTCCTGCGGCTTGTTCTGTGCTGCGAAATAGGCGATGACGCGGCGCGCGATGGACGGCGACAGCGGCGGCTCGCCCTGGCTGATGCGCTGGAGCTGCTCCACGAAATGTTCGCGAGGCTGTTCCTTGAGCAGATAGCCGAATGCGCCGGCCTGCAGCGCGGGGAAGAGATGGTCGTCGTCGTCATGGATGGTCACGACGACCGACTGCGCTTCGGGCTGGTTCTCGCGCAGTGCGGCCACCACGTCGACACCGGAGCCGTCGGGCAGGCCGAGGTCGATCAGTGCCACTTCAAAGCGCTCGGCGCTGACCAGGGCGAGGGCATCGTGGACACGCGCCGCTTCGGACACCTGCGCGTTGGGAAAGACCTGAAGGGCCAGCGCCTTCAGCCACGAGCGGATCTCAGGGAGATCTTCGAGCAAGAGGATTTTGTTCATGGTCGTACCCGTCGAATGGATGCGCACGCGGCGCAGAAACCCATCGTAACAGCGTGTGCGGCTACAAAGGCAGGGTCAGGCGAATCACCGTGCCATAGCCGGGACCCGACTCCACGAGACACTGCCCCTGCATCTGTTTCGCGCGGTGTTTCATGCTGGCCATGCCGTGGCCCCGGTCGAGCTTGCCGTCCAGTTCCATTGGAATGCCTTTGCCATTGTCTTGCACCACCAGCACGAAATCACTTTCACCGAGAGTGCATCGCACCTTGCAGTGCGACGCGCCGCTGTGCTTGATGACATTGCTGATGGCCTCGCGGAGGATACGCGTGGTCTGCACGAATGCGCGGGCGGACAACTGCTGCGTGAGGTCTTCCGTGGGGCTGCGCCAGTCGGCTTCCACGCCGGCCTGGCCCAGCCGCAGCACGGTTTCGGCTCGCCAGTCGGCCAGCGCATCGGCCACGGGGAGCGGCTTGCCTGTGAGGCCCTTGACCGACAGTCGCATTTCCTCGAGGGCCTCGCGGGCAAGTGACGAGATCCGCTCCGATTCGCTCGTGTGGACAATGGTGAGCAGCTTGGCACCGAGGTCATCGTGCAGGTCGCCCGCAATGCGCTTGCGTTCCTTTTCCGTGACTTGCTCGACCCGCAACTCGGCCATCTGCGCATAGTTGCGTTCCATCTCCGCCGTGGCTTCGGCCACGCGGCTCTCCAGCGAATTGCGCGCCGCCTCGGCATCTTGCAGAGCCCGGCTGAACGATCGGAGCTGTCGGGTGCCCAGCACCAGGAACACTGCCGGCATCGCGAAGTGCGCCAGGTTCGGCCGCAACGGATCGAGCAAGTCGTGCTGCACGGCCCGTTCGAGCACCAGCAGCGCTCCCAGGCCGAACAGAGTGACGGCCATCAACCAGAACTCCTCCTTGCGGTGGTGCCAGACGGCAAAAAGGTAGAGGCCCATCGTGGCGATGACCTCGCACACCATCAGCAATTGCCAGGCGCTCATCACGACAAAAAGACGATGCGGACCCGCGAGCACCAGCGTCATCGGCACGAGCGCGCATTGCAGCATCAGGCAGATTTCGATCGTGCGGGAACGCAGGTTGGCGTGGCTCAGCAGGAATTGCACACTGAGGGCCGTCACCGCGGCCCAGCCCGCGCCCAACAGCAATTCGACGGTGCCGTTGTCGAGCGGCAGGTCGCGGGCGAGTATGCGCACGGACATCACGTTCCACATGAGGGTCATCAGCCCGAACCACAGCAGGTGCGGCTCCCGGGGATTGAGCCATCCAAGGCACAGCACGAGCAGGCCCAGCATCGTGGTGGCCACGGTGATCACCTCGACCATCGTCAGGCTCCAGAACCGGTCGGAGGCATATTCGGCCTCCAGCACCGCCTGTGGGCCCACCTTGACGACCGACAGGCCCCCCGAGCGCTGCCGCGTGGAGACCTTCTGCAGCGCGTAACCCATCACCTTGATGTCCAGCACGTTCTCACCATCGTGCAGCAGCCCGGCGGGCAGCGACACGAGCTGCGGGTAATGGCAGTTGCGCGTCACTGGTTCCGTCATTCGGCCGCCGCTGTAGATGATGCGACCGTTCAAATGGATTTCGGCGTTGCTGCACACCCGTTCGATGTAGGCGGCCAGCAGGCGATCGGGTTGTGCAGGGGCGTCGAATGTGAGCCGATACCAGACGGGGCCGTCGGCCTTCGGGCGGCTCACCCACCAGTCGTCGGGCAGCCGCACCTTCGTGGCCGGGCGGTCGGCGGGGTATTCCAGCTCGGGGCCGGGCACGGCCAGCGCCGAGGTGAGGATGCGCAATTCGCCCTCGAACAACACGGGCGGGGGATCGGCCTGCGCCCGGCATGGCAGGCACAGGGCCATGAGAGCAAATACCAGCAGGCCACGCAAGAGGACGGCCAGGCGGGAGAAGGCGTAGTCGGAGCGAAGGCGGGAACGCATGGGCCGAGATTGTGCAGGAGGCCGTCATGCAACCTGCGTCATCACGGGCGACAATCCCCGTCGAGCTCCTGTTTTTTTGATGAAGGCTGCCGCCATGCCCGGAAAGTACGCCCTGTGATCCTGCGCCACGAATTCCTGCCCCTCGACAACGCCCGGCTGTCCAACCTGTGCGGCAGCATGGAGGGCCATCTGCGAGACATCGAATCTGTCTTGAATGTCAGCATCTCCCGGCGCAACGAATACTTTCGCGTGGAAGGCCCGAAGGCGGCTGCGGAGCGTGCCATGGCCCTGCTGCAGGCACTCTATGCCCGAGCGGAAAATCCCATTCCCCACGAAGAGTTCCAACTGGCGCTGATGGACACCGAGCGCGGCCGCCCGCCAAAGTCGGACGGGCGTGATGCCGAACCCGCGCTGCGCACCCGGCGCGCGGACCTGATCGGCCGCACCGAGAACCAGCGCCTCTACCTGCAAAACATCCAGCACCACGACATCACGTTCGGCATCGGTCCCGCCGGCACCGGCAAGACCTTCCTGGCCGTGGCCTGCGCCGTGGATGCGCTCGAGCGCAGCGCAGTGCAGCGCATCATCCTGTCCCGACCAGCCGTCGAGGCCGGGGAACGCCTGGGGTTCCTGCCGGGCGACCTGAGCCAGAAGGTCGATCCCTACCTGCGTCCTTTGTATGACGCGCTCTACGACCTGATGGGCTTCGACAAAGTGGGGCGCGCCTTCGAGAAGGGCCAGATCGAGATCGCGCCGCTGGCGTTCATGCGCGGGCGCACGCTCAACCACGCCTTCGTGATCCTCGACGAGGCCCAGAACAGCACGCGAGAACAGATGAAGATGTTCCTGACGCGCCTGGGGTTCGGCAGCCGCTGCGTCGTCACCGGCGACGTGAGCCAGATCGACCTGCCGCGCGGTGTCGACAGCGGCCTGATCGATGCCGAGCGGGTGCTGCGCCGTGTGCGCGGCGTGGCGACCACCCGCTTCACCTCGGCCGATGTCGTGCGGCACCCGCTCGTCGCCCGCATCGTCGAGGCGTACGACATCGCATCGAGCGACCGGGGTTGAGCACGATGGCCCGCCCCGACCTAACCCTCTCGCTGCAGTTCGCCGACCCCCGCCACCGTGCCCACCTGCCGCGCCACAAGGTGATCCGCTGGATCCGTGCCGCGCTCGAGGCGCCCGCGGAAATCACGGTCCGCATCGTCGATGCGGAAGAGGGCCAGGCCTTGAACCGCGATTTCCGCCGGAAGGACTACGCCACCAACGTGCTGACCTTCGACTACAGCCATGAACCCGTGGTGGTCGCCGACCTGATCCTCTGCGCGCCCGTCGTCGAGACCGAAGCGGCCACCGAGCGGGTGACGCTTGAGGCGCACTATGCCCACCTGCTCGTGCATGGCACGCTGCATGCGCAGGGCTACGACCACGAGGAAGATGACGAAGCCCGGGTGATGGAGGCCCGCGAAACCGAGGTGCTTGCCGGGCTCGGTTTCGCTGATCCGTACCGCCGTTAGACCAGATGTCACCCCGGCGCAAGCCTGGGCCCGCTGCGGCGAGTGGGTACCGGCGTTCGCCGGTATGACGTGTTTGGCGAACAATCAGGGCCGGCGTGTCGTGCTCAGGTAGCGCTTTCTCCAGAAGAACCAGCCGAGCGCGATGCCCATCAGCACCATGAACAGCGAGGCCAGCCACACTCCGGTGGAGCTGTGTATCAACGGCAGCGCATCGAAATTCATGCCGAAGAACCCGGTGATCAGGTTCAGCGGCATGAAGATGGCGGTGAGCACCGTCAGCGTGCGCATGATGTCGTTCGTGCGATTGCTCTGGGCTGAGAAATGCATTTGAACGGCAGCTTCGGCCGACGACTCGAGGCGGCGCACATGCGTCAGCACCCGCTCGATGTGTTCGAGCACGTCGCGCGATCGCACCCGGAGCAATTCGCGATCGCGCGCGGCTTGAGGATCGGTCGTGCTGGGCCATTCATCGAGTGCATCGATCCATTCGACAATGGCGCTGCGCTGGTCCTCGCAGGTGTCTTCAAGCAGATGCAGGGCATTGCGCGATTCGAGGAACGCCTGCCAGCTGTCGAAGTGGCTGCGCGGGTTCAGCAGTTCCTGCTGCAAATGGCTGAGCTGCTTCGTCAGCAGGCGGCGCAGCTCGAGGTAGCTGTCCACCATGTGGTTGATCATGCGCAGCATCAAGTCCGCCGGGGTGCTGGGCAGGCGCAACATGCCCGGGCGCTGGTCGACGCGCACGTCCACGCCGACGGTCATCTGCTGCAGCTTGTTCGCGAAGAAGTCACGCACGGTGCAGTCCGTGGGATGCACGGTGAGCAGCACGCGGTCGAACACGGCAAAGCCCACGGGGCTCGTGTCGATCGACGCCAGCGCCACCTTGGCGCTCGACGGCGTGCCGCTCAGATCGTCGAGGAACAGGCCGTTGGTGCCCGCACCCGGGGCCAGCCGCCGGAACACCATCAGGTCGTACCAGGAGGTGTAGTCGAAGTGGGAGGGCAACTGGTTGTTGAGCAGGTCCGAGATGTGCAAATCCACGAGCTGGCCGCCCGCCCATCGTTGCAGGGCGGCCTGCAACGTGGGCGTGTTGACCTCGAACTCACGCCGCGCCGAGCCGATCCACAGGTAACCCGTGGCCGGCAACTGGGCGGGCAATTCGTCGAGTTCCGTGAACTGGTCGGGGCGGATGTGAAAGACACGCATGCGCCGGTCAGCCTTCGGCACGCAGGCGGCGCGCTGCCTCGAGGGCGAAGTAAGTCAGCACGCCGTCAGCGCCGGCGCGGCGAAACGCGAGCAGGCTTTCCATCATCACCGCATCGTGGTCCAGCCAGCCGTTCGCCGCTGCCGCCTTGAGCATTGCGTACTCGCCGCTGACCTGATACGCGAACGTGGGCACGCGGAACTCATCTTTCACGCGCCGCACCACGTCGAGGTAAGGCATGCCTGGCTTGACCATCACCATGTCGGCGCCTTCGGCCAGGTCGAGCGCGACTTCGCGCAGTGCCTCATCCGTGTTGCCCGGGTCCATCTGGTAGACCTTCTTGTTGCTCTTGCCCAGGTTGGCAGCCGAGCCCACGGCATCGCGGAACGGCCCGTAGAACGCGCTCGCGTACTTCGCGCTGTACGCCATGATCTTCGTATGGATCAGGCCGCGGGCCTCCAGCGCCGTGCGGATCGCACCGATGCGGCCATCCATCATGTCGCTCGGCGCGACGATGTCGACACCGGCCTCGGCCTGCACGAGCGCCTGGCGGGTCAGTACATCGACGGTCTCGTCGTTGAGGACGTAGCCGTTAGGGTCGAGCAATCCGTCCTGTCCATGCGATGTGAACGGATCGAGCGCGACGTCCGTCAAGATGCCGAGTTCGGGAAAGCGTTTCTTCAGCTCGCGAACGACCGTGGGCATCAGGCCTTCGGGGTTCGTGGCTTCGCGGCCGTCCTCTGTCTTGAGGGACGCGTCGATCACGGGAAAGAGCGCCAGCACCGGCACTCCGAGGGACACGCATTCTTCCGCCACCGGCAACAGCCTGTCGAGGCTCAGGCGCTGCACGCCGGGCATGGAGGCCACGTCTTGCACCTGGTTCCGGCCTGCGAGCACGAACACCGGCAGGATCAGGTTGCTGGAATGAAGGCGGTGTTCGCGCACCAGCGCACGCGTGAATTCATCACGACGCAGGCGGCGTGGACGGGAGGCAGGAAAGGTCGGGGGGGTATGCACGGCGGATTCTCGAAAGCAATGTGTCAGGACGGATGCAATCGTGCGAGGCATCAGGTCAAAGTAGGCATCTACGTGTATCTACCGTACCTGCGGGGTACTCCATTAGCGTCTGCTTCTGCTAAAGTTGTGTCTGAATGATAGCCGCAAGGTTATTGTTCCCTGCTTTTCCTCCCTGAGCAGGAGCCTTGCCGTGATGACAGCGATAAGGCTTTTCTGCCCCAGCCCATTGGCTGGGGCTTTTTTCTTTCTGGCGTTCATTTTCCAGTCGAGTCCGCGCACGGCGGCAGTTTCAGGTACTTCACGAATCTTTACTCGAGGCGATGCTGGAAGAGATTTTGGATGAACTTTGGTTCATTCAGAAGGGGCGTCGGCTGTAATTATTTGAGGCGCCGCCATAATCACGCCGATGAACAGCCTGTACTTGTGGGTCAAAGCCCTCCATGTGATCTTCGTTGCCAGCTGGTTCGCCGGATTGTTCTATCTCCCGCGCCTGTTCGTGAACCTCTCCGTGGTGCCCGCCGACAGCCATGCCGAACGTGAACGCCTGTTGCTGATGGCGCGCAAGCTCTACCGATTCACGAGTCTGTTGATGGTGCCGGCGCTGCTGCTCGGCCTGTGGTTGTGGTTGGGTTTCGGGGCCGGTCGCGGCAGCGGCTGGCTCCATGCCAAATTGCTGCTGGTCGTCTTGGCCGTTGGTTATCACCACGCTTGCCGCTCGCTGCTGCGCAGGTTCGAAACGTTCGCGAACCAGCGCAGCGAGCGCTGGTTCCGCGTGTTCAACGAGTCAGCGGTGGTGATCTTCGCGACCATCGTCGTGCTGGTGGTCGTCAAGCCCTTCTGACCGGGCCATGTCGGCGCGCCACCGCAGTTCTGCCGCCCCGCTGGCGCTGCTCTACGCGGCGCTGATCGCGTACGCGAGCCTCTCTCCATTCACCGGCTGGAGCGTGCCCGCCGATGTGCCGTGGTTCGGCTTCGGTCATCTTCCCTGGCCGCGCTACTGGACCGCGTTCGACGTCGTGTCCAACCTCATTGGCTACATGCCCCTCGGTGCGTTGCTGTTCGTTGCGGTGCTGCGCAGCGGCGGCCACACAGGCCTGGCGGTGGCAACTGCGGTGGTGGGAGGCGCGCTGCTTTCCTTCCTCCTCGAGAGCCTGCAGAACTTCCTGCCACAACGCGTGCCGTCGAGCCTCGACTGGGCGCTCAATGCGGGCGGCACGGTGCTGGGTGTCTTGCCGGCCGTTGCCATCCATGCGTTCGGCGGGCTCGCACGGTGGCAGATCGTGCGGGACCGCTGGTTCATCCATCGCAGCGCCGGCGGCATTGCGCTGCTGTTGCTGTGGCCCATCGGCCTGTTGTTTCCTACGCCGGTGCCGTTCGGCGTGGGGCAGGTGCTGTTTCGGCTGCAAGAGCTGGCTGCCTCGGCCATGGCCGACACGCCGTGGGAAGCGTGGGCCGAAGGCTGGCTCACCGCCCAGGCATCGCTCACGCCCCTGTCGCATGCCAACGAATGGTTGCTGGTGCTGCTCGGCCTGCTGGCGCCGGTGCTTGTTGCGTTCACCGTGGTGCCGCCCGGTTGGCGGCGCATCGTGCTGGTGATGGGCGCAACCGTCCTGGGCTTTGCCACCACCACATTGTCCACCGCACTGAACTTCGGCCCGCAACATGCGCTGACATGGCTCACACCGCCCACGCTTCCTGGCCTGCTGACCGGCGTGGCGCTCGGCGTGGCCCTGTGGCGGCTGCCGCTGCGTGTGGCCGCGGCACTGGGCCTCATCACGCTGACCGCGCTGGTGCTGCGCGTCACACAGGCACCCACGGACCCGTATTTCGCCGAAAGCCTCTTCGCATGGGAGCAGGGGCGGTTCATCCGCTTCCATGGTGCGGCCCAATGGGTGGGCTGGCTGTGGCCGTATGCGGCATTGGCGTACCTGTTCGGCCGGGTCACCGCCCGTGAGCAACCGGTTGGCCCTCCGGATGAACCGGGCCGGCGCAGCAGTCCGTAGAATCCGGGGATGACCTATTTCAAGCGTCACATCTTCTTCTGCCTGAACCAGCGCGACAACAACGAAGCCTGTTGCGCAGACCACAACCCGCAGGCCGCCTTCGATCACTGCAAGAAGCTCGTCAAGAGCGAAGGCCTGGCCGGTCCGGGGGGCGTGCGTGTCAACAAGTCCGGCTGTCTCGACCGATGCGCAGGCGGACCGGTGGCCGTCGTATATCCGGAGGCTGTCTGGTACACCTTCGTGGACAACACCGACATCGAGGAAATCGTCGAATCCCATCTCAAGCAGGGCGTCGTTGTGGAACGGCTCGTGCTGCCCGATTCGGTAGGCCGTTGACCATGCCCACCTCCCGCCGCCTGACCATGCCCGGCCCCAGCGGGGCCCTTGAAGTCGTCATCGATACGCCTGACGACGCGCCGCGCGGCGTCGCCGTCGTGTGCCACCCCCATCCGTTGCAGGGCGGCACGCTCGACAACAAGGTGGCCGCCACGCTCGCCCGGGCGTTCGTTCAGCTTGGCTATCGTGCCGTGCGATTGAACTTTCGCGGCGTGGGCGCCTCCGAGGGCCGGTGGGATGAAGGGCGGGGCGAAGTGGACGATGCGCTGGCCGTGATTGCGGCGCACCGCGATCCGGCCTTGCCGCTGGCCCTCGCCGGTTTTTCGTTCGGCGCGTTCGTGGCGTCACAAGCGGCCACGATGCTGCCCGAGGGTGAGAAGGCCATCGGCCTCGTGCTCGTAGGGCCTTCCACTTTGAAGCAGAAAATGCCGGCCGTGCCGGAAGACACGGTCGTGATCCACGGCGAGGCTGATGACGTCGTCCCGCTGTCGGCCACGCTCGATTGGGCGCGGCCACAGGCCTTGCCGGTGGTCGTCATCCCCGGCGCCGGCCACTTCTTCCATGGGCAATTGCCCTTGCTCAAGACTCTGGTGGTGCGCGGCTGGCGGCATTGACCGCATCCCCGCCCGTTTTGCGGCCGCAAGGCCACACCGACATTTGCTCAACTGCGTGACTTCATGAAAAGAACGTTCGCCCTGTTCCTGGCCTTGTGTTTTGCCACCGCTTCTGCCTATGCGCAGATGCCCACTCCTCCCGAAGTGGCGGCCAAGAGCTACATCCTGCTCGACCTCACCACGGGCCAAACGCTGGCCGAACGCGAAGCCGACGCCCCGGCCGATCCGGCGTCGCTCACGAAGCTGATGACTGCCTATGTGGTGTTCGCGGCGATCCGCGAGCACAAGCTCATGCTGGAGCAGACACTGCCGGTGTCCACCCGTGCCTGGGAAGAGCGCAAAGGCGGCGGTTCGCTGATGTTCGTGGAGCCACGCATGACACCGAAGGTCTCGGACCTGCTGCGCGGCATGATCGTCAACTCCGGCAACGACGCCTCGGTGGTGCTTGCCGAAGGGGTGGCCGGTACGGTCGACCAGTTCGTGGGCATGATGAACCGACAGGCGCAGGCCTTCGGCCTGAAGAACACCTCCTTCAAGAACGTCACGGGCCTCACCGAACCCGGCCACCAGAGCACCGCCCGTGATCTCGCCGTCATCGCAAGCCGCATCATCAGCGACTTCCCCGAGTTCTATCCCATCTATTCGACCCGCAAGTACCGCTACGAAGGCTCGCCCGCGTCGAACGAGAACAACCGCAACGTGCTGCTGCTTCGCGACCCCTCGGTCGACGGCATGAAGACCGGCTACACGGCCGCGGCCGGCTACTGCCTGGTGGCGTCCGCCCAGCGCGATTTCCCCAACCTGGGGGCCAACGGTACTGCCACCGGCAAGCGCCGCCTGCTGAGTGTGGTGCTGAACACTGCGTCGATGGACGCCCGGGCGAATGAAAGCCAGAAGCTGCTGAACTGGGGTTTCCAGGCCTTCGACACCGTGCGCCTCTTTGAAGTGCAGCGGGTCATGGCCACCGTGCCAGTCTGGAAGGGCAAACTGAACGAGGCGAAACTCGGTGCCACGAATGCGGTGTTCGTCAGCGTGCCCAAGGGAGAGGGCGCGAAACTGCAGACGAAGATCGAACGCACCGATCCGCTGGTGGCCCCGCTCGCGCAGGGCCAGAAGGTGGGCGTGGTGCGCGTCACCACGGCCAGTGGCGCCAAGGTGGCCGAGCGTCCGCTCGTGGTGCTCGAAGGCATCGAAGAAGCCGGTATCCTGGGGCGGGCCTGGGATGCGCTGCGCCTTTGGATCAAGTAACCTGGGGCTCTCAGCTGGCGCTGGAGACACCATGAACGCAATTCCTGACAGCCTGTGCTATCTGAACGGCCGGTATGGGGCCTTGAGTGATACGAAGGTGTCCGTCCTCGACCGAGGGTTCCTGTTCGGCGACGGCATCTACGAGGTGCTGCCGGTGTACAACCGGCGCATTTTCCGGTTCCATGAGCACATGGCCCGTCTCGCGCGCGGCTTGAGCAAGGTCCGCATCCCGAACCCGCTCACCTCTGACGAATGGCTGGCCGTCGCCCGCAAGCTCATCGACGCCTACGAGACGGACGATCAGTTGCTGTACCTGCAGGTCACCCGCGGCGTGGCTCCCCGTGAGCACGTCATGCCGGTCGATGTGGCGCCCACCGTCTTCATGATGGTCAACGCGATGAAGCCGCCCACGCACGACCAGCGGCGCCACGGGGTGACCTGTGTCACCGCGCGAGACTTCCGTTGGGAGCGAGGTGATCTCAAATCCATCTCGCTGCTCGGCAATGTGCTGGCCCGGCAGATGTCGGCAGACCACGGCGCCACCGAAACCATCCTCTTTCGCGATGGTTTTCTCACCGAAGCCTCCAGCAGCAACGTCTGGATCGCCTCGGAAGGCGCTGTGCTGGGGCCGCCGAAGAGCGAATTCCTGCTCGAAGGCATCCGCTACGACCTGCTCCAGGAGTTGTGCGAGGAGGTGGGCATTGCCTACAACCTCCGGCCCATCTCGGAAGCCGAGGTTCTCGGTGCCGATGAGGTGATGATCAGCTCCACCAGCAAGGAACTGCTGCCGGTCACCCGCATCGATGGCGAGCCGGTCGGGCACGGGGCCATGCGCGGCAAACCCGGCCCTGTGTACGGCCGGCTGTTCGAGGCTTACCAGCGCGCCAAACTCGCGCAGTCGACCTGATTGAACCCTGGGGGCGGCGCCCCCACTGGATTTTTAGATGCAACACATACCGCCCGAGCAATCGCTCATCGAATACCCGTCCAAGTTCCCCATCAAGGTGATGGGCATGAACGTCGATGGGTACGTCGAGGCGATCACGCGCATTGCCGTGCAGTTCGATCCCAGCTTCGACGCCAGCACCATCGAGCTGCGCGCGAGTTCGGGCAACAAGTACCTCGGCGTCACGATCACCATCACGGCCACCAGCCGCGAACAGCTCGACGAGCTCTACCGCACGCTGACCACGCACCCGTTGGTGCGCACGGTCCTCTGAATCACAGCAAGGTCACGCCCCCGAGCGTGCGCAGCGACGTCTCGCGCATCACGCGCACGAAGTCGGTCACGTAGGGCATCGTGGCGATCCGGTCCGGCGTTGCCGCATGCAGGCGTCCGGTGAGGCCGCCCGCGCCGATGCGCTGGCTGGCCACGTAGCCTCGGTCGAGGTACCCCTTCACCGCCCACAGTGGCAGTGCCGCAAGGCCTCGCTGGCTGGCGACGAGCTGCAGCATCGCCACGGTGAGCTCGCTCGTGCGGCGCGGCGGCGTCACCCCGGCCGGCCGCAACACGTTGCGCACGAGGTCGAGCATGTCGTCGGGCACCGGGTAGGTGATGAGCGCTTGGCCGGCAAAATCCTGCGCATCGAGCCACGGCTTGCCGAGCAGCGGGTGACCGTTCGGCAGCAGTGCGACGATCTCGAAGCTGAAGAGGGGGTGGAAAGTCACGCCCGTCTCCGTCGTGTCCATGTCGGAGACGATGGCCAGCTCGGCGCGGTCCTGGTGCAGCAATGCCACCGGATCAGCCTGGAAGCCGGAGACGATGTCGAGTTCCACCTCGGGCCACCGGGCGCGGAACGCGTCCATGGCCGGCATCAACCAGTCGAAGCAGGTGTGGCATTCCACTGCGATGCGCAGGGCGCCCGCCGCCCCGGAGACCAGGCGGCTGACGTCACGCTCAGCCTCGTCCACCTGCGGCAGCACCGCATCGGCAAGCTTCAGGAGCCGCTGGCCGGCCACGGTGAATGCCACGGGGTGTGACTTCCGCTCGAACAGCAGCGTGCCGTAGTGGTCCTCGATCAGCTTGATCTGGTACGACAGGGCCGATTGGGTCAGGTTGAGCAATTGCGCGGCGCGCGACAGGTTGCCCGCCTCGCGCAGCGCATGCAGGGTTTTCAGGTGCCGGAGTTCGAGGAGTGATGTCATGAATGAAACTGCTGGTGATCCTGAAAATTATCCGTTTGATTCATGAGTGGCGGAGCGGGAAGATGACGAGAATTCATCGATTCAGTGACCTGCCATGATCAAAGTTCATACCCTCGGCTTCCCGCGCATGGGTGCGCAACGCGAACTGAAGTTCGCACTGGAGCGCCATTGGAAAGGCGAGATCGATGCGAGCGCGCTCGAGCAGGTGGGGGGCGAACTGCGCGCCCGCCACTGGGCGCTGCAGCGCGACGCCGGCCTCGACTTCGTCACCGTGGGCGATTTCGCGTACTACGACCACGTGGCCAACCACCTCCAGCTCTTCGGTTGTGAGCCTGCCCGCTTCGGTTTCGACGGCACCGAGCCGGCCTTGGCGCGCTACTTCACGATGGCCCGCGGTGTGGCCGCCGAACATCCGCATGGCGATGCCTGCGGTTGCGGCACGGCCGAAGGAGGCGGCACCCATGCGCTGGAGATGACCAAGTGGTTCGACACCAACTACCACTACCTCGTGCCCGAGTTTCACCCGGCGACCACGTTCCGCCTCGCGTCCACGCGGCTCCTTGATGAGGTGGCGGAGGCCCAGGCACTGGGCCATGTCGTCAAGCCGGTGCTGCTCGGCCCACTGAGCTTTTTGTGGCTCGGCAAGGAAAAGACCGCGGGCTTCGACCGGCTCGACCTGCTGGATGCGCTGCTGCCTGTCTACCAGGAACTGCTGGTGAAGCTTGGGGCCTCCGGGATCGAATGGGTGCAGATCGACGAACCGATCCTCGGCCTGGACCTTCCCGGCGCCTGGGCCCTGGCCTTTGAACGGGCCTATCACGCGCTGAAGACCGCGAAGGTGTCGCTGCTGCTGGCCACGTACTTCTCCCCGCTTGAGGACCACATCAGCCTGGCGTGCAAGCTGCCGGTGGCCGGGCTTCATGTGGACGCCGTGCGCGCCGGGCATGAGCTGCTGGCCATCCTCGACTGGCTGCCGCCTCACAAGCAGTTGTCCGTGGGCATCGTCGACGGCCGCAACATCTGGCGCACCGACCCGGACCGCGCGTTGCCGACGCTTCGAAGGGCGCTCGAACGCCGGGGCGGCAACCTGTGGATCGCGCCGTCGTGTTCGCTGCTGCACGTGCCGTTGACCCTGGCGCAGGACCCCTCGCTCGATGCCGAGTTGCGCAGCTGGCTCGGTGGTGCCACGGAAAAGCTCGCCGAACTCGACATGCTCCGGCGCGCGCTGCGCGACGGGGAGTCCTCGGTGCGGAAGGCACTTTTCGATGCCCGAGCCGCGGTGGCGGGGAGGGCGAACAGCGCCCGCGTCAAGAACCTTGCCGTGAGGCGACGGGTCGACGAATTGTCGGCGGACGCGGACCGCCGCCCGCTCGCCTTTGCCGAGCGCCAGCGCTTGCAGCGCGAGCGCTTCAAGTTGCCCGAATACCCCACGACGACCATCGGTTCGTTCCCGCAGACCGCCGAGATCCGCGCAGCCCGTGCTGCATTCCGGCGCAAGGAACTCGACGAAGGCGCTTACCGTTGCGCCATGGAGCGTGAGATCGCCCAGGCGGTGGCCAGGCAGGAGGCGCTGGGCCTCGATGTGCTCGTGCATGGCGAGGCTGAACGCAACGACATGGTCGAATACTTCGGCGAGCAGCTCGAAGGCTTCGCCTTCACACGCAATGGGTGGGTCCAGTCCTATGGCTCGCGCTGCGTCAAGCCGCCGGTGCTGTTCGGAGATGTGTCACGCCCTCGGCCGATGACTGTGGCGTGGACCACTTATGCGCAAAGCCTGACGGCGAGCCCCGTCAAAGGCATGTTGACGGGCCCGATCACGATCCTGCAGTGGTCGTTCGTGCGCGACGACCAACCCCGTGCCGACACGGCCTTGCAAATCGCCCTGGCGATCCGCGACGAGGCGGTGGACCTGGAGCGTGCCGGCATCGGCATCATCCAGATCGACGAACCGGCGATCCGCGAGGGCCTTCCGCTGCGACGGGCCCAATGGCAGCCGTACCTGAAGTGGGCCGCACGGGCGTTTCGCGTGTCCGCAAGCGGCGTCGAAGACGCCACGCAGATCCACACCCACATGTGCTATTCGGAATTCAACGACATCCTGCCGGAGATCGCGGCGATGGATGCCGACGTGATCACCATCGAGACCAGCCGCTCCGACATGGAACTGCTGCGCGGGTTCGGCGACTTCAAATACCCGAACGAGATCGGCCCAGGTGTGTACGACATCCACTCGCCCAGGGTGCCCTCGGCCGACGAAATGCTGCGCCTGATGAAAAAGGCCGGCACGGTGATTCCGCCAGCCAACCTGTGGGTGAACCCGGACTGCGGGCTGAAGACACGCGGCTGGCCCGAGACCGAGGCGGCGTTGCGCAACATTGTCACGGCGGCCCGGCAGCTTCGCGCCGAGTGAAGTCAAAGGGCGGCGGGACAGGGGACAATGGCGCATGCCTGTCCCTGCGACCCTCCCGCTGCTGCGCACGCTCGGCCGCGTCGACTATGCGCCGACGCTCGAGGCGATGCGCGCCTTCACCGATGCCCGCTCGACCGACACCCCGGACGAGATCTGGTTGTGCGAACACCCGCCGGTCTACACCCAGGGCCAGGCGGGCCTGCCCGGCCACGTCCTCGATGCCGCGGGCATCCCCGTGGTGCAGACCAACCGGGGTGGCCAGGTGACATACCACGGCCCGGGGCAAGTGGTCGCTTACCCGCTGATCGACCTTCGGCGGCTGGGCATTTACGTCAAGGAGTACGTGTACCGGTTGGAACACGTTGTGCTCAAGACGCTCGAAACGTTCGACATCACCGGCCACCGCGTGCCTGGTGCTCCGGGCATCTATGTGAACCTGGCCCAGCCCGGCGGGCATGCCGCACTCACATGGCCCCGGCCGGATGCTTTCGCCGGGCTCGGCAAAGTGGCGGCGCTCGGCATCAAGGTGAGTCGGCACTGCACCTACCATGGTGTTGCGCTCAACGTCGACATGGACTTGACGCCTTTCTCCGGGATCAACCCCTGCGGCTACGCCGCCCTCCAAACGGTCGACTTGGCTACACTTGGCGTCCGCACCGATTGGTCGACCGTTGCACAACGATTGGGCGACCGTCTCGTGTCCCACCTGAGCTGACCGGCTCCCTACGAAGCTTTGCCGATGACCACGCTGCCCCCTCCCAACGCCTACGATGCCACTGTCAAGCAGAAGGCAGAGGCCAAGACCGCACGCATTCCGATCAAGATCGTGCCGGCCGAACAGCTCAAGAAGCCAGACTGGATCCGCGTGAAGGCCGGTTCGCCCAGCACCCGGTTCTACGAGATCAAGAAGATCCTGCGCGAGCACAAGCTCCACACGGTTTGCGAGGAAGCATCGTGCCCCAACATCGGCGAATGCTTCGGCGGAGGCACGGCCACGTTCATGATCATGGGGGACAAATGCACGCGCCGTTGCCCGTTCTGTGACGTGGGCCATGGTCGCCCCGACCCCCTCGATCCCGACGAACCCGCCAATCTGGCGAAGACGATTGCGGCATTGAAGCTGAACTACGTCGTCATCACCAGCGTCGATCGCGACGACCTCCGCGATGGTGGTGCCGCCCACTTCGTCGAATGCATCCGCCAGGTGCGCGAGCTGTCCCCGCGCACACGCATTGAAATCCTCACGCCCGACTTCCGCGGCCGCATGGACCGTGCGCTCGAGATCCTGAAAGCCGCGCCGCCGGACGTGATGAACCACAACCTCGAGACCGCCCCTCGCCTGTACAAGGAAGCGCGGCCCGGCTCCGATTACGCCTATTCGCTGAACCTGCTCAAGCGCTTCAAGGAATTCGCCCCCGGCGTGCCGACCAAGAGCGGCATCATGGTGGGCCTGGGCGAGACGGATGAGGAAGTGCTCCAGGTCATGCGCGACATGCGGGAGCACGGCATCGACATGCTCACCATCGGCCAGTACCTCGCTCCGAGCGGGCACCACTTGCCGGTGCGCCGCTATGTCCACCCGGACACTTTCAAGATGTTCGAGGACGAGGCCCACAAGATGGGCTTCACCCACGCGGCCATCGGTGCCATGGTGCGTTCAAGCTACCACGCCGACAAGCAAGCCGAACAAGCTGGTGTCCATGTCGCCGATGCCCCGGTGAACGAATAACTGGCCAAACGTCATCCCGGCGAAAGTCGGGACCCACTGCAGCCAGCCAGCACTGACCGGCATGCCTGGCGCTGATCGCCCGGCCGAGCCCGCATTGCGGGCGCCCACTTCCGTCGAACGCAAAGTTCGCCATCCGTGCGTCGCCACGGAAACATGGCAGACATACTTCCGCAGGAAGTCTTCCCCACAATGCCCCGCTGCAAGTGGGGAGCGGCTCCGCCGACGATTCGTTCACGAATGTCGGTCCATCCGATCGGATCCGTCGGCGAAAATGCCGGCGTTGCCCGCGACCCCGTGTCGGCAACGTGCGCGGTCGAGGATCTTCGGGAATGACAAGAAGAAGTTCGAGCTGGGGCAAATGGGTGGTTGTTGCGATGGCCTCGTGCATCGCAAGTGTTTCCTGGGCGGCGGATCTGAACACGGGGCGCCGCCTGGCACCCCAAGGCGTTCTGGACAACGATGCCCGGGTCATCGTGAAGTTCAAGTCGTCGGCAGTCACGCTGCGGGACATCCCGCTCGACGCTCTGCGCACCTCCGCCCGCGTCCACGATGTCATGCAGGCCCGGGCCGATGCCTTGTCCGCCCGCGCCGGGACGAACCTCATGGCTGGCCGCACCGTGTCCGACCGTGCCCAGGTGATGCTCGCCAAGGGCATGAGCAGCGCCATCCTGGCGCGTCGGCTGAGCGCCCACCCGGATGTCGAGTACGTGCAGATCGACCGTTTCCGCTCGCGTCTCGCCGTGCCCAACGATCCCTTGTACGGCCCGGTGAACGGCACGTCGCCGGCCGCAGGCCAGTGGTACCTCAAGGCTCCGTCGGGCGCCATCGTGTCATCGATCAATGCCCCGCAAGCCTGGGATGTCACCACCGGCATCCCGCAAGTCGTGGTGGCGGTGCTCGACACCGGCGTCCGCAAGGACCACCCGGACCTCGCCGGGCAGTTGTTGTCGGGCTACGACATGGTCCAGCAGACGAACATCTCGAACGACGGTGATGCGCGCGACAACGATCCGTCCGACCCGGGGGATTACTACACCACATCCGAAGAAGCCGCCAATGTCATCAACGGGTGCACCGCATCCGACAGTTCCTGGCACGGCACGCAGACTTCCGGCCTCATCGGTGCCCTCTGGAACAACAACGTCGGCATGGCCGGGCTCGCATCTGGTGCGAAGGTGTTGCCCGTGCGCGTGCTCGGCAAGTGCGGCGGCTGGGACTCGGACATCCTCGCCGGAATGCGCTGGGCCGCCGGCCTGCCCATTGCTGGCATTCCGGCCAATGCCACGCCCGCCCGTGTGATCAACATGAGCCTGGGCGGTGATGGTGACTGCAGTGCGGCCTATGCCGATGCGATTGCCGATGTGGCTGCGCAGGGGACGGTTGTCGTGGCATCTGCGGGCAACAACTCCGGTCACGCGTTGAGCGTGCCGGCCAATTGCAGTGGCGTGGTGGCGGTCACCGGCCTGCGCCACACGGGCACGAAGGTCGGCTATTCGGATCTCGGTTCGAACGCCACCATCGCCGCGCCGGCAGGCAATTGCGGAACACTCCCAAGCGGCTGCCAATACCCCATATTGAGCACCACCAACGCCGGCACCACCACCCCGGTCGCCGGTTCCGCGGCCTATACCAACGGCACCAACTACGCGATCGGCACCAGCTTCTCAGCGCCGCTGGTGTCGGGCACGCTTGCATTGATGCTGTCGTCCAACCCATCGTTGTCCGCGGCGCAGGCCGTTTCCCTTCTCCGCTCCACGGCGCGCACATTCCCGGTCAGCGGTGCCGGCACGGGCGTGACCACATGCCATGCCCCCACGGGAACCGACCAACTGGAATGCTATTGCACCACCAGCACGTGCGGCGCCGGCATGCTCGACGCGGGCGCTGCGGTGAACGCCGCGGCGGCCGCGACCGTCGGCTCTCCCACCTCGTATGTGCGCGCCGTCGCGACCGCCACCCCCGCCATTCCGGATCCCGGGCAGGCCGTGGTGTTGTCGTCCGCGTCCACCGAGATTGGCATGGGCCGCACCGTGGCGTCCACCACATGGTCCATCGTCAATGGCGGCGGCATCGTCTCCGGCTTCAGCGGCGATCCCAACCAGGCATCCGTGACCGTCGTGCCCACGGCCACCGGGCAGTTCACGGTGCGCCTGACCGTACAGGACGACCAGGGGGCCGCCAACACGACGGACCTGGCCGTCGCCGTGGACGCACTGTCCGCCGGCATCTCCGCCAGCAACAATGCTCCTCAGTCGGGTCACACGGTCACCCTGTCCATCGTCAACCAATCGCTGAGTTCCGGCCGCACGCGCGTGAGCACGGGCTGGGCCATCGTCGCGGGAACGGGTACGGTGGTTCCGGTGGGAAGCGCCAGCAACGCAAGCCAGGCGGTGTTGACGCCGGCTTCAGCAGGTCCGATCACCGTTCGCCTGACCATCACCGATGATCTCGGCAAGCAAGCCACCGCGGATTGGACGGCCACGGTCGACGGCAGCTCGGTCTCGGCGCTGGCCGGCAGCGACAGCGGCGAAGGGGGGGGCGGTGGCGGCGGTGGAGCGACCTCGTGGTCTGATCTGCTCGCAGCGACGGTATTGCTGTTGACCTTGCGGGGCGTTCGCCAACGGCGAATCACCGTTCGGTGACGCCACATCAAGGCGACGATGCCAACCCATCCGCCCGGCCGAATGTGATGCGATAACACCGAAGGGCATTGCCGCACGGTACTTCTGCAAAGGTGGCACCGTGAATCGCCGCCACCTTCTCGACCACCCGGTGGCCCAAGCCCAGGCCTAGCCGCGAAACAGAAGCGCCGTTGCGGTGGATGCGCGCATCGTCATCATGGACGTTGGTCACCTGCAGCCACGCCTCATCGCGATCGACCGTCACTTCGACGACGCTGCCCGGCGGGGCGTGCCCAAGCGCGTTTTCAATCAGGTTGCGCAGCGCCAGCTCCAGCAGGAGTTCATGGCCGGTGACCACCAGTTCGGAAGCCCCCAACAGGGCCAGTTCATGCCGCCCATCGAGTGAAGACTGCGCATAGTCGGCCAGCACACGGGCGGCCATCGGTACGACGTCGAACGAGGTGGCCGCCTCGGTCAATTCGGCGTGGCTTGCGCGCGCGAGCGTCAGCAGGTGCTGCAGCACTTGCCCGGCCCGGAGCGAATCATCGGCAATGCGAGCGAGGGCCTGCTGCCTTTCGCCATCCGACAGCGTGCCCTGCAGCGATTGCGCATGCAGGGCCAGCGAGGCCAGCGGTGTGCGGAGCTCATGTGCCAATTCGCTCGCGAGCTGGCGCTCGCGGGCCATCGCCGCCTGGTAGCGCACGATCAGCGCGTTGATCGATTCGACCACCGCGCGAAATTCTTCATGCCGGTGATCCACCTGCAGAGGTTCGCCCGCATGGATGTTCAAGGCCGCCACGTCACTCGACAGCCGCCCGAGCGGACGCAGCCCGCGGCGGATGGCCAGGCCGAGCGCGATCGCCACCACGGGCAACAGCCACAGGCCGGGTTCGGCGACCTGGCCAGCGATGTCCCAGGCCAGGTCGTCCCTTTCGTCGACGCTCAGCAGCACCATGAGGCGGCGGCCGTGGGCAGGCGAATCCCAGCGGGCAAAGGTGCGCCAGGCCTGAGGCGGACTCCCCAGCTCGAGGGTGGCAAAGCCCTCGCTGCTGTCGAACGGTGGTTCCGGGGCATCTCCCGTCCGGCTCAGCAGGTGACCGCTGCCGTCCCACACGACGACGCTCATGGATTGCTGATAGTCGTGGCGCTTGAGGTCGGGCAAGGGTGGGGCGGTGCCCCGGGCGCCGACGAACTCATTGGTGCGCTGACTCAACAACAGCGATGCTGTGCTGGCCAGATGGCCGTCGGTGAGTTCGTCTGCTTCATGCACGCCGGTGGTCAGGCCGATGGCGACGAAACCGACCCACACGACGGCGAGCGCGCCGAGAACCCAGGCCAGCAGGTGGCCGAGCAGCGTCCGGCGTCTCATGCAGGCGTGTCCGCAGGCACGAAATAGCCCACCCCGCGCATCGTGCGAATGACCCCCTCGCCCAGCTTGCGGCGCAGGTGGTGCACGTGCACCTCGATGGCATTGCTGTCGAGCACCTGGTCGAAGTTGTAGAGCTTCGCTTCGATCTGTGCGCGCGACAGCACGCGTGGCCGCGCCTCGACGAGCGTCAACAGCACGGCGAACTCGCGCGCTGACAAGTCGATTGCGGCTCCGCCCCGAGACACAGTACGGTGGATGGGGTCGATATCGATTTCGCCGCAGCGGAACGTCGCATTGGCCCGGCCGCTCGAACGGCGGCGAAGCGCTCGGATGCGCGCGGCCAGTTCGCCGGCGTCAAACGGTTTGACCACATAGTCATCGGCCCCCATGTCCAGACCGGCGATGCGTGAGGCGACTTCATCCCGCGCCGTCATGATCAACACGGGCATGGACGGATCAGGCAGGCCCGGCACCGGTGATCCGCGCACGCGCCGCAGCAATTCGCTGCCGTCGGCATCGGGCAGCCCGAGGTCGAGAAGCATGACGTCGAAGGGTTCCGTACGCAGCGCGGCCCAGGCGGCAGTCATGCTGCCGGCCACGTCGACGGCCGCACCTTGCTGGCGCAGGTTGGCCCGCAAGCCTTCGGCAATGCCTTCATCGTCTTCGACAACCAATACGCGCATCTTCGGATTGTGCACCGCGCATTTAAGGCTGGCTTAAGGCAGTAGAGCGATCGTGCGGTCCCATGATGAAGATGCGAGAAGAATTCGAGACCGCCCCCCGGAGCCGCGACGGGCGCGTGGCGGTGGCCACGCTGGTGCTGCTGATGGGCATCCTCGTCTGGGAAGCCTCCGGAGGCGACATGGCCATGGCACGGGCGTTCGGCGGTGCGGGCGGGTTCGCCTGGCGAGACCACTGGCTGTTCACGGCAGTGCTCCATGAGGGCGGGCGGCGGGCCTCTTGGGCCTTGGCGCTGTTTCTGTGCCTGGGCGCATGGTGGCCGGTGGGTGTATTGCGGCGCATCAACCTGTCGCGCCGCTTGCAATTGGTCGTCACGGCGATGACCGCAAGTGCGGTGGTGGCGGTCATGAAGTCTGCGAGCGCGTTCAGTTGTCCGTGGGACATGCAGGCCTTTGGCGGGTTGGCGCACCATGTGCCGCATTGGGAGCCGTGGGCTTTGCCAGACGGAGGAAGTGGCCACTGCTTTCCGGCAGGCCACGCGTCTGCCGGGTTCGCGTTCGTCGCCGGCTGGTTTGCATTTCGCGATTCACCCCGCTTGGCGAATATGTGGCTTTGCGGTGCCATCGGTGCCGGTTTAATTTTCGGACTTGCGCAACAGGTGCGGGGCGCCCACTTCATGAGCCATACCTTGTGGACCGGCTGGATCTGCTGGGTCGTCGCCTGGTGCGTGGATGCCGCATGGCCTCATCTGGCAGAGGTGCTGGCATGAGCGCCCGCCGCCCGCCTCGAGGCGCTCGCACGGCAGCAGTGAGCAGTGCGGAGCTTGTCTCAATGAACGACATGGCGCTGAAATGGCGCCGCCTGCCGGCGCTGGCCTGGCCCGGCTTCAGTCGTCCGGCTCAACTGATCGTCGTCGTGAGCCTGTGGATCGCCACCGTGGGCAACATCGCCCTGTGGCGGGAACTTTCCCACCTGGCGCTGTGGCGCGGCGCGGCCGGCTGGACGCTCGTGGTCGGCATGGCCACTGGTGTCTGCGGTGTGATGCTGCTCTGGTTCAGCGCCTTTGCATGGCGCTGGACGCTCAAGCCCATGCTGGTGCTGATGCTGCTTGTCGCCGCGGGCTGCACCCACTTCATGCTCTCGTATGGCATCGTCATGGATCCCGCCATGATGACCAACGTGCTGCAGACGGATGTCCATGAGGCCACCGACCTCCTGAACTTCCGGTTGCTCGTGGACCTGGCATTGCTTGGGCTGCTGCCGGCCGTGTGGGTGATGCGCCAGCGCATATCGCACGGCTCTGCATGGTCCCGCTTGCGCGGCAACCTGCAGCTTGCCGCGGCGGCCTTGGTGCTGGTGGTGGTGTCCGTGCTGGCATGTTTCCAGCCGCTGGCCTCGACCATGCGCAATCACCACCATGTGCGCTACCTCATGAACCCGCTCAACGTCATCTATGCGCTCGGGAAAACAGCGTTTGCGGGCCCGGCGCGGTCGCATGACATCCAGCCCATCGGACTCGACGCGGTAGCCGGCACGCGGTTCGAGGCCTCCCGCCCGCCGTTGCTCGTGCTGGTGCTTGGCGAGACCGCCCGCGCCGGCAACTTCGGCGTCAATGGCTACGCGCGCGACACGACGCCCATGCTGGCCCAGGAAGACATCGTCAGTTTCCGGAACGTCTGGTCCTGCGGCACGAGCACGGCAGCTTCGGTGCCGTGCATGTTCTCTCGCATGCCGCGCCGGCAATTCGTCGATCGAGATCACGAAGAGCAGGGTCTGCTCGACGTGCTGCAACATGCCGGCTACGCCGTGCTGTGGCTCGACAACCAGGGCGGCTGCAAGGGCGTGTGCGACCGCGTGCCCAACGCATCCACATGCGCCGGCGGAGAATGCCTGGACGACGTCATGCTCGAGGGGCTGGACGAGCGCCTGGCGGCATTGCCCGCCGAGCGCCGTGCGCATGGCGTTGTGCTGGTGCTTCACCAGATCGGCAGCCATGGCCCTGCGTACTACCGCCGTTCATCCTCTGAAACCAAGCGGTACCTGCCCGAATGCGCCCAGACCGAACTGCAGGCGTGCACGCGAGAAGAACTCGTCAATGCGTACGACAACAGCATCGCTTACACCGACCAGATGCTCGGCAACAGCATCCGCTGGCTGCAGCGCCACGAGACCGCCTGGCAGCCCGCCCTGATGTACGTCGCCGACCATGGCGAATCACTGGGCGAGAACAACCTGTACCTGCACGGCATGCCCTACGCCGTGGCCCCCGACTTGCAAAAGCGTGTGCCGTGGATCACATGGATGTCCTCCGGCTTCGAACAGGCCGCCGGGCTGAATCGAGCCTGCCTGCGCGGCCGCGTCGATACGGAGGTCTCGCACGACCATTACTTCCACTCCGTGCTCGGGTTGCTCGGGGTGCACACCTCGGTGTACGAAGAAGGCCTCGACGCCTATGCCCCGTGCCGTGGTCGTACCGGGTGAACGCGCCTCAGTTTTCCGCAACCAGCCGTTCGATCAGCGCGTGCAGCGCCGCAAAGTCAGGCTCCCCGACGTAACGCCGGACGATCTCGCCGCGCCTGTTCACCAGCACCGTGGTGGGCGTGAGCTGCACGTCCCCGAACTGCCGCGCCATGTCACCGAGGTTGTCGATCACGACGGTGAACGGCAACGCGCGAGACCGTGCGAACTCGACGACGAGCGCCGGTGGGTCGTATGACATGGCCACGGCAAGCGTGTCGAATCCCTTGCCTTCGTACTTCCGGTGCGTGGCAATGATTTGCGGCATCTCCTTGACACAGGCGGTGCAGCTCGTCGCCCAGAAGTTCACGAGCACGACCTTGCCCTTGAGGGCCGACATGCGAGCCACGGTGCCATCCAGCCGCGTGTAGGCCACGTCGGGCGCCATCTCAGGTTCGCTCATCAACGGGTACAGCATCACGGCGCCGGCCGCAATCGCCACGGCGCCGAGGGCGATGGCAAGATGACGGGTCAATTTCATACGGGAGCAGTCGATGCAGCGCAGAAAGTTTATGTCAGCCACCTTGCTGGTGCTGACCTCGGGATCATGGAGCATCGCAGGCGCCGCATCGCCGTTCAGCGAAACCGATGCGGCCGCCGCCGTGAGGGCCACGCTCGAACGCGGGGCGATGGCTGCCGTCGACCTCCTCGGCCGCGCGGACGGCTTCCTGGGTAACCCACAAGTTCGCATCACCTTGCCGGGGTTCCTGAATGATGCGGCGTCGCTGCTGCGCGCCACCGGTCAGCAAAAGCGCGTGGACGCATTGATCACTGCGATGAACCGCGCCGCCGAGGCCGCGGTGCCCGAAGCGCGTGCCGTGCTGGTGAGCACGGTGAAGGACCTGAGCGTGGAGGATGGGCGTCGCCTCGTGATGGGCGGCGACAATTCGGTGACCGCCTTCTTCGAGGAGAAGACCCGGGCGCCGCTGGGCGAACGGTTTCTGCCAATCGTCACGCGGGCCACCGAGCAAGTGTCGCTGGCCGCGAAATACAACGCCGTGGCGGGCAAGGCCGCTGCGCTCGGGCTGATGAGGGCCGAAGACGCGAACATCGAACAATACGTCACCGGCAAGACCCTCGACGGGCTCTACCTGATGATCGGCGAGGAGGAACGCCGGATCCGGCAGGACCCTGTCGGTGCGGGCAGCGCCATCCTCCGCAAGGTATTCGGCGGTCGGTGACGCCGTTCAGGTTGCCTTCGACAGTTCGAACATCAGGGCAGAAGGCAGTGAGCCGATGATGGCGTCCCGCCCCACGCGCGCCATTCCCGGCCCGCCCACGCCGGAAATTTCGAAAGCGCTGCCTTCTTCGACGATTTCTATGAACGCCACCTCGGCGCCATTCGCTTCGCATTCATGGCGCAGGTCATTGAACCGGTCGCCGCGCAGCACCGCTTCGAACACGATCGCGTGCGGCAGCCCGCCCCGACAAAACTCGCGCGCTTCCTCCACGGAGGTCACGAAATCGACCATCAACCCCATGTTCCGAACGGCGTCACGCACCTGCACCCTCACGTCCCGCCGGGACGCCACCACGAGCACCTGACTTCCCGCGAGCGGCTTTGAACTCATCGAGGGCGAAAAGCCATGGTCCAGCTCGATGGCACTCAAGCCCTCGAGCTGATCATTGACCGTGCGGGGGAACTCGAGCGTGACGGTGATGTGGGTGCCATCGAACCGGCGTTCGAGGGGCACGCCCATGGCGCAGGCCGTCTGTTCGACCAGGCGCCAAACAATGCTGTCGAGCGTTGCAGCAGCGCCGACTTCGGTGGATTTCCCGATGTGTTCGTCCAGTGCGCGGGGAGTGAACCGGCAGGTCACCCTCGCATGAGCAGGCCATGGCTTGATGTCCGTGCGAAGTTCGATGGTCGACTGCGCATGCGCAAACATCCACGCCACCAGGGCATCGAACAGGCTCGACAGAAGGCCGGCGTCCACAATCACTTCGGCCGGCTTGAGCACTTGCTTGATCACCAGCCCGCGCGTCTGCGCTTCATGGATGCGACGGTTCACCACGTCCCTCAGCGTGTCGGTCAGCCGCAGGCGTTCATGGTCCTGGCGCAACCGGCCCGATGCCAGTCGGGACAACTGCTGGCCGATCATGCCCACCAGCCGCACCTGCTGAATCTCCTCAGCCAGCGCACGCAGGCTGGCGCGCCCGATCCGCCCGGTGGATGCCAACGTCTGCACGCGTTCCAGGGCTGACGTCAACGGCCCCGACATCTCGGCGCCCAGGGTCTGGACCACGTTCAGCCAGCGCGCGATTTCGGCACCGGATCTGTCACCGGATGCTTGCCCTTCACCGGCCACGCCTGCAGCCGGGGCTCTGTCGAGATCACTCAAGTTCATGATCGCGGATTCCATTCACCGGAACGGCGGTCGTCGGCGACGGCTGCCAGCGTCGTTCCTCTCTGGCAAGCAGTGTCATCCGTCTGGCCGCCGTTGTGACGGTCCGCCGCGTCCGAATCCCCGGACTGAGGGGCCTGCGCAGCCCCCCGAACCATGGCGCCGCGGCCGCTACACCACCCCGAGCCGGTGCAACTTCGCCCGCTCGTCGGGCGTCCAGCCGAACTCTGCCAGTATGTCGTCCGTGTGTTCCCCCAGCATGGGCGGCGGACGGCGATACAGCACCGGCGTGCCCGACAACTTCATCGGACTCGCGATCAACCGCAATGCATCACTTTGAGGGTGCGGCATCGGCACCGTCATCCCGCGGGCCACCACCTGCGGATCGGCAAACACCTCAGCGAGGTTGTTGATGGCGCCGCACGGCACCTTGGCCGCCTCGAGCGCTGCAAGCCAATCCTGCTTCCCGCGCGCCTTGAACAGTGCCGTCAATACGGGCAACAGCGCATCCCGGTGCCGCACCCGATCCGCGTTCCGTGCAAAACGCGGGTCCGTGGCCAGTTCGGGGCAGCCGGCCACGTCGCAAAATCGGGCGAACTGGCTGTCATTGCCCACGGCGAGGATCACATGGCCATCGGATGCCTCGAACACCTGGTACGGCACGATGTTCTGATGTGCGTTGCCAGCCCGGCGCGGCGGCATGGCGGTGGCGAGGAAATTGGCACCCAGGTTCGCGAGCATCGCCACCTGTGTATCCAGCAAGGCCATGTCAATGTGCTGGCCGTTGCCCGTGGCGTCTCGGTGGCGAAGGGCGGCGAGAATGGCCACCGTGGCGTACAGGCCGGTGAAGAGGTCGGCCACGGCCACGCCCACCTTCTGCGGACCCCCG
>Ga0207679_10000334_pt1 | contig 35086 bp, 27 predicted proteins | sample KBSC73metaG_FD_184320 | JGI IMG/M metagenome (GOLD analysis project Ga0207679, IMG submission 184320) | Corn rhizosphere microbial communities from Kellogg Biological Station, Michigan, USA - KBS C7-3 metaG (SPAdes) (version 2) | ecosystem: Host-associated > Plants > Roots > Rhizosphere > Soil ... | reverse complement strand
AGCTCCAGCCGGTACAGCAGGGCGTTGAGGTCCACCGGCAAGATGTCGGTCGTGCAGATGCTCACGAGCGAGGCCGCGGTGACGGCCTCATGCCGCGTGCCGCCGCCCGATGGCGGCACCGTTCCTGCCGGGGGATCTCGCAGCCAGCGGGTGGAAAAATCCCACCCGGATTCGCAAGCGGCACGCAGATGACGATAGACCTCGGCCGGCTCTCGCCTCGCGCTGCTCACGGTGGTCACATCTTCCAGCCACGACTCCTCGCGGGGTGTGTCGCGATCGTCCCAGTAACGATTGAGCACGACGCCGTCTGCGAGCCGAACCACCCGCTGACAAGCCTGGCCGCTCGGCAGACCTGCGGCGCCACGCATCCACCATGCATGCTCCTGCCGCAGTTGCGGCAGAAAGTCGATGGCCTCGCAGACGCCTTGCTCCTGCCCGAGCTCGACCATGAGGGCGAACACGGGCGGCTGCGAGCGTCCGAGGTAGTAGCTGCGCGTGCCGTTGGGCACGTGGCCATAGGTGTCGATCAGGTAGGCGAAGTTCTCGAGCATGTCGCCCACCAGGCGCTTGCGGCCATCGGCGGCCAGGCCGAGCATCGTGAAGTACGAATCCCAGTAGTAGAGCTCACCGAAGCGGCCGCCGGGCACCACATACGGATGGGGAAGCTGCAGCAATGAAGAGGCCGGCGGATGTGCCTCGGGATGCCGTGTCAGCACCGGCCACAAAGACGCGATGTGCTCGCGGATCGGTTGCCCCGGCACTGACTCATAGTCGGTGGGTGCGGGCTGCAGCGAACGGAAATGTGCGTCCACGAAGCGCGCCAGATCGAAGCCTGCAGCCGTGCATTCCGCCCGATACGCGGCGAGGATGTCCACCGGCTCCCCTTGAGGCGCGCAATCGACAAAGGTCTTGCTGTCCTTGAAGACACGGCTTTGCTGCACGGCGACGAACAGTTCCTGATACCGGTCGGCCGGGGTCAGGGTGTCCGGGGCCGGTGCTCGACCAGCCTGCTCGTGGCGCTTGTCGTGACGCTCATGCAGATCGTTCATTGCTCGGCATAGCTCCACAGCAAACCGCCGTCCACCACGAGCGTGGTGCCGGTGATATACGCGGCGTCGTCAGAGGCGAGAAAGACCGCGGCACCCGCCACATCGCCTGGCGTGCCGAGCCGGTTCAGGGGGATGTTCGCCAGCAGCGGCGCCAGCAGCTGGGGGTCACGGCGCAGGGGGGCATTGATGGGCGTGTCGATCGCGCCGGGCGCGATGTTGTTGACGGTGATCCCGGCCGGCGCCAGCTCGATGGCGAGGTTGCGCATCATCATCTTCAACCCACCCTTGCTCACGCAGTACGGGGTGAAGTGCGGGAAAGGAAGTTCCTCGTGCACCGAGCTGATGTTGATGATCCTTCCCCCTCGATGCGTACGGCGGCACATCGCCGCGAACGTCTGGCTCAGGAAGAAGGGCCCCTTGAGGTTGACCGCCAGCACCTGCTCGTAGTCGGCCTCGGTGACATCGAGAAAGGAATTCCGGCGCTCGATGCCGGCGTTGTTGACGAGGATGTCGAACGGGCCCAGTTCCTCGACTGCCCGCTCGAATGCCGCGCGCATGGCGGCTGGCAGCGATACATCGCACACCACCGTTGCGCACCGGCGTCCGAGCGAGCGGATGCGCTCGCGGGTGGCCTCCGCCCGGTCGTCGTCTTGCAGCGCATTGATCGCGACATGGGCGCCTTCCTCCGCCAATCGGAGGGCGATCGCCTGGCCGATCCCTTGTGTGCTGCCGGTGACGAGGGCTACTTTGTTTTGCAGTCTCATGATGATACGGATCGCAGGCGTCGCGTTCCGTTCCCAACGTCAAGTGTCAGACAAAGCAGGCCTCGTGCGCCATTTGTCTCGTACACATGAGAGCCATCGCCGCAGCGCATGAGCACTGATGACATGCTCGCCCTTGGTGAGCCGTGGACATAACGACCATTTCCCGTGACATCGTCAGCAGTTTCTAGGTGCCGCGCAGCGACGCCACGTCGCGACGATGTCTCACCGATCTCGTGGTGCTGGTGAAAGCCACCGCCGTAACTGTCTCGATAGTTAGCGATTCTCGGTCCAGTCGCAGAAGCGGTTCATTCTTACGCTCAAGGTCGAACCGCCAGATGGGGTCTTCTTCGTCTTCAAAGCCTGCTTTGGTCACAAGTTCCGGCCAATCGATTCGCTGGTCACCGTCATACTCAATCAACGAAGCAAAAGACAGTGAACTTCTGCGCGAATCAGCGTAGCGTACTCCGCTTGCCTTGTTGAAGAGAACGATGTTTCGGTCAGCGCCGCCTGTCTGAACGGATGGGAAGATAATCCCATCGACGTTCATTTCGGTATGCGCTGCAAGGTAGTCGGCGATCGCTTGGGTGGCGAGGTAGTCCTGATGTGCCGTCTCTGGCATTACGGGCATGACCATCCGTTCGGCCAACACTCGCAGGAACTGCCGTATTGCGATTGGTCGCACAGCCTCAGTGTCAAAAACGCTGGCTTCGGGGGCCGCGACTGCGGCGAGTTTTTCGAGATCAAGTAGGCGAACCGGCCTCACAAAGACAAAGGCCCCGACGAGGACGCGCGAGCCCACAGGTGGCCGGACTTCTGCCACTGCAGTGATCTTGTCGGTTGCTCCGTAGAACACAGAGACGCCCGGTGCATTCATTCGACCAGCAGCTGAGACTCCCGGTGGCGGGGTTCCCAAGGTTCGTTCAGGATGCATCAGAGCTTCCTGGAGTCGGTGATCTGACTCGAAAGTGCGCGCTCGATACAAACGAGCCAGCGAATCGTCGGGGCCGGCAACCTTTATGCAGCTGTCGTCGTTTGCCAGGGCTCTCCCAAAGATCTCGTCGAGCATTGTCAGCAGCCCCCGATTAGCGAACCTGTTCTCGCTGCGGAGACTTGCTTCTAGTCGATCCCATTCTTGGCTCACTGAGTCACCCAACGCGCTACTCGCTTCGAACCAAGGATCTTCGCCATAGATGGACTCGCCCGAATCCCGTTCGTACCATTCTTCTTCCAACAACTCGACAACCGAATTGACGACCTTCGTGTTGCTAGAAAGGATTCTCCCAAGGAGATCTGACAGTGATTCGCCTCGAGGGACTCGCTCATAGAGTACGGCGGACATTTCCTGACTCGTAAGCTGAAACCTTTTCTCGATCGCATCGCTACACAACCTGGCGATTGAATGCAGAGAGGCAGTCGACGCAGGGCCGTCGCAGTAGTCGCACAAGCTCGGCTGGCAACCGTTTCTGCGGACCCGATCCGCGAGATAGGAGTCAATGATGCAATCCGCGCACACGCGACTGTCAGAGGACATGAACGGCTCCCTAGTGGCAAGTTGGAAGGCATTGTCCACGCAGGTCCGCGATGCCCTTGCCTTCCATGCTTCATCAAATCAAATTTCTGGCTCGCTCCGACCGGCCGGCTTCTCACCGACAGTTGTCGCTGTTGCCTCAAGGAACTGCAGTGCCGACTGGTTGCACGATATCAATACCATTCCGTTCATGCCGCAAGTGCGGGCCCGTACCCTGACGATGGTTCTCATGCGTACTGCAGGCCAAATCCTGGACTGCATCACTCCGCCGCTCTGCATCCCTCAGACGTCCAGTCATTGCAACCCCCCAAGATCCAAGTGCCTGAGCCGCGCCTCCACATGCGCGAACGCCTGCTCCAGCTCCGCCATCGTCGGCGCCACCCGCGCCCACGCGGAGATCGTCAGCGGCGGCACAAGGTCATCAGCCGCATGCGAAACATCAAGCGCATGCACGATGCTGTCCGCCAGGTGCACCACATCGGCGAGCGTCACCGAGGGGCCATCCGGCACCTCATGGTGCTGGCGCACCGCGTCGGCGACGATGGGCGCCAGGCGCCAGTGATTCGCCACCAGCCCGCCCACCACCGCATGGTCGATTCCAAGCAGCTCGCGTTCGGCATCGACTGGCGGCACGTCGTGCCGCGCAGCCCATGAGAGCGTCTCGTTGAACGCCTCCGGGAACGAGGTGGCCAATGCCAGTGTGCCGATGTCATGCAGCAGTCCGGCCGTGTACGCGGCGCACGGGTCGATGCCGCGTGGCTCGGCGAGGAACTGCGCACACACGGCGGTGCTGAAGGCATGGCGCCAGCTGCCCGCCATGTCGAATCCGGGGCAGGCCGCGGCATCGAAGCGGGCCATGGCGGTGGTCGTCACCGTGGCGGCCCAGAGCGTTTGGATGCCGACGACGCGGACCGCATCGCGCACGCTGGCCACGCGGCCGCTGACGCCGTAGAAGGGCGAGTTCGCGAGTTTGAGCGTGGTGGCGGTGAGCCCCTGGTCGCTGGCGATCAGGCGCACGACGCGCTCGGATGAGGCGGTGTCGTTGCGCAGCGCCTCATCGAGGGCATGCCATACCTGGGGCAACGGCGGCAATGACTTGACACGGGCGACCACCTGCTCCCCAGTCACATGGCGGGTTGCGGTCTCGTTCATCGCTGTCCCCGGTTTGCATGTGTGAGCCGGTAGCTCAGGATCGGCTGGTAGAGCGGATGGATGCGCCCGGCCCGCAAGGAGTGGCGAAAGAGATGCTGCAGGCGTGTTCGCACGGTGGGTGACAGCCCGTTGGGGCAGGCCTGCGTGAGGACCATGGCGGTCAGGGAGGTCATCGGATTCATGCGGAGAGTTCCCCAACAATGTCTGGCATGGGAATCACGGTCAACAACTGGCCCCGGGGCTTGCCGTGGTCGTCGTTCATCGTGGCGCAAGACAACAGGCAGATGCGCCCGCCGAAGCGGCCCAGCCGGTGGCGTCCGTCGCGCCGTTGCCAGCTGTTGAGCGCGTCGGGCGGGAGTGCGTCGTCCGCACGGCAACCCACCAGGGGCGGGACGGCAGACAGCATCTGGCGGGCCTGGCGGTTCACGAGAACGATGGTGCCATCGGTGTCGATGCCGATCGTCGCCGTGGGCAGGTTCTCGACCAGGTTCTGGGCCGTGTCCGCACGCATCGTTTCGAGGTCCAGACGTTCGCGCTGCTCTGCGAGTGCGAGCCGATGGCGCTCCTGCGCCTGCGCCAGTTCGAGTTTGACGTTGCACATTTCCGTGGCCAGGCGGCGGTGGTCGCACTTCGAGTCCGTGTGGCAAAACACGTCTGCCACCGACTCCTGCAGCGGGCTGTCGCCCCGTGGTTGCGTTCCTGTCAGGTAGCGGTCGGGCAGCCGCGTGCCGTTGCGCAGCCATTGTTCGAGTTCGGCAGGCGGCAGCGGCCTGCTGAAGATGTAGCCCTGCATCAGGTCGCAGCCGTTGGAGATGAGCAGCTGAAGTTGGCCCTCGGTCTCGACGCCTTCGGCGAGCACCTTGAGTTTCATGCCTTGGGCCAGCATCAGCATGGAGCGCGTGATCGATACATCGGCGGCCGAGGCCGTCACGTCGTGCACGAGGGATCGGTCGATCTTCAACACATTGAAGGGCAGGGCACGCAGCACGCTCAGGTTCGAATACCCCGTGCCGAAGTCATCAAGGGAGATCTCCATGCCGATGGCGCTCAGTTCGTTGAGCGTTCGGCGCGCGTGCTCGAGATCGCGCATCAGCACCGATTCGGTCACCTCGATGCCGAGGTGCGCAGGGTCGGCCCCGGTTTCCAGCAGCATGGTCTGCAGCCGCCGGGAGATGTCGGGCTGCTCCAATTGCCTCGGCGATAGGTTCACCGCGATGCGCACCGGGGGCAACCCGGCGCGAGCCCAGGCCACGCTTTGTTCGCACGCCGTGCGAAACACCCATTCGCCCAGGGGCACGATCAATCCGCTCTCCTCGGCGATGGGCACGAACTCGGTCGGTGACACGTGTCCGAATGCCTCGCTGTTCCAGCGCAGCAGCGCTTCGACGGCAACGATGGTGCCGTCGCGCAAGTCCACCTGCGGCTGGTAGTGCAGCGTGAGCTCCTTCCGTTCGAACGCCTGGCGCAGCGCCGTGTCGAGCAGATTGCGGCGGGCGGCGGATTCGCCCATCTCGCGCGTGAAGAAATTGATGCCGACGCCCCCGTGCCCGCAAGCCGTGTGGGCATGGTCGAGCAGCTCGGCAGGGTTGGCCGCATCGGCGGGGAACAGGGCAATGCCGATCTGCCCTTCGGCGACGAATTCAGCCCGGTCCAGCGTGGCCGGTGCCGCCAGCGTGGCGAGGATGCGCGTGGCCGTGTGCAGTGCATGAGACGCATCGAGGCCGCGCGCTGGTTCCAGCTGGATCGCGAATTCCCCACCGCCCAGGTGAGCCACGGTGTCTTTGGCGCGGCACGTGGCCACGACGCGGACGGCGAGCGTGCGGGCCAGCGCGTCGGCGGACGCCACGCCCATGGTCGTGTGCAGGCGGTCCACGTCAGGCACGCGAAGGTACAGCATGGCCAGCGGGCGGTTCTCGCGCAGGGCTGCTTCGGCGGCATTGGCCGTGCGTTCGAGCAGCAGCGCGCGCGTGGCCAGGCCGGTGACCGGGTGATAGTTCACGAGACGCTCGATGCGATCCTGCGCTGAGGCTTGTTCCGTGATGTCACGCAGCATGGCGATCGGCCGGCCCCGAACTGGGCCGCCGGCCGAGTCCACCAGGCCGTGGTGCAGCACCCGCAACTCACTGCCATCGGCGCGCCGCAGGCGGTGCTGGATTTCGAACGGCTGGCCGGGAATGGCGTGTCGCCATTGCCGCAGCACATGGGTGCGATCCTCGGGTGGGATGGCGCGCAACACCTGACGAAGCGGCACCTGGCTGACCTGAGGTGAGGCTTGCAGCAGTGAACGGGCACCCGCGGACAGCCGCACTTCCCTGCGGTTCTTCACGATTTCGATGGAGCCGCTGCGGCACAAGAGCTCATGGCTGACCAGCATGCGGGCGCGCCAGCCGGCCACGCGCTGCAGCCGTGCGAGCTCGGTGATGTCGCTCAGCGTCGTGAGGGTTGCCGTGCGGCCCCGGTAGACGATGTCGCGGCTGACCACCCGGGCATCGAAGACGCTGCCATCGCGGCGCAAGCCGCGCGACACATACGGTGCGGGGCGCAGCCCGTTGTCGCACAGCTGTCGGATCTCGCGGATGCGGGCGCGTGCATCGGGCGGCACGAGGCGCAGGTCGTCGGTTCCGACGAGCTCCTCGGCAGCCCAGCCGTGCATCTGCGCGAATTTGCGGTTCACGTACTGCAGCAGACCATCCTGGACGATGCAGATGCCGACATCGGCTTCCTCCGCCACTTGTCGAAATTCCGCCGGACCGGCCGGCGCAGCGGCATTGACGTCCGCCGCGGGCATGGCACAAAGCAGTGAAGAGACGCTCATGATGTCAGCGCCAGGACAAGGTCGGGCGCCGCGCGGCATGCGCGGCGGATGTGTCATCGAACGGGAGAATTGAAATCATGTGCTTGTACCCGGTCAGTGCCCCTACGCTGAGATCTTCGGCACTTCGGGATGCGCCCGACAGTGAGTCGACTTCGGTGTCTGCTGTGCTGGATGGTGAGCCGGGGGCGCAGTGAAATGCGCACACGTTGTCCGTGAATGCCGTACGCATCGCCCCTCTGCTAAGGTCACACGCGCCATGCACACCTTCCACCTGATCCTGCTGGCGGCCGGCCTGCTCATGCTGACGAGCCTCGTGGCCGGCGTCATGTCGGTGCGCATCGGCCTGTCGTTCCTGCTCGTGTTCCTCGTGGCCGGCATGCTGGTGGGAGGGGATGGCCTGGGCGGCGTCCGCTTCCACGATACCCAGCTCGCCGCATGGATCGGCAATGCCGCGCTCGCCATCATCCTGCTCGAAGGTGGCGTCAGCACCCGCATGGCGACGTTCCGCGCCGGGGTGCGGCCGGCCGTCGGCCTGGCCACCTTGGGGGTGGCCATGACGGCAGGGCTTGTCGGGGCGGCCGCCATGGGCGCCATGGGGGTGGACTGGCGCTATGGGCTGTTGCTCGGCGCCATCGTGTCGTCCACCGATGCGGCCGCGGTGTTTTCCGTGTTGCGCCATGCGGGCGTGCAGCTCGATGCGCGTGTGTCGTCCACGCTCGAAGTGGAGTCGGGCTTGAACGACCCGATGGCCGTGTTCCTCACCCTGGCGCTCATCGACGCCATTCGTGCCGATTCCGGCCTCGCCGAGGCGCTGTTGCTGCTCGCACGGCAAGCCGGCTTCGGGGCCGCCGTGGGCCTGTCGGCCGGATGGGCGGTGGCCCGGCTGATGCGCATGGTGTCTGCACGCGCACCGCACCAGGGTGGGCTGCTGGCGCTGATGCTGCTGTCGGCCGGCCTCGTGGTGTTCGCGTCGGCCGGCCTCCTCGAAGGCTCCGGGTTCCTCGCGGTCTACCTGTTCGGCGTTCGGGTGCGGGCGTTGGCCGATGAAGCCGCCCGGAGCGCCACTTCCGCGCTCGACGGGTATGCCTGGGCGGCACAGGCGGGGCTTTTCCTGTTGCTTGGCATGCTGGTGTCACCCCATCAGTTGTTCGCCGACGCGGGCCGCACGCTGATGGTGGCGGCCACGCTGATCTTCGTCGCGCGGCCCATCGCCGTGGCGGTGTGCCTGCTGCCGATGCGCTTCAAGCTGCGCGAAGTCATCTTCATCGGCTGGGTGGGCTTGAGAGGGGCGGTGCCCATCGTGCTGGCCCTCTTCCCGTTGTTGGCGCAGGTGCCGGGCAGCTACCGGTTCTTCAACGTGGCCTTCGCGGTGGTGCTGCTGTCCCTGCTGCTGCAGGGCAGCTTCCTGTCCCGCGCAGCCCGTGCCTTGCGCGTCGTCGACACGAAGACGACCGGACCTGAGTCTGTGAAGCTCAAGGGGCACCTGCTGCTCGATGGCAACCTGCCGCTGGCCGACGTGTGCCATTTCTTCCAGGTGCCGCTGCCTGAGCGGCCCTCGGCCACGCTGGCCGAATGGCTCGGCGAAGCCCTCATCGGCGGGGCCGCTCAGCTCACCTGGCATGGCGTGGTGTTCGAAGTCGTCGGACGCGAGTGGGACGACGGCGTGGAGAAGGTGCGCGTCACGCTTGAAAAATGAACGGCGCAGCCACACCGGCTTCGCTCATGCCCCAGCGCCCCGTCAACGCCGCCGCAGCGTGCTTTTGCCAAAGAGGCTTTCGATCAGGTCCACCGTCACCTCGGCCGTGCTGTTGCGCACGTCCAGCGCCGGATTGAGTTCCATCACATCGAGCGAACCCAGCCGGCCGGTGTCGGCGATCATCTCCATGCAGAGCTGCGCTTCACGGTAAGTGGGGCCGCCGCGCACGCTGGTGCCCACGCCCGGGGCCACGTCGGCATCGAGGAAGTCCACATCGAAGCTCACATGCAGGTGGGTGTGCGTGTCCAAGGTCGCGAGCGCGAGTTCCATCGCGTGGCGCATGCCCATTTCGTCGATGAAGCGCATGTCGAACACTTCGAGGTCCATCTCGTGCACGAAGTCCTTCTCGCCCTTGTCGACGCTGCGGATGCCGATCTGGCGCACCCACTTCGGGCTGATGGCCGGCACCTTGCCGCCGATCTCGATCAGTTCCTGCGGACCATGGCCGCACAGGCAGGCCACCGGCATGCCGTGCAGGTTGCCGCTGGGGGTCAGCGTCTGGGTGTTGAAGTCGGCATGGGCGTCGAGCCACAGGATGCGCAGCTTGCGCTTGGTTTCCCTGCAGTGCCGGGCCACCGCGCTGATGGAGCCGATGCCCAGGCAATGGTCTCCGCCCAGCAGGATGGGCCGCCGGCCGAGCTGCAGCTCGGCGTACACCGCATCATGCACCGCCAGGTTCCATGCAAGCACTTCGGGCAGGTGCCGGTACCCGTCCACCGGGGGCAGGCCGGGGTTGGGCGGGCCTGCCAGATTGCCTCGGTCCACCACATCGAGCCCGTGCCCGGCGAGCACCGGGCCGATGTTGGCCACACGCAGGGCCTCGGGGCCCATGCTGGCTCCACGAGTTCCCGCGCCCACATCCGTGGGTGCACCGATCAGGCTGACGGGCAGGTTCATCGCGGGCCCCCGGGTTCGAAAGAACAATCAGATGTCGGCGGACAGCCCGCCCTTCGGGTTCTCGGCTAGGTCGAAGCCGTACTCGGCCTCGAAGTACGCCCAGGCTTCTTCGGCGGTTTCGACGAACTTGAACAGATCGAGGTCGAGCGCGCTGATCATGCCCGTCTCCACGAGCCAGTCGAAATTGATGAGCTTGGACCAGAAGTCACGGCCGAACAACAAGATGGGGCGCTTGCGGCACTTGCCCGTCTGCATCAGCGTCAAGACCTCGAACATCTCATCGAGCGTACCGAAGCCGCCGGGGAAACACACGAGCCCGATGGAGCGCATCAGGAAGTGCATCTTGCGCAGGCCGAAGTAGTGGAACTGGAAGCACAGCTCCGGCGTGATGTACGGGTTCGGCGCCTGCTCATGCGGCAGCACGATGTTCAGCCCGATGCTCTTGCCGCCCGTCTCGAACGCACCGCGGTTGCCCGCTTCCATGACCCCAGGCCCCCCGCCCGTCACCACATACAGCGGCGAGGCCAGCTCGCGTGAGCGGGTGGCCACGATCTCGGCAAACCGGCGCGCTTCCTCGTAGAAGCGCGACATCGACAGGTGCCGGTTCGCAATGGCCAGCGCTGTGGCGTCCCCTGCCGACGTGGCATCCGCGACGAGGCGCTCGGCCACCTCCTTCGACACGATGCGCGCGCTGCCGAAGATCACGACCGTGGATTCGATGCCGAGCTGCTGCTGCACCATTTCGGGCTTGAGCAATTCGAGCTGCATGCGAACCGGGCGCAGCTCCTGGCGGAGCAGGAATTCGGTGTCGGTGAACGCGAGGCGGTAAGCGCTTTCAGGGCCGTCGTACAGCGAAGGCGGAACGACGCTTTCGGCTTCTTGCTGTGCGGAGGGAAAGTTGCGGGCGGTCAGTTCGGAGCGTTTGTTCATGGGATACAGCTTAACGCGCCGGCTTGTTCTCGGCCACCGTGCCTTCAGCGGTGCGCCGCCGCACAGACCGGGCACCCGGGGTCGCGCGTGGCGCGGATCTCGGTCCAGGACATGGTGCGCGCGTCCAGCATCTGCAACCGGCCCGCCAGCGATGTGCCCACGCCCGCCAGGAGCTTGAGCGCTTCGGCCGCCTGCAGGCTCCCCACGATGCCCACGAGCGGCGCCCAGACGCCCATCGTTGCGCAGCGCGCTTCCTCGGCCGGATGGTCCGGGGGGAACAGGCAGGCATAACACGGGGCGTTCACGACACGGGAATCGAACACGGACACCTGGGCATCGAATGCGATGGCCGCGCCCGACACGAGCGGCTTGCGATGATGCACGCAGGCCGCATTGACGGCCTGCCGCGTCTGGAAGTTGTCACTGCAATCGATGGCGACGTCGGCGCCGGCCACCAGTTCGGCGAGCCGCGCGGCATCCGCGCGTTCCTGCAGCGCGACGACCTCGACATCCGGGTTGATCGCAGCGATCGCCTGTGCGGCGGAGGCCACCTTGGGCCTGCCCACACGGGACAGGTCGTGGGCGATCTGCCGTTGCAGGTTCGTGAGGTCCACCGTGTCGTGGTCCACGATCGTGATGCGGCCGACCCCGGCGGTGCCGAGGTACAGCGCAACCGGCGAGCCGAGCCCGCCCGCGCCGATCACCAAGGCGTGCGATGCCAGCAAGCGCTGCTGGCCCTCGATGCCCACCTCGTCCAGGAGGATGTGGCGCGAGTAGCGCAGGAGCTGATCATCGTTCATGGCTGGCCGGACCACCCGGCCGAGGCCGGGGTCCATGGGGGCGGAGGATGGCTCCCGGCGCCTGCCGGGATGATCGCAACCATCAATTCGTCACGGTTGCGTCTTCAGGCTTGCGCTCGGTGGCGGTCTTGGAGACCTGCACAGGCTTGTTCTTCAGCTGGTTCAGCGCCTGCATCAGCGGGAAGTCTTCCGGGCTGCCCAGGTCGGGCGGCTGCTTGAGCGGCGACTTGCCAGCCTTCGCGGCCTCTTCCTCGTAGCGCTTGCGCGCCTCCTCCCGGGCCTTCTCGCGCGCGACGTCCTTCTCCTCGACGCCCTGGCCGCTCTGCAGGTGCTTGTCGAGATCGGCCTCGCGCGTGCGCAACGCCGAGTAGAGGGGGCCGTCCGCGGTCTCGTCGAGCATGACATCGGGCACGATGCCCTTGGCCTGGATCGACCGGTCGTTGGGGGTGTAGTACCGCGCGGTGGTGATCTTGATGGCCGCGCTGGAGCATTTGTCGATGCGTTGCTGCTCCGGGCCGAGGCAGATCAACTGCTGCACGGAACCCTTGCCGAAGGTCTGTGCACCCATCACGAGCGCGCGCTTATGGTCCTGCAATGCGCCGGCGACGATCTCGCTGGCCGAGGCGGAGCCCTCGTTGACGAGCACGACCATGGGCACGGTCTTCACCGCCTCGGGCAGCTTGCGCAGCGGATCAGGCGGCAGCGAGCGCAGCATGCCGCGGCCCTCGGGGTAGAGGTAGTCCTTCGGATTGGCGCGCAAGATCGACTTGGACGTGGCGAGCTGGCCCTTCGTGGAGACCACCACCACATCGGGCGGGAGGAACGCAGATGCGATGGCCACGGAGGCGACGACCGAGCCGCCGGGATCATTGCGCAGGTCGAGCACGAGGCCCTTGAGCTTCGGGTCTTCCTTGTAGACGTCTTCGATGCGGCGGACAAAGTCTTCGACGGTCTTGTCCTGGAACTGGCGCACCTGCACCCATGCGTAACCCGGCTCGACCACCTTGGCGCGCACGCTTTGCTGCTGGATCTCCGCCCGCACGATGGGCACGGTGAAACTGCGCGACTCGGTCTTGCGGAAGATCGTGAGGGTGACCTTGGTATTCGGTTCGCCGCGCATCTTCTTGACCGCCTGCTCGACGGTCAGGCCCTTGACCTGGGTGTCGTCGACCTTCGTGATCAGGTCGCCGCTCTTGATGCCCGCCTTGAATGCCGGAGAGCCTTCGATCGGCGTGATGACCTTCACGAGGCCATCTTCCATGCCGATCTCGATCCCGACGCCGACGAACTTGCCGGTGATGTTCTCGGAGAATTCCCTGACGTGCTTCTGCTCGATGTACTGGCTGTGCGGGTCGAGGCCGGACACCATGCCGCCGATGGCGTCGGTGATCAACTTCTTCTCGTCGATGGGCACGACGTACGTGTTCTTCACCAGTTCGAAGACCTGTGTGAGCTGCTGGATTTCGTCGAGTGGGAACGGCATGGCCGTGTTGCGCGCGGTCGCCTGGAGCTGCATGGTGGTCAGCGCCCCGGCCACCGCACCCAGCGTGATCCAGCCGGCGACTTTCAATTTCGAACCCATAGATGAACTGCTCCTGGCCGGGACGGCCGGCAAACGGAAAAATCTCGATTCAGTATATGACGCGAGGGCCCCGTTTTGAGGGGGGAGGCACGCCTAAGTTTCACCGTATTTCTTCGGATGGTCACCATGAAGGTCGGGGGTCACGATGCGCCTCGCCCCCTCGCGTGCAGTGCAAACCGTGATGTTTCACCGTGGCGAGGACGGCGATGGTGCAGACGGTTCATAACCGGAGAAAAACACGGGGTTTTGTCACGTTCGACCTGCGCATCGGGTGGCACCATGGAGATGCGTCACAACGTCTTTCCGAGGCATCAAATGAGCGAGCTTCACCACAGTCTTGAAACGATGGGTGTCTTGCAGTTTCTGTTCGCTGCCGTCTTCCTGATCTGCTATGCCTTGGCCATCGGCGGCTTTCTCGGTCCGGGTGCCCGCACCGGCGTGGCGCTGGTTGGTTTGTGTGCCGCCGCCGGCTTCTCCTTCTTTACCCAGCCCTGGGTCCACGGTGTGCTGCTCACCACCTTCGCCATCATCGGCATCGGGCTGTTCCTCGGCCTGGCATGGCTGCTGAAGATCCTCTTTGCATCTGCCGTCGGCGAAGTGTCCGTCGAAGCCGCCTACGACGATGCCGTCTCGGCAACGGCCGAGTACGACGACTCCGAACCCGAGGCACTGCCACCTCGTCCCGCTCCTGATTTCGCCGCACCTGGTTCGGTGCCCGAGCCGTCCCTCGGCCGGTTGCTCGGTGCCGAAGCACCCACGTTGGACCAGCGTCCGTCTTGATCCGCAAGGCGCGCCACGCCGGCAAACGCTGCCGGGTGATGCGCCGCTCCCTCACGGATTTCCCGGCTGCAACGCAGCGGCTTCTGTCGAGGCGGCCTCCCCCAAGGTGCGCGTCGGGAATGCACGCATGGCGCCCGAGACGCAGCGGAGGATGGTCAGCGGAAATTGCGCGGTACCTTCAGGCACGGCTTTCGCAAGACGAGAGATCTGGTCCCGCCGACAGGAATCGAACCTGTATTTGCCGCTTAGGAGGCGGCCGTTCTATCCATTGAACTACGGCGAGGGCCGCGCATTTTAAGCGCACCTTGGTCCGGCGCAGTACGAGGGGCTTCGGGGTGATGTCGGAATGCGCTGACAAGGGGCTGCGCAGCAGGCCTACGGCGTGCCCCGAGGCCGGCCTTCACACTGGATTTTCGTCGGGGTCGTCCCGGCGCATCGACGGGAGATCCACATGACTGACGACATTGCTGCGGGGATCCCACGGCGCAGCTGGTCGGCTGTTGGCGGGCGTGTCATGCCGCCTTCCCCTTCCAACGGGACGGTTCGCGTGCCTGATGTCTCGGGTCCGCCGGTCGGCCGTCGAGAGTTGAAGGGACGCGTGTCGCTGGCGTCGGCAGATGGTCTCCTGGGGCCCGGGCGCCGGCTGCGGTCCCGCGGCCGGCACTGGGTTCGCCTCGTGCTGGTGTGGGGGCTCGTCGTGTTCCTTGCGCCCGCCTTGGTCGGATGGGTCTGGGGCCTGATCGCCGCCGCGAGCGGAGGCTGATTTCCGTTTCGACCACGAACACTTGGGAACATCTTTGTCCACGCGACGGGTGTTGTCCTACACCCCTAGGGTTGATCCCTGGGTCATACTGCACCGCAGCAGAGGCCCTACAGGAGCAATTCGATGGGATTCACCGAACTGACCGGCAAATACCAACGCCTGCGTCTTGAACTCGAAGAGGCTTACGCAGCCCCGGCCTGGAACAGATCCAGGATCGACCGCATCGCTGACGAAATCGCCGCCACCGAAAGGGCGCTGGCCTCTGCGCCGCGCGATGAGGAGCACCAGCTCCCCTTGGAAATGTAGTCTTCGGCCAAAGCCGTCAGTTCACCACCCATGCCGTCTGCCGTGGCGCGCCAGCCCGGCAGACCATCGCCTCTCCGGCGGTCCGCGCCCTCAATCCCAACGCCACGTCCAGATCAGGTCCAGCGACTTGTCGAGCCCTGATTGCGCCCGCAACTTGAATCGCTGTGCCACGCGGTAGATCAGCTGCCAGGTGCCCTGCGTGGCGTTCAAGCCCCGCTCGTAGCCCACGTACCACCGGCGCGACAGCTGCTTGCCCAGCGAGACCACCGTGTCTCGAGACTCGCCCTCGGTCTGGCGCACCGACAGGTCGTCAAGCCCGAACATTTGCAGCACTTGTTCGGTCACGCCGGGCCTGTCGCCAGCGAGCAAGGCCATCGCGGCGCGTTGCAGGAGCGCGGTGTCGGAGCTGCCCAGACCATCGCTCGCGCGCCCCAGCATCAGCCAGGAAAGTTTGTCGATGTCCGACATCTCCGGATCGGAGAACAGTCGAACGCGCACGTTCAGCGCCGTCCCGGTGATGGCGACGCCCACGCGCACGTCCAGGTTCGGGCGGGTGGCCTCGATGTCCAGCCGCGGGTCGTTCACAGGGCCGTTGAACGTGATGATGCCCCGATCGATGTTGAGCTTCTGGCTGTAGGCAGCGTAGGTGCCGTCCACGGCGCGGATGCTGCCGGTGAAGGCCGGCAGCCCGTTGGGCGTGGTGATCTTGAGGTCGCCCTGCAGGCCGGCATCGATGCCGCGGCCTTTGAGCCGAAGGTTCTTGCCGAGGTCGATGGCAAGATCGATCGACACGTCGCGGTGCCTTTGTGGCGTCGGTGCGGCCACCGCTTCCTGGGTCGCGCGGTTCGTGACCACCACGTCGTCTCCGAGGGACGGCGCATCCGAGCGGGTGAAGTCGATGAGGCCCTCGTCGACACCGAACTTGCCACCCACCTTCACATGATCGCTTTCCAGGGTGACATCGCCGTGGCCTGAGACGACGATGCGGCGGTCCACCCGGCCGAGCAGCTGGAATTTTTCAGCAGTGAGCTCCAGCCGCGCTCGGGGCGATTCGCCGAACTGCGCATCGCCCGTCAATGCCACGGTGCCTGCGCCGCCCCGTGCAGTGAGGCGATTGATGCGTGCGGTGTCGCCATGCAAGGTGATGTCGGCCTCGCCGTCGGTCACGTTCACGCCTTCGAGGATGTTGCGCACCGTCACGCCGTTGCCGATCAATTGGCCGGTGTATTCGGGCGCGCCGAACCGGCCGCCGAGGCCCACGGTGGTGCGCAGGCGTCCGCCGAGCCGCCAGCCGGTGGGCACCCAGGCGCCCCAGGTGCCGATGTTCTCGACGTGCGCCTCGAAGACGCCCTGGAGCGGGGCGTTGGCGTCGGGCCAGGCGCGTTGCGGAGAGGTTCGCGCAACGAACGCGCCCGAAGCCACGCCGAGCTGCTTGCCGGCCAGGCCTTGCGTGAAGGTCCACACGCCGTCGTGCGCGTTCAGGGCGAGCACGAGGTCGGACAGGCCGAGCGCCTGGGTGCCGCTGTCTTCGGTGACGGTCAGGTCCCCGCTGACGCGCTCGAGCACGATGTCGGCGCTGAAATCGGTGGTCTGGCGGATCAGCACTTTGCCGCCGATGCGCAAGTCACCGCCCCAGCCGAACTCGGGTTGCGCGCGGGCCAGAAGGGGCGCCACGGCGAGCGGCTCGAGTTCGGCATGCATGTCGAGCTGCTGCGTGCGGACGCCCTCTTCGGGCCGCCATTCGATGCGGTCCCATCGCAGGCCCGCGGTGAAGATGTCGGCTCGGCCGGCGGCCATCACGAAGCGAGGCGATGGTCCCGCCATCACTTCCAGCCCCACGTTGCGGGTGCTCAACCATGGCGCGGCGCCCGGCTGGTTGCTGCGCAGTTCGAGTTGTTGCAAGGTGCCCTTCCAGAGCAGCGGAGGCGGGGTGGCGTTGCCCGGTGCACCGTCGAACATGCCGCCGGTGAAGCTGCCTTGGGCGTTGGCCACGACCAGGGTGCGCGGGGGAGGGCCGGGCGGTTGGGCACGCTGTTGCAGTCCATCCGTCCAGGCGGGGGGGGCCGCCTTCAGATCGGTGCGCAGGCTGAAGTCGTGCGCGGATGGTGTTCCCCGCAGGCTGAGTTGGGTGGCGCCGATCTGCTGGTTGCCCCAGCCGGCCTGGTCGACGGAGATTTGCACGTCGAAGGGACCGTCGGCCGAGGTGCCCAGGTTCCAGCGCACATCCCCCTTGTGGACGCTGAGCGGGCCGGCTCGCAAGGCGCCGGCTTGCACTTGGCCGGTGGCCGAGACGGTCGGCCACCGGCCGGTGACCTCGGCGTTGGCTTTCACGGCTCCGCCGAGTGCTTCGAGCAGGCCGGATTCGGCGGCGGCTGGTATCAGGCGCAGCACCGGCGCCAGTTTCGCGAGTACGGGTGCATCGACCTCCAGGGTCCAGTGGTCACGGGTGCCGGTGGCGTCGGGGGCGATCTGGCCGTCGGCGTTGAGCTTGCTGCCGTCGATGTCGAAGTGCGCTTGCGCATGGAGCGGGTCTGCGGCCGTCGTGCGGCGCAGGCCGACGGAGCCGGTCAGCGGCACGCCCGCAAGCACGCTGGGCGGCATCTCGGCGCTGGCGGTGCCACGCCATGTGGCCAGACGGGCGACGGGCTGTTTCGCGCGTTCGGCGCCGGCCGGGGCGTCCGGCAGGGTGAGGTCGGTTTCGGCTTTGATGTTCAGGCGGTGGGGCCCCGTTTGCCACGAAGAAGGGAGCGAGCCTGGGAACCAGGGCTGCGGGTCGAAATCGATGAGGCTGGCCTTGGCGAGCAGTCGCCAGGCCGAGGTGGCGCGCTCCATGCTGCCGGAGAGGATGGCCTTGGCACCCCCTGCCGTCGCCTCGAACGTCTTCACGTCGATGCGCTGTCCGTCGCCGGACGCCGCCAGGCGGAGCTGCACCGGGCGGTTGAGGTCGATGAAGCGGCCGCTGAGGCGGGTCTCGGCGGTGAAGGTGGGACGCGAGGCGCGCGTGCCGTCGGCGGCCTCAGGCCACGTGCCGGCAGCATTCACAGGCCCGGTGAGGGTCATCGCCGGGAGCCCCGGGTCCACGGCAGAGGGGCGGACCTGGTCGAGGTCGGCCTTCAATTCGAAGCGGTCCGAATCCCAATGGCCCGTGCCGCGCAGCACGCCGGCTTCGCGCCGGCCGTCCGACAGCAGCGCCTCGAAGGTGTTCAGGTCGAGCGGGCCGGCGGCGCGAATGCGGCCGCGCAGGTCGATCTTCAGGCCGCGGATGGGGACGTGCCGTTCTGCCCAGGGCCCGGGCTTGGCATTGATGACATTGCCCTCGAAGCGCAGGCCGCCGGACGCGCCCTGCGTCCGGTCCACGGGGTCGATGCGGACGTTGCCGGTCAGGGCCGTCATGGGGCCGCGGGGCACCAGGGCAGAGACGTCGAAGGCCTGGGTTTTCAAGTCGAGTTTCGTGAGCGGCCAGGGGGCCACCGGCTCGATCTTGGCGGACGCGTCGAGCGACTGGCCTTTGCCCTTGACGGACAAGGTGGTGTCGAAACCGGCAAGCGGGCCCTTGGCACGCAGCCGGCCCTGCCAGTCCCTTCGCAGGGCGCTCGCCCATGCGGGCAACACCTGGTCAGGCTTGCTGCCTGCAGGGTCGGCCTGGACGGCGTCGAGCGCGACGTCGAGCGCGAGGTCACCGGTGGCGTCGATGTGGCCGTGCCCGCTGATGGTGAGCGGTTCGGCGCGCACCGTCACGTCGTCGAAATGGTGCTTGCGGCCCTCGTCGAGGCCCATGTGCGCTCTGCCGCGCACGTCGCGCAGCGGGTAGTCGGCGAGGCCGGGCACGAAGACTTCACCCGCTGCCACGTCCTTCACGTCAATCTCCACCGGCAGCTGCAATCGCTTCGGGAGTTTGGCCGGCTCGGTGCGGCCGCTGGGTTTCACGGTCACCGTGACCCGGCTCGCATGGAGTGATTCGGCGCGCAGGCGGGCCCAGGTACCCGGGTAGCTCGTGTAGGCGATGGACAGGCCCTTCCACACCGGATCGTCGACTACGACCTTCGTGCGTCCCGCGGTGACCGTCACCTGCCTGGCGCTGAAATCGCCCACGAGCGGGCCAGACGGCTCGAGCACCTGCACGCCGATGCCGATGCGGGGCAGGGTGGCCAGCAGCCAGGCCGTGCCGCGTGCGTCGCGCACCGCCCAGAAAATGCCTGACAGGGTGGCGCCGACGAGCAGCAGCACGATCAGCAAGACCGCCATGATCGTCCACAGGGCCCGCCGCCGACGCTTTCGCGGCGGCGCGGTGGGCGGGGGAGGCGCGTCCGTCGGCGGGGCCACGGAGGAGAAGGACGGGTCCATCACGATCAGAAGGCGAAGCCGACGCTCAGATGCAGCCGCACCTTCTTGACTTCCTGGCCGTAGGCCAGATCGAGCCGCAGCGGCCCGACCGGACTGCGGTAGCGCAAGCCCAGGCCGTAGCCCACCGCCGGGTCGAGCGCGCCCCAGTCGTCGGCGGCGTTGCCGGCGTCGACAAAGGCAGCCCACCACAGGCTCGGCAGTCTGTGCGTGAACGGATGGGCGATCTCGGCGCTCGTGGTGAGCAGCACACGTCCGCTCGAGACAGCGCCGTCGCGGATGGGGCCCAAGGTGCGGAAGGCATACCCGCGCACCGATTCATCGCCTCCGGCACGGAAGAGCAGCGGATCCGGAATGCCGACCTCGTTGTTGGCGAAGACCTGCCCGGCTTCGACGCGGAACTGGGAATACCAGTTCCTCGCGATCGGCCAGTACAAGGTGTTGCGGGTGTAGAGCCGGGCGAATGGGCCATTGCTTGCGGTGTCGGATCGGGCGAATCCCGCACCCGTTTCCAGGGTGAACGTGCGGCCTTTCGTGGGCAGCACGATGCTGTCGAGGTCACGCCACACCCACTTGTAGTTCAGCGACACCGCCCGGTTGTCTTCCTTGTCGCCGTTGGCCCGTGTGAGCTTGCTCCGGATCCATTCGCCGTACGCGAGGCGCTCGATGCGTTCGGAATCCAGTGAGCGCCCGAGGCGCACGCGGTTGGTGAGCAAGATTTCACCGGCGGCTTCTTCGCGCTTGAGGCTGACGGCCAGCAGCTTGCGATAGCGGTTGGGGTCCGGGTTGGAGATGAGATCGCCTTCCCAGGACCGCAAGAGGCCGCCGAGCTCCAGCTTGTTGTAGATCTGGCCGTTCCAGCCGAACGGGCGGCGGTGGCGGTATTCAAGTGTCACGCGCAGGCGTGTGGTGTCGCTGTACCCGAAGCCGGTGGTGGCTTGCTGCAGCGTTTGTTCGCGCACACGCACCCGGACCGGCGTCGCGGCGGCGGTGGCAGGATCGGGGTCGATCTCGACCGAGACGGTCTCGAAGAAGCCCAGTTTGGTCAGCCGGTCCTGGAAATCGAGCAGGCGCCTTTCAGAATAGGGGCTTCCGGGTGGCAGGTTGGCGATGTTGCGCACGACGCTCTCGTCGTACCGCTGCAGCCCTTCGATCTTCAGTTCGCCGATCAAGAATTGCGGGCCGCTTTCCAGCTGCCCCGACAGGTTCACCGTGCGTGCCCGCGCGTCCACGCGGGCCTGTGTCGAGGACCATGTGGCCGTAGGGTATCCCTCCGCTCGCATGGTGGCGAGGGCGCCGTTCTTGGCCGCGTTCCAGGCGGCCTGGCGGAACGGCTCGCCGGGTGACAGGCTCCAGCGTTCGTTGATGAGCTTGAGGAGCGCGATGGCGTCCTTGTCGCCCGCATCGATCTTGTGTTGCAGTTCGCCGCCGGCCTTGAGCTCGAGTGATGTGACGGTGCTTCGCGGGCCCGGTGAGACGCGCAGCCGGATCAGCGGAACGCCGTCGTCTGCCGTCGCGCGTTCGACGGTCACATCCGATGAAAAGTAGCCCTCGGTTTCAAGCAGTGAGCGCGCCTGGGCCGGCGCGGCGTTGGCCAGCCGGTTCAGCTCGATGGGGGTGATGCGGTCGACTTGCGCGGTACTTTGGAAGCGTGCGAGATCCAGGTAGGTGGTCAGCAGCGTGCGCAGGTCGCCCGGCGCCTCCACTTCGAGGCGGTAGACGGCCTCGGCGGCAGCGGACGCCGCTGCCGCAGCCGGCACCGGGTTGTCCTCCGAGGCAGGAGGCTGTGCGGGGGGCAGTGCGCCGCAGGCGCACAGGGTGAGACACACCCATGCGCCCGCGAGGCCCCGGGTCATGCCGAAGGCATCGATCATTTGCTCAGCAGCCGCATGGCCCCTTCCAGCCCCTGCAAGGTCAGGGGGAACATGCGGTGGTTCATCAGCTGCCGCACGATGGCAATGCTTTGGCGGTAGTCCCAGATGCCGGCCGGCTCCGGGTTGATCCATGCGTACTTCGGGTAGGCCTGGGTGAGCCGCTGCAGCCATTGGGCACCGGCTTCCTCGTTGTCGTGTTCGCGGCTGCCGCCAGACTGCAGCACCTCGTACGGGCTCATGGTGGCGTCGCCCACGAAGATGAGCTTGTAGTCGGGGTTGTATTTGTGCAGCACGTCCCAGGTGGAGAACTTTTCGCTGTAGCGCCGGCGGTTGTTCTTCCAGAGGTGGTCGTACACGCAGTTGTGGAAATAGTAGAACTCGAGGTGCTTGAACTCGGCCTTGGCGGCACTGAACAGTTCTTCCACCCGGTGGACGTGATCGTCCATCGTGCCGCCCACGTCCATCAGCAACAGCACCTTCACCCGGTTGTGCCGTTCGGGCACCATCTTCAGGTCGAGGTACCCGGCGTTGGCGGCGGTGGCACGGATGGTGCCGTCCAGGTCCAGTTCATCGGCGGCGCCTTCGCGGGCGAACCGGCGCAGGCGGCGCAGCGCCACTTTGATGTGGCGCGTGCCCAGTTCGAGGTTGTCGTCGTAGTCCTTGAACTGGCGCTGTTCCCACACCTTGACGGCCTGCCGGTTGCGGCTCTTGTCCTGGCCGATGCGAATGCCCTGCGGGTTGTAGCCATGGGCACCGAACGGCGAGGTGCCACCCGTGCCGATCATCTTGCTGCCCCCTTCGTGGCGCTCCTTTTGTTCCTCGAAGCGCTTCTTCAGCGTTTCCATCAGCTCGTGCCATCCCGTCTTTTCGACGAGGGCACGTTCCTCCGGGCTCAGCTCCAGCTCGAATTTCTTCTTCAGCCACTCCAGCGGGATGTCCTTCGTGAAATCGGCCAGCAGCTCGACGCCCTTGAAATATGCGGTGAATGCCTTGTCGAACCTGTCGAAGTGGGCTTCATCCTTCACGAGGGACGTCCGGGCCAGGACGTAGAAATCTTCCACGGTGGGGCCTGCATCGCCGTCGATCACACCCGCCTTGACCGCTTCGAGCAGGGTCAGGTACTCCTTGATGGAGACCTTCAGCTTCGCGGCGCGCAGGGTGAAGAAAAAATCGATCAGCATGGGGGGTGATTCTCCGACATCAGGCGGAGGCGAGCCGTGATCGGGGTGTCTTGGCTGCGGTCATTCTGCCGCCGTCCCGAGCGGCGCCAGCACGGGGCACGGGCGAGGCACTGCCAGGTGCCGTGCCGGCGCGGAGAAGGAGCTCAGCGGTTGTGCCTTTGCATGAACACGAGCTTCTCGAACAAGGCGACGTCCTGTTCGTTCTTGAGCAATGCGCCCACGAGCGGCGGAACGGTGACCGCATCGTCCTTCGATTGCAGCACGTCCAGAGGAATGTCCTCGGCCACGAGCAGTTTGAGCCAGTCGATCAGCTCCGACGTGGAGGGCTTCTTTTTCAGGCCGGGCAGGCTGCGCACCTCGTAGAACCTTTTCAGCGCCGACGACAGAAGTTCCCGTCTGAGGCCCGGGAAGTGCACCTCGACGATGGACTTCATGGTGTCCGCGTCCGGAAACCTGATGTAGTGGAAAAAGCAGCGGCGCAGGAAGGCGTCTGGCAACTCCTTTTCGTTGTTCGATGTGATGAACACCAACGGGCGATGCCTGGCGCGGACCAGTTCTCGAGTTTCGTAGCAATAGAACTCCATGCGGTCGAGTTCACGCAGCAGGTCGTTGGGGAACTCGATGTCGGCCTTGTCGATCTCGTCGATCAGCAGCGCCACGGGCTGCTCGGCCGTGAAGGCCTGCCACAGGACGCCCTTGACGATGTAGTTGTGGATGTCTTTGACGCGCTCGTCTCCCAGCTGGCTGTCACGCAGGCGGCTCACCGCGTCGTATTCGTAGAGGCCTTGCTGGGCCTTCGTGGTGGACTTGACGTGCCATTGCAGCAGCGGCAGGTTCAGGGCTTGCGCCACTTCTTCGGCCAGCATGGTCTTGCCCGTGCCGGGTTCACCCTTGACCAGCAGCGGCCGTTTCAGCGTGATGGCGGCGTTGACCGCCAGCATGAGGTCGTCCGTTGCAACGTAGTTGTCAGTACCTTGAAACTTCATTGGGGCTTGGCGGTGGAGGGTGTCGGGGCAGTATAAAGGGACCCCTATAATCGTTCGCCGATTGAAGACTCGCCTGAGGAACCATGAATCAGCAGTTCTCCAAATTCCTTTCTGCGGTGGTTTTTGCCCTGGTGGGAGCTTCAGCCGCTCATGGCCAGCAGGTCACCCCGAACGCTGCTGCGGGCGAGAAGAAGGCAGCCATGTGCATCGGTTGCCATGGCATTCCGGGCTATCAGGCCAGTTTCCCCGAGGTGCACAAGGTGCCGATGATCGGCGGCCAAAGCGCCAAGTACATCATTTCGGCGCTTGGGGCGTACCAGAAGGGGGACCGCAAGCACCCCACGATGAAGGCCATCGCCGCATCGCTCTCCGAGCAGGACATGGCCGACCTGGCTGCCTACTATGAGAAGCAGAACGTGGCCGGTGCCGAAAAAACCGTTCCTGCGGCACCTGCCCCCGTGGCCGCCTTGCTGGACAAGGGCAAGTGCGTCACGTGCCACGGCACCGATTTCAACACCACCGTCAGTGCCGAATACCCGAAGCTGGCGGGTCAGCATGCCGACTACCTGTATGTGGCGCTGAAGGCCTATCAGGTCGCCGGCCTGCCCAACATCGGCCGCGCCAATCCCACCATGCAAGCCCAGATCCAGGGGTTCACGCCAGCCGAACTGAAGCTGCTGGCCAACTACCTGGGGTCGCTCAAGTCCGACCTCACGGTTCAGCCGCAGTCGCGCTTTCGCTGAACATCGCCTCGGCTGCGCTCATGCGCCGGGGTTCTGGATCCGTCGGGCCACTCAGGTGTCGGGCGCCGTGCCGGCCAGCAACGCGGCGTTGCCGCCGGCTGCGGCGGTGTTGATGGTCACCGTCTGCTCGGCGCAGAAGCGCGGCAGGTAGTGGGGGCCTCCGGCTTTCGGGCCGGTGCCGGACAGGCCTTCGCCGCCGAACGGCTGAACGCCGACGACGGCACCGATCATGTTGCGATTGACGTACACATTGCCGATGCGCGCGAGCGAGGCCAGCCGCAGCCCACGCGAATCGATGCGCGTCTGCAGGCCGAGCGTGAGACCGTAGCCGAGCGCATTGATCTCGGCAATCACCCCATCAGGTTCGCCCGACCACCGCACGACGTGGAGCACCGGGCCGAAGATTTCCGTCTGCACGTCCGCCACCTTCGCTACTTCAAAGGCGACAGGGGCGATGAAGCGCCCGGCCGGGGCCTTGGCACGCCCGATGAGGCGTGCCTCGTTCTCGAGTCGGCGCACTTGGCGGCTGATGGCGTCGTGGGCCTCTTGATCGATCACCGGACCGACATCGGTGGCCAGCAGCGCGGGATCGCCGACGGAGAGTTCGTGCAGCGCACCGGAGATCATCTCGATGATGCCGTCGGCGATGTCTTCATGCACGCACAGCAGCCGAAGCGCGGAGCAGCGCTGGCCGGCGCTGCGAAACCCGCTCTGGACCACGGCGTCCACCACCTGTTCCGGCAGCGCCGTGCTGTCGACCACCATCGCGTTGATGCCGCCGGTCTCGGCGATCAGCGGCACGATGGGGCCCTCCTTGGCTGCGAGTGCCCGGTTGATGGTCCGGGCGACGGCCGTGGAACCTGTGAAGCACACACCGGCCGTCAACGGATGGGCCACGAGCGCGGCCCCCGTCGTGTGGCCAGGTCCATGCTGCAGCGTGAGTGCATCGGCGGGCACGCCGGCTTCATGGAGCAGCGCCACGAAGCGGGCCGCCACCGCAGGCGTCTGTTCGGCGGGTTTGGCTGCCACCGTGTTGCCGGCCACGAGCGCCGCGACGACCTGGCCCGCGAAAATCGCAAGCGGAAAATTCCAAGGGCTGATGCAGACGAACACACCGCGCCCGTGCAGGTGCAAGGTGTTCGATTCGCCGGTCGGGCCAGGCAGGGTGCGGCTGGCCAGGGTGGTCTCGGCCTGTTCGGCGTAGTAGCGGCAGAAGTCGATGGCCTCGCGCACTTCGGAGATGCAGTCGCCGAGCGTCTTGTGGGCCTCGCGGACCAGCAGGCCGCAGAACTCCGGCAGGCGCATCTCGAGGGCATCGCCGGCACGTCGCAGCACGGCGGCGCGTTCGGCGAGCGGCGTGGCGTTCCAGCTCGGGAAAGCGGCATGCAGCCGCGTCATCGTGTCGTGCACAGTGTCCACGGGGGCCTCGGGGACGGTATCCATCCGCGTGCTGGTCGCGGCAAGCTCGAAGCGCTGGCGTTCGGCCGCCACCGCCAAATCCGCACCGGCCGGGTTGCGCCGGCCGCGGTGGCCATCCCAGCCGTACAGCGCGACCGGCAGCGGCAGGCCGCCCTCGGGCGACGGATGCAGTGGCGAGGCGAGCAGGCTGTCGATGGTGACGGAATCGTCTGTCAGCTGGTGCACGAAGGACGAGTTCGCGCCGTTCTCCAGCAGTCGGCGCACGAGGTAGGCGAGCAGGTCGCGGTGTTCGCCCACTGGGGCGTACACCCGCACCGGCATGCCGGCACCATGCAGTACCTCGCGGTAGATGGCCTCGCCCATGCCGTGCAGCCGCTGCATTTCATATGCGGCATTGCGCGAGCGGGCCATCGCCTGGATGGCGGCGATGGTGCCCGCGTTGTGGGTCGCGAACTGAGGGTAGATCACATCGGCATGGTCGATCAGGGCACCGGCGCAGGCGAGGTAGGAGATGTCGGTGTGGTGCTTGTGGGTGTATACGGGGTATGCGCTCACGCCCATCTCCTGGGCTCGCTTGATCTCGCCATCCCAGTAGGCGCCTTTGACGAGCCGCACCATGAACCGCTGGCCGTGTGCGTGGGCGATGCGGGCCACCTCGTCGATCACGTGGCGGGCCCGCGTCTGGTAGGCCTGAACGGCCAGGCCGAAGCCGCGCCATTGAGGAAATTCGGCGGCGGCGCGAAAGGCGAGGGCTTCGAACACGTCGAGCGACAGTTCCAGGCGATCGCATTCCTCGGCGTCGATGGTAAGGTTCATGTCAGCTTGCGCGGCGGCCTGAACGAGGGTCCACGCGCGGGGTAGCAGGGTGTCGCCTACCCGCGCACGGTGCGCATCCTCATAGCGGGGGAAGAGGGCGCTGAGCTTGATGGAGATGCCGTCGGCTGCTTCCGGGCCGCCGCCACGGGCCGCGCGCGCGATGTGGGCGATGGCGTCGGCATAGGAGGCGAGGTAGCGGCGTGCGTCGGCTTCGGTGCGTGCTCCCTCGCCGAGCATGTCATAGCTGAACCGGAGTTCGGGGTGTGAATGGCGAGTGGCACGCGCCTCGTGCAAGGCTTCGCCGATATGCCGGCCGAGCACGAACTGCCGCCCCATCAGCTGGATGGCCCGGGTGGTCGCCGCCACCACCGTCTGCGCGCCGAGCCTCTGGAACAGGCCGGTCTCGCCGCCGGCTTCCGGCAAGAAGCGCTTGGACAGGGCGATGATGCTCGACGACAGCCCGGAGATCATCTTGTGGTGGCTGAACTCGGGTGCATCGAAGTGCGCGCGGCCGAGTTGGTCTGCCGTGAGCGCCACGGCCGTGGCGGCATCCGGCACACGCAACAGCGCTTCGGCCAGGCGCATCAACGCGAGGCCCTCGGGCCGGGAAATCGGGTAGTCGCGCAGCAGCGATTCCATGGCCCAGAACGGTGCCGGCTTTTCGCGGACGGCCCGCACCCATGGCCAGGCCGCGGCGGCAGCGGCGGGCCACGACAGGCTGGCAGGCAGGCGGGCGATCAGGTCGACGAGAACGGCATGCTCGTCGCGGTAGGGGCTGGGCAGGCGGTCTTGGCTGCGCCTGGGTGAAAGGCTGAAAGGCGCGTGATCCATGTGGCTGGGGCCGAAACGCGGCTCTTTGCACCATGGTAGTTTTTCTTCGGTTGGATTAATCTCCAAACATCGGCGTGTTCTTGGAGATCAATGCAGCATGCCCCGCTCCCACGACACCGACACCGACCCTGGCGCCCTGCCAAACGGCCTCGACAAGATCGACACTCGCATCCTGCGGGCGCTGCAGGCCGATGGGCGCCTCTCCAACATCAAGCTGGCCGAGGAGGTGCACCTGTCTCCCACCGCGGTGCTCGAGCGCGTCAAGCGCCTGACCCGCGACGGCTTCATCCTGGGCTACACGGCCAGGCTCAACCCGGACAAACTCGGCGCCGGCATGCTCGTGTTCATCGAGGTGGTGCTGGACCGCACCACGCCCGACGTGATGAACGCATTCAGCGCGGCAGTGCAGGCCCGGCCCGAGATTCTCGAATGCCACCTGGTGGCCGGCGGCTTCGACTACCTGATCAAGACCCGCGTTTCTGACATGCGAGCCTATCGGGAATGGATCGCCACCGTGGTGTGGACGCTGCCGGGTGTGCGCGAGACCCATACCTATGCGGTGATGGAGGAGGTGAAGAACAGCACCGTGCTCCCGATCTGAGTGGCGCAGCGGCGCTGTCGTGCCCGCTGCCACGGTGTGGTGTTGCGTGCAACACCCACTAGACTTCCGCCATGCCGCTCACCCGCAAGCTGCCTCCCTCGAAGGAGGTGATCGCCGAGATGCCACCATTCGATGGCCTGCCTCCCGACCGCATCCATGTGCCTCGTTCGCCGCAGGAACTGGATGCGGCATTGTCCGCCCTGGGCTGCTGCGCATGCATCGGGTTCGACACGGAAACGAAACCCTCCTTCACCACGGGGGAGGCATCGGAGGGGCCCGACGTGGTGCAATTCGCCACGCCGTCGGCCGCCTGGGTGTTCCAGCTCCGATACACGGGCTGCCACGACATCGTGCGACGAGTGCTCGAGTCCGCCGACGTGGTGAAGGTCGGCTTCGGGCTGCAGGCCGACCATGCGCAGTTGAAGGCCAAGCTCGGCGTGCTGGTTCGCCCGGTGCTCGACCTCGACATCGTGTTCCGCCAGCGCGGCTATCCCCGAACCATCGGTGTGCGAGGCGCGATGGCGGTGGTCGCGGGGCGCTGCTTCACCAAGTCGAAGCGGGTGACGACATCGAACTGGGCGTTGCCCGAGCTGGATGAGCGGCAACTGCGCTACGCGGCCAACGATGCGTTCGCGGCGCTCAAGGTGCTGGAAGCGCTTGCGATGTCCGCAGACGAACTGCGCAGCTGGGTGACCCGCCGCAGGTGAAGGGTTTCATCGGCAGCGGATGGCCATTCAGTCGCGCGTGGCGCGGCGCCGCACGCAATCGATGTACTTCGCGCCATCCGGTGGCAAGCCGCTGCGCTGTGATTCCCACATCATCTGGCCGAGGCACTCCATCACTTCGTGCTGGGCGTCATGGCGGGAACCACGGCGTGCGGCCAACAGCTCACAGGCCTGTTTGATGCCCCTCGGCTGATCGATGCTCACCTGCTCGCTGATGGACAGGTGCATGGAGAGGTGGAGGAACGGGTTCTCGCGACCGGCATCGACGTCGTAGACCGCCGCCACCGCGACTTCGGCATCGGCGAGGTCCCCGTGGTATTCGGGGTGCTCCGCGATCCAGTCGGCGGCCAATGCTTCGAGCGGAGTGAGGGGGCTGCCGTCACGGTGTTTGCGGTAGGCGTCGCAGAAGAAGCGGCGCACGTCGTTCTGGGAGGGGGCGAACATGATGGGTGCATTGTCGCCTGTTCCCGTGTCATCGCTCTGCATCGTGGCTGGCAGGCTCCGGGTGCACGGTGTCGGCATGCCAGCCTGTGCCTTTGTGCCGGGCATGCGCCTCCGCGCGCTCCTTGGCCCATTGCTGCTCGAGCTGCTGGCGGCCCTTCTTCGAGACGGCGATCAGCTTGTTCTGGTCGCCGAGGTGGGGGGCCATTTCCTCGAGCAGCTCGATGGTGTGCCGGCGAAACCGCAAGGCGAGATTGCGGGCCTGGTGGCGCTCCAGGCCCATCAGTTCCAGCACCGAGCGCGCGCTCATCAGCGCCGAATCGAGTGTTTCGCGTTCGATGAGGGTGACGCCGCGCTGGCGCAGGCCGTAGTAGTGCGTCACGTTGCGGGCCCGGGCCACCACCGCCAGCTGCGGGAAGTGCTCGCGCACCACGTCCACGGTCTTGAGGCTTTGCGCCACGTCGTCGATCGCGACGACGATGATGCGCGCCCTGTCGGCCCCTGCGGTGCGCAGCAGGTCCAGGCGTGTGGCGTCCCCGTAGAAGGCCGCCATGCCGAAGCGCCGCACCGTCTCCACTTGTTCGGCATCGTGCTCCAGCACGGTCACAGCGATGCCGTTGGCACTCAGCAGGCGGCCCACCACCTGGCCGTAGCGGCCGAAGCCCGCGATGATCACCGGGGCGTTCTGCGGTTCGTCGAGCTCTTGCATGCCGCTTTGCCCGGCATGTGCCAGGCGCGGCATCCACCAGCGGTCGGCCGCCACCAGCAGCAACGGCGTGAGCAGCATGGACACCGCGACCGCCGCGACAAGCACCGACGAGGTGCCGGCATCGATCACGCCGGCCTGTTGCGCCGCCTGGAAGACCACGAAGCCGAACTCGCCGCCTTGCGCGAGCAGGAGGATGAACACCGGCCGCTCGGGAGCGGGCAACGGCATGGCACGCGCCATGAGCCAGAGCACCAGCGCTTTGGCAAGCAGGAACGCCGCCACGACAGCGGCAATGCGCCCCGGCTGCGCCGTGACCACGGCGAAGTCCACGTTCATGCCGACCGCCATGAAAAAGAGCCCGAGCAGCAGGCCCTTGAATGGCTCGATGTCGGTCTCGAGTTCGCGGCGGTATTCGCTTTCGGCGAGCAGCACCCCTGCGAGGAACGCACCCAGTGCCATCGACAGACCGACGGCCTGCATCAGCGATGCCGTGGCGACCACCAGCAGCAGCGCGGCGGCGGTGAAGATTTCCGGTGTTGCGCTGCGGGCGATCCAGCGAAGTGCCGGCCGCAGCAGCAGGCGGCCGCCGAGCACGATGGCGGCGATCATGCCGAGCGCCAGTCCGGCGGCCCTCCAGCCGTGGCCTTCGGGCGCTGCGCCGGTGCCGGTGAGGCTGAGCAGCGGCACCAGCGCCAGGATGGGGATGGCGGCGATGTCCTGCAGCAGTGCCACGCTCAGCAGGCTTTGTCCGCCGGACGTGGGCAAGAGGTTGCGTTCATTCAGCACGCCGAGCCCGATGGCCGTGGACGAAAGCGCCAGGCCCAGCGCGGCCACCAAAGACAGTTGCCACGGCATGCCGCACGCCAGCCCGATACCTGCGATCAGCAGGGTCGAACCTGCCAGCTGCGCCGTGCCCCAGCCGAAGATGGGCTTGCGCAAGGCCCACAGCCGGTGCGGCTCCAGCTCCAGGCCCACGAGGAACAGCATGAGCACCACGCCGAATTCGGCGAAGTGCAGCATGTCCTGCGCATCGGTCATGAGGCGCAGCCCCCAGGGGCCGATGACGATGCCGGCGACGAGGTAGCCGATGATCGAGCCGAGCCCGAGCTTCCTGGCCAGCGGAACGGCGAGTACCGCCGCGCTCAGGTACATGAGCGTGCCGGAGAGCCAGTTGCTGTGTTCCATCGTCAAGGCCCTTCCTGCAGATCGAGGCTGGGCCGGGCGTTGTCAGGCACTTCGCAGGTCACGCAAGCGGGAAGGTCGCGGAGCTCGGGCCAATCGGGATACATGGTCAGCCGATCGGCCAGCAGCCTGGCGTGGGCCTCGAGGTCATCGTCGGCGATCCGATGCGCGCCGTGCAACACCAGGGGCGGCAGGAAACGCATGCCGCACAGCGTGGCCGTCTGCTCGTACGCAGGAAGGAAGGCATCGAATGGGTAGCGGTTGTAGTCCGTGGGGCGGTACGAACTCTCGGGCCCGCCGGTGGAGGCGACCAGCCACAGGTCCTTGCCCTGCAGCGCGTGCCCCCCATGGCCGTAGGCCCAGCCGAAGGCCAGCACTTCATCCACCCACAGCTTCATCAGCGGGGGCATGTGGTACCAATGGATGGGGTGCTGCCAGACGACAAGCCGCGCCTGGGTGAGTGCTCGCTGCTCGGCGGCGACGTCGATCAGGTAGTCGGGATACAGGGCGTACACATCACGGACTTTGACACGGCCGACGGAGGCTGCCGCCGCCATGAGCAGGCGATTCACCTTCGAATGTTCGAGGTGGGGATGGGCTGTCAGGACCAGGATGTCGGAGGGCATGGGGGCAACGCTCGAATGCATCGGCGGGCGAAATACCAAGGGGCGGTCCCTAACATAACCGAACCGCCCGAAAGACCCATCTGCAGGTTTCCCAAGGCATCTTGCGGCTGGCGAGCGGGTGCGCGATGTAGAACAATGGAAGCCTTCACCAACCGGATCGAGACTGCATGAGAATTTTCGACAGAATCGCCGACCTGGAATCTCTGGTGGGCCAGGAATTGGGTGTCAGTGAGTGGATCCTCGTCGATCAGCAGCGCATCGACCTGTTCGCCCAGGCGACCGCCGATTGCCAATGGATCCACATCGACGCCGAGCGCGCGGCCGACGGCCCGTTCGGCACCACCATCGCCCACGGCTTTTTGACACTGAGCCTGCTGTCCGCCATGTCGGCCACCGCCTTCAGGGTGAACGACAGCCGCATGGGTGTGAACTATGGCCTGAACAAGGTGCGCTTCCCGGCACCGGTGCCTGTCGACAGCCATGTGCGCGGCCGGTTCCAGCTCATCGGGTACGAGCCCCTCGAAGGAGGAGCGCAGATTGCCGTCGAGGCGACGATGGAGCGCCAGAACGGCATCCGGCCGGTGTGCGTGGCAGAGTGGCTGTCCCGCTGGTACTGGTAAAGGGCGTGAGCACGCGCCGACACGAGAGCCTGGATCGGCCGCTGCCCCCTTCCGAGGGAGGGCGCAACTCGGCCGACCGTCGTACGATCTCCGATCGTGGCGTCCATCCGCTTGGAGATGAAGAATGAAAGTGCTGCTGGTTGATGACCACCCCCTGATCCTGTCCGCCCTCCAGACCGTCATTCAAGGTCTGGGTGACCATGTCAACGTGACCGGCGTCGGCAGCGCCCGTGCCGCGCGCGAAACTTTGCAGGCCGACAGCGATTTCGACCTCGTGCTGCTCGATCTGCAGCTGGGCGATGCCAACGGGTTCGATCTGCTCGTCGAGTTCCGCGCTGCTTATCCGGCGCTGCCGGTGGTTGTGGTGTCCGCGTCCGACCGCGCGAGCGATGTCATCCGTTCCATCGACCAAGGTGCGATGGGTTTCGTGCCCAAGCGGGCATCGAACGAAACGCTGTTCGAGGCGTTGCACATGGTGATGTCCGGCGGGATCTACGTGCCACCCATGAACATCGGCGCCGAAAACGGCTTCACCCATGCCGACACTGCGAGCGATCTCGACGTGGTGAGCCGTGAAGCGGCCGACAGCGAATTCCAGAAGCAGCCGAGCCTGGCCTCCCTCGGCCTCACGCCGCGCCAGACCGACGTGCTCGCGCTGCTGCTGCAAGGCAACCCGAACAAACTGATCGCCCGCGAGCTGGGCCTTTCCGTCGAAACCGTGAAAGACCATGTGGCCGCGGTGCTGCGTGCGCTGGGTGTGAGTTCGCGCACGCAGGCCGTGCTTGCGGTGAGCCAGATGAGTCAGAAGCACGGCGGGTTCTCCACCCGACGCAGCGGCACCCTTCGATGATGGGGCCGCCTTCCTCATCAGAAAGGTCGCTCGGCGGTCCGGCACCGGACGACGCCGGCAAAGCTTCGGTTGAAAACGCCTCCGCGCTCAAGGCCTTGCTTGAAGACCAGGCGTCGGCCGAACGGGTCGAGAACATCTATTCGTACCTGCCCACCACGCAGGCCGCCAATGCGGCCGGCGCGTTCGTGGTCATGGTGCTGTACTGGGGACAGGCGCCACACGCCGGCCTGTTGGCCTGGCTCGGCTTGTTGCTGTCGCTCGGCCTGGTCCGCACGGTCATGTACCGGGCGTTCTGGCGTGAGCGTCCCACCGACCAGGCGCGCCTTCTGAAGTACTACGAGGGGTGGCGCTACAGCACGTTGTCGGCAGGCGTGCTGTGGGGCGCGGCGGCCTGGTTCTTCTACCAATACGGCGGCGTCACTGAAAAAGTGGGCCTCATCCTGACCATCTACAGCTTCTGCATGGCGGCCATGCAGATCCTGTCGCCGCAGCATCACACCTTCTACGAGTTCTGCGTGCTGGCCCTCGTGCCGCTGGTGGTGAAGGTGGCGTGGCCGGGCACGTTCGAGGACTTGTTTCTTGCCGGCGTGCTGATCTTCATCTTCGGCATCACGGTGTCGCTCAGTCGCCTGTACCGGAAGAATTTCGAGGGACTCTTGCAGATCAAGGTCCGGGCCGACCAACTGCTCGTGCAGCTGCGTGCCGAAAAAGCCGCTGCTGACAAGGCTCGCCAGGAAGCGGAGGTGGCCAATCGCGCCAAGACCCAGTTCTTCGCCGCCGCCAGCCACGATTTGCGCCAACCCTTGCATGCCATGGGCCTGTTCGCCGAGGCTTTGCGCCAGCGCAGCCACGACGAGGAAGTCACGCGCCTCGTGACGAGCATCAACGGATCCGTCGACGCACTCGAGGGGCTGTTCTCCGAACTGCTCGACATCACGAAGATCGACACCGGGGGCGTGGACGTCGCGCCCGAGCATTTCAACATCGGTGATCTGTTCCGAAAGCTGCGCCTGCACTTCGAACCCACCGCCTTCGAAAAAGGCCTGGCGCTGCGCTTTCGTGGCGAGCACCACAACGTGTACGCCGACCCGGTGCTCGTCGAGCGCATCCTGCGCAACCTCGTGTCGAACGCCATTCGCTACACCAACGATGGCAGCGTGCTCGTCAGCTGCCGCCGCCGAGCTGGCCGCATGATCCTGCAGGTGTGGGACACCGGCCTGGGCATCCGCGAACGCGAACAGACCCGCATCTTCGAAGAGTTCTACCAGGTGCCGCACACCGAGGTGTTGTCGCCCCAGCAGCGCAAAGGGCTCGGCCTCGGCCTGGCCATCGTCAAGCGGCTGGCGGCCCTCATCGACGCGCCGCTGACGCTGCGTTCCGAATCGGGGCGTGGCACCGTCTTCTCACTGACGCTGCCACCCGGCAAGGCACCGCGCTCCATGTCCCTGTCCGGCATGACCGGCGCCGCGCCCCTCGGCCTCACGCTCGATCAGAAATTCATCGTGGTGGTCGAAGACGAACCGGCGGTGCGCGGTGGTCTTGAAGTGCTGCTCAAGGGGTGGGGCGCCACCGTCGCCACCTTCGAGACCGTGGCGTCGAGCAGCGCCTGGGCCGCCGCTGCCGCTCCTGACGTGAAGGCGCCCGACCTGCTCGTCGTGGACTACCGCCTGGAACAAGACAGCACGGGCCTGGATGCCATCCGTGCGCTGCGCGGCCGCTTCGGTCCGCAAGTGCCTGCCATCATGGTCACGGGCAGCACCATGAGCGGCCTGGAAGCCGATGCGCAAGCCCACGACTTCCATCTGCTCGTCAAGCCGGTGGTGCCCAACAAGCTGCGGGCCATGATTGGTTTCAAACTCAAAGTTAGGTAGTAGGGCCCCCCAGTCGCTTCGCTCCTGCCCCCGAGGGGCGACCCCGGGTCGGCCGGCAGAGCCGGCCTCGCGGGTGGCTTGAGGTGCGGCTTCGCTTTGCTTGCCTGCCTGTCGCATGCGCTGCGGGGCGTTGCTCGCTTTGCTCGCT
>Ga0207679_10000333_pt1 | contig 35092 bp, 35 predicted proteins | sample KBSC73metaG_FD_184320 | JGI IMG/M metagenome (GOLD analysis project Ga0207679, IMG submission 184320) | Corn rhizosphere microbial communities from Kellogg Biological Station, Michigan, USA - KBS C7-3 metaG (SPAdes) (version 2) | ecosystem: Host-associated > Plants > Roots > Rhizosphere > Soil ... | reverse complement strand
GCTGCTCATCTTCGACGAGGTGATGACCGGCTTCCGCCTGGCGACGGGCGGGGCGCAGGAGCTGTTCGGGCTCGCTCCGGATCTGACCACGCTGGGGAAGGTCATCGGCGGCGGCCTTCCGGTGGGCGCCTTCGGTGGTCGCCGCGCCATCATGGAGACGGTCGCTCCGGCCGGGTCCGTGTACCAGGCGGGGACGCTGTCAGGGAATCCGCTGGCGGTGGCCGCGGGGCTCGCCTGCCTGCGGGCCATGGGCGAGCCGGGGACCTACGAGAAGCTGGAGACCACCGCTCGTAGCCTCACCGACGGCTTGGTGGCGGAAGCCCGGGCGGCCGGGATTCCGGTGACGCTGAACCGGGTGGGCAGCATGTGGACGCTCTTCTTCACCGACGGGCCGGTGTTCGACTACCCGAGCGCGAAGCGGGCCGACACCAGGAAGTTCGGGACCTTCTTCCACGCCTTGCTCGACCGGGGCGTGTATCTGCCGCCGAGCCAGTTCGAGGCCGCCTTCGTGTCCCTGGCGATGGGTGAGCGGGAGGTCGAGCACACCTTTTGGCCGCGGCCCGCCAGGCCTTCCGGGCTCTGTAGAGAGCGAGGCCCAGGGGCGCCCAGCCGCGGCGACAAGCCCACCCGGAAGTGCTCCCTCAGGCGCCCCCAGCATGTGGCGCCAGCAGGTGCCGCCAGCAGGTGCCAGACACCTCGTTTCGGACACCTCGTTTCGGGGTGCCAGACACCTCGTTCAGAGACGCCTCGTTCAGACACCTCGTTCGGATGCCTCGTCAGGTCCAGAAGAGGCCCTCGAGCCCAGTCTTCCTGCGCTGTTGCGCGCCCCGGGCCCCGGTGCTAGACGCGCGCCGGTTCTTTGGAAGACCAGCGAAAAGACGAGGACGGGAGCGAGCTGAGCCCCCAGGCCCGTGCGCAGCGCGCGGCGGCGCCGTACATCAGCGCAATCTGGCGGGTGGTCGGCGGGATGCTGGTCGGCGGAGGCGCGGGATGGTTCATCGACGGAAAGCTCCACAGCTCACCCTGGGGGCTGGTCGTCGGGCTGTTCCTCGGGATGGGCGCGGGCTTCTACACGATGATCCAGGCCCTGAGCTCGATGAACAAGCGATGAGGCTGCTCGGGTTCATGGGCGCGCTCTTTCTGATCGGCGCGGTCGGTTGGTGGGCGACGGGAACGCTGGCCACCCGGATGGGCGTGGTGGCCTCGGTGCTGGCGAGCGCCATGGTGCTGGTCGGCAAGTCCATCGCCATCCGGAGGAGCATCCAGGTCGCGCTGGGGGCCAGCGTGGTGGGGCTGGTGCTGCGGCTCGCGGTCTGGTTCGTCGGTTACAGATGGGTCCGGGCGCAGCACGAAGACGTGGGGGCTTACACCCTCGCGTTCTTCGGAGTGTTCGTGGTGGCCCTGTGCCTGGAAATGACGTACGTGCTGGTCGCCGCGAGGGGCCAGCGGCGAGGAGCGACGTGATGCGGCGGTGGCTGTGGTGCGCAGTGCTGGCGGTGTCGATGGTCGCGCGGGCCCAGGAGGGTCGGGCGCGAGGCCATGACGCCGAGCCTGCCTCCAGCGAGCACGCCACAGGGGCCCACGCGGGCGGCTCCGAGCACGACGAGGTCGACACCTCGAGCTACATCCTCGAGCACGTGGCGGACTCGCCCGAGGTCGAGTTCCAGGTCCCGCTCTCGGACAAGCAATTCATCATCCATTTCCCGGTGTGGCGCATCCCGCTGAGGGCGGACGCCTGCCCGGCCAGCACCGAGGAGCCGGCGAAGCTGTCCGAGGGGTGCTTCGACGTCAGCCTCACCAAGCACACCTTCTGGATGCTGGTCGGCTCGGTGATCGTCGTCCTGATCTTCGCCTTCGGCGCGAACCGGAACCCGAAGCAGCCCGTTCCCCACGGGGCGCGCCAGAACATCCTCGAGATGCTGGTGCTCTTCGTCCGGAACGAGGTCGCCATCCCCAACATCGGCAAGGAGCAAGGGCCGAAGTACACGCCCTACCTCCTCTCGATCTTCTTCTTCATCCTGACCCTGAATCTGCTGGGCCTGGTGCCCTGGGCTTCCAGCGCGACCGGCAATCTGGGAGTGACGCTCGCGCTGGCGCTGTGCACCTTCATCCTCACCCAGGTCGCGAGCATCCGGTCCGCGGGAATCGGTGGCTACCTCAAGCACCTGACCGGCGGCGCCCCGATCTTGATGTGGATCATCATGATCCCCGTCGAGATCCTCGGGCTCTTCACCAAGCCGTTCGCTCTGATGCTCCGGCTCTTCGCGAACATGCTCGCCGGCCACATCGTGCTCTTCAGCCTTCTGGGGCTGATCTTCATCATCGGTCACGTGGCGGTGTCGGTCGTCGCGGTGCCGTTCGCGATCTTCATCTACCTGCTCGAGCTCTTCGTGGCCTTCCTGCAGGCGTACATCTTCGTGATGCTCTCGGCGCTCTTCATCGGGATGGGAGTGGCGATGGGCCACCACGACGAGCACGGGCACGAGGAACACCAGCCGCACGACGAGGCCAAGGGCGCGCTGCACGGCAAGCCCGAGCTGGCTGTCAATCCGGCGAACGCGCCGGGGTAATCGGATTCAAAAGAACCCCGCGGCCGGATGCGGCTCGCGGGAGGTCGTCCAGAAGGGCTTCCACGACCCCCCCACAAGCGGGTCCAGACGTCGAAAGTTACAAACAAAAAGTCATGACCAACCTCGCTTACTCCTTCCTCTCCGCAGGCATCGGCGCGGGGCTCTGTGTGCTCGGCGTGGGAATCGGCATCGGCCGGCTCGCTGCCTCCGCGCTCGACGCCACCGGCCGTCAGCCGGCGGCCACCGGTGACATCCGGACCACCATGCTCATCGCCGCGGCGCTCATCGAAGGCGTCGGTCTGTTCGGCCTCGTGGTGAGCATCCTCCTCGCGACCAAGGCCGGCTGAGACTGTTCGAACTCGGGCCCCGGGGACCGCTGCAATCGGCGCTCCCCGGGCCACTCCTCGAGAGACACACACGCCATGCCCATCGTCCTCGCCGTCTCCGACCTCGTCGCCGTCCGCCCCGGCCTGATCTTCTGGACGCTGGTCACCTTCATCCTGGTGGCCCTGCTGCTCCGGCGGGTGGCGTGGGGGCCCATCCTGAAGGTGGTGGACGAGCGGGAGAAGACCATCGCCGCCTCCATCGAGTCGGCCAAGCGCGAGCGAGCCGAGGCCGAGCGTCTTCTCGCCGAGCAGAAGGACGCGATCCAGAAGGCCCGCGCCGAGGCGGCGGAGATGATGCGGCGCAACGCCGAGGACGTGGAGAAGCTCCGGAAGGATCTGGTGTCGAAGGCGCGGGCCGAGGCGGAGGCCGAGAAGACAGACGCGCTGCGGGAGATCCAGAGCGAGAAGACGAAGGCGATCAACGAGGTGAAGAACGTCGCCGCGGATCTGGCGATCCAGATCGCGGAGCGGCTCCTCGACGAGCGCCTGGACGCGTCGAAGCAGAAGGAGCTGGCCAACCAGTACCTCGCCGAGGTCTCGCGGACCGCCGGCGGGCAGACGCGGCCCGAGCCGAAGGTCTAGGGCCCGGAGCGAAGCCAGGGAGTCGTGGCACTCGGAATCGGCATCGTCGGACTGCCCAACGTGGGCAAGTCCACGCTCTTCAACGCGCTCTCGTCGGCGGGCGCGCAGGCGGCGAACTATCCGTTCTGCACCATCGAGCCCAACCTGGGCGTGGTGCCGGTGCCGGACGCGCGGCTCGACCAGCTCTCCGCCCTGGTGAAGCCCCAGAAAACCATCCCCACCTCCCTCGAGTTCGTGGACATCGCCGGGCTCGTCCGGGGCGCGAGCAAGGGCGAGGGCCTTGGCAATCAGTTCCTGGCCAACATCCGGCAGGTGGACGCGGTGCTGCACGTGCTGCGCTGCTTCGAGGACCCCAACGTCACCCACGTCGAGGGCGGCGTCGACCCGAAGCGCGACCGGGACATCGTGGACACCGAGCTGTGCCTCAAGGACCTGGAGACGGTGGAGAAGCGCCGCGAACGCGCCCAGCGGAACGCCAAGGCCGGGGGCAAGGCCGGTGACGAGGCGAAGGCCGAGCTGGCGCTGCTGGACAAGGTGAAGGCCGGGCTGGATTCGGGCATCACCGTGCGTGCCCAGAAGCTGTCCCCGGACGAGCACAAGCAGCTCCGGGAGCTGTTCCTCCTCACCGACAAGCCGGTGCTGTACGCGGCGAACATCGGCGAGTCCCAGCTCGGCAAGGAGGACAGCGACCCCCACGTGGCGGCGGTCCGCGAGCTGGCGAGGGCCGAGGGGGCCGAGATGGTCGCTCTCGCGGCGGGCATCGAGGCGGAGATCCAGCAGCTTCCACCGGAAGAGCGGCCCGGCTTCCTCGCCTCGGTGGGGCTCTCCGAGCCCGGGCTGCACAAGGTGGTGCGCGCGGGGTACCGGATGCTGGGACTACAGACCTTCTTCACCGTGGGCGAGCAGGAGTGCCGCGCCTGGACCTTCCACAAGGGCGCGAAGGCACCCGAGGCGGCGGGAGTCATCCACTCGGACTTCGAGCGCGGCTTCATCAAGGCCGAGGTCTTCGACTGGAAGGACCTGATCCGTCTGGGGAGCGAGGCGGCAGTCCGGGAGAAGGGACTGCTGCGCATCGAGGGCAAGGAGTACGTCGTCCGCGACGGCGACTGCATGCACTTCCGCTTCAACGTGTGAGGGCCACCGGCCGGAGGTCGATCCAGGCCTCGACGGTCGATGGACGTCCGGGCGAGCGCGCAGGGCTTGCGTCGAGGTGATCCGCGGTTCGTGGGGCCAGGCCGACCCCGGCTCATCCCCTCCGTCCAGGCGGTTCGTGCTCGCACGGGCGCCGGCCCAGCCGTACAGTTCCAGATCCGGTGACGCCCCCCGATACGGCCTGGGTGCGGCGCGAGTTCGCCGCGCTGATCGGACAGATCGGTCCCGAGACCGATCAGATGATCCTCCGTGCCCGTGCCTCCGGCGAGCGCTGGGTGGCCGGGGTCCGGCCCTTCCTGGTGGGGGGGCTCTGCGCCCTGGTGCTCACCCTCTCCCCACCGCCCGATTCCTCCAGGCTGCTCCTGCTCCTGGCCGGAGCGGTCGTCTACTCCGGGCTGCTCGCCTGGCTGGCCTTCTCGGTGACCGAGGGCTGGGTGGCGTGGGTGAGCTGCGCGGCGGATGTCGTCCTCACCAGCGCGGCAATGCTCTTCGTGCTCGTGCAGGGGGGCGCGGAGATGGCGATGCATGCCCGGACCTTCTACGAGGTGTATTTCCTGGTGATCATGGCCGCCGGGCTCCGCTACGACTGGCGACTCTGCGCGTGGGCCGGCGGGCTGAGCATGGTGACCTATGGGCTGATGATCTGGCTGGCCTCGGGTCCCCTGGGGCTCGAGCCCGACGAGCAAGGCGGGTTCGCCTGGGCGACCCAGACAGTCCACTTCGTGCTCCTGGCGCTCGGCGGCACGATCATGTCCGCGGTGGCGCAGCGGGCGAGGCGGCTCCGGCTCATGGTCGGGGTGGACCACCTGACGGGTCTCTCCCAGCGCGGGCCGTTCTTCGAGCGGGTGGACGAGGAGCTCGCTCGCGCCCGGCGCAGCGGCGCTCCGCTGAGCGTGGCGATCCTCGATCTGGACGGGTTCAAGTCCTTCAACGACACCTTCGGACATCCGGCGGGGGACCGAGCGCTCCACATGCTCGCCACCCGCCTCCGCTCTGCGGTGCGGAGGAGCGACCTCGTCGCCCGTTTCGGAGGCGAGGAGTTCGTGGTCGCCTTCCCGGAGACCGCGGTGGAGCAGGCGCGGCAGCGGGTGGAGCACATCCGGGCCGAGCTGGCCCGGGTCAGCATCCCGGTGGGCCGGGGCGAGCACCGGCACATCACGGTGAGCGCCGGCGTCGGGAGCTGGCCTGCGGACGGGTCGACGTTCGACGCCGTGCTGGCCCGCACCGACGCCCGTCTCTACGAGGCCAAGCGCCGGGGGAAGAACCGGGTGGTCGCGGCGGAGGACCCGCTCATCGACCCACCGCCGCCGCCCGATCCCGCGCCCGGAACGTCGCCCGAGTTGCGCCTGCCCGTCCCCGGGAGCACACCTACCCGCCCATGACCCTCAAGGCCGAGCTCCAGAGTCTGGGCCTGCTCGCGGACGGAGCCCATGTTCCGCCGGGGCAACAGCTGCTCGTGCTCTGCGAGGCCGGAGCGCTGGACGGCGGCCTCAGCATCGCCCTGGACCTCCGTCCCGACGAGCTGATCGGCCCGCTGTGCGAGCGCATCGGGGGCTCCGCACGCCTCCTCAAGGTGCTCGACGTCCGGGACGACCCCGAGGTCGCGCTCATCATCGACGCCGGGAACGGCGAGGAGCTGTGGGAGGTACGGGAACCGCGCGATCTCGTCGAGCGCTGCAACGAGGAGTTCCTGGAGGACGCCGAGGCGCGCGCGGTGGCGGTGCTCGGCGAGTGGGAGGATTCACTTCAGCTCTGGTGCATCCCCAAGCGCGCGCTGTCCTCCCTGCTGCGCGCGCCGTTCTTCCAGGCGGAGAACCGAGCCCGGCTCTCCGCCCTGGTCCCGGCGACTAACCGCGGATCTCGATGACGTCCGAGACCAGCGCGCTCCGCCCGTGCCGGGCGATGTCCTGGTGCGCCTGGGCCGCCTCGGCGAACAGCGCGGCCGCCCCGAGCACGTAGAACAGTGCGAGGGTCGCGAGCAGCAGCGGCAGCGCGACGAAGGCGAATCGCTTTTCCGAGATGATCGAGTTCATGACTGCGCTTCCGTTCCTTCCCTCACCGGCGGCTCGTCTTGCCCGCCGTGTCCTGGAGACGCCCACCGCCTCCAGCGATTGCTTCGGGGTGGGGAAGGGTCCTTTCCGGGGGGTGATCTGCAGGGTGCCTGACCCCTCCGCATGCAGGAGGCGGCTGTACCCGTTAGGCCTCTCCGCCACTGTATGAGCCCACGTCGCCGGCCCGGCTTCCTCGCACCCTTCCTCACCGCGCTCGGGGTGTTCGCGCTTCTTCACGTGTATGTGGCACGCCGGCTGTTCGTGGATCCGGGCCTCCCGCCTGTGCTGGCGGCAGCCGGTTGCGCGCTGCTCGCCCTCCTCCTCGCCGTGGTGCCGACGGGATTCGTCTTCAGCCGCAAGGATCGCGGGTGGCCGAGCAAGGTCTTCCCGCCGCTCGCCATCGGCTGGCTGGGAGTGTCCGGCGTCCTGCTCACGGTCACCGCCGTCACGGATCTGGGACGGCTGCTCTACGGGCTGTTGCACGGCTGGCCCGATGCCCTCGAAGCGCTCCGCCAGTCGCGGCTGCAGGCGGGGGTCGTCGCGCTGGGAACGGCGCTGCTCGTCCCGTTCGCGATGTGGACCGCGCGCGGACGCCTGGTGCTGAGCCGGGTTCGGGTGCCGCTGGAGAAGCTCGCCCCGGGAGTGGCCGGGCTGCGCATCGTGCAGATCAGCGACCTGCACATCGGTGCCCGGCTCGGGGAGGACTTCCTCCGGCGGGTCGTCGACCGGGTGAATGCGCTCCATCCGGACGTGGTGGCGATCACCGGCGACCTGGTGGACGGACCGGCGCACATCGTGGAGCGGGCGCTGAAGCCACTGGCCGACCTCGACGCTCCGCACGGCGTCTACTTCGTCACCGGCAACCACGAGTACTACTGGGGCGGCCGCGAGTCGGTGCGGATGGTCCAGGAGCTCGGCCTCATCGTTCTCCACAACGAGCACCGGGTCGTCGAGCGTGAAGGCGGCACCGTCGTCATCGGCGGGATGCCCGACCTCCACGGCGCCAGCTTCCTCGCCGACCACGAGATTCGCCCCGACCTGGTCTTCGCCGGAGCGCCGGAGGGAGCCCCGCGCGTCCTCCTCGCCCACCAGCCTCGGGCCGTCACCCGGGCTGCGCCGCACGGGGTGGATCTCCTGCTCTCGGGCCACACCCACGGCGGACAGATCTTCCCCTTCCACCTCTTCGTCCGCCTTCAGCAGCCCGTCGTCCGGGGGCTCCGCAAGCTGCTCGGCGTCTGGGTCTACGCCCACCGTGGAACCGGGTTCTGGGGACCGCCGATGCGGCTATTCTCCACGCCCGAAATCGCAGAAATCACCCTGATTTCATCAAGTTAGCCCGCAACGCCCGTCGATACTTGGTGTCCATCACGAGGTGTCCATTACGAGGTGTCTGACACCTTCGGGGGACACCTCGGCCATCGCAGACCTCCGTCGCCGGCGCGATCACTTGGTTCGACCGGACGATCGTGCCGCGAGGGCTAGCGAGGGACGGATCGATTCAAGTGGTTTCTGCGTCAGGCACGTGAACGGGTGGCGGAAGCGCCCCGGCGGGCCAGCCGGCCGCGGGGCGCGGCGAGCTGTGCGGCCTTGAGCAGCGCGGCGATCATCGGCTCGGCGCTGGCCTTGCCCTTCCCGGCCAGCGCGTAGGCCACCCCGTGGTCGGGTGAAGTGCGAGGCACGGGGAGGCCGAGCGTGACGTTCACCGTCCGGTCGAAGTCCAGGGCCTTGGCCACCACCAGCGCCTGGTCGTGGTACATCGCCATCACCACGTCTGCCGGCATCCGGTCGGGCCGGGCGAAGAGACCATCCGCCGGCCAGGGACCGGTGCAGTCGACTCCGCGTCGTCGCGCCAGAGCGATGGCCGGAGCGATGGTGCGGACCTCCTCGTCTCCCAGCAGTCCGCCCTCGCCGGCATGCGGGTTCAGCCCGCAGACCGCGATGCGAGGTCGCCGTCCGAGCACCGGTTGCAGCGACGCCGAGAGCAGCTGGAGCTGCGCCGCCAGCCGGTTCTTCTGCAGTGCGCGGGGCACCTCCCGGAGCGCGAGGTGGTTCGTCGCCAGCGCCACCTTCACCCGTGGCCCATCCATCAGCATCAGCACCTCGCGCCCGAACGCGTCGGCAAGGAGCTCGGTGTGACCCATGAACCGGACACCGGCGCGAGTGATCTGCTCCTTGGACACGGGCGCCGTGCACAGCGCATCCAGCTCGCCGCGAAGCGCCGCCGCCACGGCAGTGGTGACGTAGGCGAGCTGTGCCTTGCCCCCGGCACGGGTGGGCTTCCCCGGGGCGCGATCCTTCGCCGCCAGCTCGGACACCGCCACCCGCGCCGGACCGTCGGGAGGAAGCCTTGCCTCGCGCTCGAGCGAAGGAAACCGCCTGACCGATGGCAGCCGCTCGAGGGTCGGGCCGTCTCCGAACACCACCGGCACCAGCGCACGGCGCACGCTGGGATGGGCCAGCGCCCGGTCGACGATCTCCGGGCCGATGCCGGAGGGGTCGCCGAGCGAGATGCCGACCCGCGGACGGCCGGCCGCGGGAGCCGGGCTCAGATCTTCTTCTCCACCACCGCGGCGTTGCGGAGGGTCTCCATGTACTGGGACGTCAGCCGCTCGGCCTGCTGGCGGCGGAGACGCTCCTCGATCTCCGGACGGACCTCGGCGAGCGGCTTCATGCCCAGCTTCCGGATCTCCTCCAGCTTCAGCACGTGCCAGCCGAACTGGGTGCGGACCGGCTCGGAGACCTCCCCGGTCTTGAGGTTGAAGGCGACCCGCTCGAACTCCGGCACCATCGTCCCCCGCTTGAAGAAGCCCAGGTCGCCACCGTCCGAGGAGCTGCTTCCCTCGCTGCGCTTCTTCGCCAGCTCGGCGAAGTCCACGCCCGGCTGACGAGCCTCGACCGCCAGCGCGACCGCCTTGCGCCTCGCCTCCTCGACCGTGGCCTGCGGAGCGGTGCGCGGGACCGCGATGAGGATGTGGCGGATGTGGACCTCGTAGTCCTCGCCCTCGGCGCGCATCATCCGGTCGTACTCGCTCTGCACGTCCGCATCGGACACCTTCACGTTCTTGCGGACCTTCTCGCTGATGAGCTTGTAGCGGCCGATCTGCTTTCGCATCTGCTCGCGGTACTCGGCGACGGTGAAGCCCTCGCGCGTGACTGCCTGCTGCAGCTGGTCGTCGGTGAGGTTGTAGCTCTTCTTCACCTCCTCGACGGCTGCGTCGACCTCCTTGTCGCTGATGGTCACCTTGAGCTCCTTGAGCTCGTTGTCCACCAGCTTCTCGTCGATCATCGTGTCCAGGACCTTCTTCAGTGCGCCGGCGCGCTTCTGACCCCGCTCCGGTCCGGTGACCTCCTGATCGACCCGGGCCAGCTCGGGAGCGGCGCGCTTCTCCACCTCGGACAGGGTGATGACCTCGTTGTTCACAACTGCGGCCACGCGGTCGACCAGCTCCGCCCTGGCCACCGGGCCCGCGAGCAGGACCAGGGCGGCGAGTGCGGTCCGCACGGAACCTCTCATCGGTGATTCTCCTGAGCCTGGCCGGCCGGAGCGCGGGGGATGACCTGCGCCACCAGAGGCTCGTTGATGCGGATGTCCGCCTTGGAGCGGAGCTGGGTCACGAACTCCGTCTGGGCCTGCTCCTGCTTCGACCGGAGCAGGCGGCGCTCGACCTCCCCCCGGACCGCAGCCAGGTCCTTCTTCCTGGCCGAGCGGCGCTCGAGCAGCTTGAAGATGTGGAACCCGTAGTCGGTGCTCACCACCTCGGAGATCTGCCCCGGCCCGAGCGAGAAAGCCACCGCGTCGAACTGCGCCGGCATCACCCCGCGTGGAAACCAGCCCAGGTCCCCTCCGTCCTTGGCATCGGCGGAGAGCGAGCGCTGGCGGGCGAGGTCCGCGAACTTCGCTCCCTCCCGGAGCTGCGCGCGGATCTCCTTGGCCTGGTCCAGCTCCTTCACGACGATCTGCGCCGCATGCACCTGCTCGGGTTCCTGGAGCAGCGCGGGATGAGCGTCCAGCTCTGCCCGGATCTCCTCCTCGGTGACCGCCACCCGCGGGTACACCAGCTCGTGGAAGAGCCGCTCCTGGACGAGCTGGGTGCGAAGCTCGGCCCGGAGCTCGTCCAGGGTCTGCTGTCTTTGGGAGAGAAGCGCCTCGAACTCCTCGGGAGGCCAGTCGGCGCGCATGCGCTCGAGCCGCTTCATCACGTCCTCTGCGGGAACGTCCAGTCCGCGCCGGGCGGCCTCCTGGACGAATAGGAGGCGGTCCACCTGCGACTGGAGCACGGTGCGGCGCAGGGTGGCGAGCTGGTCGGGAGCGGGCGCGCTGGTCCCATCGGGCAACTCCAGGGAACGAGTGAGCTCCCGCTCGAATTCCGCACGGGTGAGCACCTGTCCATTGACCCAGGCCACCGGTGCGGCGCTCGGGTCCTCGGGCGGCCGACGGTTGCAGCTGGCGCCGAGGACCACCAGGAGGACCGCCGCCGAGCGCAGGGGGTGCTGCCTCATTTGTTTTCGGGTGGGCCCGGTGGCGGCGCGCCCGGCGGCATGCGGGCCGGACCTCCGGGGGGCATGGTGCCGGGCACCCCGCCCATTCCGGGGTGTCCCATGGTCGGCATCCCGGGCGTGGAAGGCGCGGGGGCGAGCTGGGCCAGGGCCGCCTCGTCCAGCGTGTAGCCGGATTCGGACTTCAGCCGCTTCATCAGCTCGTCGCTCGCCGCAGTCCGCCGCTCGCTGTAGAGCCGGTTGCGGATCTGCGCCTTCACCTCGTCCAGCGAGAGGACCCGGGCCGGCGTGCGAGCCTTCAGCCGGACCACGTGGAATCCTTTCCCGGTGGTCACCACCGGCGAGATGTCCCCGGGCGCGTGCAGGGCCTTCGCCGGCGCGACCAACTCCGTGCCGTAGCGGGCCTCGAGCTCGAGAAGGGTCATCGGACGCAGATCACCGCCGATGTTCTTGGTGAGCGCGTCGTCCGAGCTCGCTCTGACCAGGGCGGCGAATCCCTGCTCGTCGTCCGGCTTCAGAGAACGGGCCTTCGCGCGGAGCTTCTCTGCTTCCGCGGCTCGGGCCTTGCGCCTTGCCGCGTCCTTGGCGTCGGCCGCGAGGAAGAGGTCCTGCAGCTGGATGGTCTCCGGTCGCTGGTAGTCCGCCGGGTGACCGTCGTACCAGGCCTTCACCTCCTCCTCGGACGGCTGGGGCGCATTCTTCTCCAGAGCGTGCTGGAGAGCCTTCTGCGCCAGAGCCTTCTTCACCGTCTCCTGCACGTCGGGGTCATTCTGCAGGCCCTGGCGGACGGCCTCGCGGGCGAGCAGCTCCACCCGGACCAGCCCCTCCACGTAGTCCTTCCGCGCCGCCGGAGTCTGCAGCCGCATCCGGACCATCGGTGGCAGGCTCGACAGCTGGCGATTGACCTCCTCCACCGTCAGAGCGCCTCCGTTGAACTTCACCAGAGGGGTGGTGCCGGCCTTCGGCTTCTGGGCGAGGTCGAGGGTGATGCGGTCGGCCGAGCTGCCTTTCTGGCAGCCCAGGAGCGCGACGAGGACGAGCGAGGAGAGGAGGAAACGGGCCATGGGCGGCTCGGTGCCGTAGCATGGCCCCACCCGGGCTGACCAGCCTTCCCCTCCCCATGGACGACTGGTGCGTGTACATCCTCCGCTGCGGTGACGGGTCCCTCTACACCGGGGCGACCAACGACCTGGAAGCCCGCCTCCGGGTCCACCGGCGTGGGCGCGGGGCGGCCTACACGCGGAGCCGGCTGCCGGTGCACCTGGTGTATGCCGAGCCGGCCGCGGACCGCAGCGCAGCGCTCCGGCGCGAGTGGCTCCTGAAGCGGCTCACCCGACCGGAGAAGCTGGCCTTGCTCAGGCGGCCGCTGCCGGTGGCGTCGCCGGAGCAGAGGGCTCGACCTTCCGCTTCCGTCCGGCCCCGAGGACGATCGCCAGCACCGAGAACACCAGGGCGCCGGTGAAGAGGCCTCCGAGCTGGATCTGCAGCGTGTGCGCCACCGTGCTGATGGCCAGCGGCTCGCAGGCGCACTGAGACATGATTCCGTTTCCGGGCGTGTTGAACCAGGGCAGGAAGGCACGAGAGACGAGCCCTCCGGTCCAGGTTCCGGCCAGCCCCCCGAACAGGGCCCAGAAGAGGACGCTGCGGACTGCGCTCATGGTAGAGACCTCCGCAAGGAACTTTGCACGATGTTGGCCTGGATGGGTGCACTCTTCGCGATCGCGGCCGCGGCACTGACCGTGCCCATCCTCCGACACGCCTTCGGCAGGAGCCTGGGGACCGGGCTGATGGTGCTGCTCATCCCGGCCTACGTGGCCTGGTTCGCGGTGGGGCAGTTCGAGCACCGGCGCAAGGCGCTCCTGGTCCCGGCATGGTTCGCCTGCGTGGGCGTCGCGGCGGTATGCCTGGGTGTGCACGCCACGCGGGTGAACCTGGCCGAGTTGCTCGCGCCGGTGCGCTGAGCTTCGCCGGCTCCGGCCCGCGCCTCCGCTCGAAACCCCCCTCCCCAGGGCACCTTTCCGGCGGAACTGTGCTGGCGTCGGACCGCCGCCCTCGTGAAGTCTCCTTCGCTCGCTGCGCCCACCTGGGCCCGCTCACCACGGAGCACCACATGAACGGTGTGAACCTGGCTCAGAAGCTCGCCACCTTCTCCGAGCACTACCGGCCACGCACCGTCGGCCAGTTCAACGGCCACGACCTCATGGTGGCGAAGCTGAAGGGGCCGTTCGTGTGGCACCGGCACGAGGACACGGACGATCTCTTCCTCGTGCTGAAAGGGCGGATCCGGATCGAGCTCCGCGACGGGAACGTCGAGCTCGGTCCCGGCGAGCTCTACGTCGTGCCGAAAGGTGTCGAGCATCGGCCCGTCGCCGACGAGGAGGCTCACATCCTTCTCATCGAGCCCACCGGAACGCCGAACACCGGCGACGCCACGACGGCCGCGCCTCGCGTCGTCATCTGAGCACGCGCGCCAGCCGCCGGCCTCCGGTTCCTCGCCGGCGCTCAGACGCCGCGCGCGTCAGGCGCCCAGAGGACCTTGTGCTGCTGGAGCTGGAAGCGCACCGGCAGACGGTCGGCGATGATCCACTCGGCGAGGGTGGTCGGCGACAGCTCGCCATGGACGATCGAGAAGAGCAGCCCTGCCGGTCCGCGCTCGAGACCGCGCCCGGCGATGCATCTCTTCGCCCACTCGTAGTCGTCCCTCGAGGCGAGCACGAACTTCAGCTCGTCCCGTTCGGTGAGGCTCTCCAGGCAGCGCCAGTCGTTGCGATCCGCCTCGCCCGATCCGGGGCACTTCACGTCGACGATCTTGTGCACCGCCTTCGGCACCAGCCGCACGTCGATGGCCCCGGAGGTCTCGAGCAGCACTGTCAGACCCGCGTCGAGCAACGCCTCCATCAAGGGGTACACCCCGGGCTGGAGCAGCGGCTCTCCTCCCGTCACCTCCACGCGGGGCGACCCGAGCGCCTTCACCCGCTCCACCACCTCGGTCACCGACCGGCGCGTCCCGCCCCGGAAGGCGAATGCCGAGTCGCACCACCGACAGCGGAGGTGACACCCCGTCAGTCGCACGAAGCTGCAGAGCAACCCCTGGTGAGAGGATTCCCCCTGGAGCGAGAGGTAGATCTCGCTCACCACCACGGAGTCGGCGCCCGGCACGCGCCGGGGCTCGATGTGCGGACGTGCAGCCAGCATCGGCGGGCGTCCTGTAACACGCTCCTCATCGCGGTGGCGGGGGCCCGGCCCTCCGGCGTAGCGTGCCGCCTGCCATGGACTGGGTCGCCGGAGGCGCCGGACGGCTGCGGGTGGAGACCAGCGGGAGCGGACCGGGCACCCCCCTGCTCCTGGTGCACGGCGGCGGGGGCGACCGGAGCCACTGGCACGCCCTGATTCCGCTCCTCACGGCCGACCGCACGGTGGTCTGCTTCGATCAGCGCGGCTACGGTGAATCGGAAGCTCCAGCCGACGGACGCCGCGACCTGGCGGCGATGGCCTCGGACCTGGTCGCCGTCGCCTCGGGCACCGGCCTGAACCGTCCGGTGGTGGTGGGCCACAGCTACGGTGGCGCGGTCTCCGGGGAGGCGGTGGCTCGCTTCCCCGACCGGTTCTCCGGCGCTGTCTTCCTCGATGCCGCCGGAGACATCCGGGGCCTCCCCGAGAGCGAAGTGGCCGAGTGGCGCGCCGGGATGGCTCCCGACCGCTTCCGTGCCTCGAGCCGTCGAGGATTCGAGCAGATCCTCCACGACGCGCGACCCGAGACGCGCCAGCACGTCCTGGCCACCCTCGGCCTCACCGGCCGGGAGACCTTCGTCGAATCGATGGAGTCCATGCTCGGGTACGATCCCAGCGTGGTCCGCCGCTTCCCCGGCCCCAAGCTGCTGGTCACCGTACGGGATCTGGATGGGCCGATGGCGATGCGCTCCGCCGTGCCCGAGCTGCCCAACGTCTTCGTCGAGGACACCAGCCACTGGCCACATCTCGATCAGCCGTCCGAGGTCGCCGCCATCCTCCGCCGGTTCCTGGCCGACGTGGACCGCCTCCGCGCCTGAGCACGTCCCAGGCGCGCCTGGTCACTGCTTCAGCTTGTATCCCCGCGCGAGCAGGGCATAGGTCGCCGCGGTCGAGACCACCGCGAGCAGGCAGAGCATCAGTGCGCCGATTCCGGGGGCGAGCGCAGACGTCCCGAGCATCCCGTAGCGCAGCCCCTCCACCATGTAGACCATCGGATTGAAGTGGCTGACGGTTCGCCACGGCTCGGGTAGCCGGCTGATGCTGTAGAAGACCCCGCCGAGGAAGGTGAGCGGGAGCATCACGAAGGTCGGGAAGAAGTTGATCTGCTCGAACTTCTCGGCCCACACCGCTGCGATCAGCCCGAGCACCGAGAAGACGTAGGCCGTCCCCAGGAGGAAGCCCAGCGTCACCAGCGGGTGGGTCAGCTGGAAGCCGGCGAACAGCAGCGCCGCGAGCCAGGTGAGAAGACCGACGGTGAGGCCGCGCACCATTCCCCCGCCCACGAATCCGAGCAGCAGCTCCCAGGGGCCGAGCGGTGCCACCAGGAGATCCACGATGGTCCCCTGGATCTTCATGATGAAGAGCGAGCTGCTGGTGTTGAGGAAGGCGTTGTTCGCCAGGCCGAGGAACACCAGGCCCGGGACGATGAAGGGAAGGTAGGGCTGCCCGGTGGCCTCCTCCATTCGGCCGCCGAGGCTCACTCCGAACACCACGAAGTAGAGCGTGGTGGAGATGAGGGGGCTGAGCACGGTCTGGCCAGGCACACGGAGGAAGCGGCGCACCTCCTTCAGGAAGAGGGTCTGCAGCCCGGTGGCGTTCATGCCGGGCCCTTCGCCTTGCCCCCGCCCCGGAGAATCTCGATCAGCACGTCCTCCAGCCGGCTGGCCCGGGTGTCGACCTCCACCACCGGGAAGCCGCTGCGGTACAGCTGCCCGAGGACCTCGCCCGCGCTGGGCTGTCCGTTGCGCTCGGTGACCACGAGCGAGCGACGGTCCTCGGCCAGCTCCGCCTTCCCGTCCAGCGTCGCCGGCAGCTGACCGACCGCTGCGGAGAAGGTGATCCGCACCCGCTTCTCGCCCATGCGTCGGAGCAGGGCGACCTTGTCCTCCACCAGGAGCAGCCGACCCGAGTTGATGATTCCCACCCGATCGGCGAGCTCCTCGGCCTCCTCGAGATAGTGGGTGGTGAGGATGACCGTGGTCCCCTCGCTCCGGAGCTGCCGGACGTAGGCCCAGAGGTCGCGCCGGAGCTCCACGTCCACCCCTGCCGTGGGCTCATCGAGGAAGACGAGCCTGGGGCGGTGCACCAGCGCCTTCGCAATCAGCAGCCGCCGCTTCATCCCTCCGGAGAGCGCACGGGTCTGCGAGTTGGCCTTCTCGCTCAGGCTGAGCGCCTCCAGCACCTCGCGGATCCGGGCCTCGTCCGGCGGGCGGGCGTAGTACCCGAGCTGGATCCGCAGCGACTCCCTCACGGTGAAGAAGGGATCGAAGTTCACCTCCTGAGGGACGAGCCCCACGTCGTAGCGAGGCCGGAGCGGGTCCTGGTCCAGGTCCACGCCGAAGAGGCGAATGGTGCCGCTGGTCTTCTTCACCAGCCCGCAGACCGCGCCGATGAGCGTCGTCTTTCCGGCGCCGTTGGGGCCGAGGAGGGCGAAGATCTCCCCCGCGCCGATGGTGAGCGACACCCCGGCGAGCGCGGTGACGTCGCGGTAGCGCTTGACCAGCTGCTCGACCTGCAGGACGGGCGGGGAAGTCACCGGTGCGCGCGGCATAACAAAGGCGCACCGCTCTCCGCTCGTGTCCTGGGGGAACTGTCCGTTCTACTCCTCGGGCTCGTCGAGCGCGGCGGGCTCGATGCCGGTCCCGCGTCCCGCGAGCGTGGCCCAGGCCTCGACATCGGAGAGGGGCACGTCACCCCCCAAAGCCTCCACGTAGGCGACCTGCTCGTCCGGATAGACGCAGACCTCGTGCGGAACCCGGTCGCCGAAGGCCCAGACCTCGAGCACGCCCTGGCCGGTGTTCTCCAGGGTGTGCGCCTCCGGATCGCCGGCGTGGTAGCTCACGAAGTCGCCGGAGCGCACGGCCACGCGCTCCTCTCCGTGGACCAGCGTCCCCTCGCCGCGCACGACGACCAGGAGCTCCTCCTGGAACAGGTGACGGTGCCGGCGAGACGCCCGGGCGCCCGGCGGGATCCGCTGAATGCGCAGGCCGACGTTCCGGGTGCCCACCGCCCGGCCGACGTCCCGGACGTCGCCACCGACCCCCGGCGCGATCGCGTAGGGGAGCCACTCGAGTTCGGACAGATTGAGCTTGCGCACAGGTCCCCACATGCAAGCCGGCGGGTGCCGGAGGGGCGGTTCGCGGGCCTTTGCCAGGCTCGCGAGGTGTCAAAGGACTGGAAATCGAGGGCGGCGAACATGACGCAACCCCCTGACATGTGAGGGACAACGGAACAGGAGCCGCCACTTTGGTTTGCCCCCTGATGATCAACGCATTAACCATCAAGCCATGAAGTTTCCCTGCCCGCGCTACGAGAAGATCGAGCAGCTCGCCCGAGGGGTTCCCGACCTCGACCGCGACGCCGTCTCGGCCTGCGTCCCACTTCTCTACTTCTACAAGGAGTTCGACGCTGCCCTCGAGCAGCACTACCAAGCGTACGGCCTCTCCCGCGGTCGCTGGCAGGTCTTGATGGCGCTCTACAAGGCACCGAGCGACGACGGCCTCACTCCCGCCGAGCTGGCCGATTTCGGCGGCGTGACCCGTGCGGCGATGACCGGGCTGATCGATGGGCTGGTCGAGTCCGGCTACGTGACCCGCGGCGACGTCGGCGAGGACCGCCGCACCTATCGCGTTCGCCTCACGCCGCGCGCGACCGACTTCCTCGCCTCCGTGCTCCCGGACCACCTTCGCCGGATGCAGGACCTGATGCACGCGCTCACCCCGGCCGAGCGCGACACCTTCGTGGAGCTGATCGAGAAGCTCCGCGGCCGAGTGGGTGTGTTCCGCCACGACTGACGCCCGGTCTCGACCACCGCCCCTCCTTCCCGACCTTCGATCTCCGAGGAGCACTCATCCCATGTCCACCGCCACCGCCGCTCCCCTTCGTGACCACGGCCCGCGAGAGGTCCCGGAGGCCCCGGCGGCCGCACCTGCAAGGCTGGGTTTCCGCCAGCGCAGGTCCACCCAGGTGTTTGCCGGTCTCGTCGCGCTCGCCATGGTCGGCGGCCTCGGTGGCTGGGTCATCGGGCACGGCAAGGAGAGCACCGATGACGCCCAGGTCGAGGGCCGTGTGGTCAGCATCAGCCCGCGCGTCTCCGGCCAGGTGGAGAAGGTGCTGGTCATCGACAACCAGCCGGTCAAGCAGGGCGACCTCCTGGTCCAGCTCGACACCCGGGACCTGGACGCGAAGCTCGCCGCGTCCCGCGCCGACGTCGAGTCCGCCAAGGCGAACCTCGCCTCCGCCCAGGTCAACCTCCGTCTCACCCAGGTGAACTCCGAGGCGTCGCTCCGGCAGGCGCGAGGCGGGCTCACCCAGGCCAGCTCTGGCGTGCAGGCCACGCGGAGCTCGCTTGCGCAGGCCAAGGCCGAGGTCGATGCCGCCGAGGCCGCGGACCGGCTCGCCCAGGCGGACTGGGCCCGGGCGCAGGACCTGGCGAAGGCCGAGGCCATCTCGAGGGCGGATATCGACGCCCGCCGTTCGCGTGCGGAGCAGGCGCGCGCTGCGCTCGAGCAGGCCCGGGCCCGGCTCTCCACGACCGAGGCCAACCTCGCCTCCTCCGGTGGCGGGCTGGCCACCGCGCAGGGCCGCCTCGCCGCGGCTGAAACTGCCCCCGAGCAGGTCAAGGCAGCGGAGGTTGCCGTGCAGGCGGCACAGGCCCACCTGGACCAGGCCGAGGCCGCATACGATCTGGCCGCACTGAACCGGAGCTACGCCGAGGTCCGCGCTCCCGTGGATGGCACGGTGAGCCGCCGCACCGTCGAGCAGGGGCAGCTGGTCGGCCCCGACCGGCCGATGCTCGCGCTGGTCCCGCTCCAGGACGTCTGGGTGGTCGCCAACTTCAAGGAGGATCAGATCGGCGAGATGAAGCCCGGCCAGAAGGCCACGGTCCGGGTCGATACCTACGGGCGGCGTGACTTCCAGGGCCACGTGGAGAGCCTGGCCGGTGCGTCCGGCGCGCGCTTCGCGCTGCTCCCGCCGGACAACGCCAGCGGCAACTTCGTGAAGGTGGTCCAGCGCGTCCCGGTGATCGTCCGTCTCGACCGTGCGCCTGACGTCCCGCTCCGTCCGGGAATGAGTGCCGTGGTCAGCGTCCGGACGAACTGAGGAGCACGCCGTGGCGGAGCAGACGCCCATCCAGGGCAGCAAGCTCGGGATCACCATTGCTGCGATGCTCGGGGCGCTGATGGCGGTCATCGACATCAGCATCGTGAACGTCGCCCTGAGCGACATCCGCGCGAGCTTCGGCACGCCGCTGGATCGGATCGCCTGGGTGTCCACGGGCTACGCGATGGCCAACGTCACCGTCATCCCGCTCTCGGGGTGGTTCCAGCGGCGCTTCGGGTTCCGGAACTACTATGCCGGCTCCCTGCTGATGTTCACCCTGGCCTCGGCGCTCTGCGCCTTCGCCTGGAACCTGCCCTCGCTGGTGGTCTTCCGCATCCTCCAGGGAATCGGCGGCGGAGCGATCATCCCCACCTCGCAGAACATCCTCTTCGGGCGCTATCCGCAGAAGGAGCACGGGATGGCCGGCGCGCTGTTCGCGCTCGGTGCCATCACCGGCCCGCTTCTCGGTCCCACCATCGGCGGCAAGCTGATCGACGTCGCCAGCTGGCACTGGATCTTCCTGATCAACGTGCCGGTGGGCCTGCTCGCGGCGTGGGTCTCGTTCATCTCGATCAAGGAATCCGCCTTCAAGCCCTCCCGCGACCCCATCGACGCTCGTGGGATCGGGCTGCTCGCGGTGGGCATGGTGGCGCTGCAGTACGTCCTCGAGGAGGGCAACCGCGACGGCTGGTTCGAGGACATGCGCATCGTGTTCCTCGCCTGCACGGCGGTCATCTGCCTGGTCACCTTCGTCGTGCACGAGCTGGAGACGCCGCATCCGGTGGTGGACTTCCGGGTCTTCAAGAACGTGAGCTACAGCGCCGCGACCGCGCTGAACTTCCTCGTCGGCACCGCGCTCTTCGCAGGCTCGTTCCTCTTCTCGCTCTTCGCCGGGACCGTCCTCCGCTACGAGGCGCTGGACATCGGGATGCTCTTCCTGCGCGGGAGCTGGATCCAGCTGCTGATCATGCCGCTGGTCGGACGGCTCGTCGGGAAGGTCGACAACCGCGGCCTCATCGCCTTCGGAATCGTGGGGATCACCGCCTCGCTGTGGCTCAACGGCCACCTCACCCAGCTCGCCGACACGCACGCGATGACCCTGCCCATCTTCGTGCGCTCGCTCGGCCTGGGCTTTTGCTTCGTGCCGCTCTCGGTGGTCGCGCTGTCCGGCCTGAAGCCCAGCGAGCGCGGCAGTGCCGCGGGCCTGTTCAACCTCACCCGCGAGCTCGGTGGCTCCATCGGCACGGCCTGGATGAGCACGATGATCACCAACAGCGCCCACCAGTTCCGGACCGACCTCGCCCGCTACGCCGATCCGTACAACCCGCTGTTCCAGGAGCAGCTCCGCGTCGCCCAGGGGGCGGTGGCCAGGCTGCCGGATCCCATCCAGAGCGGCTATGCGCTGATGGCCTCTCGCCTGGACCTGCAGGCGCTCGTCCGGGCGTTCAACACCGGCTTCCTGACCCTCGCGGCGGCGTTTGCGGTGTCGTTGTTCCTCGTCTTCCTGCTCCGGAAGCCGAAGGGGAGCGCGGCGGAACTCGCGGCCGGCGCCCACTGAGCCTCCCAGGCTGCGCCCACCGTGCGGGCGGGCAATGCCCCTGCAGCTTGAATCAGAGCTTGAAAGGGTCGGGGTTCTTCTGCTTCTTCCGTTCGACCTTCCCCGAGGCCTGAGCCGTGGACCGGCCGGCGCGGGGAAGGGCGACGTGCACCTCGAGCTCGGCGTCCGGAAGGACCTCGACCTCGGTGGCGCGACGTCCGGCGTGCTCCAGACGCAGGCGGCTGGGAGTGCTGGAGCGAGGAACCGCAGCGGTCAGCGGGGTGGTCCCCAGCGCCCGTCCCGAAGGCAGCTCGACGACACGCGCGCCCGGTGGCTCGGACACCACGGTCATCGCCACCTCCACGGGCTGCTGCGCCGCGGGGACTGCGGGCGCCTGCGTGGCGGTCGTCGCCGGGTCACGCACGAGCTTCCCGATGACCACCGGGGTGGCCTCCGCGGTCCGGAGTGTCGACCGCCCGGTGACCACCCCGAGCCCCAGCGCCACCACCGCCAGCGCTCCACCCGCGACCACCCAGCGCGGCGGCCCGCGCCGCACCGGGGACAGCGCAGCCGCCTCCAGCGCCCGTCCCAGCTCGCGCAGCGAGGGGTACCGGTCCTCCGGGTTCTTCGCCAGACAGCGCTTCACCACCGTCCACAGCGCATGGGGGATGCGCTCACCACTCCGGGTCTGCGCCGGGAGCGGAGGCGGAGGCGAGGAAAGCACCTGCGCGACGAGTTGCCCGAACGCCGGTGCCTGGAAGGGCGGATGCCCGGCCAGCAGCTCGTAGAGGACGATTCCGACCGAGTAGAGATCGGTGCGCGCGTCGGCGTTCCCACCGGTCGCCTGCTCCGGGGCCATGTACGCCGGGGTCCCGACGATCGTGCCCTCGACCGTGGTGGTCATCGGCACGTCGCCCAGCGGAGCCACCAGCTTGGCCACGCCGAAGTCGAGCACCTTCACGAAGTCGCGCCCGTCCCGCTCGAGGACGAACAGGTTGTCCGGCTTCACGTCGCGGTGGATGACCCCGACATCGTGAGCTGCCTGCAACGCGTCACAGACCTGCCGGATGATGCCCACCGCCCTCGCCACCCCCGGGTGCTGCTTGCCGAGCAGCTCGGTGAGGCTCTGGCCCTCGAGCATCTCCATGACGCAGTAGACGCGCGGCAGCCCGGAGAGCGACGTCTCCTCGACGAAGTCGAGGATCTCCACGATGTGGGCGTGGTTGATCTGGTTGACCGCCCGTGCCTCGTGGAAGAAGCGCTGGATGAGGTGAGTGTTCTTCGTGTGCTCCGCCCGGAGCACCTTCACCGCCGCCGGGCGTCCGAGGCTCACGTGCCGGGCCAGGAAGACCCGGCCCATCGCACCCTCGCCGAGCACTCGATCCAGCCGGTACTGCCCGAGGACGTCGCCCGGCTTCTCGCGCTCGGATTCATCGACCAGGAGGAGCGGCGGTTGCTCGCCCCCCTCCTTGGTCGGAAGCAGCTGGGTCCGAGGCTGCGCCTCGAGCAGCGCCCGGGCCGCCTCGGCCGGAGACATGAATCCACCGTCTGCCTCGTCGAGGACGCACCCGGCATACACGCCGTCGAGCCAGCCGAGGTGCTCGGGGCAGGCCTCGCGAATGAGCCGGCCGAGGGCGACCACGTCGCCGCGGGGGTTGAAGCCGTCACCGGCGTCGCCCAGCCCCGGTCCGATCAGCTTCGGGGTGAAGCGCGGAAGCCCTCCCACCAGGAACACCTGTTCCGAGGGGAGCGCCTGGACGACGATGCCACGCTCGCGGAGCTCCGCCAGCACGCTGCACAGCGGCAGCAGCAGCAGCGCCATCTCGTCAGGGGTCAGCGGACCCGCCTTCCGGAGGTGAGACCCGAGGTCCTCCCCGTCGAGGTACTCGCTCACCACGTAGGGCCGCCCATCGTCGAGGCACCCCGCCTGGAGCTGACGCGCCAGATGAGGATGGGTCAGCTGACCGAGGGCCTCCGCGCGCTCCTGGAAGGCTCCCCGGGCCTGCGCGTCCCCCCACCGGCTCCCGTGGAAGACGCGGACCAGGGCGCGCCCCCCGCTGATCCGGGCACGGGCCCGCCAGGCCGTCCCCGACGGCCCGTCGTCCAGCTTGGTCAGCAGGTGGTAGCCGATGTCGTTCGTCATCCTTACCCGCGCCGGCTTGCCCGACTGTTGCGCATGGACCAGCTCAGCGCCGAGCCGGTCTAGGTCGGATGCGGCCCCGCACACCACCGTTCTGTGCACCACAGGGCAGCCGGTGTCACGGGGGGCCGTCCGTCTGGCTGCTTTCTCACAACGAGGTCATCCGGGACATCGTCGCTTGCCCCGAGGCCGCCGCGCAGTACTGTGCCCGGCCCACCCATGGCCGAGAACTTCATCTTCACCATGCAGGACCTGCGGAAGGTCCGGGGGGGCAAGGAGATCTTGAATGGGATCTTCCTGTCCTTCTTCCCGGGGGCGAAGATCGGCGTCATCGGCCCGAACGGCGCCGGCAAGTCCACCTTGCTGAGAATCATGGCCGGCCAGGACACCGAGTTCTTCGGAACCGCCCGGCCTGACCCGAGCATCCGCGTGGGCTTCCTTCCCCAGGAGCCGCAGCTCGAGGGGTCCCTGGACGTGAAGGGGAACGTGGAGCTGGGGGTGAAGCCGCTCCGGGACGTGCTCGACCGGTTCGACGCGGTCTCGAACGAGCTCGGCGAGCCCATGGACGACGCCCGGATGGAGAAGCTCCTCGCGGAGCAGGCCAGGCTCCAGGACGCCATCGACGCGCAGGCCGGCTGGGAGCTGGACCGGACGCTCGAGGTCGCCATGGACGCGCTGCGTCTTCCGCCGGGCGACGCGCCGGTCGCGCAGCTCTCCGGCGGCGAGAAGCGACGCGTCGCGCTGTGCCGGATCCTCCTCGAGCGGCCGGATCTGCTTCTGCTCGACGAGCCCACCAACCACCTGGACGCGGAGAGCGTGGCCTGGCTGGAGCGCGCGCTCCAGGAGTACCCGGGAACGGTCGTCGCCATCACCCACGACCGCTACTTCCTGGACAACGTGGCGGGCTGGATCCTCGAGCTCGACCGAGGTGAAGGCGTGCCCTGGAAGGGGAACTACAGCAGCTGGCTGGAGCAGAAGCAGAAGCGGCTGGAGATGGAGGAGAAGGCCGAGTCCGCCCGCCAGAAGCAGCTCAAGCGCGAGCTGGAGTGGGTGCGGTCCAGCCCGCGCGCCCGGCAGGCGAAGAGCAAGGCCCGGATCGCGGCCTACGAGCAGCTGGTCGCGGCGGGCCCGGACAAGCGCGACCCTTCCGGAGAGATCACCATCCCGGCGGGCCCCAAGCTCTCCGGGCTGGTGGTGGAGGCCCGGGTGCTTCGCAAGGCCTACGGCGACCGGCTCCTCATCGACGACCTGAACTTCAAGCTGCCTCCTGGCGGCATCGTGGGCGTCATCGGTGCCAACGGGGCGGGGAAGACGACCTTGTTCCGGATGATCACCGGTCAGGAGAAGCCGGACTCGGGCGAGCTGCGCATCGGCGAGAACGTGAAGCTGGCGTACGTGGACCAGAGCCGCGACGCGCTCGATGGCGAGAAGACGGTGTTCCAGGAGGTCTCCGGCGGGCTCGACCAGCTCGAGCTCGGCGGGCGCATCGTTCAGTCCAGGGCCTACCTGGCCGGCTTCAACTTCAAGGGGGGCGACCAGCAGAAGCGGGTGAAGGACCTGTCCGGGGGCGAGCGCAACCGCGTCCATCTGGCCAAGATGCTCAAGAGCGGGGGAAACGTGCTCCTGCTCGACGAGCCCACCAACGACCTGGACGTGGAGACGCTGCGCTCGCTGGAGGAGGCGCTGCTGGCCTTCGCGGGTTGTGTGGTGGTCATCAGCCACGACCGGTGGTTCCTCGACCGGATCGCGACGCACATGCTCGCCTTCGAGGGTGAGAGCCAAGTCTTCTTCTTCGAGGGAAACTTCGAGGACTACGAGGCGGACAAGAAGAAGCGGCTCGGCGCGGAGGCGCTGCAGCCCACGCGCATCAAGTACAAGCCGCTGGTCAGGGCCTGAGGGGCGCTGCGGCGCCGGAGAAAGGAGCGGGGAATGGCCGAGCTCATGCCGATGGCCGACGTCGACGAGGTGATCGCGGAGGGCGAGGTTCGCCTCCGCCCGGGGTCGGGATCTTCCGAGCGGGTCCGGGTGAAGGTCGGCCGCCCGCGCCACCTGAGCGACGTTCCAGAGGACGACTGGGTCTGCCCGGTCTGGATGGAGGACGTCAGCGAAGGGGTGCAGTGCTTCGCCGGGGTCAGCCCGGTGGACTCGCTGATGAACGCGCTGGACTGGGTGCGGTTTCGCTGCCGGGAGCTGGAGACCACCCGGCGCTGACGAGCATCGCCTCTCGCCCGCTCGTCTCGGACGAGGCTCAGCCTCTCCCGGCGGAGGCGAAGGAGACGCCGCCGCCGTCCCCAGAGCAGTCCAGCACCGCGGCCGCGCGTCCGGTGCGCTCCGACGACGCGGCTCGCCGTCCGGCTACTTCTTCGCCTTCTTGGTACCGCCCGATGTCGGCTTCACCTCGACCTTCTTGGCCGTCATCGTGTACGTGATGGTGACCTTCTCGCCCGGCTGGACCTCGGTCTTGTCGTCGCCGCGGGCGATCTCCCAGTTCTCGCTGCCCTTCTTCACGGTGATCGACTCCGGCGTCGACGACACGACCGGACCGGTCACCTGGTACGTGTGATCGGCGAGTGCGGCTGCAGGCAGCACGAGCGCGGAGGCGAGGGCCAGGGTGCGGAAGTTCATGTGGGTCTCCCCTGAGGTGGGACTCGCCGGACGCTCCGGCAGCCGGACTGGGGTGTCAAGCATCGTCTCGCCGGGGATGACGCAGCGAGTGTCTCCTGTCCCGCCGTGGGGGGCAGGAAGACTCACCCCCCGGCGCGCGTTTGCGGGTCCGTCGGGCCTAGACTGGACGAGCCGGCGACGCACTCATGGACACCGAGACCGAGGCCAGCGCCCGGAGGCGAATCTGGATGAAGCGTGCAGCGGTTGCAGCTCTGGCGCTCACCTTCGTCGTGGTGACCCTCGTCGTTGCTCCGCGAGTGCGGGCCGGGGGGGGTCTGAGCGGGGGCGGAACCACCAAGGGCGCGTATTGCTCGGGGGCGTACGCCGACGACTTCGCCGCGCTGTCGGCCGCCGCGCGCGAGGCCGAGCAGAAGCCCCAGTCGCAATCGTGGGTCTACGCCATCCGCACCACCGCGACCTACGAGTGCCTCAGCTACGCCGGGGACGGCAACGTGCGCCGGGTCCGCCGGAAGGCACTCGCCCACGGCACGGGGTTCGGCTACCGGCAACAGAACGGCGAGACGTACATCCTGACCAACCAGCACGTGGCCGAGTGGCCTGCAGTCACTGACGACGAGCACAAGGTCGACGACGTGCCACCCGGCTGCAAGCGGGTCTCCGACGCGCTGAGGATCGTCGAGTCCGAGCGCGACAGCTACGATCGCGACGACACCCCGCTCCAGCGGGTGGTCACCGATCGGTCGATGGACATGGCCGTGCTCAAGGCGCACGTGCTCCTGCCGATCCTGCCCTGGAAGGTGGGCCGCTCGGCGGACCTCAAGGAGCGCAACGTGGTCGACGTGCGGGGTTTCCCGCTCGGTGCGTTCAAGGCCACCAACGTGGGCAAGGTCGTCTCCACCTACGACCACGACGACGAGAAGGAGTGGGACCACGTCGACTTCGTGGTGGACGCGCAGCTGTCGCCTGGCAACTCGGGATCACCGGTGCTGGGCGTCTCCTGCCGCACCGGCGAGTTCGAGCTGGTCGGCGTGTACCACGCGGGCTACGCCGGTAACACGCCGCTCAACGTGGTGGTCGCCATCGACCAGGTGCGCGACATGATGACCACCCTCAAGAAGAGTCCACGGCGGGAGCGGACCGAGGTCTCCGCCCTGGACCGCAAGGCGCGGACCCGGCTGGTCTCCGGCCTCGAGGGCGCCATCGACCCCTTCTTCCCCTTCGATGGGGCGGTGGCGGTCGCCCGGCCCCGGTCCGACGGTGCGCTGATCTTCCAGGTGATGTCGCCGGGCTTCCCGGCCCGCAGCACGCCGGCGCTGGTGCTGGAGGACCTCCCCGACGGGCAGCCGGAAGGATTCGGTGAGCTGGGCCGAGTCTGGGTCGGAGGCAGGTTCGGGCTGAAGGCGTACCCGAAGGGAGGCCTGGACGCCGACGGACAGGCGCTGGTCGAGCGCGTGCTGGAAGGTCTGCGCGCGAACGCCGAGCTCGCCCTGGATCTCCGTGCGGCCCAGGGACAGGCCGCACGGGACCGCGAGCACTACGAGCACATGGGCAAGCTCGAGCGTCAGCTCCGGCGGTCCGCAGCGGCCCAGACCGATCTGGCCAACAGCATGACCGAGCTGGTGGAGCGCCTCTCCCCGAGGGTGGGCGAGACCACGGTGAGCCTCGCCGAGGCGTACATTCCGGTGGCCCCGCCGGCCCCCGGGAAGAACGTGGCCCAGGGGCCTGGAATGACAGAGGCTTCCCCTCAGCAGGCCACGCCTGCCCGGTAGCTCCCTGTCGCAGGTGTCACAAGACTGGCGACGACGGATCACGCCTGTACACTGCTCAGCCGGTGAGCGATGGACGGGCAGAGGCGCTCCTCCGGAGTGCGCTCGAGAAGATCGTCTATTTCGAGGCACGCTCGGAGACGCTTCAGGCGGATGCGTCGACCCTCAGGTCGGAGGGGGACGCCCTGCGCGCCGATCTGGCCTCCGCCTCCCAGCGGGAGGTCGAGCTCCGGCGCCGTGTGGCCGAGCTGGAAGTGGAGCTCGGCCGGGCCCACCGTGATCGCGAGGAAGCCGCGCGGGTGCTCGACGCGATGCGCGCCGAGCGGGCCGGCCTGATGGGGAAGGTCCTGGAGGCGGCGCGCATCCAGGGGAACGGGACCGCGCTCGACTTCGACCTCGCCGGATTCATCGCCGACCTCCGGGCCGAGGCAATCGCCCTGCGGACCCCGGCCCTCGAGGTCGCGACGCCTCCGCCGCGTCGCCTGGAGGCTTTCCCGCCGTCCGCATCGCTGGACCACGTCCGGGCCGAGGCCCGCGCCCTGGAGACGGTGGCGGTACACAGCGACGCCGCCCGGAACGGGCTCTCCGCGCCAGGGGCCACGTCGGTTCCGGGCGTCCCGACACGCCCGTCGCTGCGTCCTTCCGCCCCACCCGGCGGGCCAGCCCCCCGCGGTCCACCGCTCGGCGAGCCGCCGGCCCCGGGGAATGCCGCGCGGGAGCGGCCGTCCCTCGGCGCGGAGGCAGCGGTACCCTCCGCGGCGACTCTCCTCGCGGTGACCCGTGAGGCCGAGCGGCTGTTCGAGCAGGGCCGCCTCGCCGTCCCGCCCAGCCCGCGGCTCGGGGAGGAGAGCCTGTTCGGCTTCTCCATCCGGGAGCTGTCCAGCCCCGACCCGTCCGCGCGCTCCCGGGCTGCGGAGCGCCTCCGCACGCTCGGGGATCGCGCCGCCTCTCCGGCGCTCGCGGTGGCTCTCCACGCCGAGCGGGACGACACGGTGCTGGTGGCGCTCCTCGAGGCATTCCGCGCGCTGGCCAGCCGCGAGGGAGTTGCGGTGGTCGAGCCGCTCCTGAGCGCTCCCGAGCCCGCGGTCCGCATCGCCGCGCTCCGGGCCATCACCCACCTGGATCCCGACTCCGCCCCGGCGCATCTGTCGCGAGCGGCGCACGACCCCGACACCTCGGTCCGCCGGCGCACGGCGCTGCTGGCGGTGTCGCTCGGCCCGGAGCGGATGCTCGAGCTGGAGCGGCAGGTGTCGCGGGATCCCGATCCGGAGGTCCGCCGCCTGGCGGTCCTCGCCGCCGGAGCGGCGGGGGGCGACCAGGCCCGGTCGCGGCTGCTCGGAGCACTGGAGGATCCCGACCTCGGGGTCCGCCGCGCCGCCGCCCGGAGCCTCTCCGGGCTCCTGGGGATGGACGTGGGGCACGTCGCGACCCTCTCCGACGAGGAGCGCCGGCGCGAGGTTCGGCGGCTGGCGACCGTTCCCCCGGTGCCCCTCTCCCAGCGCGTGAGACCCCTCGGACTCTCCACGCGTGCTCCGCCTCGCCCCGAGCCCGAGCCAGCGGCGCGCGAGCCAGCGCCCGAGCTCGAGCTTCCGGCCGAGCTCGAGGCCCCGGCCGAGGTGGTGGTGGCGGCCGGGCCGGCACCCATCGAGGTGGCGCTCCCGGCGCCTGCGCCCCGTGAGCACGGCGCGGCCGGCCTTCATGCCGACGAGGCCCTCTGTCTCCAGATCACCTCCGAGCTCCGCACCTCGATGCGCGGGCGAACGGTGCCGGACCTGGCTACGCAGCTGGGGGTGACGGACGAGCGGGTGATCGAGGCCGCAGCACTTCTCACGGCGCGCGGGCAGGTGGTCCGGCGCGGGGCGAAGCTGTTCGTCGCCTGACGAGCACGAGGACTGACGAGATGGATCTTCCCATCTATTCCCCCAAGACGACGGCCGAGCTCCTCGGTCTCTCGCCCAAGGCGCTCCGGTCGGCGCTGGCGCAGGACGGCTACTCGGCGCAGGACCTCTGGGCGCTGCGCAAGGCGCTGCGGATCCACCCCCGTCCGATCGGCCACCGGAAGCAGCTGTTCCTCAACTTCAAGGGCGGGACGGGGAAGACCTCGCTCTCCACCTCGTATGCCTACCGCCTCGCGGAGCTGGGCTACTCGGTGCTCCTGGTGGATCTGGACAGCCAGGGCCACGCCACGAAGTGCCTCGGCTACGAGGGTGAGGACTTCGAGAAGACGCTGCTCCATGTGCTGGTCCGCAAGGCGCCGCTCTCCGAGGCGATCCAGCACACGCCGCTGCCCAACCTCGACTTCGTCCCCAGCAACCTGGGCATGAGCACCGTGGACCTGGCGCTGATGCCGATGGCCGGCCGCGAGTTCAAGCTCCGCAAGGCAGTGGAGGAGATCGACGACCGCTACGACGTGGTGGTGTTCGATGCCCCACCGTCGTTCGGTCTGCTGAACCTGAATGCGCTGATGGCGGCTCAGGATCTCTTCGTCCCGGTGCTGCCCGACTTCCTGTCGTTCCACGGGCTGAAGCTGCTCTTCGAGACGGTGCAGAGCCTCGAGGAGGACCTGAACCATGTGCTCGACCACGTCTTCATCGTCGTGAACGCGTTCAACCAGACCTTCAAGCTGGCCAAGGAAGCCCTGGCCGCGCTGCGAGAGCATTACCCGGAATATCTACTGACCACCCTCGTGCGGCAGTGCACGAAGTTCGCCCAGGCCTCGAGCGAGGGCGTGCCGGTGTTCATCTCCGAGCGGGACTCGAAGGGCGCCCATGACGTCGATGCGTTCCTCCGGGAAGTGCTGCACCGGCTGGATCAGTCCCGGGTCCAGGCCACCACCGACGCGCGGGCGGGGTAGGGGAGAGCCGATGAAGAAAGCATTCGATGAGAACGTGTCCCGCACCAAGCCGAGGCTGAAGCTCGGTGGGCCTCCGCCGGGTCCCGCGGCCCCGGAATCGCCTGGAGCCGAGGAGGACTGGGTCTACGAGGTCGCCGCGCAGGTGGCCGGGCACTCCGGAGCTGCCAAGGTCGAGGCGCCCACCGCCCGCGAGGTGCTCGCTGCCGCCGCGCGGGCGAGCGAGGCCGAGGAGGAGGAGCTCTCCACCCGGAGCCGGGTCGAGGCGACCCTGCGCGAGGCCTCCGCCATCCCCGAGCCGGAGGTGGTCCAGCAGGAGGAGCGGGTCACCGTGGCGGTCGGGGCGCGAGGAGCCGTGGCGAACGGGATCGCGTCGACCGTCGTCTCGGGTCCTGTGCCGGCCACGCGAGGCGGCGCCGGTGTGGACTCGCGGTCCGGTGGTCGGGCCCCGAGCGCCGCACCGCCCGCGAGCCGTTCCTCGGCACCGACCATTCAGGGGCCCAGCCGTGCCTCCCCGCCGCCCCCGAGCGCGCCTCCAGCCAGCCGGTCGGCGTCGCCAGCCCCGATGCCTTCCGCTGCGGCTCCGGTGGCCGCGGCGGCCGAGCGTCGCCCGTCGACGGCGGTGCGGACCGAGATCGTCGCCCCGGCGCCGGTGGCCGCTCCGCCGGTCGCGCGCCAGGCCGCGCCTGCCGCGCCGCCGCCGGTCGACGACACCGCCGCACGGCGCGAGCGGCTGCGGGAACGACTCCGCGGTGTTCGAGAGCACCCACGCCCCGAACCGCTGCCCACCAGCGTGGCCGCCGCCGGCGTTCTCGCCGTGGAGCGCATCGCGCAGCTGCAGGCCGAGCTCAACCAGGTGAAGCAGCACAACGCCGCGCTCCAGCACGATCTCGACGTGGCCCGTCGCGCCGCCGAGCGCGCGACCGAGGAGGCCCGAGGAAGGGTGGAGGAGGCCCGCCGGCTCGCGGCACAGATGGAGGACCGCGCTGGGCTGCTGTCGGAGCTGGAGCGCGAGCTGCAGTCGGTCGAGGGGGAGCGGGACGAAGCGCTGATGGCGGTGCAGGAGGCGCGGACGCAGGCATCGGCGGAGCGAGAGCAGCGCGAGCGTCTGTCAACCGATCTGGCGCGAAAGGATGCGGAGCTCGTCGACAGTCTCTCCGAGGAGGAGCGCCTGGCCGGAGAGCTGGAGCGGTTCCGCGACGACTCGCTCCACCTCAAGAAGAGCGTCGAGGTGCTGAGCGCCGAGCGGGACACCCTCGCCCGTCAGGTGGCGGATCTCACCGCGGAGCGCGCCGAGCTGCTCGAGGCCCGGAAGGCGCTGGAGAGCGTGCACCGGGCGCTCACCGAGGCCGCGCGGCGCTGAGGCCTGGGGAGCCTCAGCGTGCCGCGGCGAGCTCGTCGCGGAGCGGGAGAAGTGGCAGCTGGGACACGTCCTGGCTGAACGGCGAGAACGGTGAGCCGGGAGCGGTGGAGTGCACGCTGGCCATCCGCGTCTTGCCCAGCAGCAGCTTCATCGAGGCCACCCGGTCGCTCGGCGGGGGATGGTGGGCGAAGAAGTTCTGCCCGGTCGGCAGCGCGCCGATGAAGTCCACGAAGCCACGCGGGCTGTAGCCCGAGGCCACGGTGATCTCGAGGCCGGTGGCGTCGGCCTGGATCTCCTGGTCACGCGCGTAGCCGCCCTCGAGATAGCGGTGCACGAACTCGTCGCTGAACAGCGTGAGCAGCGCGTTGTTCGCCGCGGCGTTCAGGTCGAGCGCTCCGCCGCTGAACGCCTGGAGCGCGGCGTAGGCCTGGTTGATGAACCCCGGCGTGTAGGAGCGGAGGACGGCCGCCCCCTCCTTCTGCCCGGCCTTCGCGTAAGCGAGGCTCTTGCACTGGTCGACCTTGGTCTTCTGGTAGATGGCGAAGGCATCCTTGCGCGTGACGTGCGCGATCTCGTGGGAGAGGACGCCGGCCAGCGACGCCTCGTTGCTCACCCGCTTCAGCAGTCCGCGGGTCACGAAGACGTAGCCGCCGGGGGCGGAGACCGCGTTCACCACTTCCGTGTCGACCACCCCGAAGGTCCACTGCAGGGTGGGCCGGGTCGAGCGGGAGGCCAGGTTCTTCCCCACCACGTTCAGGTACTTGTGGAGCCGGTTCCGGGGCGTGTCCTGGACGCCCAGCGTCTTGGGATTGGCGAGCGCCGCCGCGTCGCCGGTGGGCACGTCGACCAGCAGCCCGCCTCCCTGCTGCACCCAGTTGAGCGCCACCGCGCCGCCGATGGTTCGCTCCTCGTCGAAGGTGACCTCGGCCGCACCGATCTGGTCGCACTTGGACAGATCCTGTGTCAGCCCCACCATGGTGGTGGTCGACTCGGCGACCCCGCTGACGATGGAGCTGGTGTCGCCCCGCATGATGCCCGAGGCCGCAGCACAGGCGACGAGCGCGACCATGCTCAGGGACAGGAGCGCGCGCCTCATCGCTGCTCTCCGCTGACCCGGTCCGCCTGCGCAGCGATCTCCTCGCTGGAACGCTGGGCGGCGATCGCCTCGAGCGTCTGCGTCTGGCGGACAGCCTCCTTCATCGTGGGGCGCAGCTCGCCCTTGTTCTTCTCGTCCTGGTTGCCGTAGCGGATGGCTCCCTCGGTGAGTGCCTTGCCGGCGGCGCCGGAGCTGGCGAAGGCCTGCGCGTCGACCTTCTTCGCGCCGGCCGGAGAGGTGAGCAGCTCGGAGGCCGGCGCGGTGGTGGAGAGGTTGGCGAAGTAGATGAAGCCGCTCTTGCCGGACGTCTCCACCCGGTGCCAAGTCGGCTTCTTCTTGTCGGCCCCGCGCCAGACCACGGCGTCACCGGGCTGGAGCTTGACCAGGGTCGCCGCGTTGGTCGCAGTGCTCTGGAGCAGGGCCACGTCGCGGCCGCGCACGAAGACCCGGTCTCCCGGGGTGAGCGCCCACGCTGCGCCCGCACCCAGGACGAGCGCGAGCACTGCTGCTGACTTTCGCATCGGAAATCCTCCGGGACGGCGTGCCGAAGTCTACTTGTCCAGGTCGACGACTCCATCGAAAGCGGGCGGAGGGGAGGCGAGGTCCCTGTCGCACCGCGCCAGCAGCGCCCGGGAAGGTGCGTCTTCCGGGTCCATCACGACCGCACGGGCGAACAGCGCGCGCGCCTCGCCGAAGTTGGCCGCGCGCCAGAGCACGAGTCCCTCGGCGTAGAGCGCACAAACCACCTGCTTCGTCGGAGAAAGCTCGCCCTTCCGGCCGAGCAGCTCGTGGATGGCGACCGCCTCGTGCTTGCCCGCGACCCGGACCCGGTCCAGCTCGCGGGTCTCGAACGCATCCGACACCAGCGCCTGGGTCCGCGGTCCAATGAGGATGCGCGAACCGTACGGCTTGTTTGCACCCTCCAGCCGGGAGGCGAGGTTCATCCCGTCGCCCATCGCCGTGTAGTTGAACAGCTGCTCGCTCCCGAAGTTGCCGACGAACATCACCGCGGTGTTGAGCCCGACTCGGGTGTAGACGTCGGGCAGGCCCTGGGCCGCGAAGTCGGCCCGGATGCGCTCCACCTCGGCCTGGACGTCGAGCGCGGCGCCGCAGGCCCGGCGGGCGTGGTCCTCCATCCGCAGCGGCGCGCCGAAGATGCACACCACCGCATCGCCGATGTACTTGTCGAGGCAGGCCCCGTGCTGCAGGAGCACGGCGCTCACCCGGGTGAGATAGGTGTTGAGCACGCGGACCAGGCCCTGCGGGTCCTGAGCGAACCTTTCGCTGAAGGTGCTGAAGCCCTTGATGTCGGAGAAGAAGGCGGTGACCTCGATCTGCTCACCGGCCAGCCGCGGAAGCTCGGGCTGGGCAACCAGCTGCTCGACCACCTGGGGCGAGAGATAGCGGCTGAACATCGCCTTCACCCGGACGCGCTCGCGGTCGGCGTAGAGGTGGTTGACCGCCACCGCTGCGAGGCTGGCGATGGACCCGGCGAGCACCGGCACGACCAGGGCCACGTGCGCCTTGGTCCAGACCAGCAGCCATCCCGTGCCCAGGAAGAGCAAGACCGGTGCGGCGAGCGGCCACAGCCCCTCGACCCAGACGTTCCGGGTGGCGAGGATCAGCAGCGCCGAGCCGAGCGCGACCAGAAAGGCCAGTGCCGCGGTCACCGCGAGGGGCGCGCGGGTGATGAAACGTCCGCCGAGGAGCGCCGCCAGCTCGGTGGCGGGCTTCACCACTCCCACCGTGGCGCTGTCGAACGGCGTGGCCTTCATGTCGAAGGTGCCCACGGCGAACCCGGCGATGAGCACCACCTTGCCGCGGAAGAAGTCGGGTCCGAGAAGCGGCGGCTCGCCGCGCTCGCGGCGGACCGAGTCGTCGACCACGGCGATGAGGCTCCGGGCATCGAAGCGTTGCCCGAGCGTTCCGGCGTAGTCGAGCCCGGCGCTGCCGTCCGCGTCGATGGGGATGGTTCGGGGCCCGAGCTGCAGCTTCCCCGGGGCGAGCACCAGCCCGTCGGCCCCGAGCAAGTCCGCGGCGAGCGCGACCGAGAGCGTGACGTACCGATTGGTTCCGTCGGTGTAGGCGAAGCGGGTGCGGCGCAGCTTCCCGTCCGGATCCGGCTCCGGGTAGACGAGCCCG